>OLQV01000043.1_pt1 | contig 125367 bp, 116 predicted proteins | sample 1672371 | NCBI WGS metagenome assembly OLQV01 (sample SAMEA3136676, study PRJEB25190) | human gut metagenome
TAAAAGTATTATCGTTATTTAATGTACAACTACTTACATTTACATTACTAGTAGCATTTATACTAGACTTAAAGTAATAATAACTATCACCTTTAATATTTGAATTATCATAAGTTATTTTTACTTTATCAGATAAATTAATACTAGGATTTTTAATCTTAGCAGTATTTTTAGCTATTGTATCTGAACAAGCTATACTACCACCTTCAGTAGATGTACATACTCTGACATAGTAATCTGTATTATCTTTTAGTTTATCAAGATTACATGTATTACCAGATATAGTACCATTATGATCTAAATTACCAGAGGTAAGGCCATAACTACAAGTACTTTCTTTTATTTTAATGTTTTCTCCTTCAATATCAGTAAAAGAAATGTTAATAATCTCATCAGTATATGATTTTCCTCCAGATAAGACTGGATGTTTCGTTATTGTTTCTTTTATAATGTTACCAGTACATACTCCATATATTATTTGTTCTTCGGTTAAAGAAGTATTTCCACCATTCGAAGGAATATTTTTAAGTAATATTGGATTCCCATTAACAAAAGTAATGTTGTCCTTTCTGATACCAACATAGGTATGAATATCAATATCTCCTAGATCTTTATCTTTAGGAAGAAGTCCTTTGTTAAGTAATTCTTCAACTGTTACACAGAAGTATTTACCTTCATAACCTTCTCTTGTCATTTCAGTCCAATAGTTCTCGTCATCATTTTTTTCTGTACTATAGATAGAAGCTGTTTTTTTGATACTACTCTCACTTATAATAGATGCTTCATCTTTAGAACTGTTAATTAATTTAATTATACCAAAAATACTACCTCCTATTACAAGGCCAATTATTACTATTACGCCTAGTAATTCTATTAAAGTAAATCCCTTTCTATTCATAATTATTCTCCATTACTACTGCTACTACTAGAAAAATTATTTTTATTATTTTCTATAATGCTATTATCTTTTTTACTTAAATTGAATGATTTTATTAATTTGTTTTCTTTATCATATACATTTATGATAAAGAAATCTTTTTCTTCTTTTACTTCTACTTTATTATCATTATTACCATATAAGCTATTGGCATATTCTAAAACTCTATCATAGTTCATTTTAATATCACTATTAGAATTATTTGGGGTATTGTTATTATTGTTTCCATTATTTTTATTGTTGTTAATAATAACAATAAGACTAACACTTAATATACATGTAATAATAATTATAATTAAACTAATATACTTTTTTTCCATAACTCTCACCTATTTTAATTATATCAATATTTTTTTAAAAAGTATAGATAAATTTTAAATAAATATTATTAAAAGATTATTTAACTTAAATAGCGTTAAATAATCTTTATTTATTTTCTATATTATCTAATATTTCTTTTATTTTTCTAAATCTATGATTAAGACCTGATTTAGTTATTTCCATGCCGGTCTCTAACGACATTATTTCTGCTAGTTCTTTTAGTGAACTTTCTTTGTATTTCATTCTATACTCAATTACTGTCTTTAGTTTTTCGTCTAATAAATCTACTACATCTAATTCATATAATTTTTCAATATCTTTTATTTGTTTATTAGCTGTCATAAATACTTTATCCATGTTGGCCTGCTCGCAATTGTTTAATCTGTTGGTCATATTTTTATGATCTCTATATATTCTAATGTCTTCAAAGTACATTACGGCAGAAAAAGCTTTAATTACTCTTAAAAAATCACTTATCTTTTCTGCTTCTTTAATATAGACAGTATAATTTTTTTCTCTTTTTATTACTTTGCTATTTAAATCATAAGAATTAAGTAATTCATTTATGAAATAAGCATATTCTTTAGTATCTAGTATAAATTCTAAATGATATCTACTTGTTTTTGGATCATTTACTGATCCGGATACAAGAAATACTCCTCGTAAGTAGGCTCTTAATTGTTCTTCGTCAGATATTAAATATTCTTTGGGAATACTTAAATATTTATTATTATCTATTATTGACAAATCTTCTAGAACATCTTTTACCATAGTATTTATATTTAATATATATGTTAATCCTTTACCTAGTTTTTTATTTCTAACTGTGATTGATGGTGTTATTCCATAGATTTCTTTAAATAGTTTAAATACTCTACGAGCTACAGCATTATTTTCAATAGTTATATTTATATTATCAGATATTTTACCCGCTATTCTTATGATGGCAGATAATTCTGGGATATCTTCTAATCTAGTTGTCTCTAACTTAGATGCTTCATCTTTTACAATCATTGTAAAGCTCATTATTCTAACTCCTTAACTATATAATTAAAAATATCTAAGGCTGTTCGATATGGGTTGTGTCTTACTACTAAGTTATCATTTATATCTAGTAACTCATCTTCAATTATTTCTACTTGCATATCTTTTAATGTATCATAATCAATTTCTATTTGACTTGCTGTTTCTTCTTTATATCTATCTTTAATACCATCTGGTACTTCTTTATTGTTGACTACGACGACATCTATCATGTTATCTTTTACATAAGAATTAATTTTTTTAATGCAGTCTGATACTTTATAACCATCTGTTTCTCCATGTTCACTCATTATGTTACATACATACATTTTTTTGGCTTTTGAACTAATAAGAGATTGTTTTACTTCTTCAGATAGTAAGTTAGGTATAATACTGGTATAAAGACTACCTATTCCAAATATTATTAAATCTGCTGAATCAATAGCTTCAATTACTTCTTTAGTAGGCTTTACTTTTTCTTTATACTCAATATAATCTATTTCTTTTCCTGCTTTAGTTATCTTTGACTCGCCTTCGATTACTTGACCATCTTTAGTATGTGCTATTAATACTGGGTTTTCTTCAGTAAAAGGAAGAATTGTTCCTTTTATATTAAATATTTTGGATAATGATCTTAATGATTCAGTTAGATTTCCTGTTATATTATATAAAGCTGTTAATAATAAATTACCCATTGGATGATTATTTAGTGAATTATCTGTATTAAAGCGATATTGAAGTAATTCTTCAATTAATGGTTCTACTTCTGATAATGATACTAATACATTTCTTATATCTCCTACTGCAAAAATATCAAATTCTTTTCTTAATTCTCCACTAGAAGAACCATCATCTGCTACTGTTACAATAGCGGTAATATCTAAAGGAAATTGCTTTAATCCTTTAAGAAGTACTGAAAGTCCTGTACCTCCTCCTAATACTACTATTTTTTTCATGTGTTCACCTCTTACCCATTATACTATAAATTATGGAAAAAATAAAGAAATTATTACTTTTCTTTATTTAATCGTTATTGTATTCTGGTTTATAGTTTGTTTTTTACTTTTCTCCTGTAATAATATTATATTTTCAATTTTATCAGTACAATAGTTATTTTTATTTTCACTACATTGAAATAATTTACCTTCATTATGATAGATATTAAATCCATTTTTACTTTTAGAATAGTCTTTTATTCTTTTATATATTTCGTTATTTATTAGTTCATTCTTCATTTCATTTACCATATAAACCTCCCTATACTATTTCATAATCTCTTGTATATATTCTTTTATCACTAGAATATTCTATATAATAATGATTATCTCTTCTAGCTACTATTATTCCTATTGTTTTATTATTGTTAATACCTTTAATATGTTTATCTATATAATTCATATATACTTCTACTTGTCCTATATGTTCTTTCTTTACTTCAGTTACCTTTAGTTCTACAACTACATAACAATTATATTTAATATTGAAAAGTAATAAATCAATGTAATTATAAGTATTATTTATTTTAATTTTATATTCATTTTCTATGAATGAATACCCATCACCTAATTCTTTTAAAAAGGATGGTATATCCTCGAGTATTAATCTTTGCAATACCTTTTCACTGATATTTTCCTTATCTATACCTAATTTATTTTTAATAATAATTGGATTTTTAATAGTATCGCCAATACTCATTTTTTCTTTATTGATTAATTTTAGTTTAGTATTATCATCTAGTCTTTGATATTCTTTATTTTTAATTTTTTCTCTTAACTGTCTTTTACTTAAACATTGATTTGTTGTGATTTTAATATAATAATTAATTTCATTTGTATCTTTTAACGGTAATAATTCACAATAATGAGACCAACTCAATTGTTGCGCCATTGGCGCAATCTTTTCAGATAATAAATAAAACTGTCGCATTCTAGACAAAGCAGTGAAAGTATAACCTTTTCCTAATTCTTCCTTTAATCTGGCAGAATACTCTTTTATCAAGCCATCTCCATACTTGGCTCTATCTTCACCACCTTGGGCTTCAATTAATAATTTACCAACATTATAATAAGTACTAAGTTCATTTCTATTTTTAGAATAATCTTTTACTTTCTTATATACTTCATTATTTATTAATTCGTTTTTTATTTCATCATAATAGTTATTTATCATATTAACCTCCCTATACTATTTCATAATCTCTTGTATATATTCTTTTATCACTAGAATATTCTATATAATAATGATTATCTCTTCTAGCTACTATTATTCCTATTGTTTTATTATTGTTAATACCTTTAATATGTTTATCTATATAATTCATATATACTTCTACTTGTCCTATATGTTCTTTCTTTACTTCAGTTACCTTTAGTTCTACAACTACATAACAATTATATTTAATATTAAAAAGTAATAAATCAATGTAATTATAAGTATTATTTATTTTGATTTTGTATTCACTACCTATATAGCTAAACCCGTCTCCAAGTTCCTTCATGAAACCTTCTATATCCTCAAGTATTAATCTTTGTAATATCTTTTCACTGATATTTTCCTTATCTATACTTAGTTTGTTTTTAATAATAATTGGATTCTTAATAGTATCGCCAATACTCATTTCTTCTTTATTAATTAGTTTTAGTTTAGTATTATTATCTAGTCTTTGGTATTCTTTATTTTTAATTTTTTCTCTTAACTGTCTTTTACTTAAACATTGATCTGTTGTGATTTTAATATAATAATTAATTTCATTTGTATCTTTTAACGGTAATAATTCACAATAATGGGACCATGTCAATTGTGTCGCCAGTGGCGACACTTTTTGTTCTTCGATTAATTTGTAAAATTGTCTCATTCGAAATAATGTTCTTTTATTATACTTTTTTCCTACTTCTACAACTAACTTTTTCGAATAATTGTCAATTATTTTTTCTCCGTATTTTTTTCCTGCTTTTGAAAGTAATTTACCCACATTATAATAAGTACTAAGTTCATTTCTATTTTTAGAATAATCTTTTACTTTCTTATATATTTCATTATTTATTAATTCATTTTTAATTTCATCGTAATAATTATTTTTCATACAAACCTCCCTATACTATTTCATAATCTCTTGTATATATTCTTTTATCACTAGAATATTCTATATAATAATGATTATCTCTTCTAGCTACTATTATTCCTATTGTTTTATTATTAGTAATACCTTTAATATGTTTATCTATATAATTCATATATATTTCTACTTGTCCTATATGTTCTTTCTTTACTTCAGTTACTTTTAGTTCTACAACTACAAAAGAGTTATATATATAATTAAATAATAATAAATCTATATAATTGTAAGTATTATTTATTTTGATTTTGTATTCATTTCTTATGAAACAATATCCTTCTCCAAGTTCTTCCAAAAAAGATGGTATATCCTCAAGTATTAATCTTTGCAATACCTTTTCACTGATATTTTCCTTATCTATACCTAATTTATTTTTAATAATAATTGGATTTTTAATGGTATCGCCAATACTCATTTCTTCTTTATTAATTAGTTTTAATTTAGTATTATCATCTAATCTTTGATATTCTTTATTTTTAATTCTTTCTCTTAATTGTCTTACACTTAAATTATATTTTTCTGTTGTATTGATATAGTAATTAATTTCGTTTATATCTTTAAAAGATAATAATTCACAATAATGGGACCAATTCAATTGGTCAGACAGTGTCTGACTTTTCTTTATCAGTAAATAAAACATTCTCATGTATTTTAAATTAGTTATCGAATATCTTTTTCCCAATTCTTTTGTTAATCTTTCAGAATATTCTTTTATCAATCCATCTCCATACTTGGCTCTATCTTCACCACCTTGGGCTTCAATTAATATTTTACCAACATTATAATATGTACTAAGCTCATTTCTATTTTTAGAATAGTCTTTTACTTTCTTATATATTTCATTATTTATTAATTCATTTTTAATTTCATCATAATAGTTATTTTTCATACAATTCTCCTTTGCTAAATCACCATATCATAAACATATATAGAATGCAAATTGGTAAAAAATGTTTTTGAAGAGGTTAATTCCTAGGAAAACTTGTTTTTAGTCTTTAAAAATTATTTTTACTTGGTGTATCATAGGAGAAAATACTTTTTTAATAAAAATGAAAAAAATTAGTGATTTTACACTAATTTTACAGATTTTATATACATAATGACAAAAAAATATAGTAACTATAATCGTTACTATATTTTAAATAACATTGTCTACTATGCTGAGAATGTAGCAGTTGTACCAGATCCAGCAGGACCAGCAAATGTTACAGAACCATTAAAGTTTCCTTTATCAACATTCTCTTGAGCATCATTGATTTCGTTGATGTAAACCATAATGTAGTAATATTTAGTTACTCCACCATTGAATACTTCATTTGTTGTAATTTCTTTTACTGAACTTGCGTTTAAGTTAGCTGCAGGAATTTCAGTAGGAGCTGTATCAGTAGTTAATCCAGTATTTTTGTTTACATTAGCCCATTTTAAGTTAGCATAAGTAGTAGCAGTTAATGTTAAAGTACCATTTAGTGTTGAAGCAGCAGAACCGGTATTCTTAACAGTTACTCTATACAATTGACAAACTGTATTGCCATCTTTATCTAGACACATTTTATTTCCAGATGCAGTGTCTCCAGCTAGAGCCTTTGTAAGTAAATCTTCTTTAATTGGAATTAATCCACCTGTTGCATCAGTACTAATTTTATCTAATTTTACCTCTAATCCAACTGTAGCAGCTTCACCTTCAACTTGTGTATCAGCAGTTCCTGATGCACTAAAGTATGCAAAAGTTGCTCCAATAATTGCAACTACTAATGTAGCTACACCTACAACAGCGTAAAATACGCCAGTTCCCTTTCTGTTATTTTCTTCCATTTTATTTCAATCCTCCTTTACATTAATAATTGTATCAGATAAATAGATAAAAATCAATAGATTTTTATAAGATTTTATAAATTTTTTTTAGAAGAAAATTGATATATTTCCTATGCTTATATATAATAGATATGGTTGATATACTACTTATAGACAATTTAATTGGCTATAAGTAGCACAGCAAGACTTTGGCTTGGTGTGAACATGAAAAAAAACTTAGATATTATATCTAAGTATTAATTTTATTATGAGAATGTTGCTTCTATTCTTGATCCTGTAGATGCTGTTACTGTTACGGTACCAGTTATTGTTTTTCCACCATCAGCAGTTGTTTGATTGTCTCCAGTATTCATTAAATATACAACAAAATATTGAGTAGTAGTTCCTGCTGTGGTACCACTCTTTGCTGGTAAGATGACATCAGATGTATTTAAGTTGGCTGTTTGACTTGTTGGCAATATTGTATCAAATGTATTTCTAGCAGTCATTCTAGCCCATTTTACATCATTTGTTCCATTTAATGTTATAGTGGTATTAATATTTGTACTATTAGTACCATTATTATTTATAGTTACTTTATATATTTGACATACAGTATAACCATTTTTATCTACACAATCATTAGTACTATTAGTAGCAGTACTTAACTGACTGGCATGACCTGTTACTGTTCCATCATATATTGGTATTAAATCGCCAGTTCCTTTACTTACCATCTCGACAGAAGCCACTGACATTTGAATATCTAGTGTTTTTCCAGATATAGCATCACTAGGTGATGATGCACTAGCAGTAAAATAAGCGTAGGCACTACCAGATACTGCTATTACAAGAAGAGCTACTCCTGCTACAGCATAGATAAGTGACTTATTCATTCTTTTTTCTTGATTATTTTCTTCAAACATCTTTCTTCCTCCTACTCTACATATGAATTATAACAAATAATACTTATTTTTTCAATACTATTTTATATAATTTCTTCCATTTATGTCTATAAAGGTATCTTCATTAATACCTGGTAAGTTTAAATCTGGAATTAGTTTTTCTTCTTCCTTAGGTTTTACAGACTCTTGCTCTTCTTCAATATCACTTTTGTAATTTACTAGTGTTCTATTATCTTTAAATAATTTACTTCTATTTACTTTTGATGGATCATAGCTATCTATTATCCAGAACTCATATAATATTTTTAATATTGGTGAAGTCATTACTTCATCTTCTAATTTCTTTTCTTTTTCTCTTTCAACTTTAATATTATTTTCTAGTAGGAAGATGTTATCTAATAATTCATCTTGTTTTTCAATTAGTATATCTTGGCTTATAAGTGTATTATAAGTATTGGGATATCTATCTTTATTTAATGTTATTTTTAGTTTATTTCTTTTATTTATTAATTTATTATAACTACTTTCTTTTTCAAAGATAAGATATAATATTTCTTTATCTATTGGATCTTCAATGGTTTTAATATCTTCATATAAAATGTTGCGATACTTATTATTTGTATCTTCATTGAACTTTGATAGTAGTGTCTCCTCTAACAAGAGATTATCTACTTCAGACTCATCTTTCTTTTTATATAGACTTTCTAAAGATTCTTTTATTTTTGATATTTCTTTTTCAATTTGTAAGTATTTATCTTTGGCTATTTGATATTTACAAATATTATTATATCTTTCTTTGTATTCTAATAAGTCAGTTTCAATATTATTTTCTTCCATATATTTTATTAATTTTTCTAGTCTTACTTTTTCTTCAAGAGTGGTTGCTGTTATATAATCATATTTATCCATCTTCTTCCTCCCTTGCTGATATTTTCTTAAAGTTTTCTACTGCTTTCTTTACTAATTTATTTTTCTTTTCTTTTCTTGAAGCATTTGCTTGTTCAATTTCAATTTCTTCAATTTTATCTAGTGCTTCACTAGTTATTTGATTTCTTATTACATTTTCTGCTGCTCTTGATATACACTCACACATTTTTAGTTCATACATTATATAAAATGTTAACAAACTATATAACATACTAGTTATATCAGTCTCAATAACAAAGTCATTTTTGGTATCGTATTCACCATCAAAGTTTATGGGAAATAGTGTTAGTTTCTTGAAGACAAATGATGTACTTGAGTTATAGTGATTGTAATATAGATTTATTTCACTATATGAGGCATTTCTGATGGCTTCATCAATTGTTTTTTCTATTCTTTTTAGTTCTTTAGTAAAATCGTCTTTGTTTATTTTTAAAATAGTTTTATCATCGGTATAAACTATTTTTTTTCCTATTATTATCTTATAATCATCTTTGTCTTCTCTTATTTGTCTAGCTACTTGGGAATTGAAGTTACCACAAAAGCCATAGTCATTGGCAATATAGATATTAAGTTTACTACCAGTAGGATTTGGTGTTATTACTTTTTTATCTAGTACTAGATTTTTGTTATAAACGATTGTTTTTATTATTTTAGTTATTTCTTCACCAACATTTCGGTAACTTTCTGCTTCTCTTTTAGAGGCATCTACTCTAAGTAAAGAGTGGAAGTTCATGACTTTAACGACGTTCTTTATTCTCATTTTTTCCACCCTTTCTGATATATTTATTGGCCAGTACTACTGTTTTTAAGTTTTTTAGTAATGTATATGATAGGTATAGGAACATAAATATCATTACAAATACTAATAGTAATAACATCCATACATCCATATATTCATTTGTTATATAATCATGGATTAGATATATTATTTTTAAGCCTCCTAATGAAATGATATTTAGGAGTATATCGATTATTATTTTTTTATTTTTAATTAATAGACCACTAAAAAGGGTTAATGATATAATAATGATGGCTATATAGATATCTAAATCAATAAATGAGGCCATAAGATATATCATAAAGATATAACTTATTATTGAGCATGATATGCTTATTATTTCTTTATTACTCATTCCTTGTAATATTCCATATAATTTTACTTTTGATTTTTCTGGATCAAACTTTTTTATTAGTATTTTTAGAATAATATATAATGATATTACTACTATTATACCAACAAATGCAAAATAAAATATATTATTCATACTATCCCTCTTTTATCATTAAATTAAATTCGTTATTACTATTCATATAAAAGGCTTTGATATTTTTGAATGATAGGTTTACTTCATCATTTTTGATATCAACAGATCCTTCTATTTCTCCTATTATAGGTAAATAATCTTTCATTATAAGTAAGTTATAATCTTTGCTTATGATTCTTATTATTTTGATATTTTCATATTCTCTTAATCCGTTTTCGATATCAAAGATTCTTACTTTAATTCCATCCATTACACTTACCTATATATCTAAACTTACTTTCATCTATATTATCATATTTACCATTTAAGATATCTTCTACATCATTTAATACATCATTTATATCTACAAACTGTCCTTTGATATTGGTGAATGTTTCTGCTACAAACATTGGTTGTGAGAAGTAGTTTCTTAGTTTTCTTGAACGATAGAATACTAATTTATCTTCTTCGGATAATTCTTCTATTCCTAGTACGGCGATGATTTCTTCTAGTTCTTCATATCTAGTTAGTGATGCTAGTACTTTTTCTACTAATGTAAAGTGTCTTTCGCCAATTTTATCTCTATCTATTAGTTTTGATGTTGATTTGAAAACATTAATAGCGGGATATAAGCCTAGTTCGGCGATTTTTCTATCTAGAACAATTTGTCCATCCATATAACTCATTACGGTTTGAACAGCATCATCGGTTAAGTCATCTGCTGGGATATAGATAGCTTGGAATGATGTAATTGATCCTTTATCATTTGAATTTATTCTTTCTTCAATTTCACTTATTTCTCCTGCCATATTAGCGGGATATCCATTTTCTATTAATAGTTCTTTTAAATCAGTTGATATTTCGGCTTTGGCTTGGATAAATCTATAGATGTTATCGATGAAGATTAGGACATCTTGTCCTTTTTCATCTCTTAAGTATTCAGCCATTCTTAATCCAGTAGCTACTGATTTACTTCTGGATACGGGATTATCACCCATTTGTCCATAGACCATGGTCATTTTATCTAATAGGTTTGAACTTCTCATATCGTCATATAGTTCTCTTCCTTCACGACTTCTTTCTCCTGCTCCTACAAAGACAGCATTTGAGTTAGAAGAAGCATAGATATTATGAATTAACTCTTTTATTAATACGGTTTTACCTACTCCAGCTCCTCCTAGTAATCCCATTTTAAACCCTTTTTGTAATGGGGCAAAGAAGTCAATTACTTTGATTCCTGTCCATAATGGTTCTGTTTCTACTTTTACTTCTTTTAGTGATACAGTATTACTTTTTACTTTTACTTTTTTCTCACTTTCAAATGGCAATCCATCTATAACATCACCATAAGAATCAAATACTCTTCCTAATATTTTATCTGAATATTCTACTTCTATTCCATCACTTTTTTTGGTTACTATACTTCCTTTTTGTAATCCTCTTGTGGAATATAGGCTTATACAGGTAGCAGATATGTTATTTATTTCTACTACTTCAAAGACATATTTATTATTATCTTCTACTTCTAGAATATCTCCTATTTTGATATCATTGCTTGATAATATTATTTCTACAGAAATATCGTTTATTGTTATTATTTTACCTATTTTCATTTGTTTCACCTACTTCCAAGAATCTATATAATTCAAGCATTTCTTCTTTACTTTTTGGAGAGAACTTATTTTGTTTTAGTTTATCTAGGATTACTTTTCCTTCTTTCATTCTATTTTGTAGTTCAATACTCATTTCATCAATATTGGCTAATTCATAGATATCTCTTACTTCTAGGTATTCTAGCAATTTGCTTCTTACTAAGCTTCCTAGTTTTTTTACTTCAGGAGATTGTACTGCTCCTCCTAGTCGGGATACGGATAGTCCATAGTTTAAGGCTGGTTTTTCTCCTTTGGCAAAGTTTTTACTTGATAATACTATTTGGCCATCACATATTGATATTATGTTAGTAGATATATAGTCTGTTATATCTGATGATTTTGTTTCTACAATTGGTAATATTGTTATTGAGCCACCATCTTTATGTTGACATCCTTTTTCTAGCAACTTACTATGAGCGTAGAAGATATCTGATGGATAAGCATCTCTTCCTGGTGTTTTTTTACTTGCTAATGATATTTGTCTATATACATCGGCATGTTTCTTTAGGTCATCTAGAACTACTAATACATCATAAGAGTCCATCATCATTTGTTCTGCTATTGAAAGGGCTACATATGGTGTTAAATAGGTTCTATTTGGTAATTCATCATGGAATGAGGCAATGATGATTGTATATGATGCTGCTCCTCTTTTAGTTAGTTCATAGTAGATATCTTTTACTTCTTTTTTGGTTTTTCCTAAGGCTACATAGATACATACCATATTTTTATCTTTTTGATTTACTATGGCATCTAGGGCTATTTGAGTTTTTCCGGTCTTTTTATCTCCTATTATTAATTGTCTTTGTCCTCTTCCTATTGGATATAACATATCAATACTTGTTAATCCGGTTAAGAACTCTCTTGTTACTAATCCTCTATCCATGATAGGAATTGGTTCATTTTCTATTGGAACTTCAACTAGGTTATCAAATCTTTTACCCGCTATTAAGTCATTACCAAAGATATCAATTACTTTACCCATTGAATCCATACTAAATAAGCATTTGAATTGTTTCTTTAATGAATATACTTCATCTCCTGGATTTATTTCTTTTGATACTTCTACTAATGATACTGTGATATTATTTTTTCCTACAGCAAAAACAAATCCTTTGGCTTTTCCTGCTATATCTACTTCTTCATAGTAAGTGATATCATTTAGTCCAGATACAATTACGGTATATGGATTTACTTTTATTACTTTACCTACTGAATATATATTATTATTATTTTTTATGTCTTCGACTTTTTTGTCTACTTTTTTTAGTTCCATATCACACATTCCCTTCATTTAAACTAAAGTCATATATTTTGTTACGGTAAAGTATTTTTATTCCTTTATAAATACTTTCACTTACTCTAGTCTTTACTTTTTTATCTATATAATCATAATTTTCTTTGGTACTTGGTACAAGTACTACTACTGTTGGATCATTTAACTCTATTAGTCTATTTAAATAATCAATAAAATCTTCCATATTGAATTTATTGCTTGATAAGTATATTTCATAGACTTTATATTCTTCTGCGGTTAGTTCTTTTTTTAAGTAGGCATTTCTTTCTTCTGGTAGCATTAATTCTATTTTGTATATTTCTTCTGGTGTAAACTTATTTCTTAATTTGACACAGAAATCATATTTGTTATCATCTTTGATATTTGATAAAAAATCTTTTATTAAATCTTCATAATTGATAATAAACTTCTGCTCTATCTTCTTATTTATTTCAAATATATTCTTATCTAGATAACTTGTTTCAGTAAGTAAGTCAATTATGCTTGTATCAAAGTCATAACTTGGTCCTCGTTCACTTAAACTATTATCTTTTAACCCATTCTTTCTTTTTTCTAATTCACTTTCTAATTCAGAAAGTCGTTTTTCTTTTTCATCTATTAAGTAATCATATTCTTTTAATTTATCAACAAAATATGATTTTGATTTTTCATCAACCTGTTTAACAGCATTTTTAAGTATTAAACTCATTACTACTACTAAAAGGATGATAACAACAAAAGAGATAATAAAGTATGTCATATTATCCCACTAATGGATTAAAGAATAGTAATAAGAAACAAAATGCAAATAAGAATAATAAGAATATTGCAAATATTATTAATATTGTCATTATTGAATGTACTACATCATTTTTAGTCTCAGGGTTTCTTCCAACTGCTTCTGCTACCCTTCCACCTAATAATCCTATTCCTAGTCCTAATCCTAAAAAGGCTAGTCCTACCATTACTCCTATAGCAACTGCTGTTGCTGATAAAATACTTTCCATAAATAATTCCTCCTTCTATATTTTCCCTATTTCTTTTATTATATGTCCTATATTTGTATCAGTATAATAACATACTTTTGTTATTTCTTTCTTTTCTACTAAATAATATACTAAACCATTATCTATATATATATTCATTACACTAGGTAATTCTTCTCTTATTCTAATTATATATTTTTCACTATTACGATTAAATTCTTCTGTAGTTAAGGTTTTATCATTAATAGCATCTACTACTGTAGTGTTTTTATTTAATTTGATGTATTCATTAAATATGTCAGTAGCGATATCTTTATAGTTTACTTTTAATTTATTTAACATATCGTCATTTGTTAATTCTTTTTTATTTCTTAAATCAATATTTGTCGTAAGAACAACTTCTTTATTTTCTTCTTTTTCTTTGACAATATAGCTTATTTTTATTGATAATATATCTTTGTATACTCCTTTAGTAATATTCATATCAATAATATTATTCTTATTTATTTCTTCTTGCTTTTTTATGAAGTTATTTTTGATATCTTCACTAACATTATTTATATAAACAAGATTACCTTCAGTACTAATATAATAATCTACTTTATTGCTTATGTACTTATCTATATAATAATGTTTGCCATATTTATGATAATAGGCATACATCCAGTATGTACTCATCGATATAACAAGACATATTATCATTGTAAATACTAAGATAAATCTTTTATTGCTATAATCTTTCTTTTTATTCTTTTTCTTCATAGTATCCTACTTTCCTACTATTAAAGTATATCATTTTTTTTTATAAAATGCAATTATTAATTATTATAATTTCTTTATTTATGTAATCTGCTATTCTTACTATATAAATAGTACCATATTTTTTGGTTTTAAACAAGATATTTCGTAAAAAAAAAGTCCATTTTATTTATGAACTTTTTCTAATTCTTTTATTGTTTCACTATTGGCATTAGTAATACAATCGGTCCAATTTAGATCACTAGTTAGATCTCCAAGGAAAGAAATTAAAACTTCTACTATCCATGGTACTAGGAAAACTACTACAGCATAGATAATTCTTTTGATAAATAGATTTAATGTTTTCTTTTGTTCTTTTTCATCACTATTTATAACTGACTTTGAAAAATCTATTGTCCCAATAACAATTAAGCCTATTGGAATTGCTATTCTAGCAATATTTATTAGAATTTTGGCAAAGTATATTATTCTTAATATACCTGGATTTTCACATGCTTCAATCATTTCTATACCACTATCCTTATTGTCATTTATATTTGAATTGTCACTATTATTATTATTGTTATTATTATTATTGTTGTTATTATTATTATTGTTATTATTATTGTTATTGTTATTATTATTATTGTTATTATTGTTATTGTTATTATTATTGTTGTTGTTATTATTGTTATCTTCTGGGTTAGTTATATCTGATTTTCCAGTACATACTGACGTTGTTGTATATGCTGAATAATCTGATAACATTAATGATTTAGCTTTATCTTTATAATAACTTACTGTATTACTTGGTAATTTATTACCAAATACATCTTTGCTACTCAATGTATCTCCTTCATATCCTATATATATACTTCCGATATTTGTCCATACTTTACCATATCTATTTACTATTTCTGGTTCAGCTTGTAAATACATATTACTAGGTAAATTATATTTACCACTTAATACTAATTCTGATATATATAATATTTCTCCTTGCTTACTAGTATCTACTAGCGAAGTATATGATGTATCTTTATAACTACTATAACTTCCATAGGCATTATTATCAAGGTTATATATTTTTTGATACCAGTTTGATCCTTTTTTTCTACTAGCATTATTTAAGGCAACACTAGCTACATTTAATCTTCTAAAGAAGTTATCTTCTTTAACTGAAAGTGTATCAGCTCCTGATTCTCTATATACTATTTTTCCTAATTGCATAGCTGCCTCTTTAGTACAGGCTGATGCATTTACAGTACTGGCAGTAAATAATACTAGTAAACTAAATACTAACAATATTTTTTTTATTTTTTTCATATTCTTCCTCACTACAAATTAATTCTATCATACATAATATTAAAAAGCAATAATATGAAAGAAAAAAGTGATTACTCACTTTTTAGTTTTTTTAAGATATAATGCTTGCAATCTACAGCACAATCATTTTCAAGATATTTATCAACATTTTTATAGTTGTTTATTTCTTTAGCTTTCTTGTTTTTTTCATCATAGAAACCTTTTAATCTTAATTTACTATAGGCTATATCACCAACTAAGTAATCATAATCTTCAAAAAAGTCAGTATAATGATTTGTAAATTCTTCTAGTTCAAAGGCATTTTTATAATCCTTAATTAATTCATATTTATTATTTTGTACTTCTATTGTTTTCATATTTTCACCTTATTCATAATTTTTAGAAAATGCTGTTTTTATTTGTTCATATTTGGCTAAACTTGAAGCTGAATTCCATGTTATAAAGCCTCCAGTTAAGCCAGCATCATATAATGCTTTTACTTGATCTTCTATTTTACTTGCTCCATAAATAACAGTTGGTTTCCAGTATGGTGTGTCATAGGCTGTTATCCAAGTTCTAGCTACCGCTGGTGTTGGGATCTCAGTTTGTCTAGCTGCTGCTCCTTTGGCCCAATTGTTTACTGTTTGATAAGCATTGGTCCATGTATCAACACTTCTACCAAAGTGATCGGTATATGGCATTGAACTGACAACATCAACAATGTTTGAAATAGCGGGCCAGTATTGTCCATAGGCAGTTACATATTCAGAAGAACATTCTCCGAAGACATCTACTGATAAGTATACTCCTTCTTTATGAATTTGATCTGTTGCATAGAATAAGAAGTTTTGAACAGCTTCGGCTTTTTCTTCATCATATTTATTTTTAAAATCGGCTTTGGCAACGGATAATTTATAAGCATTTTCAGGAAATCTAACATAATCGAATTGTATTTCATTAAAGCCCATTAATTTTACTGCTTCTTTAGCTAATTCTACATTATAATACCAAACATTTCTGCTATAAGCTGATGGCCATCCAACACCATTTATACAATCTTCAGGATGGTCTTTAGCATAATGGGTATCATTAAATACTACTATTCTTCCAATGGCATATATTCCAGCTTCTTTTATTTTATTTATGGCTTCTTTATATTTATCGTTATCATTAATAGCGGTATTATATGCTGTTGGAGATATTTCTTTAGCTACCTCTGATGTGTAGGCTAAGGCTCCATCCTTAATATCCACTACTATGGCATTGACACCATTTTCTTTGGCTATTTTTAGATAACTATCAATACTTCCTATAACTCCTGCATTTAAATACATTGCTTTAGCAGATTTCATTAATTTATTATCTTCAAATTCTACTTTTGTATATGGATAATAATCTAAAGTAGAAGCTTTTCCTCCATATAATTCTCTACTTTTATATTTTCGATCTTTATGAGTATCATATACTCCATTCTCATTATATACAGCGGTTGCTTCCTCTTCAGTATCTACTAGATACTTTGAATAAGTCCAGCCTTCAATATCATCTTTCTTTATTTTATACATATTAACAGTTCCATCTTCAAGTAACTTATCATAACCGGTTATTTCTAATTTGTTTCCCTTTTTTATAAAAGATGCTATTTTTGAATCTGTTTCATTTTGATATATTGTAACAGATGTTCTTACATATTTTTCTTTCTCTAGTACAACATCTTTTAAATCTTTTACTAACGATTCACTATTTATATAATATATATTTTTATCATAATCTATTTTAGTATATTTAATATTTTCTTTTTCTATTTTATTATCATAGGCTGTTACTTTCGTTCCTCTTGCTAATTCTTTTTCTTCTTTTAATATGTCTTCTTCATTTAGTGTATATATCTTTACGACATTAGTATTTGATGCAATATACATTGTATTTTTGGTTACTACTATTTCCTTTCCTTTAGTTAAAAGAAATACTCCTACTAAAACTACTACTACTAATAGAACGATAGCTAGCAAAATTCTCCCTACTTTAATCTTTCTTCTTTTTCTTCTTCCCTTTTCCATTTCCTTACCACCTAAATATAGTATACCATATAAATTGCTTTTTATATATAATGATTTATACTATTTTTTAATATTTTTTTATCGTTTAATTGCTTTTTAACGCCATGACTAATTATTAATTAACGATTCTATATAGATAATATCATATACCTTTAGTTATGTCAATATGTTTATTAGCTCACTCATACATTTGTTTGTTATGCAATAAATAATTATAAAAATAAGATGTATTTTGCATCTTATTTTAACTATTCACATATAAAAATACATATATTAATGTTTTCCCTAGATTATAATTTATTTCTTTACTATAACCTGATACCTTTTCATATAACCATGCTACTTTATCCATTAAACTTACAATAATACTTTCTTTGTATTTTGGTAATACTTTAATACTTATGGGAAACATGTGAGCTTCGATTATATTAATTTCTTTTTCTGATAATTCGAAATGTTTTTTAGCATTTTTAGAAGCTATGATAGGATGATTTGTTAATAATTTGTGGGTATTATTAATATTATATTTATTTAGAAAAAAATCGTGTAAAAGGCCTCCTCTAGTGGCTGATATATAATCTAAATTTAACATTTTACATACTTTATATGAGTAATATGATACTCTTTTTGAGTGTTCTAATCTATTACTTTTATGATGTGGACATGTTTCAAGTTTTTTAAATTCTCTATTAGTAATAATATTTTTGATTATTTCTTTATATTCATAATCATTTATATCAATTTTCATATTACACCTCTTAATATTATATTTTAGGTATCTTTCTGCAATTATTTTAAGCAACTAAAAAGAAGCTTGAGCTTCTTATTTATCTAACATATTTAATAGATTTATCTTAAACATATCTCTATCGGCATGTGATTTAGATACCATTACACCTTTATAAGTTGTTAATTCTTTTTGATGTCCTTCAGTTAAGATATCATCTGGTGTTAAGTTATCTAACATTATTAATTTTTGATTTTCATATACTGTGTAATGTAGTTTCATGTCACCATGAACCGCAGCGAACATTCTATCTGTTGGTAATTTTAATTCATACTTTGTAATTCCATCTTTAGTATTCTTAGATACAACTATTCCTTTAAAATTACCATCTCTGAATGATGGATAAAAATCAAATACTAATTTTTTATAGGCCAGCATGTTATATTTTTTTACTGCACGCTCTTTTTTTCTAAACTCATTTTCATTTAAATATTCTATTACAAAACTATTTTTCATTTTAACCTACTCCCCCTAGATTTCAAACGAAATGTATTACGATTATACCATATTTTATAGTGGTTGTCAAATGTTTTTAGTAAAAATTTTAGACTCCTATGTATGTTAAACACTACCCTTCGGGTAGTGTTTAATACTGTTTTATGGTAATAATTTATAAGGATTTGAACTGGTTCCTTTAGTAGATGGATCAACATTAACTGAAGACGACAAGAATACGACAGGATGAACATTATATTCTTGATGTGAACTATTATAACTTAGTCCACTTGTACTGTTACCAGGTCTATAGTAACATACTTGGTCATCATCTGAGTTATAATGTTGATTTAAAAACCAATAACCACTATTAAAGTTTAACCAATTACTATTTTTACATGTTGTACTAACATTGGCTGATATTACACTACTACATTGACCGATATCAATAGCATAACCATAATCTGATACTGATGGAAGTGCTACTTTTCCAGTCCAAGTTGTTGCATAACTACTTGGTATTTTTCCGGTACTCAATTCATAATTATACATCTGATCTGGATATACGCCAAATGAATTCCATCCCTTCATTCCATAAGTATATGAAACAATCATATTTTTGGTAGAACCATCTTTTATTCCAATTGATGTGAAATCGCAATCACTAGTATCATAGGTTGTTGTTATTCCATCGCTAGTTACTGTACGTGATTTATAACAAGTTCCACTTTTGTGATTCCAATATAAACTGTTATTTACTTTCTCGGATTCATATCCGGTATTTAATAATCTCATTAGTTTAGCCTTAGTCCAATCGTTATGTGGAGCGGTACCGTTACCACCCGACCAATATTTTTCCCATGGATAACTTCCTATAGCATTTTTTCGCATTATCTTTACTTTACCATCAAAGATACCTATTATTCTCCATACTTCACAAGTACTAGATGATTGATTACTATAATTACTACAGTTAAAGTATACATAGTTATTTGGGTTAGCTCCATAATATCTAATATTTCCAGCATCTGCTCCTATACTAGAACTTCCTTTTCTATCATTCATTAATAATTGAGCAGTTACTCTATTATAAGTAATACTATTAACTGTTGCTGTGCTTTTAGTTCCATTTTTATACAAATTAGTAATGTACGTAGCAAGTGGTGTACCTATTGTATGTGTTAGACTTTTTGCTATATTACCATTACCATTACTATCTTTACAAGCACCTGCGGCTACCGTTATTGTTTTACTTCCATATGTACTATGGGTTACTACTAATGTATATTTAGTATCACTTACTTTAGTAAAGGTTCCTTTTGTTCCTTCACTTACAGTTACACTACTTGCAGTAAATCCTGTTACTGCTTTACTGAAGGTGAATGTATATGTTACTTTTTTAGAAGTACTGGTATTTTTTGATATAGTTACTGTTGGTTTAACTGTATCTATTGTATGAGTTAAACTTTTAGATGCATTTAAATTACCAAATCTATCATTACAACTATTTGCTTTGACTGTTATTGTCTTACTTCCATCTGTTGAATGCGTTACAACTAATGTATATGTTTTTTGGTCGATTTTGGTAAATGTTCCTTTTGTTCCTTCACTTATAGTTATATCATCTGCAGTAAAACCATAAGCATATTCCTGAAAAGTAAATGTGTATGTTACTGTTCTTGAAGTACTGGTATTTTTAGTTATAGTGGCTTTCGGTCCAGTTCCATCTCTATATCTTGAATATGTTAGAGCCGTATTGTTATTACCACTAATATCGGTAAAAACATTTTCGGATATATCTAAACCAAGGGTTGATGAAACTGCTACCCCAGATATATTTAAATTATATTTTCTATCATTAACTTTAGTAAATGTTCCTTTTGTTCCGTTTGTTAATGTTATGTTATCAGCAGTAAAATTACTTAATCGTTTATTCGAAATAAAAGTATATGTTCCATTTACATCTGATGAAGTACTTTTAGCTGATATACGATCAGCATTCATATTTTGTTTTATTTCTGTTTCGGTTAATGCTCTATTATATATTTTTGCTGAATATACTTTGCCATTAAGATTATAACCAGTATCACAGCCAGTTGGATTAGGATTACATCCTATTACCATTGGTGTATTATTTGCTGATTTTATAACAGTATTGCCGACTTCTTTTGTATCTACTAGTACACTATCAATATATAATTTAGCTGTAGTTCCATCAAAAGTACCAGTTATAGTGTGAACATCATTTGTTTGATGTTTATCTTTACCTGCCAGAGTAATTTTAGTACCACCATCTTTTGTGATAATAAATCGTGGTATTCCATCTGTTCCATAATATAAAGCTATACCAGTGGATTCGTAATTACTAATTATATTGACTGTTTTTTGAACATCGTATGAACTAACAATTAAATAAGCTTCTAGTGTAAAAGCCGTCAGATTATCTATATTGCCTATATTTACATAACTATTTGTTCCATCTAATACTATTGAATTATTTTCCCACGTTGATGAAATTACTTCACCATCATAGTTACCAGATAAATCTTTCCATATAGTAGTATTTGATGAATGAGAATAACCTGAATTATTATTACCATCATAATATCTTATTAAACCATCTTTTACTATCATATCTTGTCCTGTTATTAATAGTTCAGGAGAAGTTGTATCAATATTGGTATCCTTTATTAATGTCATACTTTCTGATTTTACAATATTACCAGAGTTTGATAATACTCCAAGTGTTACATTAGTAGTACTATTACCATTATTTTTTATTTGGATATATACCTTTTTAGTGGTACCATTTTCTATACTTCCTGTTGGAACAGCAGTGTCAGTAAAATTATGAGTTACTCCTACTTCGATATCAGTACTTTTAGTTATATAAAATGAAGCATAATTTAAAGTAGTATTACTTGTATTGTTTAGATTTATTACTGCTACTCTAATATCATTTGGTTCTAGTTCAAGCTCTATTGTTTCAATTATATCGTCTTCGCTATTTAAATTAGCATTAATACTTATTGGATTATCTATTTCTGCTGATGCTGTAAACATAGCATAAGTAGATCCTACTCCTAAGCCTATTAGTCCTATAGTTATAATACCTAATAAATATAATGTTTTTACTGATATTTTTTCTTTCATATATTGGCCTCCATATTTAAAAAGTTATTAATATTTTTACTTATTTTTTTTTTATCTTACCATATAATAATATCATAAACTTAGTATAAATACAATAGTAAAATTGTTAAAAAAAATACCTTTATATTATGGTATCTCCTTTAAACTTTGGTATAAAACTCTCATTTTGACTTTCTTCTTCTTGAATGAAACAATTTCTTACTCCTATTTCATAAGCATAGTCAATTAGTTTATTGTATTCGTTATTATCTACTTTTTGATTTAATTCAGGATATTTTAGTTTTCTAGTTATAGTATATTGATTCATTATGCTATATATTATGTTATTTTTATAATTTTTATATAGATATGTTATGATATTTTTACTATCTTCATAATTATTTGGTAATACTAGATGTCTTACTATTACACCTTTTTGTAAAAGGCCTTCTTTATTATATCGTGGTTTACCAACTTGCCTATACATTTCTTTTAGAGCTGAATCCGCTACTGAAAAGTAGTCTTTAACGCTAGAATACTTTCCTAGTTCGTTATTATAGTATTTAAAATCTGGTAAGTAAATATCAATTAAACCCTCTAGTAATTTTAGGGTTTCTTCTTTTTCATAGCCTGATGTATTATATACTATTGGTATTGTTAAACCTTTATTTTTAGCGATGATAATACTTTCTTTTATTAATGGTATATAGTGTGTTGGGGTTACTAGATTGATATTGGCCGCTGATAGGCTTTGTAATTCTAACATAATATTGGCAAGTCTCTCAGTGGTTATTTCTTCGCCTTGAGCTTTAATACTTATATCGTAGTTTTGGCAATAGACACATCTTAAATTACAATGAGAAAAGAAAATAGTTCCCGATCCATACTTACCAGTTAGAGGGGGTTCTTCCCATTCATGGAGATGGTAACCTCCTATTGCTATTTTGTTGCTTGCCATACAATAACCTAGTTCATTTTTATTTCTGTTTACATTACAATTTCTTGGACATAAATTGCAGTTATTTAATAGTTCTTCCATATACATCACATATATATTTTAATATAAAAGATAGGCTTTGTAAAGTCTATCTATTTGTTAATATTATACATACAACAATTGTTATTAGAAGTAAGATAGTTCCAATATTGATAAAGCCTTTACTTTTTTGTCTTTTTGGAATATCTAATTTTATTCTAGGCATAGTACTAGTAAATTCTAGGTTGTCTCCTATTAACTTAACTTTTTGAACACTTGGAAGTGGCATATTTTTTATTTTTTCATCACTTATACCATTACATTCTTTTATTTTTTCTATATCTATTTGGTCTTTTTCTCTATTTAGGGTGAGTTTATCCGCTATTATTTGTTCTAGAGATACACACATATATTTTTTATTATCAGATGAAACATAAGGCATAATATATTCACTTAACTTAGCAGGTATTTTTTTAATAATTCCTATTCTATTATGACAGTCAAAAGAGTATTCAATAATACCATCTTCTTTTTCTTCATATACTGAGATATTTACTTTTATTTTATCAATTATTACTTGAAGTCCATAATCAATATTATTTATGGTATATGTTAGGCTATCTCTTTTGGGGTCATATAAGTCATTTTTACGAAATATCTCTCTAATCATAGGAATATCTTTCTTACTACAAATTAAATCTAAGTTGTTATGTTTTCTTGTTGATGATTCTCCTAGTAAAAGGTATGGTACTAGACCTCCTCTTAGATATAGTTTAGCGGTCGTTTTATTCATTTTGTTTACTTGATTATATACTTTAACAATATCTTCATAAGGAAAGCCTACTTTTTCCATATTTTCTTTATATGCCGCAATACTATTATTGAAAATAGTATCTATCCTTGTTTTAATTATATTTATTTCTTCATTTCTATTTTTAAATGCCATAATTAGTTTTTGTTTGTTTTCTTCAGGAACATACATTGACATTTCTTCTAGTAATTTTATTTTTTCTTCAATATATTGTTCTATTTCTTTGTTCTTTTCTTCCACTTGTCTTCACCTGCTACTTTATATAAGTCAATTATATCATAATAAAAGTTAATATGTAAAGAAAAAAAGAGAAAATTGTTCTTTTTTGTTAGAACTTTATTTTCTCTTCAATATAATTTTCGATATCTTCTATTTTGATAGTATCTTGTTTCATGGTATCTCTATCTCTTATAGTTACTGTACCATTATTTATGGTGTCATCATCGATAGTTATACATAGTGGTGTTCCTAGAGCATCCTCTCTACGATATCTTTTACCAATACTACCACTTTCATCATAAGTTATCATAAATGTTTTAGATAGTTTACGATAGATTTCCATAGCTTTATCACTATGATATTTTTTTACTAGTGGTAAAATACATGCTTTATATGGTGCTAGATATGGATGGAATTTCATTACTTCTCTAGTAGTTCCATCTTCTAAACTTTCTTCTGTATAACTATCACATAATACTGTTAAAATAGTTCTTTCTACTCCTACTGATGGTTCAATAACATAAGGTATATATCTTTCATTAGTTTCTGGATCAATATAATCCATACTTTTTCCTGATACTTTTTGATGACATTTTAAATCATAATCTGTACGAGAGGCTATTCCCCATAATTCTCCCCAACCAAATGGAAATAGATATTCTATATCAGTAGTAGCATTGCTGTAAAATGATAATTCTTCTTTAGAGTGGTCTCTTAATCTTAATTTATCTTTATTTATACCTAGTGATAATAGGTAATTATAGCAATAATCTTTATAATATTTATGCCATTCTAATTCAGTTCCTGGTTTGCAGAAGAACTCCAATTCCATTTGTTCAAATTCTCTTACTCTGAAGATGAAGTTTCCTGGTGTTATTTCATTTCTAAATGATTTACCAACTTGACCTATTCCGAATGGTACTTTTAGTCGCATACTTCTTTGAACATTTTGAAAATTGACAAATATTCCTTGAGCAGTTTCTGGTCTTAGGTATATTGTAGCTTTGGCATCTTCAGTTACTCCTTGAAATGTTTTAAACATTAAATTAAATTGTCTTATATCAGTGAAATTACTCTTGCCACATTTTGGACATGGTACTTTATTTTCTTTGATATAGTTCATCATCTCTTCACTAGTCATTTGATCTCCTAGTTCAGAAGATGTATACTCATCAATTAGTTTATCTGCTCTATGACGAGTTTTGCATTCTTTACAATCTATTAATGGATCAGAAAAAGTTTTTAAATGTCCTGATGCTTCCCATGTTTTGGGATTCATAAGAATAGCACTATCTAATCCAACATTATTTTCATCTTCTTGTATAAACTTTTTTAACCATGCTTTTTTTACATTATCTTTTAATAAGGCTCCTACTGGTCCAAAATCCCAAGTATTAGCAAGGCCTCCATATATTTCACTTCCTTGAAATATAAATCCATATTGTTTACAAAAGTTTACTATTTTATCCATATCTACTTTGTTATTCATATTATTCCTTCTTTCTAATTTTATATAATATCACATTTGATAGTTTTATTCAATAATTTCATATATTAATTTTGTATTTTCTTTGGGTTCTTTGGTTATGGTAAAGAGTTTACTTTCATCTATTTGTGGTAATTCTTTATTAGTATATAGAGTTAAGATTGGTTCTCCTATTGAAACTTTATCATTTATATTTTTGTTTATTATTATACCAGCAGAATAGTCAATTTTGTCTTCTTTTGTTTTACGTCCTGCTCCTAGAAGGCTCGATAGTTTTGCTAGTTCTAAAGAATGTAGGTTAGTTAAATAACCTTCCTCTTTACTTTTTATTTGATATTCATAATTACTTCGTGGTAATTTGGTTATATCTCCTTTTTGATATTTGACAAACTCTAATAATTTATTATATGCTTCCTTATTTTGTAATACTTCAAGTACTTTTCTTTTAGCTTCATCATAAGGAATATTTAGGGCTAATTTTATCATATAACTTGATAATTCAATACATAACTTAGTTAAATTGTTATCTGGATGGTAATATAAGGTATTGATGGCCTCTAATACTTCAAGGGAATTACCAATATTATTTCCTAAAGGTATATCCATATTAGTAAGAAGACAAACTACTTTCATGTTATTTTCTTTTCCTATTTTTATCATTATATCTGCTAGATGATGTGCTGATGGTAAGTCTTTGATTAGGGCACCCTCTCCTACTTTGATATCTAATACAAGATTCTTTGAACCAGAGGCAATCTTTTTACTCATGATTGAAGAGGCAATTAAAGGTATTGACTCGGTAGTTCCAGTTACATCTCTCAAGGCATATATTTTTTTATCCGCTATTGCGATACTTTCAGTTTGACTTGTTATGGCCATGCCTATTGTTTCTATTTCTTTGATGAACTCTTCTTTTGTTAAGTTAACATTTAAGCCTGGTATACTTTCTAATTTGTCGATTGTTCCTCCTGTATAACCTAATGCTCTACCACTCATTTTGGCTACTTTACCTCCTAATGAGGCTACTATTGGAGATATTATAAGGGTGGTTTTATCTCCTACTCCACCGGTTGAGTGCTTATCGACAACATTACTTAGACTACTTAAATCTAAAATATTTCCTGATAACATCATATATTTGGTTAGATTTATGATTTCATTATCAGTCATACCATTTATAGCAATAGCCATAAGTAATGAGGACATTTGATAATCTTTTATTTCTCCTTTTACAAAGTTATCTATTGTGTATTTTATTTCTGCTTCAGTTAATTCTTCTTTGTTCTTCTTTTTTATTATTATATCTATTATATTCATGATTTCTCCTTTTTATTTTTTCATTATAAATATATCATAATTTTGATTGGTAATCAAGTATATGAAGATAAAATGTTTTATGATGGAGACCTTAGGCTCCATCATACCCCGGAAGACTACAGGCTGAAGGGGACAAAAAAAGTGAGCTTTGCACTCACTTAAGTCATATAAGACCCTCTTCTAAGGAGATAATAGTATTACTAATTGTAGTCTGTGATTTTAATAATACTATCTATATTATTATGTTGTTTTTATGATTTATTATACTTCATTGTATTTATTACTATACCTAATATTAGAATAAAACTTAAGGTGTATACCCATATTAATAGAATGATAATATTAGATAATCCTCCATATACTAAATCGTATCTTCCAAAATAATTTATATAATAACCAAAAATAGCGGTAAAGCATACCCAACCAACAGTAGTTATAAAGGCTCCAATAGTTGTTTCTTCACTTTTGATATCTTTAGATGGAGCTATTTGATATATTAGTTTAATGTTTAGGAAAATTATTAAGAAGGTTACTGGCCATTTAATGGCTTTATATATTAGTAATAATTCATCAATTATATTTTCAAATGGTTTATGTTCAGAGAAAAGTTTTAATATTTGATCACCAAGCATTGGGAATAGTACTAAGAATAGTAATAGTAGAATGATAATTAATAGAATGATAACTGATTTTAATCTATCTTTAATAGGACTACTATTGTCTATTTTATATAGGGTGTTTGAAGCATCAATGATGGCATACATTCCATTAGCCGCAATAACAAAAGTTATGATATTTAATAGGCCGACACTAAAGTCAAAGCTTTGTCCTGAAATAGCTCCTACTACAACTTTACTGGCATAACTTGGTAAAAGATCATTTAGTAAACCGATGACAGTATCCATGGAAACGGAAAAGAAGCCTGCTACAATAACAATGATTGTTAGAATAGGAATGGTTGCTAGAACAAAACTATATGATAAGTAGGCAGGCAAAATCCTAAGCTCTTTTAGGCTTAAGATTTCTAGTAATTTTTTTAGATACTTTTTGGCTTTGGCTAATATTTTTTGCATATTAGTTTTCCTTTTGTTTTCTCATGTCAATGGTTGCTTCATTGATAGCATCATCAACAGTTTTTACATCGTCTTCAATCATACTATAACCAATAGCGGCTCCATAACCATAAGGTAATTCTTTTAATTCTTTATATATTTTTCTAGTATAACTAATTACTTCTTTTTCTGTATAACCAACCATATATACTAGGAACTCGTTTCCGTCAGTTCTTACAATATCGGTATTTGGTTCTTGATTTACGATTAGGACACTGGCTGCTTTTTTGATAATGGTATCGCCTTCTTCATGACCATGACTGTCATTAATATTCTTGATGTTGTTTAGGTCGATGACTACAAAGGCTTGTGGATAAATGACATTGTCATCCCATTCTTTAATTTTTAGATTTAGATAAGCTCTATTTTTTAGAGATGTCATAGTGTCAATATATTTTAATTTGTCATTATCTTTAACTGTAATACTACTACTCTTTTTCTTTTTGATAATGAATATTATGAATATAGCTAGTAGTATTAGTAGTACTCCTACTAAGAAGGCCGCTAATAAGCTAAACTCATATATTTTGGAGTTAGTATTAGTTTTGTATTTGATAGTATTATAATCAACAGTTGATACATAATAACTAAACATTTTACTAAATACTTCGTTTTTGTTAACATCTCTAATAACAAAACTATATTCATAAGTTAATTTATCAGTATATATTTCTTTGTAATTTGTAAACTTATTGTTTTTATAGTAATTATATGTGTCTTTGTCTATTACTACAATACTATTATTTTTAATATTTCTTAATAGTTCATCAGTATTGTCGTAGCAGATAGTTTTGATGCCATTACTTGTTAGATAATCATTTAGATAACTGCCTTTTAGAGTTACTACTTCTTTATCTTTTAGTCCTTTAATACTATTTATACTAAAGTAATCTTTAGATAGTACAACATAATCTTCGCTAAATGGTGATGATGTTGTAATGGTATCAATATTTAGACCATTTAGGTTGAAGTTAGCAAAGGCTAAATCTAGTTCTCCTCTCGATAAGGCATTTTTTAATTCTTCGATATTTTTATATGATATTACTTTGAAATCAACATCAAATAAATCTTCGAAACCACTTAAGTAATTAGAAATGGTACCTACAAAATCTTTTTCTTCTTTAGCAGTAAATGGCATGTATGTTATGTAGCCTACTGTATAAGATGATGAGTTATAGCCCATCTTCTCTACTTCGGTAATGTTGTTAGCTAGAAAAAATTCATTTAGAAAATTAGTTTTATAAGCTTCGCTTTGTTTTTCAGTTTGATAATTTTTGTAATACTTCTTCATGATGTTTAATAAGGTTTTATTATTTATGGTTAAGACATAACTTTTGGATATGTCCGTTAAATGATATAGGATATTTAAATCATTTTCCATAATAAAATCTATATACATGTTATATGGCAGAATTATATATTCTAATTCTTTATTATCTAGGGCTGTTTTTAGTTCAGTAATATCTTCTTTTTGTGTATATGAGATATTTCTTACTGATGTTAATGTATTACTTACTACTGATAAGTCACTTGTAAGTACTCCTACTACTTTGTTGTCAATGTCATAAATAGTATCTATACTTTCTTTATTAGGACTTATTAGAACATAGTTATCTTTATATAGTAAGATATCTTGATCAGTCAAAGCAGTATTATTATCTAACACTCTAAAAGATGTATCTTTTAATGTGGTGCTGCTACTTATTTGATACGATACTTTATTAAAGTTTATTCCGTAAGTATTGGTAAAATCTTCTAGTAAATCAAAGATTACACCTTTACCGTTCTTACCATAGACTGGTACATCATTATAGACACTAACATCAATAACGGTACTGGTATTATCATTAATCCATTTCTTTTCAAGAATAGAAAAACTAGAATCATCTTTACTATAGTTTAGGATAAAAATTAGTAAACTTACAACAAAAAGTACTCCTACTAAAATTAGTACTATTATTTTATTATTTCTCTTTTTCATAATGCACTCCTAACTCTTTACCCATGTTATGCTATCTAAATTATGATGTTTGTTACCTGTTATTACAGTATCTTTTTCTTCACCTTTCCATTTTAAGAAAAATGAGAAATCATAATATTTTAATTCGTCTTCACTATAATTGTCTAAGGTGTTGGCTGCGATTTCTTTGGCTTTTTCAACAGTAATACCATCTTTTAGTTCAATAGTTGTGTAGACAATTTTGCCTTGTAATCTTGTTTCTACTTTTTCAACTAGTTCAGTATCTTCTACTTCTTTTTTAACTGACTCATAAGTTTCATTACTTATTTTCACTTTGTCGATACCATCTAGTCTATTACCATATTTATTTGATGAACCTCCTACTAAAAGTTCAATAAAAATTATTAATAGTATAATTACAAATATAATAGTTAGTAGTAATAATATAGCTAATCCTTTGTTTTTGTTTATCCATTTCTTTATTTTTTCCATATATTATCTCCTTCTTATCTAATATAATATTATTATACTATAAAGATAAATATTTATCAATAGAAAGAATGTGGTTTTTTATTTTAGGAAAGACCACTACTAAAGATAGTTATTTTATTTTGATAGTTTACATTTATATTCGTTTTTGCTATAATATTGATAGAGAATATGGAGGAAGTTATGAATAGTTATTTAGAGTTTTTAATGCAAATTGTTATTTGTTTTTTACTTAGTGCTTGTATTGGTATCGAAAGACAATATAGGAGAAGATCAGTTGGTCTTAGAACGATTATTTTGGTTAGTTTAGGCTCTTTTTTGTTTGTTAGATTTTCTTTTGCTTTTCCTGGCTCGGACATGACAAGAGTGGCTGCTCAAGTAGTAGCAGGCATTGGTTTTCTGGGAGCAGGTGTTATTATTAAAGATGGGAAGACTGTTAAAGGTCTTACGACCGCTGCTACATTATGGTGTGCTGCCGCTATTGGTATTTTATGTTCTGCTGGTCTTTTGGTAGAGGCTGCTATTGGTACTTTATTTATTTTATTTACTAATATTATATTAAGAGGTGTTAATAGTAAGATTAATCATTTAAGTGGTCATATTAATTATGATTTATATTATTTTAGCATTATTGTTGAAGAGAATAAGGAAAAGGATATTATTAAAATACTTAAAAGTATTGTTAAAAGTAATGGGTCATTTATTAATAGTATTATAGTTAATGATACAGAAAATGGTAATATTAAGATTGATATTTCAATTGGTATTGATTCGGATAAGAAAAATATTTCTAATGATATTATGCAGAAGCTTCTTAATAGAAATGATGTTGTATCTATTAGTTTGGATAAGAAAGATAAGAGATTTTTATTTGAAGATGAGGAATTATAAGATAAAGAGATTACTTTAATAGCAATCTCTTTTCTTATTTATATTTTTATGATAGTTGATAATCTTTTTATTACTTTCTTCTCTATTCTTGAAATATATGATTGTGATATTCCTAATAATTCTGCTACTTCTTTTTGAGTCATTTCTTTTTTACCATTTAGACCATATCTTAATTCGATTATTTCTTTATCTCTCTTTCCTAGTTTATCTACTTCTTTATACATAAGATACTTATCTAATTCATCTTCTATTGGTTTGGTTACAATGTCTTCTTTCGTTCCTAGAACATCTTCTAGGTGAAGTTCATTACCTTCAGAGTCATAGGATAAGGAATCTTCAAACGATACTTCAGTTCTTTTCTTTTTGGTTTTTCTTAAGTACATTAGTATTTCGTTATCGATACATCTTGAGGCATAAGTTGCTAATTTGATATTTTTATCATTTTGATAGGTATTTACTCCTTTTATTAAACCTATAGTACCTATCGATACTAAGTCTTCTAGATCTATTTTGGTGTTTTCATACTTTTTGGCAAGAAAAACTACTAATCGTAAATTATGCTCGATTAATTTATCTCGTGCTTTCATATCACCATTTAAAAATTTCGTTACATAATTTTGTTCTTCTTCTTTACTTAATGGTTCAGGTAAAATATCAGTACTTCCTACAAAGAAGAAGTAATTTAATTTACTTAATATTTTCCTTAATAGTTTTAACATAATATCATCCTTTCATTAAATCTTTGTGTAGTATTAGGTCTACTCCTTCTATTAGGGTTGGAGAATCAGAAAAAGCCACTAGTAAATTGGTTTGATAGCCTATAGTATCAATGTAGACTTTGTCTGGTTTGATACACTTTAAAAGACCTTCACCATTTACGGTATAGTATGGTACTAATATGTATTTTCCTTCAAATTTATATTTTTGGGATAAGAGAATTATTGGTCTTTTTTTGTATGGATCATAGAGATTATTGCCAGTATCTAAAAAGCCAACGACGGATATTTTTTCTTTATCTTTAAAATATATGTCTACTTTATAATAATTATTATAGGTGTTTTTTATTTTTCTTATTTCTTTGATATAGAGAATAGTTACTTCTATTGAAATTATTATTATTATTAGATATGTTAGGGGTATACTAGCCTTTACATTACTATTAAACAGATATATTATTCCTCCTAGTAAAGTGCTAATTAGGTATATATATATGATGTTTTTAATGGTATATTTAATATTTTTGTAGTTAAATGCTATTATAGATATTAGGATTATCGTTATGATTTCTAGTAATATTCTATTAATGTTTGTAAACATTATTAGTGAGGAAAGTCCTCCTAGTAAAGAAGATAGTAGTATTTTTAATTTAGTGGTTCTTCTTTTTAATATTATGGATACTCCTAATACTATTATATAATCCATTATAATGTTAAGTAAAAAAAATAAATCAATATATATTCTCATATATTGATTATAAACAAAAGAATATAAATACTTTGTCGATTTATATTCTAGTGAACCTCATAAAATTAAAAAAGCATGCTTCTAATATCACTATTAGAATTTTCTCCATTTAATAATACTATTATTAATGTAAAGAGACATAAACTCGAATAGTTTCTACCCTGCATATAAATAATATATATCTTCTATTTCCGGGATAATCATATCGTATATTGACATCCATGTAATTTTTTTAGAAACAAAAAAAGAAAAATCTAACTCATGAATTAATTCTAGGGGAATCGTGATTTTTATTCAAAAACTTTATTTTCATCTCCAGCACAATAGGCACCGCCTACTTTTTCTCCTTCTACATATTCTTTACCTGATATGTTGCAGCCCATTTTAGTAACGGCATCTTGAAGGTATCCGCCAAATATTTTTACTAGGCCTATTGCTACTACTGTAATTAATGAGATTATTAATACATACTCTACTAGGGTTTGTCCTTTTCTATTTAACTTCATCTTCATAAAATCTATCCTTTCGTATTCTTAAGTTAATTTTACTATATTTTTTGGAATAAAGCAATATATTTTGATTATTTTTTTATTTTACCTGTTGTAGCAGTAGTGTGATGTACTTCAGATATTTTGGCATTCTTTTTACTTGTTGCTAATTCTTTTTCTATTTCGTTAGTATCTTTATTCTTTAAAGATACTACAAAACAATTTTCTTTTTCTATTTCTTTTAAACTTTTATTTGGTGTTGGTAAATCTTCTGGCATTGTACCCCCCTAATCTTTTAATACTGTTTCTAACCTCTTTACCTACTTCATAGTGAACAGAATTTGCAGTGTATTCATTATCTACATTATCTCTTTTTAATTTAGCATCTGTTTGTGCTATTCTAAATATATTATCTGCTAGTTCTTCGCTACCCATATTATCTAGAATATCTTCTCTATATCTTAGTTTCTTCCTTTTAAATATATTATCAGCGGTTTCTCCATTATATAGTCCTTTATATCCTGCATTATGAAATCTAGCTAGATCTTTTACTCCACTCTTAACCGCTGTTTGATTTAGATTATAATTTCCTTTTCTTGCTTGATTCCTTCTATATAATCTTTTCTCATCCTCAGTAAGCTCATTATATTCTTTTTCAGAGAGTTCTTGTTTTCTTGTTTGGATTGCAAAGTAGGTTTGAGCAAGGGCAATTACTTTCTTTCTAGGATCTGCATTTTGTACTATCAAATAACATGCATATCTAGATAGCTTATAATCTAATACTTTTCTCTGCCCACCTTTTGCTATTTTTATCATTTTCCCAACCTCGGGAAAATGATCATCAACATTATAACCACTTTTTTCACAGGCTATCTTTGCATTCTCAATTGCATTAGAAAATCTTTCCCATTTGCTATATTCAAGTAATAGCATTAATTCTCTTGCTAACCAGTATTCTTTGCCATTTTCATCTATATGTTTTATATCTTCAAAAATTTTTTCGGTATATTCTTTTATTTCATTCATTTTATCCTCTTCCTTTCTATGGACTACTAGTCTCAATTTTTAATTTATTATTTTTAATCTTAAACATAATGCTTCCATCTTTATCTGTTCTATATATTTTTGAATTTTTTAAATTATTTAATACTTCTTTATTTGGATGACCATATCTATTGTTTTTACCAACACTAATTAAACTGTATTTAGGATTGATTATGGTTATAAAGTCTTTATTTGAAGATGTATCAGAACCATGATGTCCTACTTTTAAAAAGGTTACATCTTTAATATTATATTTATCTATGATATCAAGTTCTTTTTCTTTTTCGGCATCTCCCATAAAGAGAAACTTTATATGGTTATAAGTAAAATATATAACACTAGAATTATTGTTTTCATTATCATATTCTTTAGTATTTAAGAAATATATTTTTTGGTTATTGATATTTAGTTCTTTAATACAATTATAGTATTTTATTTGTTTTTGTTTTAGTTCTTTAATTAATGTTTCTTCTAGTTCATTATAGGTACCACAATTTAGTATTACTTTCTTTACTTTAAAATTATTTATTAAAGAAGATGCTCCTCCTAGATGATCTTTATCTCCATGAGTTATTATTAAATAGTCAATCTTTTTTACTCCGATACTTTTTAGGGATGGGATTATCTCACTTGTTATTTTAGTTTGATTTTCACCGGTATCAATTAAAATATTAGCTTTATTATAAGGAAATCTTATAAGATGGGTGTCTGCTTCTCCTACTGAAAACATTACTATTTTTAAATTGTTATCTAAAGATGGGGATATATACATAATTAATATTATTAGTGGTATAAGATATTTTAATTTTATATATTTATGTGATAATAATAGTATTAGATAATATATTATTATTATCAAAAGATGGGGTTTTGGTATTATTATTTTAGTTATATTTATTTTTGATATAGAAAGAGATAATGTTTCTATAATTGTTGTTAATGGGTATAAGATATTATCTAATATGGGTATTATTAGTGTTAATATAGTAAGGGGTAGCAGTATTATACTTATTATTGGAACTAAAAAGATATTTAATATAATACTGATAATATTTATTTCATAACTTGTATATATAGTAATGGGAATAGATGTTATAAATGCTAGTATTGTTATATAGATTGTTTTTTGCAGATGATTTTTCTTTTTTATGGTACTTATATTTAATACTAAGAAGAATGTTATAATATATGAATAAATATAGCCTAAATCATATATTATAAAGGGATTTATTATCATTGATATTAATAGTGTTAATAGAAGGATGTCTATCTTTTTTATTTTAAGTTTTAAGATATAATTTATACTAAATATTATGGTAGTTAGGGCCGCTCTTAAGAGGGATGATGATGGAAATAATATTAGATATATAATAATAAATAGATCTGTTATTAGGTATTTTATTTTTTTATTATAGGTTACTTTGTTTAAATATAAGTAGATAATATTAATAAATATATTTATGTGCATTCCTGATACTGAAAATAAATGTGATATACCATTTATTCTATAACTATCTTTTATTTCTTTATCTAGAGTATTATTACAGAATAATAATGTCTTTATATATTTATTTGATTTTAGATTTGATACTCTTTGATATAATATGTTTTTGATAGTATAAAGATAGTTTTTATTATTTGCTATTTTATCAATACTAGTAGCGGTAACTATATAATATATTTTTTTATTATATAAGTATTTTTGATAGTTGAAGGTATTAAAGTTAGTATTTTTGTTTGGTTTTGATAGTGTACCCTTTACTAGTATTTTATCACCATATGATAGATTTAATGGTTCTGTACTATGATAATTTATTATTAGTTTTTCTTTTCCTTTTATTTGGATTTTTATTTTATTTTCTTCTACTTCATATTTAGTTATAATTCCAGTAAAGGTGTTTTCTTTGGAATTATATTTTGATTTGAATGGATAATAGTTTGTATATATTAGATTTATTATAAGGAATACGAATACTAGAATTTTGATTAGATATTTAGATTGTAATATATATCTTAATTTGTTCAAAGAGAGTCTCTCCTATTCCGGATACTTTTTTTATTTCTTCAATATCTTTAAATGGTCCATTATCATTACGATATTTTATTATGGCTTCAGCTTTAGTATCTCCTACTCCATCTATTTGTTTTAGTTCTTCTTTAGTAGCGGTATTTATATTTATTAGATTAGTAGTATTATCTGTGTTATTAATGCAGGCATCATTAATAATTTCACATGGTTTACATACACAATTTTCTTCTTTGTATTTTTCTAATATTTCTTCTTTGGAATATATTATTATAGTCATTTCATCTTCAACTATTTTGGCAAGATTTATTTTAGAAGTATCTGCTCCTTCAAGAAGGCCTCCTGCTAGAGCAATGACATCGTTTACTCTTGAATTTTTTTCTACTTCATATACTCCCGGATTGGTTATCATTCCTTTTATGTCCACTACCACTTTGGTATTTGACTCTTTTTTAAGTTCCTTTTTATTCTCTTGATCTTCTTTTATTATATCTGCTTCTTCGGTAATATCATTATTTGTTTTATATATGATATAGATAGTTGCTCCTAGTAAGGCAGATACTCCTATTAAAATATAGATTAGTTTTTTCAATTATGCTCCTTTCCTTTTCCATTTTGTTAATTATTTATTATAATGGTTATTTTATAGTTCGTCAATATATTATAGAAAAATAAAAAAATAAGTGTGGTTAACTTATTTTCTTGTTTATTATTTAACTATTTTGCCATAGACATTTAATCCTTCGACTTTTTCAATTTGAACATTTACAATGCTATTATTGTCTACTTTATCATTAATAATGACGGGAATGAAATTAGATGTATGAACAACAACTAGTCCGTTGTCATGAACTTCTACTACTCCATCATATATTTGCCCTACTTTGCTGGTATAAAATTTATTTTCTAATTCGTTAGATAATTTTAGTACTTCATGGACTCTTTTCTTTTTGGTTATACCATCAATATGACCATCCATTTTATCCGCTACTGTTCCTTTTCTTCTGGAATATGGAAAAGTATGTATTTTAGTAAAGCCTATTTGTTTTAGGGTATTTATGGTATCATTAAAGTCGTTATCATTTTCATTTGGAAAACCAACGATAAGATCAGTAGTAAGTGATATATCTTCAATTTCTTTTAGGTCTTCTACCATATTTAAAAACTCACTAGTGTTATATCTTCTATTCATTAGTTTTAGTATTTTATCACTACCTGATTGAAGTGGTATATGTAAATGTTTAGCCATTACTTTACTTTCTTTGATTAGTTTTTTGATACCTGGTGTTATTTCATTTATTTCAATTGATGATAATCTAATTCTATAAATATTTGGTATTTTTATTAATTCTTTTAGTAATTCTTCTAAACTACTATTTATATCAATACCATATCGACCAGTATGAATGCCTGTAAGGACTATTTCTTTATAGCCTTCATTTACTAGTTTTGTTACTTCTCTTATGACATCTTCTTTATTTTTACTTCTTACTCTACCTCTAGTATAAGGAATTATACAGTAGGAACAGAAGGCATTGCAGCCATCTTGTACTTTAACAAAAGCTCTCGTATGACTAGCAAAATTACTTATTTCCATTTTTTCAAAATCTACTTTGTTTAAATTATAAATTATTTTTTTCTTTTCTTTGGTTTTTATATAATCTTCTATTATTTCTAATATTTTAGATTTATCTTTATTTCCAAGAACGATATCAACATCAATATCTTCAGAGTTAACTTGGCTATAGCAGCCCATTACTACTATTATGGCATTAGGATTATTCTTTTTAGCTCTATTTATCATTTTTCTTGATTTTTTATCGCTTTCATTAGTTACACTACAGGTATTTATGATATAGATATCTGCTTTATCTTCAAAATCCACTATTTCATAATTGTTATCTTTTAGTATATTAGTAACTAATTCACTTTCATATATGTTTACTTTGCATCCTAATGAGCATATTCCTACTTTCATACTTCTTCCTTCTTTCTTCCATAGTATTTTATCATAAAACAGATTTATTTTCTATAGTTTTTTATTATTTTATTTAATATAGATATAGTAAAAAGCACTAGCTTAGTAGTACTTTTAGTTATTATCTTTTAACAAAGTATTCGTCATACCATTTAAGGAAACTATAGACTGCCCATATCTTTCGATAGTTATCTTTCTTCCTATCATGATGTTCATCTAATATTTTGATTAGGTAATCTGTATTAAATAATTCTTTAGAGATATCAGTATTAAAAGTAGTTTTTATTTCATTATAGAAATCATCTTCTCTTATCCATTCTCTAATTGGTACTGGAAAGCCTAATTTCTTTTTCTTATAAGCATCATTTGGAATAACTTTTTTAGCAGCATTTCTTAAGGCTACTTTGGTTGTTCCGTCACTTACTTTATAATTTTTTGGTAGTTTTCTGGCTACATCAAATACTTTTATATCTGTAAATGGTACTCTAGATTCTATTGAATGAGCCATAGTCATTTTATCTACAATAGTAAGAATATTATTACTAAACCAGTATCTTATATCAACCGCTAGCATTTTATCTAGTTTGTTTGAGGTTTTATATTCTTTATAGACATCTTTTACAATATCTTTATTTTTGATGTAGTTATCTATTTTTAGGACATCTTTTAATTCATCATCATAATATGTTCTATTAATACTAACATAAGATTCTTCTAATGGAAGTCCTCTTCGAATAATATATCTTGTTATTTTATTTTGAGGTAAAACTTTACAGATACTTGCCATAGTTTTTCTTATAAATAATGGTAGTTTAGTATAAAAGTTATCTTCATAACTATTATATCCTCCAAAAAATTCATCTGCTCCTTCTCCTGATAATACTACTTTAACATCTTTGCTGGCAAGTCTTGATAAGAAATATACGGCAATGGCACAGCCATCAGCAGTTGGTTCATCCATGTGGTAATATACTTCGGGAATGGCTTTCATATATTCTTCTTTACTTATTTTTTCACTTATATTTTTTATGTTTAACTTGTCCGTTAAATCTTTTGCGTAATCTATTTCACTATATTTAGCTAAATCGAAGCCGATGGTATATGTTTTATCTGGTTTTGCTAGACTGACTAGATAAGATGAATCTACTCCACTAGATAAGAAAGAACCAACTTCTACATCACTAATTAAATGATGCTCAGTAGAGTCTTTCATAGCGGTACTAATGTCATTTACTACTTCATCAAAGCTTTCGTTAGTTTTCTCAAACTCTACTTTGAAATATCTTTCAATAGTTATCTTTTTCTTTTTAACATCGATAGTCATTGAATGACCTTGTGGTAATCTATATACTCCTTTAAAGAAAGTTTCATCAGTTGGAGTAAAACTAAAGGTTAAATAGGCTCCGAGCAATTCTTTATTTAATTCTTTTTTAAAAGTTGGATATGCTAAAAAACTTTTTATTTCTGAACCAAATAGAATGGTGTCGCCATCTTGATAATAGTATAATGGTTTTATTCCAAAATGATCTCTTGATATGAATATTTCGTTCTTGTTTTTATCGTAGATAGCATAAGCAAACATACCTCTTAATTTTTTTGGTAGTTCGTGTCCCCATTTTTCATAGCCATGTAAGATTACTTCTGTATCTGATTCTGTTTCAAATTTATATTCAGTAAGTTCTTCTTTTAATTCTTTATAATTATATACTTCTCCATTATACATTATTAATATACTTTTATCTTCGTTATATATTGGTTGATTTCCTCCTGCTAAATCTATTATTGATAATCTTCTTTGACCTAGTGCTACATCACCTTCGGCGAATATTCCTTCGGCATCTGGTCCACGATGAAGAATCATATCATTCATATCTTTAATTAGTTTTTTCTTATTTTTGTCTTTACTTATTATTCCATTTATTCCACACATATTAATACCTCACTTAATAATAGTATAACACAAAAGAAAAAAAGTAAAAATATTTTTACTTATTATTTACTACTTCTTTACAAAATCTTTTAACTATTTAGTTCCTATTTCATTTATATATTGATAATTCAAGTTATTTTGGGATGTGATTACTGTTTTACCTAAATTTTTTTCCAAATCATCTCTTGCTACTTTAGCAGTATGTCCACCCATTTTAGCTATTTTTTTATTTTGTTCTAATCCATATGGTTTATACTCTTTAGTTAATTCACGAGTGGCTACTTCTCCAAGATTTGTAAGTGCTACTTCTATATCGGTCATATTATCTCTTAGTGATTCTTTTCTAATATTTTTATATGCTTTATATTCACTTGCTTTCATACCAGATATTTCTTGATATATTTCATTAGTAAGGATTCCATATTCATAGTCCTTGGTTATACCACTTTCTTTCCAGATATTTGTTAATTTATTTCTACTTAGTATTCCTTTTAATCTTTCTTCTATCCATTTGTCTGAATATCCTCTTTTACGATAATAATTTACTGCTCTATTAATTGCTATCTCTGGATCAAATATTTCATCTATTCTTTCACTTCCTAAATTAGCAAGCCATAGTTTAAATGGTTCTGCTTTAGGACTAGGAACTGACTCGATAAGTCTAAATATCCCTTTGGTATCTAATGTATCTGTATTATAATATTTACCATCTTTTGATTTCATTTTCAGTTGGTTAGTATTACTAACCAACTCACTTCCTTCATTATGTAATTTACCTTTTAACCATTTCCAATAATTTCTTGATTTTTGATAATCACTATTTGTTAATGCTGCGATTACATCTACAACACTATAATAGTATTCTTCTTTTTCACTATTCCAAATACTTCTTATTTCCTTATTTTCAAATAAATTGGTTATTGTTTGTAATTTTGTTTTTTCCATAGTTAATGCCTCCAAAAAAATTAATTTTTTTACACTTTTTTTAAGCATAAAAACTATATCATATTTATTCTAGCTTTTCAAGAGGTTTAATGTTATTTTTTTATTTATTCTTTTTATTAAATCTTTCTTTATAAGAACAATGTTTACATATATCTAAATATACTTTATTATCATTAACTCCTTTAATAGTATTTTTAAACTTATTACTATTTAGAATATCTTCTATACTATCAGTAAAGATATTACCTAGATTACTCTCTCCTTCACTATCTAAGCAGCAGATACTAACTACTCCATTTGATAAGATAGCTATTTGACTTTTACCTCCTAGACAAGTACCTTCTTCTTTATAATAGTTATTACTAGTACTAGGCCAATCAAATTTACTATCTAAACTTAAATATACTTTATTTTCTAGTTTCATTTTATCAGATAATTCATTTACTTTATACTTGAGTTTAATCATATCTAGATACTTATTATTTATAGTATCTAGGCTTTTATCTAATGTCCAAAAGCGATAGTTTATATAGGGATATTTTAATTTATCTACTACTTCAAAGATATCTTCTAGATAGTTTTCTTTATTGTTTTCACTATGTAATGATATATTTATTTGATATATATTGTCATACTTATTTAGGATATCTAATCTATCTTTTAGAAATACTCCATTAGTAGTTAGACATACTTTTTTATTATATTTCTTACATATACTTAATATATCATCTATATAATGATGGGTAAGTGGTTCTCCTTTGACATGTAGATAAATATAATCTGTATAGTCATTTATTTTATTCATAATTAATTTAAATTCATCTATACTTATTTCTTTTGTTCTTCGTTTTGTTTTACTACAAAATGAACATTTTAGATTACATATATTAGTTATCTCGATATATATTCTTTTAAATTTCATATTATACCTCTTTTGCTATTTAGTATTATATAATATTTATTATTGCTATGCAATAGCATGATGTTTGTTTTGTTTTCTAATCTAGTCTATGGTCTAGATTAGTGTCTCATTAGACATATTATATTCACAGTGAATACTATTTTGGAAAAGAATTGGTTTTGTTAAACTATCTATTTAATGATTAATCTATATATTTAATTTTCTTTTTAGAGGTTGCTTTGATTTGGTTCACATCGTTAGTAGATATATTCGAATCTTCTAAAGATTTCTGCTTTTCTTTTAAATATTCTGAAATAAAGTTTATTTCTTCTATGTTACCACTTTTATTTATTATATCTACTAATCTAGGTATATTGGCACCATTTACATGAAGAGCAAAGCAAGTAATATATAAAATGTCTTTAGTATTTACTATTGCATCTTCTAGTATACTGATATTAGCTCCTTTGACATAGCGAGCAAAATAATAAATATCCTTGGCTTCTCCATTTTCAATTATAGCATTCTCTAATCTAGGTATATTTGCTTCTTTAATATGAATGGCAAAATTAGTAATTTGAACAAGGTTTTTGCTTTTAATTATAGCATTTTCTAGTCTTGATATATTTGCTCCTTTTACTTTTTGAGCAAAAACGGCCATCCAAAATGGATCATTTCTTTTTATAATAACATCTTCTAGTTTATTTATATTGGCTCCTTTAACGTAAGAAGCAAAGTGACAAGCATATTTTTTGCTACCCTTTTCAATTACAACGCCTTCTAATTTAGTTATATTTGCTCCTTTTACATACTTTGCAAATGCGTAAATCAATTCAAGATTATTGTTTCTTATAATAATATCTTCTAATCTTTCAATATTAATAATATTGTGATATCTTTCAGCAAATAAAATTGTATCCCAACTAATATTTTTTGCATAATAATCTTCTAGTGATTTGATATCTATAGAATTATTTTTTAATAAAAGGTCTATATATTTAAATCTTTCTTCAGTATTTTCTTTTGCTTCTATTTTCTTTAAATATTCATTCATAACATTTCCTCCCTCTATTGCTATTTATTATACATTACTTGTTATCTTTATACAAGATTAATTTTAGGTTTATTTTATTTTTCACCCCGAATATGATAGATATGGTTGATATTTATTTTTAGACTATTGGCTAAAAATAACACTGTAAGATTATAGCTTACAGTGAGCAGAATAATATTTACATATATCTTTTAATTTACAATTAGTACATTCTGGTTTTTGACTTTTACATTTATATCTTCCAAAAAATACTAGTTGATGATGGATTTTACTTAGATTTTCTTTAGGAAATAACTTTGTTAGTTTTTCTTCTACTTCTAGGGCATTATCATCTTCATCTGCTAAATTTAGTCTCTTACTTACTCTATTTACATGAGTATCTACCGCTACTAGGGGTTCATTATAAATGACTGATAAAAAGACATTTATTGTTTTACGACCTACTCCAGGTAATTTACTTAAGTATTCACGATCATTTGGGATAGTTTTTATATTATCTTTAACTAGAATTCTTGCTATTTCTTTAATATAGATAGCCTTCTTTTTATAGGTTCCTATTGGTTTTATTATTTTTTCAATTTCTTCAGTAGGAGCATTATTTATTTTACTCAAGGTATCATATTTTTTGAATAATTCTTTATTAACCATATTTACTCTTTTATCTGTTGTTTGGGCACTCATAACTATTGCTAAAAGTAGTTCATAATCTTTACTATACTCTAGTTCACATATAGGGTTTGGATATAATTCATCTAAATACTTTGTTATTTTATTAATCATCATTTAACCAATCATAGTAGAAGGGTTCAACTTCTTCTTTTTTATTTTCATGAATTTTTGCTTTACCTTTTATGACATCTTGCTTGGTCTTATATCCTTTTTTTCGCCATGAGTATAATACTGTTTCTATATATCTTAAACTATTGGCACCATTATAGATTGCTTCTTTTAAGGCTTCCATTATCAGTTCATGAGAGAAGTTATCATCAATCCAACTTTTTATTACTTGGCATTCCATTGGAGAGATAGTTCTTCCAAATTCACTTTCAAAGATAGAAAAGATATCACTATTATCTAGAGTCTTTTCTTCATGTTTATCTCCTACTAGAATAGTCATTATTTTACTATATAGTAAATCTAAAGAAATATACTCTGCTCTTTTTCCTTCTTTATTTTTTTCAACAGTAATAGATATTATTTTCTTTTCATTTAGGTTATTTAGTAATTCCATTACTTTATATTTATCCATTCCTAAACTTATAGAAATGGTTTCTGGGTCATATATTACTTTATCTCCAATATCTATAATAAATATTAAAACAATTAATTCTTCTGCTGTTATACCAAGTCTAATATAGTAATTAAAAAGAAATCTTGGTAAAACAATTGGTTTCATTTTTAGTATGTTTTCTAACTTTTCCATTATATTCCTCCTACTGTGATTTCAAATGCGTACTCATAATTTTCGGCATTATAATATTTATAGATAAGGCTATTTTTGGTTCTTTCTTTTTCTTCATAGTATAAATTGCCTTTTCTATATGATAGTGGTTTGTTACTTTGGTAGAGGTTTATTAATGGTAGTTCTTTAATGATATCATAGTTTAAGTCTAGGACTATTGCTTTGGTATCATTTTTTATAATGTAATAGTTATTACTTTTATTTACATAGTTTATATTTTTTATATTGGTATTGTCATAAATGCTTTTCAATATTTTTTGTTCATATTTGTCATTATTTATACAGGGAATTGCTATGATACTAAAAATTATAATAAGAATTGTTAGTACTCCTAGTAAATATATGGTTATTTGTTTTTTCTTTTTACTTCGCATTAATATCCTCCAATTACTGTTTCTATTATACTATGAATTTGGCTTTTTGTGAATAGTTTTTCCTCTTATTTTGGTTGCTTCTACTTGATAATCGTTATCTTTGAGGATAATTGTTGTTATGGTATCTTCACTTATTGTGATGGTATCTATCCATACTTTGGCTAGTGAGTACATGAACTTATAGTTAAAGTTGGTATAGGCATCATATATTAAGATATTGTTATCATAGAGGGTAATATTGAAATCATTGTCTATTTTATGTAAGTAGATGAAATTACATGTTTGATAGTTGTCTTGATCTAGTTCTTTTTTGTAAATACATATTTTTTTGTTGTTGAAAAGAATATTTATTTTATCATCGGTGTATATTGTTAGGTTATTTATTTTGATATTTTGAGTGGTAGTTAAATTAATTAGGTAGTCATAAGTAGTAGTGGTCTTTGTATCTGACATGGTTATGAGATAAAAGATATTATCTTTATTTATTAGAATTTCGGTATTATTTTTAGTTTTGATGAATCTAATGGAATTGTCTTCAAGGTAATTATAGTCTTCTTTTTCTTTAGGTAGATAGGTACAAGAACATAATATTAAACATATAAAAAGATATTGGTATTTCATACTTATTAATATGTTTTATGATAAAAAAAAGACTAATTATATTGTTTTATTATATAGTCTTTTAGTTTATCATATTCATTATCTATTTCTTTATTTAGGATTTTCTTTTCTAAATCATCCATGATATCTTTAATATATTTACCTGGTTCTTTATTTAATATTGTAGCTATATCTCTTCCATTTATTTTTATTTCACTTCTGGTAAGGATTGGTAGTTCGGATTTCATTTTATTTAGTTTTCGTTTAGATAATCCTTTGATATCAGAATAGACGGTACATAGGTATAAGCCATATTTATATAAGTGATAATTATCAATATCTTCATATTTTAGTAGTTCTCTTAAGGCTTTCATTTGTTCTTTTTCTAATTTGGTAAATGGATAAATATTATCTACTTCTAACTGACTCCAGATGCCTATTAAATCAGGACATAACACAATATTATTTAATTTATTTATTTCTAGAGCACTAGTTAGGTTTAGAGAAATAAGTAGTTTACGACCTTTTTCTTTATTCTTTGATGAAAATATTTTATCTAATTCTTCTTTTTTTCTTTCCATAGATAAGTTTTTTAATAGGTAGCTATATTTCCCTAAGTAGTAGTAGGTTTTCTTTTCAATACTTAAATCTAGTATGGTAGCAAATCTTATACATCTTAAGATACGAAGAGCATCTTCTTTGAAACGATATCTAGGATTACCAACTGTTTTTAATATTTTGTTATTTATGTCTTCACGGACTTTTAGGAGGTCTATTATTTGGCCTTCTTTATCGATACATAATGTATTGATTGTAAAGTCTCTTCTTATTAGATCTTTCTTTAAATCTTTGATATATTTTATTTTGATAGGTTTTCTATTTAATTCGTATTTTATTTCTTTTCTAAAGGTTGTTACATCAAAATGATAGCCTTTATATAAAATAACAACACTTCCATACTGCATATCAGATACATGTACTTCTTCAAATATGGTTAGTATTTCTTTAGGGGTGGCACTGGTACATATATCGATATCATTGCTTTTTCTTTGTAATAGTTTATCTCTGACATAACCTCCAACAATATAGGCAGCATAGCCATTTTCATTAAATATTTTTAATATTTCTATTGCTTTTTCTTCCATAATACCTCTCTATATATATTATAGCAAAATATTAGAAAAATGCAAAGTAACTATTTATACTTTACATTTTATTATTTTATTATAAAATTAATTATACTACTTATATCTACTTTGGATATATGAATAAGAATAGCCGCCATGGCAAGGAAAGGCCCAAAAGGTATTAGGTTGTCTCTTCTACTAAAAAGAAGATATATGGCAATAGGAAAAGCTATAAAAGTGGCTAAAAAGATATCACATATTGATAAGGAATATCCTAGTACTAGGCCAAATAGAAACATCAGTTTTATATCTCCTCCACCCATACTTTCTCTTTTAAATAGTTTATCTCCTAGTAACTTTATTATATACATGGTAGCAAAGGCTAAAACAGCGGATAGTACTTTTTCGGCTGTAAAGGTTAATCCATAGAAGATTAGTTCTAATAATATTATTGTTATAGAAGAAACCGCTATTACTTCATCAAGAATTATCATATATTCAATATCACTTATAATTATTATTATTAAAGATGATATGAATATTAGACTAATTATTAGGTCATAACTTAGGCCAAAGGAATGATAACTTGTACAATATAGGGCTCCTGTTACTATTTCAACTATTAGATAACTAACTGGTATTTTGTTGTGACAGCAACGACTTTTTCCTTTTTGGATTAGATATGATACGATTGGTATTAATTCATACCACTTTAATTTATGATTGCATACATGGCAATGACTACTAGGATAGATAATTGATTCATTATTTGATAGTCTTACCGCTACTACATTTAGGAAACTACCAATAACACTTCCTAGTATAAACATCATAATATATATATATAATTCCATTTTATCACCTACATAATGTTGTTATAAATACTGAACATTGGTATAAAGATGGCCATTAGAATAACTCCTACAATAACTGCTAGAACAATTATCATTACTGGTTCGATTAAACTCTTTAATCTTTGAACAAGATTCTTTTGTTCCTCTTCATAATAGATGGCTACATTTTCCATCATTGGTCCTAATCTACCGGTCTTTTCACCTGTTACAAGCATTTCATAGGCAATACGAGGGAATGCCCATTTATTTTCAAAGGCCCTAGAAAGGCCTGCTCCTGTTGATAAGTTGGTAACAGCTTCTTTTATGATATCTTTATATATTTCATTATTAGTTATTTTTCCTAACATTTCGATACTATCTGTAATAAAAACATCATGTTTGATTAGTGAAGAGAATGTCTTGGTAAACATAACTACTTCGTTATAGATTAAAACATCTTTTATTACGGGTATATGCATAGCAATATATTGTATAACATATCTAAATTGTTTGATATTTTTATACATTACTATTTGTATTATTATGATAGCCGCTAAAGCTAAGACTAGTTTAATAATGTTATTTTTGACAAAAATACTAACGTTTATTAAGAACTTGGTTATACCTGGTAATTTAGCTCCTAATTGTTCAAAGATATTAACGAATTGTGGTACAACAAATAGTAATAGGAAAGTTAAAACTATCATTGATACTACTAATACAACACTTGGATAAGTAAGTGCAGATATGATTTGTTTTCTATTACTATCAGCAGTTTTATAATATGCTGCCATATCATCTAATGACTCAGTTAAGTTACCAGTTAACTCTGAAGCCTTTAACATATTGATTAATAATTTAGGAAAAACATTTCCTTGTCTAGCTAGAGCTTCACTAAAGTTAGCTCCAGTATTTAGTTCATAACTTATTCTTTTAAATAAATCTTTCTTTTTTTTACTTTTAGTTTGATCCTCTAAAATCTTGATGGAATCCGCTAATGGGATACCTGATTTGATATAAGTTGATAATTGGGTAAGCAAGAATGTTAAATCTTTATATCGCATTTCATTAGAAAATGTAAGAAAGCTTCCTAGTTTACTTATTTTGGTAGGAGTAATCTCTGCTATTCGATAACCTTGAGTAGTTAAAAATGATTCAACATCAATCTTTCTGAAGGCATCAAAATAACCTTTGATTTGTTTGCCACTTTTATCGAAAGCAATATATTTAAATCTTATTTTTTCTCTATTAACAGCAGTGTTCCCTGATACGACTTGGTTAGATACATATGTAGTATTACCTACGTTTCTATTTTGTACAGGGGTATTTGTTCTCATATTATTATTAATTTGATTACCGTTCATCTAATCACCCTCATATTCTTAATTTATTATAACATAATTTCTAAACTTTTTTAACAATTTTTAATCATTTTCATATATTATTTTAGAAAGGGGTATTAAATTATGTATGGAAGTTATATGAATGGGCCTTTTATGATGCCTAATATGGGATACTCTCCGATGATGACAATGGCTCCAAATATGATGCGTTCTTCTTTAGGTGGTGGTCTTCGTTCACTTCTTGGTCTTACTCCTAGAATGGGAAATGCTATAGGAACCGCTGGCAGGGGTATTAACTGGGCATCACTTCTTAATAATACTTCTAAAACTATTGGGGTTGTAAAAGAGGCTATTCCAATTGTTAAAGAGGTTGGACCAATGATGAATAATATGAGATCAATGTTTAAAATTGCTTCGGTATTTAAAGATGAAACAGATACTTCTAGTGGTATTAAAAATACTAGTGAAAGTTTCACTAGTAACAATGTTAATTTAGATAAAACTACTACTGAAAGTAGTCAAAACTATAGGGCAAATACACCAAATTTCTTTTTATAAAGAAATTTCTTTTTATTTTATTCCTCTATTTTCTTTTTTATTAAAGATATGATTTATTATAATATAACTAATAGTGGTATATATTATTGTCATTATTAAACTATGAGTTATGATATTTAAAAGTAAGTTAAAACTATAGTTATAGTTATTTATATTTAGAATAATAAAGGTTAAGATATGATATATTGTAATAGTTATAATACTAATTATATTACTCATAAAGATATTATTATTCATAATATTATTTAATAGTTTAATAATAATACCCACTATTAGAAATAATACTAGATTTACTATAAATGTTGATGTATAGGTTATATCAAAGAGGATACCAAAGATTACTACTAATATGAAATATTTTTTTTCACTAATAAAATATGGGTATATTATTGCTAAGGCAATTATGGTATAAATAGTAGTAAAATAGCTAGTTTGTCCTAAATATGAGGGGAAGATGTTACTCATAATATTTTCTAATAAGAAAGAGATTATTAGATAGACTATACTAGTTATCATTATTGTCACTCTTTCTTTTTAGGATGCTAACATAATTTAAATTATTAAAATCACTAGCTGGTTTTACTTTGATTATTTTGGCAAGGTCGTAGGAGTCAGTGGTTATTTCGGTAACGCTTCCTATTAAAATACCTGATGGAAAAATGCCTCCTAGTCCTGAAGTATAGACATAGTCACCAATGTTTACATCACGAGTATTACTTATTCCTTCTAGTTCTAGAATATTATTTTCGTAATCATAACCATTTATTAAGCCATATAAATTATTGTCTCCATTACTTATGTGAACTGATATTTTATTATTAGTGTCACTGGTTGTTAGTAATCTTACATCTGCAGTAAATGTAGTTGTTCTTATTACTTTTCCTATTAAGCCATTAGAGTTTATGACAACCATATCTTTTTTTACACCATTATATGTTCCTTTATCAATGGTTATTTTATTGTACCAGTATCCAACATTTCTACTTATAACAGTGGCATTTAGATATTCATAGTCAGATAGTGTATAAGTAATATTTAATTCTTCTTTTAAGGCCTCTAATTGACGACGAAGTTCAATATTTTCACTTTCAATTGATTCTATTCTTGAAGTTGATATTTCTAATATATCATTATCTTTTTTGACATTTTTTAATTCTCTATAGTCTTCTACTACATTTTTAATATAATTAAAAGGATATGTTATTATTTTTTCGGTATATATAAGACCATCTTTGAAGAAGGCTTCTACTTTGTTTAGTTTTCGTTCTCTTTTTAGAGTAAATGAAAATATTACTAATATAATTATTATTAATATGATAACCATCATTAGGACATATTTTTTTGGTATACTTTTTCTTTTTCTAAACATAGCTATTACTCTCCTATCAACATTATTATATAATATTTTTCCCTAAATTAAAAGAATTATTTACTATAAATTATTATCTTCATAAAAACTATAGTAATTATTATTTCCTATTACGATATGATCTATAAGTGGTATACCATGAAGAAGTCCTATTTCTTTTATTTTTTTAGTTAATTCGATATCATTTTTACTAGGTGTTGCATCTCCTGATGGATGATTATGTAAACATATTATATAACTTGCGGATAATAGATAGGCTTCTTTAAATATTTCGCGTGGATGAACTAATGAGTAGTTGACAGTTCCTTTAAATAGTAGTTTTTTAGATAGGTAGTTTTTTTGATTATCTAAATATACTACATAAAATAGTTCTTGTTTGACATCTTTATATTCATCATGAAAGTAGTCTATTATAGTATTGGGATTAGTTAATTTTACTAATCTTTCATATTTATCACTGCTATATACTCTTCTACCTAGTTCAATTGCCGCTACTAATTCTATAGCCTTTATTTTACTCATACCTTCTATTTGTTCTAATGTGGTTATCTCAATATCTTTTAATTCACTAATATTATTTACTTTTGTTAAAATATTATGTGATATATCTTTTATACCATAATTTCTAGTGCCTGATTTTAGAATTATTTCTATTAATTCATTATTTGATATATTTTCTTTGCCATATTTTATTAGCCTTTCTCTTGGCTTTTCTTCCTCTGGTAATTTTTTTAAATACATATTGCCCCCTACCAATTTTATATAACATATATTATAACCTTTATCTATTTAAAATACAATATTTTTTATTTAATTATTTACAATATCTATATTGATATTTTTCATAAAATATAATATAATGTATATGGAAAGAAGATTACTCATAATAAAAATGGGTAACGCCTTACTATCAAAAGGTGTTCTCTCCATTATAGTATGATGGAGCACCCCCTGAAGGGTGCTCCTTTTGTTTATCTATGGTTACTACTACTTATAAAAAATAGTGTAACTAAAGTTATCCAAGCAAATGCTAGGACAAGCTCCATTAGCCAAAACCTCCTTTATAGTAAGTTTTTCTAACATAAGATCACCCCTTCCTTAATTTTACTTAAAAAAGGAGAGAACAACCCTTTCGGCGTTACCGTACATCATTATATATTAATATCATTACATAGTCAATATTTTTTTGATTGTTTTTTTATTATCTTTATAATGCCTTATTTTATAAGTGTTTGCAAGATTTTTACCATATGAACAAATGATTGCTTATGAGTAAGACTTTTATAAAAAGGCTTACTCATACCACGGAAAACTTCTTTTCAAGAAGGTTGAAGTGGCAAAAAAGAAGAAGACTACTATAGTCCTCTTATGGGGTTTCTTTCCTTAAACTAACATATTTATAGGTAACATAGCCTAATTCTAGACCTACCGCTATTACTAGAAAAGTTAATATTATAGATATTGTTTCATATTTAGTATCTTTATTCTTACTTAAATTACTTAATAAATACATATCCCCTTTTTCTAATGTAATGGCTACTGTTTCATCAGTAATTTTTATATTACTTTTTATTAGTTCAGTACTACCTTCACTATTTATCTTGTATAAATTAATATTATTACCTTTAACATTATATATCTTTAATATTGTATTATTTGGATAATAACTTTTATATAATGTTTGAAATAATAATCCTTTTTTAGCATATTCTTTATTTATATCCTTGTTATCAATATCATAATTTATCTGAAGATTTATATTATCTAGTATATAGTCCATATCTATTCCATTAAATACATAACTATATAATAATTTATTCTTATCATATATATTGTAAGTTATAGTTTTATCTTTCTTATATATTTCTTCTAAAATATTTTTATAGGCTATTAACTCATTAGTATTAATATCTAAGTCTATTACTATTTCTTTATAATCCTCTAATGCCTTCTTTATCTCATTAATATCATTATTTACTTTATTAGTACTCTTCCTTATCTTATTTACTATTATTTTATATACTGTCTTATTATCTACGACTACTTCAAAAATATTACTATCTTTATCTAACTTTACTGTACCAGTTCCTTTTATTTTATAAGAGGATGTTGCTTTAATAGTAATTGTTTTAACATCTTCTGGTACTTCTATTGTATAAGAATAAACATTCTTTAAAAAATCTATCTTATACCCTTCTACCTCTAAAGTATCCAAGTAAGCTTCTTTTTTAGTATCTTCTTCTTTAGTTGGATTACTTGGCTCTGGAGTTGGTTCTGGTTTTGGTTCAGGAGTAGGATCAGGTTTTGGTTCCTCTTTTTTTACTATTTTTATAGTACTTACCATATCACTTAAATCATAATCATTATAATCAGTATCACTAGCATTAACATTAGTTATTCTTACTGTAATACTTGTATCTACTTCACCATTTGCTTTTATTTGTAAAGTACCAAGCGTTCCTCCTTTTACCCCTCCTGATGTATTACCTATTACAAAACCTTGTTCATTTGAAGCATAAGCCACAAAACTACTACTAGAAGTAAATGATACATAACTACCATTTGTTATAACATAATTACCTTTTATTCCAGATAAGTTAGCATCTATAACACTACTACCTATAGTACAAGTAAAACTATCATCTTTATATACCGTATTTGGACAACTTATACTTGTACTTATACTAGCAGCATCAACATGAAATATAAATATAATATTTAAAAGTATTATAAAATATATTTTTCTCATAACTCACCTCCATTTATCATAGTAGTAGCTAGTCTCATTAAATCATTCATTTTAACTTTATTATCTCCTGTTAAATCTCCAGCATAATAATATTCATTAAATAAAGTATTATTATCAATTAAATGATTTGCTATCATCATGATATCATTCATCTTTATATAACCATCACCATTGACATCTCCAACTAAAACAAGTTTATAACTATTATATTTATTTTTATATATCATACCTGTTTTTATATAACTAGGATTATCTATTTTATTTATACCTTCATATAACTCAAATCCATCACTATGTGATATCTTACTTATAAAATCTTTATACATATACTTATTATATATATTACTAGGTAATATCTTTTTAATATAATTATCTTCAACTAAGTATTCCTCTGATACTATATATTTAGAAGTCTTCTTATAATTTGCATATAAATCAATATTACTTTTTACTATCATATTATCTTTATATCCATCCCATTTAATTACTTCATAATAATACATATCATCTTCTTTACTATAAGTAATAACATTTATTTTCTCATCTTCTAAATACTCTTCTTTTTTTATTAATGTTTCTTTATCATCATCATAATAATTAACATAATACTTATCTCTTGGTATATTTAAATTATATACACAATAATCACTATCACATAACTTATTACCAGCATTATCACTTATATTTTTAATCCATAAATATGTTTTTTGATAATCCATTTCAATATTCTTAATAATATTATTATTAACATATTCAAACATATTACTAGGTATAACAGTATCATTACTAGCTATAGCAATATAATATTCATTATTATCACTAATACCACTTATAGCATCTTCTAAATTAATTAATAATTCTTTCTTTTCTTTATTATAATCATAAGTTATTGTAGGCTTATCTTTATCAATATTATTTATAGTAATACTACTACTATAGACCTCTATACAACCATCTTTACAATAATTTAATGTATAATTAATATCTTTATTTTCATCAACACTTATCTTTACTAAACTATTAATACTATCTAATTTCTTGTTAGTGTTATTATATACAAATTCTAAATATCCATCTTTTATTTCTTCTTTATAATAATTAATATCAAAAGTTATATCTAAATCATTATTAGTATAATTATTATCATAACTAACCTTTATTAATTTCTTAATTACATATTCTTTAGTAAAAGAATATGTATCTATAGTAAACCTTATTTTAGCAGTTCCTTCTTTATCCTTAGTAACAATCTTATTATCATCAATAGTAATTAAATCTTGTGAAAGATTATCTACTTGTACATTATTCTTATTACCAAAAGGTTCTACATTAAGATCAAAAATATATTCTGAATTAGTATTTAAAGTATTAGAAAATAAATCTGTATTAATATCCGTTACTTCCGTAGGAAATGTTCTTAATATTGGATAATCATTATTCATATACCATGTATCAATAAAATCCCAATCTACATAATTATCTTTATCTAATAATTGTTCTTTAGTTCTAGAGTAATCATTATTATTAGTATAATTATCATCTTCTAGATAATAACTATTTTTGACTTTAGCATTTTCTGTAGCATTTAGTCCGTTGGTTACAATAGTGGCGCTTTCATTAGTAGAATTAACTACTATTTCACCAATATTATAACAATTTTCAATATTTTTATCAGAAGTCGGACCATTTAAAATACCAGAGGCTAAAACTTTATTATCGGATGATATAGTGATGTTTATACTACCTTTATTGTATGAGTTTCTAACAATACCCTTAGTGGTATATCCTATTATTCCTCCTACTGTAAGATCTGTACTTTTTGAAGTGGCCTCTATTGTTCCGGCAAAAGAACATTTATCACACGTACTAACAAATGAGGTATTATTATCTAATATGTAACCTATTAATCCCCCAACATATTTGGTACCACTTACTTTGGTATTTTCCACATGAATATTTTCTAACTTAGCACCAATCGAAGCTCTACCAGCGATAGCCCCGGCATTTCCACTAGTGTTGGTGAAGACAGAATCTTCTACTTTAAGATTTTTAACTATGCCATTCAGATCAGGAAATAAAGCAATACCAGCAGTATTATAACCGACACTATTAACATTTTTAATAGTATGATATCCTCCATTTAGAATGCCATAATATGAATAACTAGTAGTGCTATATTTTATGTTATTAAAATCTAAATCATTGGTGATATAATAATATTTATTAATATTTTCATATTCAAATATTTTTAAAAACTCTTCAGGGGTTGTTATTTTACCATCATATATAGTTACTTCTATTGTAGCGATAAATTGTCCATAATTTGTGGTAGCCTCTAATGTAACGGTGATAGTTCCATGCTTTTTAATATTTAATATTCCATCTGTAATAGTAGCAACATTTTCATCACTGACACTCCATTTGAGATTTGATATTTTTTCATTATTAAACACTTTATATTTAATAGTAGCGGTCTTATCCGCAATATAAATATCATCTTTAGCATAAAGTGTAATAAAATCATTATCTATAATATTAAAGTCATAACTATCTTCAATATCATTATATATTGTTTTGATAGTATATTTACCAGTTTTGATTTCATCATTAAAATTTATCTTAACTATGTTATTTGAAGTTACAACATAATTATTTTCAATATCAAAATTAGATGTTACATCATTATTATTGCTGTCATATATTTTGTAATCTAATTTAGAACCACTTTTTAAATTGGATGTTTTAGTTCTAATATTAATGATATTATCACTTTTTTTAATATATGGCCACTGACCATAAGTTTTTATTGTTATCGAATCATTACAATTGTTTAGATGTGTGCAATTATTGTTAGTTAATATTGTTGGCTTAGTTACTACTACATTATTATCTGTGTTTTCTAATTTTACATATAATGTGTTTGTATCAAGTATGTAATCATTTACTTTAAAAGAACGAATACCAGTATAATCTAATTCATCAGTAGCAATTAAACTATAATCTATACCATTTTTACTAATAAATAGTTTATAATTACTACTTTTATTTTTATCATCTATACTCATATAGATATTTATTCTTGATAAATATTCGTTATCATTCGGAAGATGATATTTGTATATATATGAATTATTATCTTTCATAGTATCAATTAAACTGATATCAGCATTATAGGTATTATCATAATCTCTGACTGATACTTCTCTTATTCCTTCTAGGAAACTAAATTGTGAAGCATAGGCCAAATTTACATACAATGTATCTCCTTTTCCCCATGAGTTTTTTAATATCCATACTCCTTTACCATCAAGCCATTTATATCCTGCTTCTTCACACTCCTCTTTAGTTGCAGTTCTCATTTTACCTGTTTCGGTTCTACAATAACTATAATCATAGTTGTCATCCCAGCCTATAATTTGCATAGTATGGCCTCCTAGAGCGGCATTTCCACAGTTATAATCTTTATAAATGGTGAAAGATTTATCATTCGGATTATAATTAATACATTTTCCTAAATGATAATAAGATGGTCCATAAGTATTTACTGTAACAGAACCATAGGTCATAATCATTTCTTTTAAACCATTTTGCCATTCGGCAATATTGGTACTTGGTTTATCTGGGTATTTATAACTATTTGTTACTATATAGTCAGTATCAACACTATCAAAAACTTCTTCAAGAGTCATAGTTGTATTTTTAGTATTATAAGTAGCCCACTCTTTTAAAGCCCTTTTTGGAGATAATCCGTAGATATACAAAGTTGACGGCAAATGTCCCCATGATGGTGCACCAAAATTACCATTTTTAGTATAAGGATTATATTTTTCTTTTATAGCATCATTTTTAAGACTAGAATTATACATACCTGTATCATACGGTTTAGCATATATATAATCAATATTTCTTTCAGAGAAGGCTGCATTAGTTGATACTTCTCTGTTTTTGTATTTTTCATTTATTTCATAATCTTCTTTTAATCTGCAATACCTAGAGTCAGGTTCTTCAACAGTACACTTTGAAATAGCCTCATCTAGGCCGTTGACTCCTCTTACAAGGATGTTACTTTCTACTGTACCAATTGATGCAAAAGCCCAACACATACCTAAAGAGGATTGATTTTTACTTTCATCATTTGAATACATTTTCCCATCAACATCCGCTAAAGTAAATTTTTCTGGTAATGGTGAATCTCCTAGCATTTGATAATGATTAAAACTATTATTACTTGCAATATTAGAATTAATTGAAGGTATAGTAACTGCTGATACCTTACTACTAATAAGAAATAATATACCAAATAATACAATTTTTCTTTTCATACTACCACCTACTCATATAATTTTACCTCTTTATTTTCATAAAGAGGTATATAATTTAACCATTTTGATATTATTGAACCAACAATTGGTATGGGTCACTACTAGTACCTGATCCATTTTGGATATCAACATCATAATTTAAATAAAGGGTTGGGAAAACTATCATATGATAATAATCATTATCCTCTGAATATCTATCATAATAAGATTTAATACCATAATGTATATTTGCTGTCCAAACAGGTGGATATCCTTGGTGTTCTGAATAAAGACTGGTATTTAATAATACTATACTCATATCGTCTAATATAGTTGATGACATCCAGTTTTGACAGTCATTATTATATTCACTTAATTGTTTATCACAGTTATTAAAATCAGAAGCATAAGCATAATCACTAACATAGGGTAAAGCTATTTTGCCAGTCCACGTTGAAGGAATGTCTCTGTTTATATACCAACCTTCATCTCTTTCAGCTTTATATATTCCAGCAGCATCAAATGAGATAGCTGGCAATGATGGAATTTGCCAAATATTTTCTGATATTAAACTCCTTGTTTCATTATTTTGCAAACCTTTTTTGGACAAGTCACAATAATTCGTTGTTTCATTTATTCCAACATAACAACTTCCAGTTGGTGCTGCACTCCAATATAAACTACCTGTTACATATTTTGGATTTCCTGGAGCAACACTATAATTATAATAACCAGGGTTTAGAAATCTCATTAATGTTGATTTTGACCAATTGTGGTTTCCAAACCCAGCGTTGGTAGAACTGCCACCACTATCGAACGGAGTATTGTTCATACCACTGTCGACATTTACTATTTTTATTTTATCACCAAAGACTCCTATTATTCGCCATGTTTCACATGTACTCGATGATTGATTACTATAGTCTTGACAATTAAAATATACATAATTATTTGGAACACTGCCATAGTACCTTACATTGCCACCGATATCTTTCATTAGATAATTAGTAGTATCGTAGTCATAGTCGGTACCTCTATTTGTTACTACATCATCTGGTTCAAAAAGACTATTTATATGCTTAGCAAAATATTTTGGTTCTACTTTTCCCTGTGATGCTTCGGCACTTATTGTTCCAGAGAATGATGCTCCTACTACATCGTTACCTATTAATGAACCATCGATATAAAAGACGATTAAATACTTATCTTGTGTTGTTGTTAATTGTTTTGTAAAAATTTCTTGTTTTCCAGTACTTGTTATACTGCCTTTTTTTACTATTTCAAATGATTGATTTAATAGACCCGCCACTGTTAAGGTAGTACTACTACTATCATTTTTTAGTATGGCATACTTAAGCGAGCCTTTACTTTCTCCAGTAGTAAAAGCATTAGATAAGCTTGCTACATTTAGATATAGTGAACCATAGCCTTCTATTTTACATGATGACTTTATACCGATGTTAGCATAAGTTAAGGCTATTCCTTCTCTTATCGTAAAATCATAAGTCGAACTGCTAATTAGTTGATTCTCATCCATTACTTCTACTGAAGCATTATTGATTGCTCCTCCTGGTGTATAGTTTATTTCAAAACAGCCACTTGTTAATCCTATATTAATTGGTTTTGAAGTAGCCCAGGTCAAGGCTGCATAAGTAAGTCCCGATCCTATTAGGATAAATACCGCTACTCCTAATATTATTAATGTTCTTTGCTTTTTTGTATAATCTTTCATAATATAACTCCTTTCATTATAAAAAAGATCGTGAAAAAGGTTCTAATAATTTTGTTAGTTATTTCATAGATTTATACATTCTATTTATATTTCTTTTTTATAAGATTGGCTACAACCATAAATTTTACTTGATTTTATATTTATGGTTAGTACCCCCCTCTTTATACCTTACTAATTAAGTTTATCATAAAATAACATTATTTTCAATATCATTATTGATATTTTTTTACTATATAACTAAATAATTATTTATGATGAAGACCTTAGGCTTCATCATACCATGGAAAACATAAACTTGTTTATGGTTGAAGGGGCAAAAAAGAAGAAGACTATTATAGTCCTCTTATAAATTATTTATTGTTTCTTTAACATTAGTTAATAGTTTAGTAACGATAGTTCCATCAGTACCTCCTCCTTGAGCAAAGGATTTGTTTCCTCCACCATTACCGGATGATCTTACTGCTAGATCTTTTACGATAACTCCGCAATCTACTCTATTAGAATTACTTTTAGCGATATAGTTAACTGAATTATCTTTATTGATATTAGCTAATAGAATAAAGTTATTATCAATTTGATTACTTAAAGTACTTGCTATTTGTCTTAAGGTATTAATGTCATAACCATTCGTTATGCTTATTATAGTGGTTATTCCATTTATATCTTCTTTGATATCTAGAAAACTAGATAAATCACTTACTGACTTTTCACTCTTTTTAGTATTATATTCTTTTTCTAGTTTCTTTAGTTCTTCTCTTAACATGGATAATTCATTTTTATTGAATACAACATCTTTATAACTTTGTGGATCGCTATTATCTATAGCAAATTTAAATTCTAAATCTATATCTAATTCTTTTGCTTCTTTGATAATTTTTTTAGCTTTATCTAATAATTTAATCATTTCTTCATTATATTTTGATATTTCTTCTTTTAGTACTGGGACAATATTAGTGTCTGTAGTAGCGGTCACTCTATAAGTATCTGCTCCTTTATTTTCTACTGCTGCTATAGCAAATCTTACGATGTTTTTACTATTGTCAATATGAGTACCTGCACATAACTCTATTGAATCTCCGATTGTTACTACTCTTACAATATCTCCATATTTATCAGAGAATAAGGCCATAGCTCCTTTTTTTATTGCTTCTTTTATTGGTAAGTATTCTATTTTTGTTTCATAGCCTGCTTTGATTTTTTCATTTACCATATCTTCTATTTTAGTTATTAATTCATCAGATAGTTTTCCTTGATAATTGAAATCAAATCTTAGTGTGTGTTCATCTACTTTACTTCCTGCTTGATGTACATTGTTTCCTAATAGTTCTTGTAAAGCTTTTTGTAACAAATGAACTGATGAATGATTCTTCATAATAGCTAATCTTTTTTCTTTTAAAACATGTGTAAGAATTTTATCTCCTTTAGTTACTGTTCCTTCTAGTACTTTTACTTGTAATAAGTGTTGTCCATTTGGGGCTTTGATTACATCGATTACTTCTAGTTTACAATTGTCATTTTTTAGGTAACCTGAGTCAGATACTTGACCTCCACTTTCGGCATAGAATGGATTCTCTTTAAGGAATATATAGCAATCTTCACTTGAACTATCAACAAATTGGTTATCTTTCATAATATCCATTACTTCGGTTTCTAAGCCTAATTTATCATAACCAACAAACTTGCTTTCCTTTTTATAGTTAATTAGCAAATCATTTTGTAAATTCATACTTGCTTCAACTTTTCTATTTTTTCTAGCTAATTCTTTTTGGGCGGTCATGTAAGCATTAAAACTGTCTATATCAACAGTGAAACCTTTTTCTTCAGCGGCTTCGATAGTTAATTCAATTGGATATCCATAAGTATCATATAGTTTGAAGGCATCTTCACCACTTATTATTTTGGTGTCTCCGGCGAACAATTCTTCTAGTTTCTTTTCTCCTGATAGAAGAGTCTTTTGAAATAGTTTTTCTTCTTTAGAAATTAGTTCTTTTACTTTACTTTGAGTTCCTACTAAATCTGGATATGTTTCTTTATAGTTATCCACTACTACATCAACTATATCTGATAGGAATTCTTTATTGATATTTAGTTTTTTACCCATTCTTGAGGCTCTTCTTAATAATCTACGAAGTACATAACCTCTTCCGATGTTTTCAAATACTGCTCCATCTGATAGGGCAAAGGTTAAGGTTCTTATGTGGTCCGCTATTACTTTGAACTCCATTTGGCCAATATAAGGTATTAGACTTATTTCTTCGATTTTTTTCATTATAGGTATGAATAAATCGGTTTCATAATTTGTTTCTACTTCTTGAAGTATACAAGCCATTCTTTCTACTCCCATACCGGTATCAATGTTTTTACTAGGTAGTTCTGGGTATTCTTCTCTTTTTAATCCTTCAGTGGCATTAAACTGACTTAAAACATTATTCCATATCTCTATATAACGATCATTTTCTATTTCTTCTTGTAATAATTTTATTCCTTTTCCTTCTTTATCATATTTTTCACCACGGTCATAGAATATTTCAGTATCAGGGCCTGATGGTCCTGGTCCAATTTCCCAATAATTGCTATCTAATTTTATCAAATGTGATGGTTTTACTCCTAGACTTATCCATTTGTTGTAGGAGTCTATATCATCAGTATAAACAGTAATATATAGTTTATCTTTATCCATATCAAAATATTTAGGACTAGTAAGTAATTCCCATGCCCAAGTAAGAGCATCGTCTCTAAAATAATCTCCGATACTAAAATTTCCTAGCATTTGAAAGAAAGTGTGGTGTCTAGCAGTCTTACCTACTTCTTCTATATCACCAGTTCTTATACATTTTTGACAACTTGTTAATCTTCTATTCTTTGGTACTACTGTACCATCAAAATATTTCTTAAGTGGTGTTACACCTGCATTAATCCATAATATAGTTGGATCATTCATAGGTATTAGAGGTGCTGATTCTACTTCAGTATGTCCTCTTTCACAAAAGAAATCTAAATACATTCTAATTATTTTATTTCCTGTTAATTTTTTCATTATTTTGTCTCCTTATATATTTTATAAATATCTTTTTCTAATTTTTCTAATGTGTCGTTAGTAACAACATAATCTATTTTATCATAGTTATCCATGGCTGTTTCGGTAACATGAGCCTGCTCCTTAGTGTCTAAGCTAGTTTCAAAGTTAATTCTATTTACTTTTATTACTATGACATTATCAAATTTTTCTCTTACACTATCTATCTCTCTAGGAAGTCTAATGTCTGGTACGATAATGGCATCGTAAAAATATGAATATATCTCGATGTCATCTAATTGTCTTGTGATAAACATTTCAGCTTTATTTAGTTTGTTTCTGATAACATCAGTACCTAGTTCTTGAAGTAATTTTCTTGGTTTGGTCTCTTCACTGCCATCCCAACCGGTCATCTCCATGGCATAAAACTTGATATATTTTCCCGCTCGTGAATATATCACCTTTTTGTTTTCTTCTTCATAAAACTTTTTTAGGAATCCCGCTATGGTATCCTTTCCATGTCTTGCTCTTCCACATATTAAATATATTTTTGGATGTTTATTTTCAATATTCATATTATTATCCCTCCTCAAGATATTTCCTTTTAATTATACCAAATTATGGAGAATAAGTAAATATGTGCTTTACATAAAAGAAAAAAATAAAAAATAAAAACATTTTACTTGATATAAAATCATATTAAATGATATAATTTAGTTAGAGGTGGATAATGAATGAAAAAGAATAAAGGTGGTAGTCTTATTTTGGTTGTTGGTACTATATCAATTATTATAGTAACAGTATGTGCTTTTAATAAGGATTATATTATTCATAAGTATTATGAGTATACTTTGAATAATAAATATTTAACTCAAAAAACAAATGAATATTATCTAGAAGATAATTTTAATTATGTTGATAATTATATGGGTATTGGTATTAGTAATAAAATAGAACTTATTAATTTTATTTATTATGCACTTAATAGTGGAATATCTTCGACAGAAAGATATATTGATAGAAGGTATTCTAATTATCAAAATGATATTGATATGCTTACAATAAATAATGGTGAGGGTTTTAAAGAAACAATATCTCTTCTTAATAATTTTGTTCATCCTTATAATAGTTCTAATAATATTAAACTTACTTATGGTGGTGACTATACTATTGGTATTTCTATTAACAAGGCTTATTCTAATGATGATATTACCGCTATTAACGAGATTGTTGATAAAGTTATTAAAGAGAAATTAAATAATAACATGCCAACAAGAGAAAAGATAAAAATTATCCACGATTATATTATTGACAATGCAGAATATGATAAGCTTAAGTATGAAAATAAGAATGATACAACTTATAAATCTAATACAGCTTATGGGGTATTAGTTCAGGGATATGGTACTTGTAATGGATATGCTGATGCAATGGCTATATTTTTAGATAAACTTAATATTATTAATTATAAGATTAGTAATTCAGAACATATTTGGAACCTAGTATATTTAGATGGTAAGTGGTATCATTTAGATCTTACTTGGGATGATCCTATTAGCGATGTTAATATTAATAGAGATACTTACTTTTTAATAACTACATCTGAGTTAGAAGAACTAAATGATGGTACTCATAAATTTGATAAATCTATTTATACTGAAGCTAAATAAGAAGACTAATTAAAGTCTTCTTTTTATAATTATTATAAATATTAATGCTCCTACTAGGGCACATGACATATCAGATATGGTATCGTATAGTCCAATATCAAGGTAACCATTGTATTTATCTGTAAATGATATATTATTTACTACAACATTATCTACTACCATGGTTGTTGGTGTATCTTTGTCTTCAGATAAATAACACGAGGTTATTTCATTTATGATAGTATCTTTTTGCATATCAGTTTTTAAAAGGTGATCAGTACCAAATTCAAATATTTCCCATATACTTTCACACATCATAGCAAAGGAAAAAATAAATAGAATGGTTATTATTTTAGGTAGTTTATGTTTCTTAATAATGATTAAGGCTATATAAGATATTACAAAAGAACTATAGGTATGTATTATTATATCAAATATTGGTACTCTAGTATAGAAATGATATATTTGTCCTAATACTTCTGTGGTTATAATAAAGATATATATTAATAATTCTAATTTTTTATCAAGATTTAGTTTCTTCTTTAGATAACTAGTAATAGTCATTAATACAAGAGATAAGAGAGCCGCTACTACAGTGGTTGTATTCCATTTTATTATTCCTATTATAAGATAAAAGATAACCACTACTCTCATTAATATTATTATTTTTTTCATATATTCACCTAATTAAATATATGTTTTGATTATTAGTTTATAATTGTAAAGTAAAAAGATAATTTTTTTAATAGTTATGATAATTGTCACAAATGATTGTATATGAGGAAGACTTTTGTAAAAGGCTTACTCATACCACGGAAAACATAAACTTGTTTATGGTTGAAGTGGCAAAAGAAAAAGAAAAACAATATTATATTTATTTTTCTTCTATATCAGTAATTTTTTGATAGTTACTTAGGTTTCCTCCTAGTAAATAAAAACTATCTTTATATATTACTTTATCTAAAGTAACATCTATATTCATATAATCATTTTTTACATATACTCTCTCATTGGTAAGAGGTATTATTTCATATTTATCATTTTCTTTATCATAATACTCTAACATATTAGTGTAAGAACAACTAACATAAGACATTGGACTAAGTGGTATTTCCTCTGTTCCTATTACTAAAGTAGTGTTATCAATAAAGAAATATAAGTCTCTTCCATCATATAAGAACATGTGGTCAAATGTCTTATCTAGTCTTTTTAATCTTAAATATACTAAATCATTTTTTATATATAAGTTAGATAAGGCATCTACTTGATATATTTTATTCTTTATTGGATAGAACATTGCCATTTCTTTAGGAAATATTACTTCAGTAGTATCCTTTTTATTTATGTATACAGGAGTACTATCTAGGCTAGCTGCAAAATCTTTGGTTTCTAAGTTTAAGACAACGCCTTTTCTATTTCTACCTATTTTTGCTACATATTCCATTTTATTACCAGAAAAGTATTGATAAACATTTACTTCTTTATATTCAGCATATCTATTATTTCGATATTCTCTTACATATAGGATAACTGCTATTGAGATTACTATAATTAGAAATACTGGTATTAGTATGTTATATTTTTTCTTTATAAACTCAATCATAATAGTACCTCCTTAATAAATAAATTTATCGCTTGATTTTACATCTTTTATTATTCTATCTCCAGATGTAACATCAGTAATTTGTATTTCTATTAGATCTCCACTTACAGGATTTATATTGATACTTTCTGGTGTATTTCCATTAATACTAATAGTAGAACTACTTACTAATTCGTTATTTATGAATACTTTTATTGTTCCTTTTTCTATATTATAGGTGTTATCAGTAGTAATTAAATATTTGATATTACCATTTGATATATTGGTAACTTTTAAGTTTATTTTTGGTTTCTTAGTTGTTACTGATATATTATCAAAAACATCTGTTTTTAAATTGTTTTCTTCATCTAAATATGAATATTTAAAGGTTAGATTATATTTAGTATTTGGGAATAAGTTATTTATTTCATATTTTGTATCACTAGCAGTCAAATGAATAGTGTCTATTTTATTTGTTCCTTCTTCATTTACTTCCATATATACTGATGTATACTCTTTTTTTGGATCATAGATAACATAGTCTATGGTTATTTTATTAGTAGTACTATTTGTTGAAATTACTGATGTTCTTTTGGTAGCTTTTTTTACTTCTTCTACTACGGTGGTACCTGTTTTATTTTCTCCTGATGAATCTCCGGGTTTATTTTCTGTTTTATCAGTACCTATATTAGTTATGTTATCAGAACTACTACCTTTATTTTCATCTGGTATTAATTCTTCTTTAGTATAAGTATTTGATGATCCTATTATTTTCTTTAAATCTATTTTATTACTTCCATAAGTTAGTATTTCGTTTTGGACATCAAAAGTATAATTTGATGTTACGATTGTTGTTCCTCCGAATGATTTTAAGCTTACTTTATGATTAGTAAGAGTAGCGTTTCCTACTTTATCTAGATCTACAAGTAAGAAATCAGTTGTCGATAAAAGACCATCTGTTGTTTTTATTTCTTTATCGATAACGAGATATTTACGATCTGCTAATTTATAGAACTTGGTAAGAGCAGAACTTTTTATTTCAGTTTCACCATCTGTTACAACAATATCATCTCCTGCTCCTATTTCGTAATATTTGCCATATAGAACTATTTTACCAGTATCTTCATTATAACTAATAGCGGCCGCTCCTAATAGAATGCTTTTATCATTATAAGTAAGATAGTAATCGTTATTCCATTTCTTTTTTATGATACCACTCTTGTCTAATTTGACAATTGTTTTATCTTTATCGAAGATGAGAGAACCTGTATCTACTAGGTATTCTCTATGATCATGGGATAAGAATAATTTAATAATTAGAGAAAACATGATTATAATTATAACAGAAATTCCTATAATTATTCCAATGTTTCTCTTATTTTTTATATCATATTTTCTCATATTATATACACCTTCCTATTATTTGTTATACTTGAATGTATAATCGAATACTGTTTCATTATTTAGTTTTAGAACACTTATTTTACCTTCACTATCTAGATAGTAATAGGTAATATTGATAACATTGTTCTCTCCAAATTCTTTATCATCTGGTAAATTGATAGTTAGATAAGGGAACTTATCACTATCTAGTGTAAAGACGATATCTTCATCAGAACTACTTGTTTTACCGATAGTTCCAGATGTTATAATTTCTTTATTTTGAATAGAAATACTATACTCTATTCCTTTTATATAGTTTGTTACATTTGAGGCTCCTACAAAGGTTAGTACCATTTTATTTTTAGCAATAGCGGTTGGTGTTACTGCTCCTAGTGAGAAACCTAAATCACTCTTTGTATACTGACTCTTTCTTACATCAACCTTAGATGTTTTTTCTTCTTCGGTTAATGATACATTGTTTCGATATGTATTTGCTAGAGCATATACTACATAATTGGTATTTGGTTTTAGGTTATCATATATTACTTCAATTACTTGACCATTATTGGTGTTACTTAAGATAGTACATGCCTTACCATTCTTGAAGTTACATGTATTGTTTTTAATATCAACTTCTACTAAACAATCATTTGGATTAGTACAAACATTTTTACCAGCAGAGTTTTGTAATTCTACGGTATATTTACCATCAATTATTACTTTATGTGGATCTTTTACACTAATTCTATATTTGATACTATGCGCATAACCACTACCAGTACTTGTAACTATTGCTTCTTGGTTATCGATACTGATAACTGGATTAGATAGTTCTGGTACATCGATGTAGATTGAACTTGCTACTTGTTTGATTTTATCGTTATATAGTTCTAGTTTTCTACTTAAGTCAGTAGTAACGGCATATAGTTTTAATGTGTAATAATCCGCTCCAAAAACGAATTCGTTTCCTGATATGTCTTCAGCATATTTAGCAGTTATTACTCCTCTTGGACTTATTTCAAAGTCACTATTTGATATTGTTCTTGAGTATTTTAATTCATCATTGATATCATATATTTCATATAAAATATCGAAGTTGACATTAGTTTTTAAATCTAAAGCAATATTTAGATATCTTTGACTATAGGTTGTTTCTCCTATTTTAGATGATACTGTTACTTTTAGTCCGTCTAAAATATTATCTTTATTTAGTGTTTTAAAGGTATCTTTATATTCTACATATCCTGCTCTATTGTAATCAAATAATGGTGTTTTTACTTTGGTTCCAGATTTATTCATATCTGCTGATATTTTGTATACATAAGTTGTATCTGGGTCTAAGCCATTTATTGTTACTTCATTTAAATTATCATAATTTGTTGTAACTGTTTTTATTAATTCACTAGTTACTTCGCACTCTTCATCTGTCTCCTCACAAGTTGTTTCTTTATAGATATCTATATAGAAATTATATTTACCATCAGTCTTGATAAAGTCACTCTTTAGGGTATCTTCATCTACTGATAAGTTTATGTTAAATACACCTCCATTGATAAGTGGTTTTACCTTTGAACTTACTTTTGGAGTAATACTCGTAAATTTGAAATTATTATTTTCTGTTGCTATATCAACCATATCTAGTACTTTTAAATTTAGGTATTTAACATTTGATTCATATATTCCACTTAGTATTGGAAAGAAGTTATTGGTAACATTAGTTATTTTACCAAAGTTAGTAAAGCTATTTTTATCGATATCAACTAGGTTGTTAGTTGTTATTTTAAATGAGCTTCCATTATTTACAATGATTGAGCTTAGTATTCCCATTGGTTTAGCACTATATTGGAAAACAACATTACTACCATTATCTTTGACATAAAGGTATTTACCTGCCTCTAATATACTATTCTCTTGGTATACATATCCTACTGTTGAAGCATTTTTAGCATCTACTAGTGATAGTTTTTCAAAGTAATTACCAATTAGTGATTTTTGACTTAAACCTATATAACCTGTGTCGTAGAAGGCTGTTAGGTTTACTTTTATATCTTTGCCTTTGAAAGCTGCTATATCTGCATAGTCTACGATGAAACATTTATTTCCATTACAATTTTCAATATCATTATTATTAAAATCAGAATATACTTTTTCGTATTTTAAATCTCCTGAAGTTAATGTTAGATAGTATGCTGATACTCTATTTAAGAAATCATTGTCTTCTACTACTACTTTAAGTCTATTATCAAAATTACCATATTCTAGGTTATATTTGATACCTGATGTTTTACCATCATGGTAACCATCAAAGTAGAACTTATTTAGATTAACTCTATTTGGCTCAGTATTTTTTAAGTCCGCTCTATCATAAGTGATTGTATAGATATCACCATTATTTAGATTGCTAAATGTTACTTCTTTAAAATCTTTTGTTATTTCGATAGGACTTCTATACTCTTCTTCTCCTATTGCATAGTATAAGAAATATTTATCAGATTCAGTATCTTTTACTAAAGCATTATCAATATCTACTAGTGAATATTTATAGGTAATAGTATTTTTGGTACTATTGTCTACATACATTCTAAAGTTAGGGCTCTTTTTTAGGGCATTATATATTTTACTTGTTGGTAGATTTGATGGATAAGTATTATCTTCTTTACCATCGTTATCAGTATCGACATTTAATACATAACTAAACTTATATGAATTACCTCTTCGCATTTCTTTATCTTCGGTATCATTTGATGTTCCATAATCTAAGAAGAAGTAAACTTCATTATTATCATTACCTACTGTAGATATTGTTTTGGTATCAATTAATTTACCTTTACTATCATAAGCATAGAATTTTATTGATCTTATTGGATTGTCCACTAGTTTTAGGACACTATTTATTTTATCTTTATCAAAGACAGCGGTTACTTTATAACCTCTTATAGTATCATCATCTAGGTTACTATCTTCTTTAACAGTATATTCTCCTGATGCTGTCATTTTATTAGTTATTTCATCTACTAATATTTCAGGAGCTGTTACTTCATCCTCTAGTAAAAGGATTGATGGTGTTTCAAAAACATACATATTGTTTTGAATTTCAAATTTGTTGGTCTTAGTTTCGTCATAAGCATCTGTTACTTCTAATGTATAGTATTTTAGTAATTTGCCTCCTGATACTTCTCTTAAGGCATCTAAATTTTCAATGCCAAACATACTTGATTTTAAAGTAAACTCTTTGTTGTAATATAATTCTTTGACATCTCCTTCTGTAGTAAATGTACCAATTGGGTCTGATACTATGCTATTTTTTACATTACCAGCATATAAGTTAAAGGTTATTGAACTTATTTTATCTACTGATGTATCTTCTGGATCAGTGCTTATTAATTCTGTACTTACTGATATTGGATCTTCAAAGGTATAGTTGTTACTCTTCCAATTTTGCATCTTTAAGGCTTTAGTTCCTCTGGTACTAGCTGCAAAGCTTCCAATATACATGCCTTCTTGAAGTCCTTGGCCATTTTGCATATCGACATTTGCATATACTTCAAAAGTATATAGTGTATCTTCTAGTAAGCCTCCTAATTGCATGTTATATGTCATGGTGCTACTATCAAATGTAACTCCATTTATATCTTTCTTTATTTTATCTGGTCCAAAGTATTTGATAACAAAATTATTTTCTTTATCAAAGCAACTTCTGCCAGTATTGGAAATAGTACATCCTTCATCATTAATAGTTACTGTTCCTACTATCATATTGAATGATGTTTTTTCTTCATTTAATTCAAATGAAACGGTTGGTTTTCCTAATACTTGGAAATAATTACTAAATCCTGTTTCAATTTGATTATATTTATAATTATCATAGTATTCTACTATTACTCTAAAACGATAGTCAATATTACTTAAGATATTGTTTTCACCTAGTTTTAGTTTTTGATCTTTTAATTTATCTGAACTAAAGGTATAAACTGGTGATCCTGTAATTCCTTCTTCAGTAATATCTTCTGCTTTGTATATTTCATAAATGTATTTTGTAATGCTACTATCAACATCTTCTGGTTCTTTCATAATAAGTGAAAAATCTTTGCCATCATCACTTACTTTTACTGATATTTCTCCTGGTGTTGGTTTTAATTTTAAAGTAATATCACTTGTACTCATGGTATATACATTAGCATAATTTAAATTATTAAAGACAACAGAATCTACTTTTACATTATAGGTTGTGTTATTAGTTAGTCCATCAAATAATGTTAAATTATCAGTACTATTATAAATAGTTCTAGTCTCTCCTATTTGATTGTTATCTGCATCATATAAACTTATATTTAATGATTTAACATCACTAGTTCCAAAATCAATTGAATATGATAGGCTATCTGTTGTTACATATTCTCTAATTAAACTGATATCTAAGCTTTCAGTTTTGAATATTTTTTTAAAGTATTGGATACCAGTGGTGTTATTTTCTTCGCTAATAGTCATAACATAATTGCTATTTGGTGATAATGAACTAATATTTACATTTTGAATATCACTAGCATTTACAAGTGTTTTTTGGTATTCGGTTTTTCCTGTATCGGTATTAACTAATGTAAGAATAAGATTTCCTTTGATAAAGTCTGCTGTATCGATTACTTGGAAACTAGCTTCGATACTATTTATTCCTGCTTTAGCGGTAATTAAATCTACGGATACTTCTTTTTTTACTACTGATGTTGGTTCTCCTGTTGTACCACCATTTCCAGTATTGCCGCCATTTTGGTCTTCACCTGTGGTACCTTGGCCATCGCCACTTCCGTTACCATTGTTTCCTTTATTATCATCTTTTACTTTACCATCACTTGGTTTAATATCGATATTTTCATTTCCATCAATAGTCATTTCATTTAGAGAAAGTCTACTATCATCATCTAAGTATACATTTTTGGTGCCTAAATCTATTTTTATTTTATCGCCAACATAGATAGTACTACCATCACTTACTGTTTGGTAACTTCCTTCTTGATTTTCTATTTTTACTACACCATCTTCAACAAATAGTATTTCAAAATAGTTACCACTGATAGCTTCATTACTTCCTGCTAATTTGATTTTAATATCACTACCTGTAACTATATATTTATTATCGGTAATCTTACCTAGAAAATTACCAAAGATTAATGTTTTATCTTGGTTTTCTATATAATAGCTTCCATTATTGTATTTTATTATGGATTTATCCGTAATATTGTAATATGGTACCAACGAAGTATTAATATTATCTAAATCTAAGATAACTCCATTTTTCATAAATGATAATGAATTGTCTAAATAATGAATGAAATTATCTTTTTTTGTACTTACTTCTTTGTTATCACTATCTTTAAAAACATACTCATCAAATACATTTTCTTTATATACAGTATTATCTTTAAAATATAATTTATCACTTTTTGTAGCACTACTACTGATTATGTAACCAGCACTATAAAATTCCTTACTATTTTCTCTAGTAAGAAGAATAACTCCTACTGTTAAAATTATTAAAGATACTATACTTATACTTAAAATTATCCAAAAACTTTTTCCACCTAATTTTTTCATTTTATCACCAATACCTATTCTTAATAAATTATATCAAAATAAGGTATAAAAGTCAATTGTTACAAAATAGAAAAAATAGAAAAAAATTTAACTTTTTTCAATTTAGATGTTTACAAACGAAAAAAAATATAATATAATATTTAATGTATTTATTTAATTATTGGTTTTTGTCTCCTTAGCTCAGTTGGTAGAGCAACTGACTCTTAATCAGTGGGTCTAGGGTTCGAATCCCTAAGGGGACACCATTTTTATTTTTTTAAAAAAATACTTGCAACTTCATTATATATATGGTATAATGATTAGGCAAACAAAAAATGGGCTTGTAGCTCAGGTGGTTAGAGCGCACGCCTGATAAGCGTGAGGTCGATGGTTCAAGTCCATTCAGGCCCACCATTTTTTGGCCAGTTGGTGAAGTGGCTTAACACACTGCCCTTTCACGGCAGCATTCATGGATTCGAATTCCATACTGGTCACCAATTTGTATATTAAAACTCTTGAAAGAAATCAAGAGTTTTTTATTTTTCTTTAAATAAATTAGTAATGATTATTCCTAGTACCATAAATATTAAACTTATGCTTAATGTTATGATACTTACTTTATTTTTAAATACTTGGATAATTAATAATATTATACTTGATGATAATACTCCTAATACAAATGAATACATTTTATTGTTATATTTTCTAAATAGGTATTCAACTATTTTCATAAGTAGTAGTATAAATATTATAGTACTGATAGAAAATGTTATTATTAATTTGATATTGGTTATATTTCCTATGGAATAAACAATTTGATCGTAGGTACCCACTATCATTAGAAGTGCTGCTGATGAGACTCCCGGTACAATGGTACCAATAGCTTCTAGTAAACCAGATAAGATATATATTATTATATCTATGAAATTATTTTGTGGTGTATAATTATTGTTTATATTGAATATAGAAAGAAAAAAGAATATTGAAAAGCTAATAATAGTAATACTGTAATCTTTTTTATTTTTTTTATTTATTTTGTTTATGATAAAAGGTAGGCCACCTATTACTAAGCCAATAAAGAAAAACATCGTTATTTCATAATATTTATCTAGACATATACTAATTACTTTACTAAATAAGATTATTGATAAGAGTATACCTGTCGCTATTGGAGAAAGATATTTTATACTTTCTTTGATATTTTTTCTGAAGTTACAAATATAATATAAGGCTTTATCGTATACTCCCATGATGGCCGCTAACATGGCTCCACTTACTCCTGGAATTATTTTACCAATACCTATAATAAATCCTTTAAAAAAGTTTAGCATTAGTGTATTTCTTTACACACTCCTGGAGCTGGTTTATAAAAGCAATGATTTTTATATTTACCGGCATATTCTTGTTCCCACCAAGTGCTAGAACAATCTGTTTCTGCTTTAGGGGCATAAAACCATAAGGCATTAGTAGCTGGATAATAGTATTCTCCTCTTATTACTCTTTCGGCTAATTCTTTTTCCTTAGTAGTGGGATTTCCATAAAATAACGAACTACTGGTTCCAGAAAAACCTCCGGGCTTTTGATATACCATTTCTGATATTGTTCTGATATTTTTAAATGTAAGGCAGTCCGCTAGTACTCTATTTATTCCTACATTTCCTACCATTAACATCCCAAGATTTCCTTCTCCTACTGCTTCTGCTCTCATTAATCTAGCTAATAATTCTTTTTCTTTGGTTGTATATTTTACAATCATAACATCACCACTAAAGTATATGTTTTTATTTTTTTATTATACAAGGAAAAAGTTCACTTAGATTATACTATGTGAACTTGTTTTATTATTCAATAATTAGGTTAATGGCTTCTTGTAATTGATTATCATTTTCTTTAGTTGGTTCATCGTAATACTCTTCTTGTAATTCTACTATTTTAGTAGGTGTTACTCCAACTTCGTTAATGAAATTACCTTCTGGTGTAAGCCATTTTTGGGTAGTATACTTTATCATACTGCCATCTAAAAGTTTTTTAGTTTGCTGAACAGTTCCTTTTCCATAACTATTTGTTCCTAATACTTCGCCACCATAACTTTCTTTGATAGCAGAAGCTAATATTTCACTAGCAGAAGCACTTCCTCCATTTATTAATACTACTACTTCATAATTTCTTTTTTCTTTAGTGGTATCTTTTTTCTTTATTTTTCCACTTGTGTCTTCTAGTTGATAAATTACTTTCCCTTTTTCTAAAAATAAATTACATATATCAGTAACCGCTGTTAGATAACCACCATTATTATTTCTTACATCTATTACTAGACCATCTATTTTACTCTTTTCTAGTTCTTCTAATTTACTTTTAAATTGTTTATAAGAATTATTAGAAAATAGTGTTATATTAATATAGCCTATCTTTTTGTTATCTTTTTCTATTACTTCACCACTTACATAAGGAATATCTACTTTACTTAAATTTACAGTAATATCTTCTTCTTTGTCTTCTCTTTTTATAGTTAATACTACTTTGTTTTTACCACTATTCTTTATGTAGTTTGATATGTCAATACTACTTTTTTCTTCATAGCTTTCGCCGTCTACTTTGGTTATGATATCACCTACTTTTAAGCCTGATTTGTCTGCTGGTGAACCTTCAAATACTTCAATAATCATATTATCTCCATTTTCAAGACTTGCTACTGAGCATCCAATTCCTTCATAACTACCATTTATTGTTTCATTAAAACTAGCAGTACTATCAACATCACTATAACTAGTAAAGGTATCTCCTACTGAAGATATCATACCTTCAACAGCACCATCTATTAATAAATCTTTATCTAATTCTCCATAGTAATTATCTACTATGGCATAATAGGTATCTACTACTTTTTTTAAATCTCTAGTAACTGCTAAATAGTTTTTACCAGTAAATAGACTAATTAATCCAAAACATAGTAATACTCCTATTCCTATAGAAAATATCATTACTGTTATTACTTCTTTAGATGTATATAGTTCCTTCTCTTTTTCATTATTTTCTTTCTTTTTTTCATTATTTTTTATTTGCTTTTTATCTTCTTTTATATTCTTTTTAGTTATTTTCTTTTTATTTTTTTCTTTTTCGATATCTTTATCTTTTTTATTTACTCTAGCCACACTATCATCTCCATATTAATAATAACACATAAAATAAAAAAAAGATATAATTAAATAAATAATTATACATTTATTTTATTATATATGTGAACTGATGTGAACTGATGTGAACTGATATAATTTAAATTACTATTCATTAACTTTTTTTATTAAATGATATCCTAGATAACTTATTATACTACATATATAGAATACTATTGCCACTACTACAAATCTAGTAAATATTATATTAGTGGCTTTTCCTATATTTATAATTGTTATATTATTTCTTACTATTATTTTAAATAATAATCCTATTATTATAATAAAACTTCCTGATATGATAAAAGTATAACTTAATTTATATAAAACATTAATCTTATCTTTCTCTAATATGAATAGTAATACTATCATTATTAATATACTACATAATAATATTAACATTTAACTATTATTAATAAGATTAATGTTTAAATCATAAATATAATCACTTATATCTGCTTTATATATACTTCCTTTGGTAATTACTTTATTTTTTAATTCATTATTAATAGTAGGATCACTATTAACATCATTTACTATCATATCGTATATATTATCATTTGTTAATTTAGTTCCATTTCTTAATTTATAACTTACTACATTATTTAATACTATTTTTAAACTATCATTTAAATAATTAGAATCCATTAATATATCCATTTCCATATCATTGACTTCTAATTCATTTCTTACATCATAGTAAGCATTATTATAATTACCATTATCATCAGTTAATAAATCTTTTATAGTTATTGTATTAACTATTTTATCTACTCCATTCTCACTTACAACATTTATTATTACAGCATAGGTACCCATTATAGTACTAATACTTATTATTCCTACTAATAAAATACTTATTAATATTTTCTTTGTCATATATATTTCACCAATATTAGTATTAACAAAAAAAATAATAAATATTCTCTATTAGTTTATGTTATAAATGTCAATTTTTAATTTTCCGCCTACAGGCGGATTCAAACTATACCGCCTCTTTTCATCCACTCATAACTGAAAGAACTTCCTACCGCTTTTATTTAGTATTCATGAAGACAAGCTTCGCTTGCCTGACCCCCAGCAGAGCGCCGAACGCTAGGGAATCCTTCTTTTAACAAGTTTTTCCTACCATTCTTGTCATATCAGTCATCTGTTACACAGATAACTGATATGGTGAACTACTCGTACCTGATCCTGACCCGATATCTAGTTCAGATGTCAGAGAAAGGACTGGCACCACCCCATCCGCATTAGAGACATTGCTGGAGGTGCCGACATAACTCGACGAATAAACATACCACGCAAAGCCCGCAGAGCCGGAGCTCGGGGTCAATAACCATACACCATTTGGTGCTAATATACTCTTCATCCAGTTATTTTCTGTACATGTTTTATTACTATAATTATTTAGTGTTTGCTTACACTGACTTAAGTCTACTGCATAGCCATAATCGCTTGGATAGGCAAGAGCTATCTTTCCTGTCCATGATGTTGAATGACCAGAATATACGGTTCCGCTTACTCTTTCTTTATCATACATTGTATCTACAAATATACTTGATGTGTTATGTCCTCTTGTATAATATGTTGTCTCTGCAATCATATTTCTTGTTGTATCATTCTTTAATCCTGTACTTGTAAAGTTACATGATGTTGTGGCATTTTTAATACTATTATAACATGTTCCACTCTTAGCATTCCAGTATAGGCTTCCTCCAATGCTTTCACTATCATAGCCACTATTTAATAACTTCATTAGAGCGGCCTCGGACCATTCATTTACTCCCTTGCCAGAGTTTGTACCGCTTGCACTACTATCCCATGAATATGTTCCAATCTGACTACCTCTCATTATCTTGACATTACCATCAAATACTCCTATTATTCGCCATGTTTCACATGTACTTGATGATTGATTACTATAATCAGAACAATTAAAGTATATATAGTTATTTGGATTTGCTCCATAGTATCTGATATTACCTGCTACATCAGCCATTAGATTATTTGTGGTATCATATTGGTATGTAACATTATTTAAAGATACTGGTGTTTTAGTAGAATTTGTATATAGGTCTGCTATTGTTTTAGCAGCACCAGTCCAATAATCATATACACTCTTATTGGTACTTGTATACACAGCTTGTCCATCTGTTACTATTTTTGAATTAAATACTTTACCTATTTGAGTATTTGGTGTATCACTACTTAACCATACTCTAATACTTATATCGATACTTTGTCCGGCAGATAAAGTTATATTATTTTTTATTATACTATTTGATAAACTAGATAATGTTGTTGCTGGATCATTATCTACTTTTACTTTGATATATTGTGAATCTATGGTTGTACTACTATCTCCTGTTGATAATAGTTTTACATTAAATTTATAATCTAGATTACCTATATTTTTTATGGTAAATGTATAAGCAGTAGTAGCTGCTCCTTCGGTATCTGACATTGGTAAGGTATTGGTTAGTGATATACTATCTCCTTTTCCAGTAGCAGTTATAGATAATAGTCCTGTACTATAGTTATCTGAATTACTTGCTATATCTTCATGATAAAATAATGAATATGTTGAATTAAGTAATGAAAAGCCTATTAGTGATATTGCTAATACTATTACTACTATTATTATTTTCTTTTTATTTTTAATAAAGAAGTTCTTATCCATAATACACCTACCTTATCATATATATCATTGTATCATATTTTTTATTTTGTTTCAATATATACTTTCATGGTACCTATAAAACCACTATTCATATATTCATTAGTTATATTTTCATAACTTATCCACATTCCTATATCTATTGTTAATTCACTTAATTTATCAATATAACCTTCATATATTAGATAATTATTATTTTTATTTTCTTTTATTTCTATCTTATTATCTAATACTTTATTAGTTATAGTATTACCATTTACATAGATATTATAATTTATATACTTTGTATCTAATCTTTTATCTATATTATATTTATTATAGTTATTTGATTCTTCTAATACTATCATATAGTATGCTTTATCTTGATTAGTATTTTTTAGTTTAATATTTTTAATATTCATTATATCTTTTATATCTATATTTTCTTCATTTTTATTATTATCTACTATTTCAAAGATATTATTTTCATATTTTATATGATCTTTTTTTTCTACTACTAATCTTGAATCTTTATATATTACTTCAGCATAATCATTATCATAATAGATTATTTTTATACCATTATCTAATGTTTTTTCTTCTATTTTATTATATTTAATATTATTTACTTCGATAAAGTTTTCATAAGTAATAATATTATTTGAATAGTGATATTTGTTATCTTTTTCTTCAACTAAGATACTTGTACCACTTAAATTACCATAGAAGATATTTTCTTTATCTGTTACATCTTTATTTCTTACTAAGATATTAGTATCTTCTCCTGATACTAAAATACTTCCATCAGATAAATATATTAATTCTATATCTAATTTTTGGTTTTCTTTTTTTTCTCCAGTTAAATCTTTGGTTATAGCTTTAGTATTTATTATTCCATTATCATATATTCCATATTTATTATCTACTGGGTATATTTTTTTATAAGTATTATCTTTATATTTTATTATTATTGTTTTATCTGAATAAAACATATAGGTATTTCCATTTAACTCTTTTTTATCTACTCTTATTACTACTCCTTTTAGATAATTATCTTCATTTATATTACTGACAAATGTTTTTAGGGCATAATCACTAGTAATTGGTGTTCCGTTTATTATACTATTATCAGTTCCATTAAAATTAACTACAACACCATTTTCTTCATACATTACGATAGAAGATTCTCCCATATTTTTTAGAGATAGTGTTAGTGCTATGATGAAGACTGCTACTGATAAAAGAAGTGATATAGTAAATATTAGTTTACCATTGCTGATTAAAAATCTTATAAAAGGATTATGATAATTTTTTTCTTCTCCTACTGTAATTTTATTTTCTTCTTGATTAATTTTCTTTACATAAAATTTATTTTTTTTACTCATCATTGTCACCTCTTAACTACAGTTACATTGCTTTTTTTCTTACTTACCTTTTTACCAATATTTTTTACTAATTTAACTATATCATAAGATAATACTGCTAAACATGGTATTAATACTATAATGATAAGTCCTCCTTTAGTGGCTAATAGTGTTTGAATATAGCCAAGTTTTGGTATTTTAAATATTACCTCTCCTATTATATTGGTATCTTCTGCTAGAGTAAAGTCTGCTGTATTATTGGCATCTCCTTTAGTTTGGAATGTATATTTACCTGTTGTAGAATCAAAGTACTTTGCTTTTATTCTATGGGTTACGATGATATTAGATAATCTTACATCTGATGATAAGAATGTAATTATATCACCAACCTCTAGGTCTTTGGCTTCTCTCTTTTTTGTTATAACTACATCTTTTGGCATTATCTCTGGTACCATTGAACCAGTAAGTACAACATAGGCATTATATGCAGGTGGTGAATAATCACCTTTCATTGCTCTTATTTTTATATCTCCAATATAAAGTAACAAAGTAAGTCCTATTAGTAAAAGCCATATAAATAAAGCATAAGAAATAACACTTGTTATAAATCTAAGTGGTTTTATTCTTTCTTTTATAACATGAACTTTATAATGTCTTACTCCAAAATAATTATTATACTCATTTAAATCAGTATTCATATTCTCACTCCTATTTTACTCTAAAGTAATTATACATTAATTTTATAAATATTACAACAAGTTTTTGGAAAAAAATTGACAAAGGAACAAGTGTTTGATATAATTATTTTTGTAATGGGGCTGCTTTTGGCTTCGACGAAAATATTAGTATTTAATTAGCAAGACGGGTTCTTCCCGTAACAGAAGAAAAATTAAACATAACTGGAAACAGCTATAAAAACGCTGTTGCTTATGCCTAACCTATAGGCGCAACAGGTTCTACTAATTCTTTGTCTGTGAGAATTAGATAGGACTTATAAAGCAGACTATATTATGATTTATGTTTAGACTTCATAATGAATATCTTTAAACTAGTAAGTAATTATGATTGTGGATTATCTATTTACTTATGAAAACTAAAAATCCACTAATCTTGTAGAAGGTTAAATAACTTTGTTTGCGGACAGGGGTTCGAGTCCCCTCAGCTCCACCAATATGAAAATAAAGCCTTATTTTATAAGGCTTTTTATATTTTTATGTGTATTTAGGTACATATTTATAACTAATTTTATTAATTTTTCACTCACTTCACCCATTTCGGAGTGATTTTGGAGTAATTTTTAACTTATTTTATTATTTCTTTAAGAAAATAAAAAAGAGAAAAATGCACAATGATTGTGCAAAATAAGGTTAGAAAAATACAAAAATGCACAGTATTTTTAAAATATTGTGCATTTTTTTATATTAATAAACATAATCTAATAACAATAAAATATATTATGGAAGATAGATTAAGGGAAATTGATGAAGAAAATGTTATATGGATAATATATCTTGGTATTATTGCTTTAAGTTATTATGCCAATTATAAGGAAGTTAAATATTTGATGACTAATAATCAAAAAGAAAAGGAAGAATATAGGACTTTGATGATTATTATTTTTACTATTTTGGTAATAGTTTATTTTCATTTTACCAAAGGTAGTTATGATAGTATTAATAAACTTGTTGATACCGATACAGAAAAAAAGAAAACACTAACTTATGCTTCTTTTATTGCAAGCTTGCTAGTGTTGATTAGTGGTATTTTATTTTTAACAATTATTATTTTAGATGAAGATATTGATGTCGAAATAGCTTTTAATTAGTCTTTATTACAAAATAAATTGTTTATATTTTTTGATGGCATTAGAACATAAACATCATGATCTATTTTGATATTATAGTTACCACTCATATCATCAAATGATTCACCATCAATACATAGTGGTTTTTTTAATGAACTATTAAACCTTATTTTGATATTATCTGCTTTATAGAAGTAGAAGCCTGGTATTTTACTAGCATCATATAATGCAAAGAAATATAATGTTTTTACTATATCTTTTAATTTAGTTATATTACATAGTAGGATTTCAAATTTATTGTCATCTAATTTAATATCTTTATAAAAATTATTTATGCCTGCTACTCTATTAGCATTGGTAATTAGGGCAAATGAGAATAGACCTCGATATTTTTCTCCATCTATTTCATAACTAACATCATATAATTTTACTTTACGAAGGAAATCTTTTATTCCTTCTTTGATATAGGCAAGATGTCCTAGTCTTTTTTTTAATTCTCTAGGAGTTTCATATGGAATATTCATAAACTTACCAAAACCTGCTGAATAGACAAATGGTCTATCGTTAATAGTACAGATATCTATTCTTTTTATTTCACCTTCTAAAGCTAATTTTAAGTTGTTTATTATATTTTTTCCATATCCCCACATTGCTCCAACATCGTTAGTGGTTCCTGATGGTAAATGACATAAAATTACTCTATCTTTTCTTTTGAAGTTACCAGTCATTACTTCATTAAAAGTTCCATCTCCTCCTATTGAAACTATTAAATCGCATTTAGGATAATTTGCTACGATAGTGGTAGCATCTCCTTTTGATTTTGTCATTTCTATTGTTACTTCATAATTATAACTATTTAATACTTTTTCGATTTTTGGTAAAGTTATTTCTTTATTATATTTACCAGAATTTGGATTATATACTACTAAACATTTTTTCATAAAAAATCGCCTCATATATATTCTATCATATTAAAAAGAAAAAAGGAATATTTATTCTACTCCTTTACTTCTTTTGTCTTTTTGGATTCTTTCTTTTTAGGGGCAATATCATAATGCTCTCTAACTAAGTTTTCTATTTCATCACAAATGTTTTTGTTTTCCTTTAAATATATTTTGGCATTTTCTTTTCCTTGACCAATCTTATTACCTTTATAGGCATACCATGCACCACTTTTTTCTACTATTCCTAGTTCAGAAGCTAGATCTAGTAATTCGCCTTCTTTAGATATTCCTTCACCATACATGATATCTACTACAGCTGTTTTAAATGGTGGAGCCACTTTGTTTTTTACTACTTTAATAGTGGTTTTATTTCCAATAACATCAGTTCCTGTTTTTAGTTGTTCCCCTCTTCTGATATCTAGTCTAACTGAAGCATAATACTTTAGTGCTTTTCCTCCTGGTGTTGTCTCTGGATTTCCAAACATTACGCCTACTTTTTCTCTTAACTGATTAATAAAGATAACTATTGTATTGGTTTTATTTATTGATCCTGATAATTTTCTTAAAGCTTGACTCATTAATCTTGCTTGAAGTCCTACATGTGAATCACCCATTTCACCATCTATTTCAGCTTGGGGTACTAGAGCTGCAACTGAATCTATAACTATTATTGATACAGCTTCACTCTTAACTAGTGCATCGCATATTTCTAATGCTTGCTCTCCTGTATCTGGTTGTGATAGTAATAATTCATCAATATTTACTCCTAAATTGTGTGCATAGACTGGATCTAAAGAGTGCTCTGCATCAATAAATGCTGCTCTTCCTCCATTCTTTTGTACTTCAGCAATAGCATGAAGTGCAAATGTTGTTTTACCTGATGATTCAGGTCCATATATTTCAATTATTCTCCCTTTAGGGTAACCACCTGCTCCTAGAGCAATATCTAAACTAATTGATCCACTAGGAGATACTTCTATTTCTTTATGTTCTTGCTCTCCTAACTTCATTATTGCTCCTTTTCCAAATTGTTTTTCAATATCAGCTAGTACTTGTTCTAAGGCTGAATCTTTTTCGATATTTTTTGCCATAATTTCCTCTCTTTCAATATGCTTTCCTTAATTACATTATAATTGTACAATACTTTTTTTTAGTTGTCAATACTTTTTGATACATTTGTTCGTGTTTTTTGTTAAAAATAAAAGATATTATCTATCTTTTAAATATGGCTTAGCCATTATATAGTATTTTGCTCCTGATATTACTGATAATATTGCTGCTAATGCAAGTAGAAAATCAGATATTCGAAGTGATATTAGTTCAAAAGGTAAGTTATAGAATAATGTCAATATTATACCTACCATTAATGTTGCTGTTTTTACTTTTGCTATTGGTATAGCAGCTACTGCAGCACCTTTATTTCCAATAACCATTTTAATTGAATCGACAACAATATCTCTTGCTATGATTATTACTACGATAGCGGCATTTATTTTACCATTACATCCTAAAATAATTAGTACAGAGTTTGTTAGTAATTTATCGCTTATGGCATCAATCATTTTCCCAAAGTCAGTTACCATATTATATTTTCTAGCTACATAACCATCTAAGAAATCAGTAAAAGATGCTATTATAAATAAAACTCCTATAACTAGATATTTTAAATCAACTAATATTCTTCCTCCTATTAGGAAGGTTGGAAAATCTATTCCCATTTGATCAAAGGGAAATAACATAAGTATAATTATAATAACAGACATTATTACTCTTATCATTGTAATTTTATTTGCTTTATTCATTACACTATCTCCTTATACTATAAGTAATGTTGCTATCACTAAAATCATTTCCTTTATAATTACTAGCTATAATATAGCCTACCACTATTAGGACTATAAGTATAAATAAACCAATAATTAGTTTTGGTACTTTGATTTTTTTTGTTTCCTTAGTATATGGAGAAACAGCCTCATTACTTTCTTTTTTTTCTTTTTTGGCTTGTTCTATTAAGTCAATAGGAATTTTAGATGTGATATCAAATAAATATTCATTAAATTCATCTAGTAATTTTTCACTATCTAGTCCTAAATATTTAGCATAGTCTCTAATAAAATATTTTAGATAAAAGACATCTTTAAAGTCTTCTGTCTTTCCTTCTTCTATGCTTGTTATTTGACTAGGTCTCATCTTTAAATCTTCTGCTACTTCTTCAATAGAAAGACCATTTTCTTCTCTTTTGTCTTTTAATTTCAGACCAATATTTTTCATAATACTCCTTAATAATAATAAATCTTATAAGCCATGTTCTGTACCTATTTCTAGGCGGTAAATATTTATCTATGACATAAGTCATTCCTTCTAGATTCTGTTTCTCTAGATTAGGACTCCCCTACCATAATTTGGGTTTCTCGCTTGCGGGGTTTACCTCGTTTCATTCTACTTATTTCTAAATAGACTCGTCTCTGTGGCACTTTTACACATCTTTTATCATGGTTTCCTTTAGATAAAAGATAAGCCGTCAGTTACCTGCTTTAGGTTATTTTTTCCCTAAACACAAACACTACTATCATCGCAGATAGTGCGAGCATGGACTTTCCTCTACATATCAAAGTATGCAGCATTTACCCAGATATATTATTGTTGTTCTTTTCCTAATATAATTTTCTCTAGTTGAGATATTCTTCTTAATAAGTCAACATTTGTAATTTCTTTTTCGCCTATTCTAGCAGCTTCAATACTTGATTTTAAATTTCTTACTTCATTTTTTAAAACAGTATTTTCATCTATTAGATTTTTTTTCTCTTTTTCTAGAGTTTTTATAATATTATTATATTCGTTATAATCTTTAATAATGATATCTAAAAACTTATCTACTTCTTGTAATCTATAGCCTCTAGCATCTATTTTGAACTCTTTTTCTAGAATATCTTGCATTGTTAAAGTAATCCTATCATTGTACATTTTAAATCACCTCTACAATAAAATTATCTCAAAAATCACTTCATTTGTCAATTAAAAAGAAACTTCTTAACTACGAAATATATTTTATCACAATTTGTTATTATTGTCAAAAAAAGACTGGTAAATTTTTTTGTTATTTTATACCAGTATTTTTTATTATTTTTTCTTCTTCATAAACAAGGCTTTCATAAATTTTAGAAGAAATCATATCTATTAGTTTAATTAATCTTTCTATATCCTCATTTACTGTTTGATTTCCTTTAGCTTTGTTTTCAATATATGCTATTATAGCGATTTTGTTTTCTTGAGGTAAATCTATAAACATATCAAATATTTGTTTTTCTTCTTCTTCTAGTTTAGTTCTTAGTATTTCAATTGTCCATGTTTTAGGTAATATTAAACCTAATTTATTTCGGGCATCACCGCTTCTAGTAAAGCCTTCTAATTTACTGGTTAGAATAAATTTGGTTATGGCATGCTTTGCTTGAAGTATACCATATTTTTCTTCAGTTAGGGATGTTGCTTCTTTTAGGGATGTTTCCCCTAATTTGAAGATTACTTTTTTTATTTCTACTGGTGATAAATAATCTATAACAATATTTCTTATATTATCTTTTCTAGTAAATAAATTAACATTACCGGTTATACTATACTCTACTAGTACTTTATGAATGTATTTTATATCATAATATGTAGACATACGATAAATTATATATAATACTTTATCATTATTGTTATTTAAATCAATGGTATCTTTTTCAGTATTTTTATTATTTTGATATTTATATAGTTGTTCTTCAGTTAGTGTATTATTTAAATTATTTATTAAAATATTAGATATATTTATGAAATCATTATATTTTGATGCTTCTACTCCATAATTATTATATAAGTAATAGCTATCTGTATTACACATTAGTACTTCACTTTTGATATAATTATTAAAATCATTTATATTGATAGTATCTAAGGCATTACTATTTCTTTTATTTATTAAGTAATTATTTAAGAAACTAGCTAAAATTGTGTTATAGGATAATTTTCCATCAATAGTTAAACTAACATTGCCTTTTTTTAATATAAAAGGATTAGGAACTATGGTACTTTGATATTTAAGGGAATTAACATAGTTACATACTTTTTCTGCTTCTTCTTTATTACTTACTCTTACTATAAAGCAATCTGTTCTCATTTCTTTAGATATTTTACTTTGGGTAATTATATGTTCTTTTAGCATGAAGTCAAATAAAGAATCAGCGACTTTATATATATTAGTAGTATCACATGCTATGTATATTTTTATGCTATTATACATTTTATTATAGAATTCTTCATCTGTAGTTCCTTCTCTATTTTCTATAAAAAAGAAGTAGCCAGAATTGGCACTAGAACATAATACTCTATTTTTGTACTTATTATTTAATTGAACTTGAACATTAACTAGATTATTTTTTTCTACTCTTTTTAATTTACCGTTTTGATAGGAAATAAAATGAGCTAATTCGCTATATATGATGTCGTTATTGATTTCAAGATTATGGTTTTGTTTATAAAGGTCTTTTAAATATGAGAGAAATTCTTTTTGTTTATTGGGCATTATTTGTCTCCTCTCTTATTTTTTCTAATTTGATGGTATTATCTAATAAGATCTTTGTATTATTGTCCTCGACTTGTTCTTTAGGAAGACTTGTTATAATATTTATTTTTTGATTATTTAGTGTTACTTCTTTTTCTTTCATATTACTCCTCACTTATCTTTTTATAATAATTATATCTATTTATAGCCCATTTTTTTTGTTCTTCAAGTATCATATTAGCGTTTTTACTATTAACATTTTTTAGGTTAGCAAATCTATTTTCAGTCATTAAGTAATCTTCATATTTGTCAAAATTAGGATTTTTACTATCTAGTATTAGTTTTCTAGTACTAGGATTATATCTGAAAGTAATAAAGTATCCACATTCTGTTGCTAAGTGTGCATTAGTTTGTGAGTGTTCCATACCATTTTTTATTCCGTGTTCTATACAAGGGCTGTAGCAGATAATTAGGGATGGGCCATCATAATTACTGGCTTCTTTTAATGCTTTTAGGTATTGCTCACTATTATAGCCGATATTGCAGGCTGCTACATAGACATGAGGATAACACATAGCTATTCTTGCTAAGTCTTTTTTATAGTTGTTTTTTCCATTTGAGGCAAATGATGCTACTGCTCCAATGTTAGAACTTTTTGAAGCTTGACCACCAGTATTGGAATATACTTCAGTATCTAAAACCATAATATTAATATTATCTGTTTTGGATAAGACATGATCTATTCCATCATAACCAATATCGTAGGCAAATCCATCTCCTCCAACTATCCACATTGACTTTGGTATAATGTATTCTTCCATGGCTTTGAGATATGGATGTTTTTTATAATCTATTTCGTTTGCTACTTCTTTGCATATTTCATAGTTATTCATGTTAGAAAGCCATTTTTTGAATACTTTGTTTCTTGGATATTCTTCCATATATTTTTTGATGTTATCTCTCTTTATTTTGATGCCATTTAGGATACCATAACCATACTCAGCATTGTCTTCAAATAAAGAGCTGGCCCATGGGATACTATATGGGAAACTTGGGGCACTTCCACCATATATTGATGAACAGCCAGTAGCATTGGCAATAACTAAATTATCATTAAATACTCTTGTTAAATTTGTTAAATATGGTGTTTCTCCACAACCAGCACATGCTCCGGAATATTCAAATTTTGGATTTCTAAAGGCTAGATTTTTGCTAGTTTGAATATTTGCATATTTATCATTTATATTATTCTTTAAAAGATAGTCAAAGTCTTTATCTTGTTTGTTGTTTGGTATCATTTCTATAGCTTTATTACCTAACTTTCCTGGACATGATACGGCACATAAGCCACATCCTGTACATTCTTCATAATTTATGCCGATAGTAAAATTTACATCTTTAGGCATAATTGATGGGATTGATTTTACTTTGTTATCTTCTTTAGTTAATAGGAATGGTCTTATGACTCCGTGTGGACATGATATGGCACATTTATTACATTCAATACAATTTTCAGGTATCCAATTGGGAATAACTTCTGCTATGTTTCTTTTTTCATATTTAGTTGTTCCACCTTCAAAGATACCTCCTGCTACTTCAAGGAAACTGCTAGTAGGTAATGTATCTCCTTTTAGTAGATTTATTGTTTCATTAAAGTTTAATTTTTGATTATCTTGGTATTCTAGATTAATCCATGATGAATCTATATTTATTTTATTTAGATAATTTAATGAGTTATCTACTACTTTGTTATTGATATCAATTATTTTTTTACCTTTACTTATAAATCTTGTTTTATTGTTTTCTTTCATAATATTGATTATTTTATCAATGTTATATATATCCATTATTTTAAAGATACATACCTCCATACAGGTGTTTATTTTGTTTTTTAAGCCATAAGAGTTGACAACTTTATAAGCATCTATTGTATATAAATTAACTTTATTTTTTGCTAGAAGGTATTTTACTTTATTAGGAAGGCTTTTTATTAGGTCTTCTTCTTTTAGATTTGTATTTAATAGTAGAGTTCCGCCTTCTTTAATATTACTTAAGATATCATATTTATACATATAAGTATCTTTTGAGACAACTATAAAACTAGGGTTATCTACATAGTAGGTACTTCTTATTTTGTTATCTCCAATACGAATATGACTTCTGGTTACTCCTCCACTCTTTTTGGAATCATATTGAAAATAGCCTTGAACATATTTTTTAGTATGATCTCCTATTATTTTTAGTATATCTTTAGAGGTTGATACCATGCCATCTGAGCCATAACCATAGATTAGCATTTCATAATTTTGGGTATTTATTTTATAGTTTGAATCTATTGATAAACTTAGATTAGTTATATCATCAATTATTCCTATTGTGAAGTTATTTTTCATCTCTTTATCTAAATTATCATAGACGGCTTTTATCATAGCGGGTGTTGTATTCTTAGATGATAAGCCATATCTACCACCAATTATTTGGATGTTTCGCTTTTGCAAAGCGTTTACAACATCTAGATATAATGGTTCACCACTACTTCCTGCTTCTTTAGTACGATCTAGGATTGCTATTTTCTTTACAGTAGATGGGATAATGCTTGTTAAATATTCATTACTAAACGGTCTATATAAGTGAACTGTTACTAATCCTACTTTGTTTCCTTTAGTATTTAAATCATCTACTACTTCTTTAATACATTCACATACTGACCCCATGGCTATTATTACTTTGTCAGCAGATTTATCTCCATAATAGTTAAATGGTTTATAGTCTGTTTTACATATTTTATTTATTTTATTCATATAATAAACAGTATTTTCTATTGCTTTATTATAATAGATATTTCTAGCTTCTGTATGTTGGAAATATATGTCATCATTTTCTGCTGTTCCTCTAGTTGTGTTAGTGCCTGCTAGAGCATTTTCTCTAAATCTTTTTAAAGCTTTCTTATCTATTAATGGTTCTAATTTGCTTAAATCTATTTCTTTTATTTTATCTATTTCATGACTTGTTCTAAAACCGTCAAAAAAATTAATAAATGGTAATGATGATTTTATACTTGATAAATGACTTATCATAGCCATATGATATGCTTCCTCTACTGATGATGATGATAACATACAGGCTCCTGTTTGTCTTACTGCATAAATATCTTGATGGTCACCAAAAATACTTAAACTATGAGTTGATAGGCTTCTGGCTGCTACATGAATAACGGCAGGCAAACATTCACCGGCCATTTTATAAATACTTGGTAACATTAATAGTAGTCCTTGACTAGCAGTATATGTTGTAGCTAATATTCCTGATTGAAGGCAGCCATGAATTGTTGCTACGGCTCCTTTTTCGGATTGCATTTCAATTACTTTTACTTTATTTCCCCAGAAGTTTATTTCTCCAGTTGAGGATAATATATCTATTTTTTCAGCCATTGGAGAGGCTGGTGTTATTGGGTAAATACCGGCTAATTCAGTAAACTTGTAGCTTACTCTACTTACAGCTTCGTTTCCATCCATTGTTTTATATCCCATATTATTCCTTCTTTCTTTATTATATTATTTACTTGATATAATTTTATCACAATTTCTAGTAAATAACAACTAGTAGAAAAGAAAAAACTCTCTGATGAGAGCATTTTGTTTAGTCACTCTAGGCTTAGTGTTCTAGAGTGTTATTTATACTTATTATAAGTTATTTATTTTTATTTACATGTTAAGCCACGGTTAGTTAAGGTGTTTTTATATGCTGTATAATCTCTATCTATACCTAGTGTTGTAATATCTGTATCTGATAATTTTGTTAAATCATAGGTGTATGTTATTTTATAGTTTTCAGCATTATCTATATTTACATCACTAGTAAAACCATTTATATTGGTATATGTACCAAATCTGCTATTGTGTCTTGTTTTGATACCTGCTATATCAAGAATACCATCTGTAGTAGTATCGATTACATCATCTAAAGCTTTTCCTGCTACTCCACCTATTATACCATCGCCAGTATTATCTTCATCACTTGTTGTTCCATCAGTACCAGTTCCTACGCCATCTTTTTTTGTTTCTTTATAATCGTAGGTTAAGACAATCTTTTTTATTTCATTATTTCTGTAATCGATAGCATACTTTGTACTAGATGTTAAATTTCCTACTGTATTAGTAGTAGTACATGTTATTTTATCATTAGTACCGCAACCAGATAAAACTGCTATTATTAGGGCTAATAAAATTATTTTCTTCATTTTTTATACTCCTTTCTTGGTTTTAGTATAACCAATTTATGAAAAAAAATAGCCTTAATTAGCTATTTTTGTTATTAGAAAAAGTTTTTAGAGTCATCATATATTTTCGATAACTTCTTTCGTCGCCATAATCTTCAAAATAAACAAAGGCATATTTTAGGGCATCGATATATTTTATATACTTTTCATTATCGTTATTGCTTGTAATAACTTCATTTAATTTTTTGTAAAAGTTTTCCCACTCTCTAAACATTATTTTTTTATTACTTAAGGTATCGCACATTTCTTCAAAGTATTTAATATTTTCTTTTTCCTCTCTATTCATTTTACTGCCTCTTTTTTTATTAGAATTCACAATTACCTGGAGTTCTAGGATATGGTATGACATCTCTAATATTATCTACTCCGGTTAAGTATATTAATAGTCTTTCAAAACCCATTCCAAAGCCACTATGATAGCAACCTCCAAATTTACGAAGATTTAAATACCATTCCATACCTTCTCTACTCATGTCAAGTTCTTCCATTCTTTTTAGTAGAACATCTAGTTTTTCCTCTCTTTGACTTCCACCCATTAATTCGCCAGCTCCTGGTACTTCTAGGTCAACAGCGGCTACTGTTTCGTTGTCGTCATTTAATTTCATATAAAATGCTTTAATATCTTTTGGCCAATTTTTAATAAATACTGGGCCGTCAAAATATTCAGTAATATATTTTTCATGTTCTTTGGCAATATCTTCTCCATATTCTGGTTCGAATTCCCATTTTACATTGGCTTCTTTTAGTATTTTAATAGCTTCTTTATGATCTATTCTAATAAAATTGCTATTTGTTAATTTGGTTAATTTTTCAATTAATCCTTTTTCAACAAACTTATCGAAAAATTCCATTTCATTAGGACAATTATCTAAAACGTATTTAACAATATATTTTAGCATTTCTTCCATAATATCCATGTTCATATTTAAATCACAAAAAGCTATTTCTGGTTCTATCATCCAAAACTCTGAAGCATGGGTTTTAGTATTAGAATTTTCTGCTCTGAATGTTGGGCCAAAGGTGTATATTTTTTTGTAAGCCATAGCAAAGGTTTCTCCTTCTAATTGACCGGATACGGTAAGTGAAGCCATTTTACCAAAGAAATCTTTGTCATAATCTACTTTGCCTGTTTCTGCTACTTTATTTAAATCTAAAGTAGTTACTTGAAACATTTCTCCTGCTCCTTCACAATCTGATGATGTTATTAATGGGGCATGAAGATAAACATAACCTCTTTCTTGGAAGTATTTATGAATGGCATAAGCCGCTACTGATCTTACTCTAAATACAGAATTGAATAAATTAGTTCTTGGTCTTAAATATGCTATTTCTCTTAAAAATTCTCTAGTTGGTCTTCCTTTTGCTTGAAGAGGATAATCATCTGGGCAATCACCTTCTAATTTAAATGATGATAATGCTAATTCAAATTCTTGCCCTTCCTTTGGTGATTTTATTAATTTACCACTTACAGTAATAGCACTTCCTAATTTTATTTTAGTTATTTCTTCAAAACATGCTAAGTTATCATCATATACTACTTGTAATCCTTTAAAGTGGGTTCCATCAGATAAATCAATAAAGCCAAAATGAGCTTGTTTACGATGGCTTTTTACCCATCCACTTATAGTTATTTCTTTATCAATATAACTTTTTTTATATAAATCTTTAATGTCTAACATAATATTCCTTCTTTCATTTATTTTATCTTTTTGCTAATTATATTTGCTGATCTTTTAACGTCTTTCATAATTTTATTGTATAAACTAGGAAAATGTTTTAATTCAACTATAAAATTCACATCATCATAAGAAATAGAACCAACATATGTATTATTCTCGTCATTCCATACTGGAACTTCTCTTCCTAACAGATAGTCGGTAGTAGTTTCTAGAGTGTCTGCTAATAAAATTAATTTTTCTAAATTGGGGAGCCTAGTACCATTTTCATAGCCGCATACAGAAACTTTAGTTACACCAATGGCATTTCCTAAATCTTGCTGTGATAACCCTCTTTTTATTCTCAGTTCTCTAACCCTCTTACCTATCATTTTCAATATCCTTCCTTACAATTAGTTATCTCCTTGTTAATAATATTTTATAACAATTTGTTGTAAATGTCTATGTTTTTGTGAAAAAAAGAGCCAAATATTTAATTTGACTCTATATTTACTATTGATTGCTTGGATCATCTTCGCTTATTTCTACTTTTTTGTTGTTAGAACCAGTAGTTAGAAATGTTACTTTTTCAGCAACTATTTCAGTTTTCTTTCTTTTGATGCCATCTGGTGATTCAATAATTCTTGTTTGGACTCTACCTTTAACACCAATCATATCGCCAGTTCCACAATATTCGCTAGTGGATTCTGCTACTGAAGACCATAGTGTACAATCTAAAAAGTCGGTGTCATATTCACCATTAATATTTTTATAGTTTCTTGGTACGGCAAGGGTAAGAGTGGCGTATTTTTTACCACTTTCAGTAACCTTTGTTTCTGGTGCTCTTGCTATTCTTCCGACTAAAACGATTTGATTAACCATAATATCCCTCCTTTCGCTAAAGAATATAACAAAAAGAGGTAGTTAATTGCAAATTAGTAAAAGATGTTTTTCAGGGGTGATTATGCCGTGAAAAACATCTTTTGAATTGTTAAAATTTATTTTTCTAGGTAAAATGGTCTTTAAAAAGTCTTTTTACTAAAAAATATCACTTTACACAAATTTTACACTTTTTCTTTTATTTCTTTAATTATAGAGGTTGCTATAGCTTTTGCTAGAGCTTCTTGCTCTTCATTTAATATCTTAACATCATTAGTATTAGATATATAACCTAGTTCTAATAAGTAGGATTCATTACCAATATTACTATCATAGTATGGATTTGTTCCTACCTTATCAGGATTACTATCGTCAATATAGGCACCAGTCATAATACCGCCGGTTTCTCTTATCATGTATAGGTAGTTTGAATCTGTAGTTACATTGTAAGCCTTATAGCCTTTTTTCTCATAACCCGCTAATGAATCGTTTATTTCACTTTCACTAAAGTTATGTGTATATATTCCATCATACATTTTATAGGTTCTATTTGTAGAAGTAGCTAAACTTGTATTAGTAGTGATATTATTTACGATATCTTTGGCTAAGTCATAATTTATGTTAGCAGCGGTATATACTTCAATTCCTTTTACTTTAGTACTACTATTCTTATTAATATGTATTGAGAAAGTATATTTACTTTTTACTTCATTAGGAATAACAGCTCTACCATGAGTATTATATTCATCCATAGTATGATTTTTATCTAAATCCCCTTCTTCATGAGTTAGTTTTACAGTAATGCCTTCGGTTTCTAGTTGTTTTTGGATTTTTTTACTAATATCCATAGTGAAATCAGTTTCTTTGTAATCACCGTAAGCTCCTCCACCATCCATGCCTCCATGGCCTGGATCGATGGTTACATCATAATTTTTATCTTTTTTATTTTTTTCGACAATAAACTGTAATGTATTATATTCATTATTGGAATTGATGGTAATTATATTGTTATATTTTGATAATGTATAATACTTTGTTTCTTTATATTTAGTATTGTTTTTTAGTGCATAATATTTTATTATTGGTTTTTCTTGGTCTTCTGTATTAGGGTAAGTTGCTTTTAATACTAGATAATATGTTCCAATATCTAAGTTATCTAGATATAAGCCTTCATTTATTAAGTTTGATATATAGTATTTAATAGCGGTACCATCTGTATCAGATGTTATTTCTATATCTTTATCTTCGCCATTATATAAGGCTAGAGAAAGTTTATCATAGTTTTTATCTTTAATATTAATGTTTCCTTCGATATTGAAATGATTACCATAGATGTAGTATTTATCTATTGTACTTATTTCTTCTTCTAATACAAGTTTAGGTACTTTATCTTTGATATAATTTATGTATATAAAATAACCTCCACATCCTAAAATTATTAATGTAAATATTAATCCAAGTATTTTTTTCATTTATTTATCTCCTATATTTATTGCTAGTAGTCTATTTAATTCTACTGCATATTCTGTTGGTAATTCTTCTCTAAAGGCTGATATAAAGCCCATGATAATCAGTTCTTTGGCTTTATCTTCATCTAGACCTCTACTCATTAGATAGAATAATTTATCTTCACTTATTTTGGATACGGTTGCTTCATGTTCCATAAAGGAAGTATTATTGTTTACTATATTTGTTGGGATTGTGTCGCTTTTTGATTTATCATCTAATATTAGGGTATCACATTTTACTGAGGCTTTAGAGTGAATTGCATTTTTGGTTATTTTTACAGTGCCTCGATAAGTAGCATTTCCTCCATTTGAAGCAATTGATTTAGATATAATATTGCTTTTTGTATATTTACCTAAGTGAATCATTTTGGCACCAGAATCTTGAATTTGACCAGAAGATGCTGCTGCTACGCTGATACAAGTACCACTTGAATGATCCCCTTTTAGTATACATGCTGGATATTTCATATTAGTTTTTGACCCGATATTACCATCAATCCATTCCATAAGACCACCTTCTTCGACAATGGCTCTTTTGGTAACAAGATTATAGACATCAGTAGACCAATTTTGAACAGTGCTATATCTACATTTACTATTCTTTCCAACAAATATTTCAACAACAGCGGCATGAAGAGAATCTTCTGTATATGTAGGAGCTGTACAACCTTCCATATAATGAACAGTACTATTGTCATCTACTATTATTAGTGTTCTTTCAAATTGACCCATGTTTTTGCTATTTATTCTGAAATAACTTTGAAGTGGTCTATCTAATGTTGTATTTGGTGGAATATAGATGAATGTTCCACCACTCCAAACAGCTCCATTTAGGGCAGTAAACTTGTTCTCATTATATTTTACTAATGTATTAAAATATTTTTGGAATAATTCTGGATGTTCTCTTAAGGCACTATCTGTATCCATAAAGATGACTTTTTTTCTTTTTAATTCTTCGTTCATATTATGATAAATTACTTCACTATCATATTGTGCTCCCATACCATCTAAATATTTTTTTTCAGCAGATATGACACCTAAATTATCAAAAATATTTCTAACATCACATGAAATATTATTCCAATTATCGGTTAAATTATTCTCTCTTTCTTTATAGTAGGTAATGTTATCATAATCAATATCTAATTTAGGGCCGAAACTTGGATTGCTACTTTTTTGAAAAGCTTCTAGTGACTTTAATCTGAAGTCTAGCATCCATTTTGGTTCTCCTTTAATGCTGGATATTTTTTCTACTACTTCTTTTGTTAATTTCATATATATCACCTTGCACCCTTATTATATAAAATTAAAGGCAATAAGTAAAGATAAAAACTATCTATTTACAATAAATAGACAGTTTTAGTTATTTATATTAGATCTGCTGGTAAAACCATTCATATAATAATCTGGTATCTTTCCTTGTACAACTTTCATAGCAATAGGAATATTAGCATTAATAGTTATTTCTTCACTAATTATTGGTAATATTATTCTGGTATCAACTTTTACATCTATCATTAGTTTGATAAGGGCATTATTAATACCATACTCAGTTACATCAGTAGAAAAGCCAGTAATTACATCTCCTAGTAAAGATAATTTTACAGGTATTTTTGGTCCCAAATTATATAAGAGACTAGATCCTGTTGCTATACCAAATGGTATATAAGTTATTATTCCTTTTTCTAATAAATCCATATCATATGATTCTAGACTATTATTTGGTAGTTCTAACATATCTATCTTGCCTTCTTCAATGGCCCTTAAGTTTAATTCTATTAAACTAGTCATTGTACTTAATATTTTAGCTGTATTTTGACTATTAAAGTCTATTAGAATTATTTCTCCTTTATCATTATAGACAACATCAAATATATCATTAGCCCATGAATCACTCATTTGTTTTGTTATGGCTTTATTTATTACTAATATAGTTAATTTTCTTGTTTCTGATTCAGCATAGGCCATTAGAACATCTTTTGATTTATTAGAGTAATAATTTATAAAGATAATTATAAATAAAACTAGGAATATTAAAATAATTATGATGGTATTTATTATTTTATTTTTTTTCTTTCTTTTTCTTTTTAGTATCATTCTCATATTAAATTATATGAAATAACTTTATTTAAAAGTAATAAAACCTCCTGCTATACTTAGGGTATCATAACCAAAAGCATTTAGTCTTTTACTTATTTCTAAACTTTGTTTGCCTTCTTCACAATATAAATAGTATCTTTTGTTTTTATTTAAATAATGAGAATAGTTATTTAATAGGTTATAGTATGGTATATTGATGGCATTTTTAATATGGGAAATACTATATGAATAATTATCTCTTATATCTATAATTATGGGGTTATTTATTTTTTTTAGTTCATAAATAGTAATTGTATTCATATCAACACCTCACTATAATATATACTATTTATTAATATGTGAAAAGTAAAAGAGTACAAGTTTTCTTTATTTTTTATTTAAATAATGTTATATAAAAAAAAGACTATTATTAATAATCTTTGTATACAATAAGTTGTCCTTCTCTTAAGAAGATATTTTTATTTTGTTTTAATAAATTATTTAGGTTACTTTTTAAAGTGTTATTTACTGATAGTAATGTATCATTATCTTTGGTAAAGTAATACTTTATATCTTTTTTGGGTACTAATATAGTGGTATTTGGATAGATATAGTCTTCTACTTTCATTCCATTTAACATTGCTAATAAGTTATAGTCAGTATTATATTCTTTAGCAATACTATATAAAGTATCTCCTTTTTTTATAGTGTAAATATTAAAATATTCTTTTAAAGTTGGTACTACGATGTATGTTCCTACTGCAAAAGTACTATTGGGATTTAGACTTTTTAATACTTCTGGTGATGTACCATACTTACTAGCAATTGTATTAATAGTATCGCCATTTATTATTTGATATAAATCATACATAATATTCCTCCTAGTATAGGATATGATATATATCTTTATTTGTGAACTAATTCTCCTTTAGGACATCTATTTCCCCATGAATCGATTATTTTTTTATTTTTCATTACTTTAATTATTTCACAGTTATTAGAGCATCCTTGACACTCGATTCCTTTTGTTTCAAAGACTATGTCTTCAATGTCAAAAGAGAATGTTGTTTCTTCTTCGGCTTTGGATAATATTGCTACTCCTAGAGCTCCTGCTAGATGGGAAGATGGTGGCACATTAATATTATAACCGGTTATGTCTTCAAAGGCTTTTACTACACCAATATTTTTGGATACTCCTCCTTGAAATACAATAGGTGGTTTTATTTTCTTACCTTTACCAACATTATTTAGGTAGTTATTTACTACTGCATAACATAAACCTGCTATTATATCTTCTTTTTTGTGACCTATTTGGGATTTATGAACTAAATCAGATTCGGCAAAGACAGTGCAACGAGCCGCTATTTTGGTGGGATTATCACTTGTTAGGGCTATTTTACCAAAGTCTTCGATGGGAATACCTAGTCTTTTGGCTTGACTTGATAAGAAAGAACCAGTACCAGCAGCACATAGGGTGTTCATGGCATAGTCTGTTACTACTCCGTTATCAATTAGAATTATTTTAGAATCTTGACCGCCTATTTCAAAAATCGTTTTTACATCTGGATAAATACTCATAGAACCTATAGCGTGAGCTGTTATTTCATTTTTGATTGTCGTTGCTCCAAGTAAAGTACCAATTAGTTTTCTGGCAGATCCGGTTGTTCCTACTCCTACTACTGTATATTCAGTTATATCTATTTTGTTTTTTAATTCTTTTATTACTTTTTTGGTAGCATTTATGGGATTACCTTCAGTATATAGATAACTATCCGCTAGTATATTATTATTTTCATTAATGATTACTCCTTTTGTAGATATACTTCCAATGTCTATCCCTAGATATGCTTTTTTCATATTTTTTCACCTCAAATTAATTATATGTAATTATAATTAAAAAAGATGTCGAATATTTGGACATCTTCTATTTTTTTAAACATTTATATTTAACATTACAAGCATCAAACATTTTTTTAGAAGCGATTACTTCTTTAGTATCTTTATATTTATCTTCTAGATAGTATACTTCTTTTATTCCCACTTGTATTATTTCTTTAGCACATTCATTACATGGGAATAAGGCTACATATAGTTTAGCTCCTTCTAAATCTTTATTACTTCCACGATAATTTAAGATGGCATTTCTTTCTGCATGGACTACATATAAATACTTTGTTTCTAATGGATCTCCTTCTCTATCCCACGGAAAGCATGTATCTTCATAACCATTAGGAGTTCCGTTATACCCTACTGATAATATTCTATTATCTTTGCTTACGACACAGGCTCCTACTTGGGTATTGGGATCTTTACTTCTCTTTGATGCTAAAAGGGCTACTCCCATAAAAAAGTCATCCCATGATAAATAATCTTTTCTTTGCTTATTTATTTCTTCCATAATTACCTCTCATTCATTAATAATTATATCATTTATATTTTACATTTTCTAGTATATTTATAATTATTTTTTTATATTGTAGATTATTTTGTCAATAACTGATATAATATTATGGAAGGTGATACCATGAAAAAGAAAATAATTAATACTTTAAAAAGTATTGGGCTAATTTTATTAATTTTAACATTTTCTTCATTTATGTTTGTTTTATTGAATATTGATGTTAATTCTATATCGGATGTTAAATATTTATTTTATTTATCTATTTTTGATTTATTACTTTTAATAATTTATTTCTTTATATATAAGGATACTCTTATTAAAGACTTTAAGAAATATTTTAGTGATTTTAATAAAAATTTTGAATTATCATTTAAGTATTGGCTTGTAGGATTTGGTATTATGGTTATTAGTAATTTAATTTTAACTTATGTATTAAAAATGACTACTGCTGGTAATGAAGAGATTGTTAGAGGATATATTGATACTGCCCCTCTTTTGATGATTTTTTGTACTTGTATATATGCTCCAGTATGTGAAGAATTGACTTTTAGAAAGAGTATTAGGGATGTTATTAATAATAAATATTTATATGTATTAGCTAGTGGCCTTATATTTGGTTTACTTCATGTTATTGGCTTTATTAGTACTCCTTTAGATTTATTATATTTAATTCCTTATAGTTCTCTTGGTATTGTTTTTGCTTTATTATATTATAGAACTAATAATATTTTTTCTTCAATTACAATACATGCTATGCACAATGCTTTATCAGTATTAGTATATCTTTTATTAGGAGGTCTTGTATGAAAAAAATTGTTAGATTTTTCTTAATAATATTTTTATTAATAACTATAACTATAATATATGCTAGATATGGTGGAACTAGTGGATTAATAACTAAGGAATATAAGATTGAATCTTCTCTTATTGGTGAGGACTTTGATGGTTTAAAGGTTGTTCATTTTAGTGATTTACATTATTTAAGAGTTACTAATAATGATAAATTAAAAGAGATTGTTGATGAAATTAATCTTATTAAGCCTGATATTGTTTTCTTTACTGGTGATTTAATTGATAAGGATTTTACTCTTACTGATAAGGATAAGGATGATTTAATTAATGGATTATCTTCGATTAAAGCAAAATATGGTAAATATGCTGTACTTGGTAATCATGATTATGTTAAAAATATAGAAATATTTAAAGATATTTATTCTAATAGTAATTTTAATCTACTTCAAAATAGTTATGATATTATTTATAGTAGTAATAATGATAAGTTATTTATTGGTGGTGTAGATAATTATAGTTATAATGAGGCTGATATTAATAAGGTAATGGAATACTTTAATGATAATAGTGATATTTCTTATAAGATAATATTAGTTCATGAGCCTGATTATATTGATAATATTTTAACTAATTACAATGTTAATCTTGTACTAGCAGGTCATTCTCATAATGGTCAAATAAATATTCCATATATTAAAAACTTTTTCTTGCCTTATGGTAGTAGAAAGTATTATGAAAATTATTATAAGGTTAATGATACTGATTTATATATATCTAGTGGTATTGGTGAATCTTCAGTTAATTTTAGATTATTTAATAAACCTTCAATTAATTTTTATAGAATAAATAGACTAGGACAACCTTCCTAATCTATTTTTTATTATATGATTTTTTATGAGGAAGACCTTAGGCTTACTCATACCCCGGAAGACTATAGGCTGAAGGGGAAAAGAAAAATAAGACTACTTTATGTAATCTTATAACCATACTCCATATATTAATGCACATAGACTTAAGATAAAGCCTACAATCCAGAATAATTTAACTATATCGTTTTCACGCCATCCTAATCTTTCAAAATGGTGATGTATTGGTGTCATTAGAAATACTCTTCTTTTTAATAATACTACAGAGGCTATTTGAATTATAACAGTTAGTGTTTCTATAACAAATACTCCACCAATAACTGCTAGTGAAAGTTCATGGGATGTTAGAATTGCTATAGTGGCCATTGTGGCTCCTAAGGTTAAGCTTCCGGTATCTCCCATAAATACTTTAGCTGGGTTAGTGTTATAAACAAGAAAGCCCATTATACTTCCCATAAGGATAAAGCAAAATATTCCCATATCGGTATTTCCTTCAATCCACCAACTACCCATAGCTATTAGTCCAAAGGCTAAAAAGGCAATTGCAGATAATCCTCCGGCTAGACCATCTAGACCATCAGTTAAGTTGACAGCATTCGAGGTTCCCACTAATAAGAAGAGAATAAATACTCCATAAAACCAACCTAAGTTCCATTCGATACCTAATGCAGATATTCTTAAATATGAATCTCCCGCTGTGTATTCTCTAAATAGAATATAGAATATTAAGGCTACAATAAGCTGAAGGAATAATTTTTGAAATTGGGTTAGTCCTTTATTACTTTTTCTTCGAAGACTGATAAAGTCATCTAGAAAACCTATTAATCCATAGGCTATAAATACAAATAATACAATTACTAGGTTAACAGAGTATTCTATTTTTCCAGTTAGTAAGAGAAATAATGTTATTGCAAAAGTAGGAATAATAAAGATTAATCCTCCCATAGTAGGTGTTCCTGCTTTACTACGGTGTGCTTCAACATATATATTGATATTTTGTCCGGCTTTTAATTTTTTTAAGAAAGGTATAATTATAAAGCCAAAGATTGTGGCTGATATAAATCCTAACATTAAAGCAAATAATGATTTGGTAAGTGTTAACATTATCCCACTCCTTTTCTAGATATATTATATCATATTTAATATTAAATAAATATATCTTTTATTTTACTTTACATTGTTTTTGTAAAGTTTTATTTTTGATATAGTTTTCTTGCTTTAGCTATTTGTTTTGATGATAATTTATCTAGATAATTGACTGGATTAACATTTGGGGCTCCTACTACGATTTTCTCAAAGCTTTCTATTAATTCTTTATTTACTTCTATATCATCTAGATAATTAATAAAACGATAAAATTCCTCTATACTTAATCTATCTACCCTTCCATCATATAGATAATTTAGAATCATTATTATGTAGCAATAGATATCTGTCTCTTCGGTTACTTTGTAATCTGCTATTCGATCAGGTTCATCTAGTAATGAGTATTTTATTTCATTATAGCGAAGTAATGATGCTGTTGTTAGATATCTTCCTGGGAATGATTTGTTATCTGCTATTTTACAACTATCTAAATCAGCAACAAATATTTCTTGTTTTTCAGTATCTACTAGAAAATTATCTTCATGAATATCACCAATATAGAAGTCTTTTAGTTCAGTATACTTTCTAATATTTTTCATTTGTTCTAGTATATTACCTATGCTTTTTAAGTAATTTATTTTTTCTTCATAAGTTATAGTTGGCTCGTTTAAAATAATGCTTAAATTAGTTCCTTTAATATATTTCATGGTAAAGGCTTCTATTTGTTTATTGATTGATACTAGTACTTCTGGTACGATGAAATTACTTGGTATATTGTCTTTATTGGAATTTAGTGCTTCAATGGTATATAATTTGTTTGTTAGCAAAAATTATTCCATTAGTTCGATATAGTTTTTTGAGCAATTTTTCTTTTCCATAATAATTATATTTAAATAATTCACATTCAGTACTAGTTACATCTTTTGGTAAGATTAATGGTTCTAGGCTATTTAGTTTGGTTTTAGACATATTAATTATTTGCATAATATCTTCCCCCCCCCTTAAATATTGGTGATATTATAGCACAAATGTTCTAAAAATGCAACTTGCGATAGTCTTTTATCCTAGATATAATCTGATACTTGAATATTCTGGTAGTCTAGTTCCTGCGACTGGCGACTGATTTATGATTGTTGTCCCACTACCACTATATTCAATGGTAAAGTTTTTTAGTTGAGATGAGGCTTCTTTTTTGGTGAGATTTGTGACATTAGGAACTGTATAATATTTGGTATCGTACCATTGATATTTTTTTTCGGTTCCTCCTTCTTGTTTAGAAATATTTAATGCTACTATAGCATCTTCCATAATATTTTTTACAATTGGTGCTGATACTGTTCCTCCATACTGTGTTATTCCTTTGGGGTTATCAATAGCTAGATATACTACTACTTTTGGATCGTTAGCAGGGAGAAAACCAATAAAGGATACGATATAATTTCCATGCATATATACTCCATTATTTACTTTTTGGGCAGTACCTGTTTTACCTCCAACACGATAACCATCAATATAGGCATTTCTTCCGGTACCTAATGATACAACAGATTCTAGGGTCATTCTTATTTGCTCACTAGTTTCCTTGGTAACGATATTTTCTCTTGTGATAGTTGGAGTATATTCTTTGATTATTTGACCTGTTTCTTTTTCTGCTACTCTTTTTACGATATATGGTTTATAGAGTGTACCACCATTAATAGCTGCAGATACAGCCGCTACTTGCTGAATAGCGGTAACACTAACTCCTTGACCAAAGGCAGTAGTAGCTAGTTCTACCGGCCCTACTTTAGATAAGGAAAAGAGAATTCCTGAAGCCTCTCCATTTAAATCGATACCTGTCTTTTTACCATAACCAAACTTGTTAATATAATCAAAGAGTGTTTCTTTACCTAATCTTCTTCCTAATTCAACAAAACCTGGATTACATGAATTTTGTACTACTTCAAGAAAAGTTTGAGAACCATGGCCACCAGCCTTCCAACATTTTATTCTTGCTCCATCTACATTTACTGAACCACCATCATAAAAGGTATCTTTTAATAAATCCACTTTACCTTCGTTGACCGCTGCTGATACTGTTAGTATTTTGAAAGTACTTCCTGGTTCATAACTTGCCCATATTGCCATATTTCTATTTATGGTTTCAGTACTATAGTCTTTATAGTTATTAGGATTAAAATTAGGTCTGGAACTCATTCCTAGTATTTCACCGGTATTTGGATCCATGGCTATAGCCCAAGCTCCTTCAGGGTTATATTTGGTAACTACATTATCTAATTCTCTTTCTATTGATGATTGGATTTGATAGTTGACTGTTAAATAAATATCAAGTCCATCATCTGGTTCAACATAAACAGAGTTTCTTTCTAGAGTATTGCCTTTGGCATCAGAAAAATACTGAATTGATCCATATTCTCCTGTTAAAATTTCATCATATTGTAGTTCTAGTCCACTTAAACCTTGATTGTCAATACCAACATAACCTAAAACATGTGATAACATTTCACTATGTGGATAATATCTTTTTGATTCTTTCAATAGATATACTCCGTCAAAATGAAAACTATTTATTTGATCTGCTAGTTCATAGGAAAGTCTTCGTCCTTCAGGATGTACTCTTTCCATCATTGTTTTTTTATAGATATGTTTTTCAATATCTTCTTTTGATACTCCTAACACAGTACTTATTTTTTCCGCTACTAGAGATTTATCTTCTATTTGATTGGGTATGAATACTAATGATGTCGTTGTGACATTTCCCGCTAGTAGTTCTTTATCTATGGTATATATTTTTCCTCGATCGGCTTCTATTGGAAGATTTCTACTCCAAAGACTACTAGCTAATGTGTTTAATTTTTTATATTGTATTACTTCTATATAAAATACTTTACTAATTATTATTATAAATATTAATACAATGATAAGTAAGACTATCTTTATTCTTTTATGTATGTTTTTATTAAACACAATATCACCCTACTTAAGTGTATTCGTAAGGTGATATTTTAATTACATTATTATCTTTCTAATAGTTTTTTAGCCGTTCTAACCATTTGAGCAGAGTAGCCCATCTCGTTATCATACCAAGCTATTACTTTAACCATTTGCTTACCATCATGTTCTACTACTTTAGTAAGTGATAGGTCTACTAATGAACCACAAGTTGTGCCAATTACATCTGATGATACTATTGGTTCAGTGGTAGTCATTAATGTTTCACTTTCTTTATTTATAAAGGCACTGTTTATTTCTTCAACTGTTACTTTTTCAGTAAGTTCTAACGATAAATCTATTAGACTTCCATCTGATATTGGTACTCTTATTGCTCCTCCACTTAACTTGCCATCTAGGCTAGGTATTACTTTTCCAATAGCAGTAGCGGCTCCAGTAGAAGTTGGTACCATATTCATTGCACAGGCTCTGCCTCTTCTTTCTCTTATTCCTTTTTTATGAGAAACATCTAATGTTACTTGATCGTTGGTATAGGCATGAATTGTAGTCATAAATCCTCTTTCTATGCCAAAATTATCATCAATAATTTTAAGTACTGGTGCTAAACAATTTGTAGTACATGAAGCTGCTGATACAATTTTATCAGTATCATCTAATATATCATCATTTACATTATATACTATTGTTTTCATATCTCCTTTACCTGGAGCACTAATTAGTACTTTTTTAGCACCCGCTAGTACATGTTTCAAGGCATCTTCTTCTTTAGTAAATTTTCCAGTACATTCAAATACTAAATCTATTCCAAGTTCTTTCCATGGTAGATTGCTTGGATCTGTTTCACTAAATACTTTTGTTTTTTTATTATTTACAATTATTCCTTCATTATCAAAGGTAATGTTTTTGTTATATGTTCTATGATTAGTATCATATTTAAGTAAATAAGCAAGTTCTTCACTACTTGATAAGTCATTTATGGCTACTACATCAAAGAAATTATCTTCACTCATTATTCTATATACTAATCTACCTATTCTTCCAAAACCATTTATTGCTATTCTCATTTTATCATCTCCTATGTATATTATAATTCATTTTATTTAAAATATAAAATGTTTTTTTATTACTTGACATATTTTTTACTTTCTTTGATATATAGTTATGGCTTATATATAGTTAATACGGTTGGTATATTAGTTTTAGACCATAGGCTAAAACTAACACAGCAAGACTTTGGCTTGGTGTGAACATAAGAAAAAAATTATTATATATCATGCAAGCATTTATTTATACCATTGCCAATAATTGTCGATAATTTATCAATAACAAAATCTATTTCTTTAGGTGTTACGATAAAATTATAATTAACCGAAGTTAATACTTCATTTATAAGATTCTTTTGCTCAGTATCTGATAGTTCCCCAATTACTCCTAGTACATCTTTTTTTTCTTTTGGAGATAAATCACGATCTTTTATTTTGTTTAAGTAATTATTCCTAGTAAAGATTAATTTATTTTTATCTTGATTATCTTTTAGATAAGAAATATGTTTGAATAAATAATTTATAGTATCATATACAATAACAGAGGCTTCTACTACAGTTGGTACTCCTACTGCTACTACTGGTATACCAATGGTCTTAAGACTTATTTCTTTTCGCATATTACCTACTCCACTACCTGGATGAATGCCTGTATCAGTGATTTGGATACTTTTATTTACTCTTTCAATAGATCCTGCTGCTAGGGCATCAATAACTATAACTAGTTCTGGTTTAATTTCCATCGTTAAGGCTTTGATGTAATCACTTGTTTCAATACCTGTATCAGCCATGACTCCTGGGCAAAAACTTGATACTTCCCTGATACCACTACTTACTTCTTCACCTAATAGAAATAGATGTCTAGTTATTATTAGTTTTTCTATTGTTTGTGGTCCAAGGCTATCTGGTGTACTTTTAGCGTTACCTAGCCCAATAACAAGAATATTATTTTTATTTCCAATATATTCTTTCAATACTGATATTAATACTTCTTCAATTTTACTAGCATTAGTACTATCCGTTGCATCTTCAAATAATATAGTAGTATACTTACCTTTTTCTTTATTTAATAGGCTACTACTTTTATCATCAACATTAACACTAGTTACTAGTATTCCATCATGATTTTCAGTTATGGTATCTATTTTATTGTTATTATTTTCAATGCTTTCTAATATTAAATCTGTTCTGATATTATACTTATTTAGGTCAATTTCATGTTTCATATTACTCACCAGTAATATTTTTAACAAAAAACGCCGAAAATATTTGCTTTTTTCTTATTTTTTTGGTAGAATTATAATTAGTTTTGGAAGGAGATGAATTTTTATGGCAAATGTTAAAAATGCAAAGAAAAAGATTATTCAAATAAGAAAAACAACTTTAGCACATCAACAATTGAAGTCTACTGTTAAAAATGCTATTAAAGAAACTGATAAAGCTGTTTTAGCAGGCAATAAGGAACTTGCTGATAAGAGTTTAAAGAAAGCTATTAAGGCTTTAGACAATGCTAAGGTTAAAGGTTTAGTTCATAAAAATAAGGTTGATAGAGAGAAATCAAGATTAACTAAAAAAGTAAATACTATGGAAGTAAAATAATTACTTCTTTTTTTGTTTTAATTATTAAAAAAATAAGATGTGCTATTAGGCTTTTGATAGTTGCTTAATGTGATATCTTATTTATTTTTTACTTTAATTTTATAGTTATGATAGATTTCTTGATAATCTTCACTTTGATAAATCATATCTTCTAGTAGATATGTGTTAAGATAGTTGCTTATTTCAGTATTTGAAAAATCTTCAACTGTTCTTTTTTGATTAGTAAATCTAATTCCGGAAGTAATAATATTGTTGCTGATTAGTCTTTTATTTTTTATATCAACAAGCCAAAGGATTGGTACTACTTTAAGAATTACTGTATCTTTCTTTTTATATTTTTGTCCATTTGACAATGTTACTTTATAGAAGTCTTCTATATCAACATTAGCTTTAATATACTTTTCACCATTATATTCAAATTCTTTATAGCCAACATAACTTAACATATTACTATACCATTCTATTTTTGTTCTATATTCTTTTCCTGTATAATATACTTTATCAGCTCCTACTAAATATTTTAATAATTGTTGATTAGAGGCAACTACTTGAGGATATTCACCAAAGTAAACATAAGATGAACCATTAAAATTGAATAATCTTTCAAATATTTCAATAGGAAAATCTTCAAACTCTAATACAGGTCTAATACCAACATTATAGATATTATTATCAACCCAACTAATAGTACCTTCTAATGTTATTAGAAGATTATATATACCATAATTGTCTTTTAAGTAATATGAGACACTGCGATTATTAAGTCTTTGATTACAGTCGACATATTCTTCATCAATAGCAAATGATCCATTTATTAATGCTAAATCACTAGCAGCACTTCTGATACCTATATTTTTAAATATATTTGTAAGGTTATTAGATATTATTAAATTATTTTCTTTTTTAAATAAATCTTTACTAGATAGTAGAGTTATTTTTATATTTTTATTTATGTCTCTTTTATTACCGTTCATAATTTTCACCTGTTTATATATTGTATCATAAATATAAATAAAAAGAAAGAGAAATTTATCTCTTCCTACATCATATTTTCTAGGTTACTAACGGCTTTTGTTTTTGCAGAATTCATTTTTCTTACTATTTTTTTCATATTACCATTCTTTATATTTGTGTATAGAGCGGCACTACCTACTCCTATACCTAATCCCATTAAAGCCATACCTGTTTTGGATTTCATATCATCACTCCTTTAAAAATATGATTGGTATATTAAATACCAGTAATATTATGAGCGGTAAATTATTTTTTATACTAGTTGTTGTAATAATTAATAATTAAATCTTTAAGGTATGTTTTTCTATTATCTATATAGTCATTATTAATACCATATATGAATGATGATGAATCTCCTACTACGACAAGACTTTTCTTGGCTCTTGTTACACCTGTATAAATTAGTTTATTATTTAACATTCTTTTAAAGGAATTAGTAATTGGCATGATAACCATATCAAACTCACTTCCTTGGGCTTTATGGATACTAATAGCATAACCATGTCTAAAGTTGATAAACTTATCAGGTGTATAATTTACAATGGTGCCATCATAATTGATATTTATTTGATTAACAATCTTTTTTTCTTTGGATATGATTATTTCTTCAATATAACCAATATCACCATTATAAACATTGTTATCTGGATCATTAACTAGTTGAAGGACTTTATCATATTCTCTAAAGATAATATCTCCGACTTTTATTTCTCTTTTGCTATCGGTTTTTGGGTTAAATAGATCTTGAAGGATAATATTTAGGTTATCAATACCATTTAATGATTTATACATTGGGGCTAGAACTTGAACTTCACGATCAGTATAGCCTTTTTTTAAAGCTTTTTTTACAATTTCTTTGATATAACTACTAGTGTTATCGTTATCACTATTTATGTATAGGTAATCATCTTTTTTAATAAAGAGGTCTTCACTGATATTTTTGTTTTTTATATCATAAGCTAAATTAAGTATATATGATCCTTCACTTTGTCTATATATTTGATTTAGTCTAATAACAGGAAGGCAATCACTATCAATAATGTCTTTTAAGACTTGACCCTCGCTAACACTCGGTAATTGGTAGTAGTCTCCTACTAAGATGAGTTTAGTATCTCTTCTGATACCTTTTAATAGGGCTTCCATTAGTAAAGTATCTATCATACTTACTTCATCCACTATGACATATTTTTGGCTATTTGGGCAATATTCATCAGTAGCAAAAGTATTGGTATCTTTATCCCAACCTAGATATTTATGGATGGTAGAGGCACTAATACTAGTAGTTTCCATTAATTTTTTACTAGCTCGGCCTGTAGGAGCCAAGAGGGCAATATCATCTTTTTTTATCTTTTTTTCATGGATGAGAATATTAACGATAGCCTTGACAATCGTAGTTTTTCCAGTTCCAGGACCTCCAGTAATAATTGTAATATTGTTATTTACCCCTGAATGAATAGCCTTCTTTTGTAATTCATCATATTTAATATTATTATCTTTTTCTTTATTATCAATATATTTATCGATACTAATATCACTAGTAATACTCATATCATTAAGAAAACAAAGTCTTTCACAAATATATTTCTCTGCTTCATAGAACTTTCTTAAGTAATATCTCTTATCTTCAATAATAATTTTTTTATCTTTAACTAATTTTAACATTAAATAATCAAGTTTTTCACTAGTAATACTAATATAATTAGCGAGTGTTGATGATATTTCTTCTAGTAATAGATATGTATCTCCATTATTGAAACATAAGCTTTTCATAATATAGATTATTAAGGCTTTTATTCTTCGATCATCGGTATCTGTAATGCCCATACTAAGGGCTATTTCATCTATCTTTATAAAGGACATATCATCAGTATCTATTAAATCATAGACATTATTATTAACATTTTCTAAAATCTTTTTATTATACTTATTAAGTAGTGAAAGTGAATCTTTCATATCAAAACCTAATTTTGTTAATTCTAAAACTATATTTGAAGTACTTTGATATTCTAGTAAGGTATTATATATTTTATCTATTTTTTGTTTATTTAGTCTAGGTATTATTTGGAGGCAATCTTTATTTTCTAATATTTTATTTATAGTTTCTTCGTGATAGATATCTACGATTCTTTTAGCAGTTACTTCTCCTATTGGAAAGAGATCACTTGATAGAAATACTACTAATTCTTCTTCTTTAGTTGGTAAGTTTATGTCAAATGATGTTACATTAAATTGTTTACCATATTTATTGTGAACTACTAATTCACCATAAAGAATGTATTCTTTCTTCTCACTAAGTCTAGGTAAGACACCAGTAATATGTATTATATCATCATCATAGTCGATGTTGTTATCTTTTATCTTGAAAAGGCCAACCATATAGCCATTCATTTCATTTCGATATATTTCTTTATATAGGTAGCCTTTAATAAAATTATCTTTCATGTTATACCTCTTTTCTTAATAATTATAACAATTATAAGAATTAAAGTAAAGAAAAAAACTCACCAAAGTAAGTTTTGTTTCTATTCGCAAACATATCCTTCATTTTGATAATGAGTCTTTATTTGTTCCTTATCGGTAGCAGTTATTCTTTTACCAGAACCATAATAGTTATAGAAGATAACAGTTAGTGTATTACTTGCTTTATCTGTGGTATAACTCCAACCTGATTTAGATGGGGCAAAATTAAGACGACTACTTACACAAAAATCTTTGTTGCTATCCATTGTACAATCTAAAGAATTCAATCTGTTAATCATTTCAGTAACTTTATCATCTGTTAAACTATTTTGATATTTAATAACCATTCTGTTATAAACAGCAAGTTTATATTTCTTTTGATAATTGTAAATGAAGTCTGAATACATAGATATATCGGTATCACCTTCACTATGATTATAAGTACAATTTAAATTTACACTAGCCGCTCTATAATCGGACAAACCAGTAGTATTTTTATGGACTCCAAATACAAAAAACTTAAGTATCAAAATTACAACAATAGAACCAACGACTGAAATAATAACTCCTACTAATATAGCTTTTTTTAGCTCTGAATTATTAGCATTTTGAACATTAACACTATTATTCATATTTTCCTCCTATTGTAATTTATGATACCACATATTTATCATTCTTACAAGTATATTTTAAAAGAACTATCTATTTTTGATAGTTCATTATTAAATTACTAGTTTTATACAAATAATCCATTATTTTATTTATCTTTATACACATATCATATTCACTATTTGTTATTTCTATTTTAGGGGGAATGGCCATATTAGAAAATAGAAGTAATCTTTCATCTTCTTTTAGGGGATAGTTACTTTCATAATAGTGGAATAAGTCAGCAAAGTCAAATTCTAAATAATGATTTTTATAGAAAGATAATAAATCATATATTGGGCTATCTACTCTACTTTTGTTCCAACTTATTAAATATGGCTTATCATTTTTTATATAGTGATCTAAATTAATATTATTATGGATGTATACTACTCTTTCATTTTTGTTGTCCTCGATTTTTTTATACCATTTATTAATGGTGTCTTTGGAGTAAGAAATACTACTGAAAATAATATTACTATTACGGGCTATTAGATAGGCTGCTGGCGACATATATATTTGCTTTTCAATAAAAGTTATTAAATTATTATAATATTCCTCTAGTGAATTAATAGTATCTGTTATATCTTCATACACCTTTTTATTTTCATCGATATCTGTTTCACGATAGAAGGTGGTTTTACTATGTAATAGTCCAAGTAGATGAATCATATCGAGGGCTTTTTGTTCTCTAGGTTCATATACATCGGTAATATAAGGGTATACCTCATATTTTTCGGAACTTTCTATTGGATAAGGGAAATAATCAAATGCTCGTGATCTTAGGTAATCATAAGTTTTATCGATGTTATTATTTTTTCTATCCTTAATTACTATTTTATCATCTATTATTCTAGCACCGGATTTGATAGTTAATTTGCTTCCAGGTAACTTATATTTACTTATTTCATTTCGAACAAAATTATTCACTGGCTTTAGGAATAATAACCTTATCTCCTGGTTTAATACCAGTTATATCATTATAGCTTTCTAATTCTTCTTTAGTAATACCATATTTTACTAATATTTTGTCTATGGTGTCTTCTTCTTTGACAATATAAACATAATAAGTACTATAAGTTTCAGTATCATCTAAATTAGAAAATAGGTCACTTGCTGTTATACCATCATCATCTCGCTCTTCTTTGGTGGTGCTTGAAGTAATTTTTTCTTCTTTAGTGTTTTCAACAACATCTTCTTCTTTAATATTTTCCATAATTTTTTCTTCCTTTTCTAATGTACCGCTAATTGTTTGAATTGGTGTATTCTCTAGTGGTATTTCTTCAGCAGTTGTTCTTACTTCTTCTTGTTCTTCTTCAACAACTAGTGGTGTTTCTTCTTTATATTCAGCTTCAATATATAAGTCAATATTTACTTTTAGTGTATCTTCATTTATTACATCGTAATAGAAGTCTTCTATATCTGATTTTACGCTATCTATATCATATCTTGGATCTAATGTAATATCAAACGGTAAATCAAAAGAAAACTCCTCTCGATTAATAGAACCTTCATTCATTTTATAATCTCCGGTTATATGAAAAACACCTGTAATGACAGCATCTTCTAGGACATTAATTTCTCTTTCTAATGATATAGAGGTAATCTCACTAACCTTTGTTTTAAAGGGTAATTCTTTCTTAAATGGTACAATTTGTTTCATAATCACTCTTCCTTTCAATAAAAGATATGTCAAAAGAAATAATATAGAACAATTTTTATTTCTTTTATTTAAATTTAATGATATACTTAATAAAAGGAGGGAAAATCATGGTAAATGATCTTTTAGGAGGAAATAGCTATTCTAATAGTCTTGGTAACGTGGCTGCTGCTGGTGTATGGATGATAGTATCATTGGTACTTGCTATAGTTGGTGGTATTGTATTATACTTTTTGATATTTACAAAGCAAAATGAACATAAGTTTAATGGCTTTATGAAATGGGCATATAATTTCTTTACATTTAAAAATATGTTATTGGAGACATTGCTTAAAGTATTATATATTATTATAGCATTGTATATTACTTTATCATCATTCTCATTGATATCAATAAGTTTTATAGGCTTCTTACTTCAATTAATTTTAGGAAATTTACTTGCTAGAATTGGTTTTGAATTTTCTTTAATTCTTTTAACTATTTGTAAGAATACTACTGAAATAAATGATAAGTTATCTAAAACTAAAAAAGAAGAAAAAAAAGATAAAGAGTAGATTTTTAAATCTACTCTTTTTAATTTGTTTTTGTAATATCTTTTAGAATTTTAATATTTTTCTTTAATTTTTGTCTATATAAGAAATGGCCTGACTTAATGTTATTTAAAATCATTTCATTTACAATAAGATCTTTTTGACATTTTTCTTTGAAAAGTTGACTGCTACTAGAAATTAATATTGGTCCTAGATATAGTTCACGATAGTTATATTTTTTTTTGCCTTGCTTGAACATAACAACTGTATATATTTTGTCTTTATCAAGAACTAGTTTTTCATCAGCAATATAGTAGCCAATGCTAGTCATATTTTTTCTTAAGAAATATAGATCAGTATTACTTTGAATGATAATTTTTTTTATATTTTTAAGTTTATCTTGATAATATTTGAGGAATCCTATAATGGTATTGGCTCCCATACCTGCGATTACAATGGTATCAATATGATCACTTTCTTTAATAACAGATAGGCCACTACCAAGTCTAATATCTATTCTGTCTTCTAACTTATATTTAGATACATTTCTTCTAGCAGATTCTAAAGCATTATCATTAACATCACTAGCAATTATGTTAAGGTTTTGATATTTTTCTGCTAGAAAAATAGATAAAAGTCCGTGATCACAACCTATATCTATCACGGATTTATCTTTTTTATCTATAAAACTAGCTACTGTTTCTAATCTTTTAGATAGTTTATTCATTTAAGAAATCCTTTAATTTTCTACTTCTAGATGGATGTCTTAATTTTCTTAATGCTTTAGCCTCAATCTGTCTAATTCTTTCTCTAGTTACTCCAAACATTTGACCAACTTCTTCTAATGTTTTAGATGAGCCATCATCAAGACCAAATCTAAGTCTAAGTACTTGTTCTTCTCTTTCAGTTAGTGTAAGTAAAACATCACTAATTTCTTCTTTTAACATTTCATGAATGGTAAAATCTTCAGGTGACATATTACTTTCATCAGGAACAAAATCGCCTAAATGTGAATCTTCTTCTTCTCCAATAGGAGTTTCTAAGGAAACAGGATCTTGAGCTATTTTGATAACTTCTCTTATTTTTTCTGGACTCATTCCCATTTTAGCTGCTAATTCATCATCAGTAGGCTCTCTATTTAATTCAAGTGTAAGTTGTCTTTGAAATCTAGATAGTTTATTTATTGTTTCAACCATATGAACAGGAACCCTAATTGTTCTTGCTTGGTCTGCAATAGCTCTAGTAATGGCTTGTCTAATCCACCAAGTAGCATAAGTAGAGAATTTATAACCTTTATTAGCATCGAATTTTTCTACAGCTTTCATAAGACCAATATTTCCTTCTTGAATTAGGTCAAGGAAAAGCATTCCCCTACCAACATATCTTTTGGCAATGGAAACTACTAATCTTAGGTTAGATTCTGCTAATCTATTTTTAGCATCCTCATCACCATTTGCAATTCTTTCAGATAATTCTGTTTCTTCTTCAAGCGAAAGAAGGCTTATTTTACCTATCTCCTTTAGATACATTCTAACTGGGTCATTGATAGTAAGTTCTTTTGCTATATTATTATCTTTTAAGATATCTTCTAAATCTCCGCCTGTATCTTCTTCACTATCATCATCTAGGTCAGATTCTGATACGACACTGATGTCATTTTCCATAAGAGCATTATATAATTCGTCTAATAGATCACTACCTATCTCAAGTCCTTTTAACTCTTCTGCTAATTCTTCATAGGTAATAAAGCCTAGTTCTTTACCCTTTTTGATTAAATTTTCTTTTCTTTGTTCAAAATCTTTAATTTCTGATACCATTTTTACTTCCTCCCCTTATTTTCATAATCTCCATCGATATTTCAGCCTGCTTTAATGGATCTTTCTCTTCTTTTAATTTTTTGTTTAAATTATTAATTCTCTCTTCTTTATGATACTCATTTACAACAAAAATATAATCTTCTATTTCTTTTTCTTGAAAGTCCTCTTTTATATTCATAGCAATAATATCTTGGAGGGTTTTTCGTATTTCCTCTCGATCAGATATATAACTAATAAAATCAGCAACATTTATTATACCATATTTATGAAAATAGTAAATAATTTCATTAGATAATTCGCGAATATTTTTATTTGGAAAATAGCCTACTCTATTTTCAACCATATTCAGTACTTTTGTATCTTTAAGCATATAATAAATAAGATAGTTTTCAGCCATATCATATTTATTATAATTATTTTTAGGTTTTATTTCTTTAATAATAATTTTTTTATTTTTAATTAATTTATTATATTTATCTTTGATAGTTTTATATTCAATATTGAAATTATCACTAATTTTTTTTAAATTAAGTTCAATGATAATATCATCCTTTTCGTTTACTAATTCTTTTAGAGCACTATTGATATAAGATGATACATCTTTGATGTTACTAAAATCTTTACTTTTTTTTAGTAGTTCCATTTTATAGTCTATAAGACTACTAGCGGACTTAATTTGGGCTAAAAATGAATCCTTTCCATTTTTTAGAATATATTCATCAGGATCCATATTGTCAGGTAGTCTAACTATTTTTATATTAGCGTCAGTATCTTCAAGTAGTTCTATGGCACTGATTGTTGCTTTTTCTCCTGCAGAATCTCCATCAAAACATAATATAATTGTATTGGCCATATTTCTAATTATATTTTTATGGTCTTTAGTAAGTGCTGTTCCCATCGTGGCAATACAATTATTAATTCCAATGGTACTGGCTCTAATGACATCCATTTGGCCTTCCATTATGATGATACTATCATTTTTCTTAAGTTGCTCTTTAGCTATATGATAATTATATAATATTTTTCCTTTTTTAAACTTATCTGTTTCTTTAGTATTTACATATTTAGCGGTATCCCTAGTATTATATATTCTACCTGAAAAGGCTACGGGATTCCCATTTAAATCATAAATGGGAAACATAATTCTATTAATAAAGATATCATGACCATTATCATTGGTAATTCCGCAATCGATAAGTTTATCTATGCTGTACTTTTTATTTACTAAATAATCAGTAAGTGATACTTTCTGAATAGAAAGACCTATTCCAAATTTCTTTATTGTTTCTTTATCTATGTTTCTTTTTTCTAAATATTCAATAGCATTTTTACCTAAATTGGTAAAAAGACTATTTTGATAGAATTTATTTGACATATTATATATATCAAAATAATCGTCTTTTTTTGCATCGGAAGTGATACTTTTTCCTACTTCAATGCCTACTTTTTCTCCAAGTAATCTAACTGCTTCATGAAATGATATTTTTTCATAGTCCGCTACAAAAGTAAATACATTGCCACTTGCACCACAAGAAAAACAAGTGTATATTTGTTTATCAGGACTGACACTCATACTTGGTGAATGATCATCATGAAATGGACAAATACCAAAGTAATTTTTTCCTTTTTTTGTAAGGTTAACATATTTTGAAATTACATCAACAATATCTGTTTTGTTTCTTATTTCGTTAACTACTTCATTATTGATATAAGCCATATCTCTCACTTCCTTACAAAAAGCCAATATAATTATATAACAAAAGGCTTTTTTTGTAAAGTAATTTACTGTAATTTCAAATTATGTATGTAAAAATAGTTGAAACTATGTTATAATATTTTTGCTTGTGTGAGGTGTAATTTTTATGATTAATAATTATAGTAATATTTGTGAGGAAATATTGAATGGTATTAAGGATAAAAAAAGATTATTATTACATAGTTGTTGCGGACCTTGTAGTAGTTATGTTATTAGTTATTTAACGAAATATTTTGATATTACTGTTTTATATTATAACCCTAATATATTTCCTTATGATGAATACTTAAAGCGAAAAGAAGAACAAATAAAACTCATTAATGAAATTGATAAAATTAATAGTGTTGATATTATGGATTGTGATTATGATAATGATCGCTACGATGCTCTTATCAAGGGATTAGAAAGGGAACCAGAGCGAGGGAAAAGATGTAAGGTCTGCTACTGGATGAGAATGGAAAAAACAGCAGAAATTGCTGCTAATAATAATTTTGATTACTTTTGTACTACTCTTTCAGTTAGTCCATATAAGAATGCTATGTGGATTAATGAAATTGGTGAGGAACTTCAAGAAAAGTACAATATTAAATGGTTGTATTCTGACTTTAAGAAAAAAGATGGATATAAATCTTCCATCTTACTATCTAATAAATATAATTTATATAGACAAAACTATTGTGGTTGTATATATTCTAAACCCCAGTAGTTTTTTGTTGTATTAATATATAAGCCACAATTACAACAGCGATTGCTAATAATATACATGCTGTTCCGATAATTATATATTTTACATTTGTTTTTCCCTTGTTATTTAGTTTCATAACATTTGGTTGCATATTTACTCCGGTAGCATTTGCTAGACTTGGATCCGATACAACTGCTACTTGTGGATTAACTGTATTTCCTGGTAATACTTCGTCTTTAGTAGCCACATTTTCAGTTATTGGCACTGCTGCAGGCTCTATTACAGGCTCGGGTATTGGCTTAATTTCTGGAATAATATTAGGTTGTACATTAGGTATTGGCTCGACAGTATTTCCTACTGTTACTGGAGCCACTGGTTCTACAACTGGTGCACTGGCAGTTGGTGCTGCCATTACTGGTTCTTCGGCTACTTTTTGTACTTCTATGGCATCATTTGATGGAATATTCCATGTAGGTACAGATATTTTTTCAGTAGTTTCGATAATTGGTTCTTTTAAATTGACTTCAAAGAAATCTATGGCTAATGCCACTAATTCTTTGCTAGTTATAGCTATAGAACAGTTGCTATAGTATTCTTGCATACCTAATTCTGAATTATCGTTTGCTAAAGTAATTTTGAACTTTTCTTTTAAATTATTTAATAATGTGGTTGCGTTTTCACCTTTTTTATAGTTAGTTGGAGTTAAAATTATGATATTATAAACTATATCGCTTAACTTAGCTTTTTCTTCTGGAGCGATAGTTTCAATGAAATATTTTCCTTCAGTATTCACTATAAATCTTGATACAAATATTTGTCTATTTTCTTCATTTTCATCAACACTATAGATTATATAGTCTTTATTATCAATGGTGAATTTAACAATTTTTGTAGCCATTCTTTGAACATTATTAATTTTATCTATTATTGTAAAAGTTTTATTCATAAATGTTTTCCTCCTTATGATGACTTTTGAATCATCTATTCTAGAGTAAGTATAACATATTTTTTTTTTTGTTACAAGTGTTATTTGAAAAAAATTTAATTTCTTGTATTTAATTTACGAACCTTTAGTAATGTGTTTTTGTTTAGTGTTTTATTTTTAATAAGTTTTTCTTTTATAATTCTTGTTTTCTCTTTATTGTTTAAGATGTTAGCCTCAATTAATTCTAATTTTTTATAAGTTTTATCATATTCTGGTAAATTATATGCTAAAAATTCATCTTGAAACTCTTTTTTTAGTTTTTGAACTTCTTCAATAGCGGAATCTATATTATCTTCTAAATCTTTGATATCATATATTCTATTGTTTATCTCATCTAAGTAATTATCTGCTAGAAAAAGACTTTTTTCTTGAGTTTTATAATGCATATTTTCTAGCATTCCATGTAATAATTTTCTGGTTGCTATTGTTCTTGCGGCTATTCCAGGAAAAATACCACTTAATGGTGTTAATGTCAATAAAAATATATATCTTAATGATGAAGTGAAAAAGCCATTCATACCTTCTAATTTCTTCTCGATATATTTTTCTTCTGTTATTTTATCAACTTTTTTAGATAATTCTTCTAGATACATTTTATTTTTGTTGATTATTTTGCTAGTACAATTTTCTATTTCACTAATGTTAACTATTTTATTTTTAGCTTCCTTATAGTTTTGGTCCCGCAAAGATAATTCTTCTACTCTTTTATTACTTATTTCCTTTATTTGTTCTGTTTTATCTATTAGTTTATCCAAATTTAAATATAGATATTGGTATTCTCCTAGTAATTTTAGTTTGTTATTGATAGGACTAGTTTTGATTTTTGACAAGCTTTCTCTATATTCAATAATATCATCTATTAAAAGAGTATCTTCAAGAAATAATGGTTCTTTAATCAAATCTTTGTCCTTAAATAATTTATAATCTTTTTCTATTTTTTTTAATTTTATTAATAATTTATCTATTTTTTTATTTATGCGTAGTGCATTATTATATACTTCTTGGTCTTTTTCATATTTATTTATAATGTATTCTTCACTTTCAATTATTTCACATTCATTTTTAAGCCTTATTAATTCTTTTTCTAATTTTAGATATATTTTCTTTTCTAATTCATTATTGGAAATGGTATTAGTAATTTTATCTTTATTAACATTATTTGTATTTTTATTTTTTAAATAACTACTATCATTATCTATATTATTACTAGAAACTAAATCTTTGGGTAATACTTTTTTATTAGTAGTATTGGTTTCATCTTCTTTAAAAAATGAAAATACTGCTAGTAATGGTGTTATTATTGCTAATTTTATTATTTGTTTCTTTTTTGTTTCCATTAATTTATTTTTATATGAATATTTTCTTTCTTTAAATCTTTCTCTAACTTCATTGGCCATACAAAATCACCAAAATTATTATAGCATATAAAGGACAAAATAAAAAGCCTAAATCCTTTTACAAAGAAATTCAGGCATAAAAAAAATATTGGCAACGACCTATTTTAGCAAATAATCACTATCTTCGGCGCTGAAGTGTTTAACTTCTGTGTTCGGGATGGGAACAGGTGAACCACTTCGCAATAATCACCAATATAATTTTAACAATATTTTATTAATAGTTCTCTGAAAACATGATAATGCGGTAAATCAAATTAAATAATTTAGGGATTAAATCCTCAATCTATTAGTACTAGTCCGCTCAATGTATCACTACACTTCCACTTCTAGCCTATCAACCAGTTAGTCTATCTGGGATTTTACTTGTTAAACAATGGGAAAACTCATCTTGGAGAGGGCTTCACGCTTAGATGCTTTCAGCGTTTATCCCTTCCCTACATAGCTACTCTGCACTGCCACTGGCGTGACAACAGATACACCAGAGGTAGGTCCATCCCGGTCCTCTCGTACTAAGGATAGCTCTCCTCAATTTTCCTGCGCCCACGACGGATAGGGACCGAACTGTCTCACGACGTTCTGAACCCAGCTCGCGTGCCACTTTAATGGGCGAACAGCCCAACCCTTGGAAGCGAATCCACCTCCAGGATGTGACGAGCCGACATCGAGGTGCCAAACACCACCGTCTATGTGAACTATTGGGTGGTATCAGCCTGTTATCCCCGGGGTAACTTTTATCCGTTAAGCGACGACCATTCCATTCTGAATCGCCTGATCACTAAGTCCTGCTTTCGCACCTGCTTGACTTGTAGGTCTTGCAGTCAAGCTCCCTATATACCTTTATGCTCTTTGAATGATTTCCAACCATTCTGAGGGAACCTTTGAACGCCTCCGTTACATTTTAGGAGGCGACCGCCCCAGTCAAACTGCCCACCAGACACTGTCCCTGAACCAGATAATGGTCCTAGGTTAGAAATCCAATAAACTAAGGGTGGTATTCCAATGGTGACTCCTTTAAGGCTGGCGCCTTAATCTCATAGTCTCCCACCTATGCTCTACATAGTTTACCGAATTCCAATATCAAGCTACAGTAAAGCTCCACGGGGTCTTTCCGTCCAGTCGCGGGTAACCTGCATTTTCACAGGTATTAAGATTTCACCGAGTCTATGGTTGAGACAGTACCCAGATCATTACGCCTTTCGTGCGGGTCAGAACTTACCTGACAAGGAATTTCGCTACCTTAGGACCGTTATAGTTACGGCCGCCGTTCACTGGGGCTTCAGTTCAAAGCTTCGTATTATCGACTTGCGTCATACTAACTAATCTCTTTAACCTTCCAGCACTGGGCAGGCGTCAGCCCCTATACATCCACTTACGTGTTAGCAGAGACCTGTGTTTTTGGTAAACAGTTGCCTGGGCCTATTCACTGCGGGTCTATCGCTAGACCACCCCTTCTCCCGAAGTTACGGGGTCATTTTGCCGAGTTCCTTAACCATAGTTCTCTCGCTCACCTTAGGATACTCTCCTTGACCACCTGTGTCGGTTGTCGGTACAGGCACCTATACAATTAGCCCTAGAAGCTTTTCTTGGAAGCATAGCATCATGAGAGTTCGCTTTGCCGAAGCATCGCTTCCCCATCATGTCTCAGCTGTAATAGTATTGCGGATTTTCCAACATACTAGCCTAAACACTTAGACCAGAATCCATTAACTGGCCCTCATTAGCTTTCTCCGTCACTCCATCAGTCATATAGGTGGTACAGGAATATCAACCTGTTGTCCATCGACTACGCTTTTCAGCCTCATCTTAGGTCCTGACTTACCCTGGGAAGACGAACTTTACCCAGGAACCCTTAGTCAAACGGTGAATGGGATTCTCACCCAATTTTCGTTACTCACACCGGCATTCTCACTTCTAAGCGCTCCAGCAGTCCTCACGGTCTACCTTCACAGCCCTTAGAACGCTCCCCTACCACTTGCACATTAGTACAAGTCCGCAGCTTCGGTATTGTGTTTAGCCCCGGTACATCTTCGGCGCAGTGTCACTCGACTAGTGAGCTATTACGCACTCTTTAAAGGGTGGCTGCTTCTAAGCCAACCTCCTAGCTGTTTTGACAACTCTACATCCTTTCCCACTTAACACAAATTTTGGGACCTTAGCTGGCGATCCGGATTCTTTTCCTCTCCCGTATGGACGTTATCACCCATACAGTGACTCCTGATTATTACTACCTAGCATTCGGAGTTTGATTGTACTCAGTACATCTAGACGACGCCATCGCACATTCAGTGCTCTACCTCCAGGCAGATTCAATCAAGGCTAGGCCTAAACCTATTTCGGGGAGAACCAGCTATCTCCGAGTTCGTTTGGAATTTCTCCGCTAACCACAAGTCATCCGTACGCGTTTCCGGGCATATCGGTTCGGTCCTCCATTGGGTCTTACCCCAACTTCAACCTGCTCATGGCTAGATCACTCGGTTTCGGGTCTATTGCATCATACTTAAGCGCCCTATTCAGACTCGCTTTCGCTTCGGCTCCATCTGTTCGACTTAACCTTGCATAATACAATAACTCGCCGGTTCATTCTGCAAAAGGCACGCTCTCACCCATTAACGGGCTCGAACTTTTTGTAAGCATACGGTTTCAGTTTCTATTTCACTCCCCTCCCGGGGTTCTTTTCACCTTTCCCTCACGGTACTTGTTCACTATCGGTCATTAGAGAGTATTTAGCCTTACGGGATGGTCCCCGTAGATTCCAACAAGATTTCACGTGTCTCGTTGTACTCAGGATACCTCAAAGAGTTCACAACATTTCGTTTACAGGACTATCACCTTATTTTGTCTAACTTTCCAGAAAAGTTCAACTATGTTGTGAATTTGTAACTCTTATAGAGAGGTCCTACAACCCCAACTCTAAAGTTGGTTTGGGCTCTTTCCGTTTCGCTCGCCACTACTAAGGAAATCGATTTTTCTTTCTGTTCCTCCAGTTACTAAGATGTTTCAGTTCACTGGGTTGCTTTCTACATAACTATATATTCATTATGTGATACTAGTGCATTACCACTAGTGGGTTCCCCCATTCGGAAATCTCCGGATCAAAGATTACGTACATCTCCCCGAAGCATATCGTAGTTAGTCACGTCCTTCATCAGCTTCTAATGCCAAGGCATCCACCATACGCCCTTACAAATTTAATCACCATTTAAATTATTATCCTAATTTGATTGAGATTCTATAATAAAAATCTTAATTGTCTTATTGCGACTACAATAAGACTACCACATTATCAAGTTTTCAAAGAACTATTATGAGAGAGATATTCTCTCAAAACTAAGCAAAATATACAAGTAGCTAGATTCGGTTTTTCTATTTCTCCATAGAAAGGAGGTGATCCATCCCCACGTTCTCGTAGGGATACCTTGTTACG
>OLQV01000048.1_pt1 | contig 119425 bp, 98 predicted proteins | sample 1672371 | NCBI WGS metagenome assembly OLQV01 (sample SAMEA3136676, study PRJEB25190) | human gut metagenome
AAGTAATACTTTTTGACAGTCTCAAAGGCGGCAGCCGGGGTGTCCCGGCTGCCGCCCGTTTTTGTCTGTGTCTTACCAGATGCCGAGCAGGTGCTGCATCAGCAGACTCATGCCCGCGATGCCGACCCAGCAGCAAAAGCCCATGATGAGCGGCTTGCCGCCGGTCCTGACGAGCTTGACGATGTTCGTGTTCAGCCCGACGGCGCACATGGCCATCACGATCAGGAACTTGCTGAGCGTCTTGAGCGGGGTGAACACGCTCGCCGACACGCCGGCGTTCACGCACACGGTCGTGATCACGGACGCGAGCAGGAAGTAGAGGATGAACATCGGGAAGATCTTCTTGAGATCGACCTTCGTGCCGTCGGTCTTGGCGCGCTTCGTGCGCACGAAGGCGAGCACGAGCGTGATCGGAATGATGGCCAGCGTGCGCGTGAGCTTGACGGTCACGGCCTTGTCGAGCGTCTGGCTGCCGAGCCCATAGAGCGAGTCCCACGTGGAGGCCGCCGCCGTGACGGACGACGTGTCGTTGATGGCTGTGCCGGCGAAGATGCCGAACGCCTCGCCGTTCGTGGTCGAGAAGCCGAGCAGCGCACCGAGCGCGGGGAAGAAGATGGCGGCGAGCATGTTGAAGAAGAAAATGACGGAGATCGCCTGCGCGACTTCCTCGTCGTCGGCGTCGATGACGGAGGCGGTCGCGGCGACGGCAGAGCCGCCGCAGATCGATGAGCCGACGCCCACGAGCGTCGAGATCTTGCCGGGGATGTGCATCAGCTTGTGCAGCAGCCACGCCACGACGAGCGACGTCGTGATCGTCACGAGGATGATCGGCAGCGACTGCTTGCCGGTCTGCCAGATGACGGACAGGTTCATGCCGAAGCCGAGCAGGATGACGGCATACTGCAGCACCTTTTTCGACACGAACGAGATGCCGGGCTGCGCCGCCGTCTTGTCGTGCCAGAGCAGCGTGACGATCATGCCGGCGAGGATGCCGAACACCGGGCCGCCGACGATCGGGAATTTCTGCCCGAGCAGCCAGCAGGGCACGGCCATGACGAGGCACACAAGGATGCCGCGTCCGTTTTTCTGAAGAAAGTTCATGGTGGGGAAGTCCCTTCTCTCTCAATGGTTTGTACAGAGCATCATAGCACAGTGAAACAATAAAGAAAAATGATTTATCTTTATCTAACGATAATTCTGTGTTATGATTGCAGAAAAACCACCGGGAAAGAGGGACGCTTATGCTGGATTTTCGCGTGGAGACCTTTTTGGCCGTCTGCCGGCACATGAATTTCACGAAAGCGGCGCGGGAGCTGAGCATCACACAGCCTGCGGTCTCGCACCACATACGCTATCTGGAGCAGGCATACGGCGCGGTACTGTTCCGGCACAACGGCAAGCGCCTGCAGCTGACCGAGGCGGGGGAGATCCTGCGGCGGACGCTGCTGACGATGAAGCATGACGAGCAGCACCTGCAAAAGCGGATGCAGCAGGCGGCCACCGGCACGCGCGACTATTCCTTCGGTGCAACGCTCTCGGTCGCGGAGTTCATGCTCAACGAGGCACTCGGTCGGTTTGTGCACCTGCATCCGGACAGCCGCATCCGGATGCAGGTGGCGGACACGAAGGTGCTGCTGAGCAAGCTCGATTCCGGAGAGCTGGATTTCGCCGTGGTCGAGGGGGATTTTCCGAAGGCGGAATATGACTTCTTCGTCTTCGGCACGGAGGAGTATGTCGCCGCCGCAGCGCCGGACAAGGCCGTGCGCTACCGGGGGCGGCAGCTCACGCAGCTGCTGGGTGAGCCGCTGCTGCTGCGCGAGGAGGGTTCGGGCACGCGCGTGATCTTCGAATACTACCTCAGGGAGCGCGGTCTTGCGGCGGCGGACTTTGCCCGCACGGTCGAGATCGGCAACATCGGCGCGATCAAGACCCTGCTCAAAAGCGGCTACGGCGTGTCGTTTCTCTACCGTGCGGCCATCCGTCCGGAGGAGGCGGCGGGCACGCTCAGTGTGATCGAGCTGAGCGATTTTCAGCTCCGGCACGACATCATGTTTCTCTTCCCGAAAAACAGCAACTTCCGCGCCGACTACACGACCATCTTTCGGGAGCTGCGCGCCTGTGCCGAACAAAGCGCGCCCGCCTGACCGTGCACCCGGCTGCAAAAACGCCTCCGCAGCGCATCGCGCCCGCGGAGGCGTTTATAATGTTTATAGTTTTTGACCAGCGCTACAGCGGCCTCAATATAGAACGAGAAAACGGTGTTGATGTCAAGTTACTTCCGGTAGTTTTCGAAAACAACTATGCTGATTATTCTTAACACGACTGTTAGCGATGGTTTTGAGAGGGCAACATCGCCCCTATTAGTCAACTTTTCTTTTTGAGGATTTTTCTTTCAGGGCAGTTATTTTTGCGATATATGAATTAGCTTTTTCAGAATAGATTGGATTTTTCTTCTTAATCATTTTTACAAAATTGAGGGCATCATCAAACCGTTTGGCCTTAATATACAAATCGGCAAGTTTGAAACTCCACTTAGAACCATTAAATTTTAATCCGCCATTATTCCACAAATGTTCCCAAAAACCGATGTAATAATCAAGATCGTGGTCTTCATCATATTTAGCTTGCGCTTTCTGGCATGCAGCAAGTTGTTGATCCTGTGCTTTCAGACGTGCAGCGAGCTGCTGATTATGCGCTTTCAACACTTCATATCCTTCTGAATCAGTTAGGAATGTTGCGTTTCTGTCATCAGTTGCTGTATTCATTTTTTGTTCTTGAGCATCAACGATTGTTTTCCAGTTGGATTTATCTCCGAATCCGAGAATTTTATTTATGCTCCAAACATTGAAAGTCATTCCAAATCTGCTGTCTTCCGTGGTCTTATATGGATGCTTATGCATATAGGGGACGTATGCGTTTTCTTCTAATTCCATTTTTCCGATATCAGTAAGCCGATATTTTGCAACAACACCCGCGCTTGATAGTTCTTCGTTCGTGGCAACTTTTTGTGCTCGTTCGACAAGCACATCCTTCTTTCCCGTTATCCTTTCTCCGTGGGAAGAAAGGATATCTTTTAGTTCCTGAACCCTTAAACTACCTACGGAATCGCTCAGAGATCCTAGTTCTATAAATCCGGAGATTTCAAGATCCTTTAATGCAGCGCCAACATCGCGAATGCCATACTCAAACCACCAAAATCCTGGATATCCATTTTTCGGCTCAGGATACTTACCATAAGAACAGTATTCAAGCAACAAGATTTGAGCTGGATATAATCCCCTTCGAGAAGGAACAGCGGTCTTCTTACGTTCATCAAATGTGATTACTGTCTTCTCAAAAGCAGTGCCTTCATATACTTTGTTTGTATAATATGAATCGTCTTGATAGTATTTTTTCTCATTTTCGGCCACAGTACTCGTCACTATATCCGCCATTTTTTCTCTTGGCTTCGAATCTTGTTTCTTTAGAAAATCAAATAATCCCATCCTATACCTTCCTTTCCGTTCCTGCAGTGGATATTTGACTTTGTTATCTCTGTTAAGGCCTTGCTGATTGTTCTAACTCCTTGGAGTTAGAATAATCCCTGAATCTTAGACAGCAATATTACGACCTCTATATGCTCCGTGTGCGGGAACATATCGACCGGCTGGATGCGCTCGACGCGGTAGCCGTGCCGGGTGAGATAGCCAAGGTCGCGCGCGAGCGTCTCCGGATTGCACGACACGTATACAACGCGCTCCGGCGCCACGGTCGTGACGGCGGAGAGAAAGCGCTCGTCGCTGCCGGCGCGCGGCGGGTCGAGGATGACGACGTCGGTGTGCTCGCCGGCCTTGGCCATGCCCTGCAGGAAGTCGCTGGCATCGGCGGTGTAGAAGCGGACGTTGTCCGCGCGGTTTGCCTTGGCATTGCTGATCGCATCGCGCACGGCGTCGCGGTTATTTTCCACGCCGATCACGCGCGCGGCATCCCGGCTGGCGAAAATGCCGATCGTGCCGGTGCCGCAGTAGGCGTCCACGACGGTCTCCGTGCCGGTCAGCCCCGCGTAGTCGAGCGCCGTGCGGTAGAGCACCTCCGTCTGGACGGGGTTGATCTGATAAAACGCGCGCGGCGAGATGCGGAACGTGAAATCACCGAGCTGCTCGCGGATATAGCCCGGTCCGTAGAGCACCTCACTGTGTGCCCCGAGCACGAGACTTGTCTGCCCGGCGTTGATGTTCTGCACCACGGTCGTGATGTCCGGATGCTGCTGCAGCAGCGCGCGCACGAAGTTGCGCTTGCCGGGCAGCATACCGTGCGCGGTCACGAGCACGACGAGGATCTCCCCGCTGCGCCAGCCGCGCCGCACGAGCACGTGCCGCAGCGTGCCGCGGCCGGTGTCCTCATCGTAGGGGCGGATCTTGAAGCTCTTGAGCAGCTTGCGGATCGTGACGATGATCCGGTCGGCGACCTTATCCTCGATCAGGCAGTCACTGACCGGCACGATGCGGTGCGAGGCCGACTGATACACGCCCGAGATGATCTGTCCCTGCCGGTTGACACCGAAGGCGGCCTGCACCTTGTTGCGGTAGTGATAGGGGTCGTCCATGCCGAGGATCTCCTCAACATGACCGAAGCGGCCGAGCAGCCGGATGGCCGTCGCCTGTTTGAGGTGCAGCTGCTCAGGGTAGGAGAGGTTTTGCAGCTGGCAGCCACCGCACTTTTTTGCAAGCGGGCATACGGTCGTGTTGGGCATGGGAAAGACCTCCGGTTTCGTATAATTCTCTGCTTAGTGTATCACATCATTCGTCGCTTTTCCATACGGTTTTTGCGCGCGGCAGATTCCACTCAAAGTGCGCCGCGGCGCAGCGGATGCCGACCACGACGAGCACGCCGGTCAGGATCGCGCCCGGCCCCTGCCACACCTGCCGCAGGAGCAGATAGAGGACGCCGCCCGCGATGGAGGCGCTGGCGTAGATGTGTTTGCGCAGGATGTAGGGCATATCCCCGGCAAGCACGTCGCGCAGCACGCCGCCGCCCGTGCCGGTCAGCAGGCCGACAAAGACCAGCAGCAGCGGGTCGGTGCAGTCGGCGAGGGTGATGGCGGTGTTGATGCCCGTGATCGTGAAGATGCCGAGCCCGGTCGCGTCCATGAGCAGCATGAGCGCGTCGAACACGCGCTTGCTGCGCCCGATGAGGCAGCGCACAAACGGGAAAAACAGCACGACCGATACGCCGAGCGCCACAAGCAGGTACATCGGGTCCTGAAACGCGCGCGGCGGAGTCAGCCCCACGACGAGATCGCGCAGGATGCCGCCGCCGACGGCCGTCGTGATGCCCAGCAGCCCCACGCCGAAAATGTCCATGTGCTTTTCGATGCCGAGCACCGCGCCGCTGACGGCGAACGCGACCGTTCCGGCCAGCTCGAGCAGAAAGAGAAACGTTTGCATGGCCATGACCTCCAAAAAAGAGTACACCCCCGCCAGCAAGCAGGTGTGCACTCTGTCCTTTTACCTGAAAGATTGGCCGTGCGGCCTTGCTTCTTCGGTGCAAAATCGTCTCTCCAGAGCTCCGTCCGCCGCCGGTCCTTTTGCCTGAGAGTGTGACTCCTTCGGCGGCCGCAGCGCTCTCCCGGTGGCTTCATACGGCATATATCTGCCGCCAGTATAGCAGATGCGGCGAAATTTGCAATGCCGAACTGTTTCGTGTACACTGTTTTTAAGACATGACGGGAGGTGTGCGCATGAAACGCATTTTATTGTGCCTGCTGTGTGCGCTGCTGCTGACAGGCTGCGGGAAAAAGACCGACCCCGCCGTCGCGGCGGCGCAGCGGTATCAGCCCATTGTGCAGGCGGTCGGTGACGGCACGGCTGCGGGCGTCGATCTTACGGATGCGCAGATCGCGCAGGCTGTGGCGGAGCTTGACGCGGCGGGACTGACGGCTGTGCACGTGGACGCGGCCGAGCCGGTCACGCACCCGGAAGCGGTGGCGGCATTCTGGGCTGCGCGCGCAGCGGGGGAGAAGGCGTCGCTCACGCTCTATGAGGTCTGCCGCGACGGCGGACTGCTGTGCCACGCGCTGCTGTATGCGGACGGAGCGGACACCGTCACGCGCACGCGCGTCGTCTGGCGTGACGGGGCATTTTGCGTCGGCTATGCCGATACCTATGCCGTCACGGCGCTGACGTATGACGGCGGCGTGCTGACCTACGTCTATGATATGCCCGACAACCCGCCGGGCACGGATCATGACGGACACATCGACACGCAGGAGACATTCACGGTCGGATAAACCGCGGCTGCGCGCCCCAAGCAGGGGCGCGCAGCCGTTTGCTATCTTATGCGCGGCGGGCGTCGGATGCCGCGGCGCTCTGCTGCAGCGCGGCCTGCGCCAGCAGCTCCATACTGTCAAATACCTGCGGATAGCGCGCGGCGAGACCGAAGTGCGCGAACGCGGCGCACAGCTGCGCACTGTCGAGCACGATGCCGTCGCACCCGCGCGCAAGCTCCAGCTCGATGATCGAGCGCAGCACCTGCTCGCTGCACGCCTTTTCCGGCCGGACGCAGCCGAGTAGCGCCTGCACCGGCGCGTCCGGATAGCTGCACTGCAGGCCGTAGCGCTGCGCCGTGAGCCCGTAGGCGTTGGCGGCGCGCACGCCGGGCGTACACAGTATGCTCACGCGCTGATGCAGCGCACCGACCAGCTGCGGCAGCACCGCGCCTGCCGTGCTCAGCACCGGGATGCCGGCCGCCGCCGTGAGCTGAGCGCAGAAAATGCCCGCACTGTCGGGCACGGCGATGACCGTGCAGCCGGACGCGGTCAGGATCTCGGCTGCCTCGCTCAGCTTTTGCAGCGGCGCGTGTGTGCTCGCGCCGCACAGATATGGCTCGCAGTCGGGCACGGCAGCCGGACTCAGCGGCAGGAGGGCGGCAGTCTCTGCATCCAGTGCCTGTATGCGGCGCAGAAACTGCGCGATGGCGGCGGCGTCTGCACTGAGCACGCCGATGCGTGGAAGATCGTTTCTCTGCATAGTGGGCATCCCCTGACGAAAAAAGTCTCCGCGAAGCGGGTATGACCCCATCTTAGCGGAGACTGTGATCTGTCCGGCAACGCTTTGGCATCAAAACGGCATCATTAATCGAGAAAATATTCGGTGTTGAACAGCAGCAGATTCCCCGAGTGCCGCGCCGGCAGGGAGAATGCCATGTCGGCGTCTGGGTCGTAAAACTGCAGATAGTTGGTGGCATCGCCATTGGTGCCGGAGTCCGCGCTCCCGGCGCTGAGCGGATGCAGCGGGACGGTGATTTTGCTGTCTGCGGACAGCCTGAGCATTTTTTTCGCCGCGTCCGGCATCGGGATCTGCACCTCGTCGTAGGTCGCGCCGAGCGCGGCCGAGATCGTGACGGCGATGCGGTTTTCAAACACGCGCAGCAGGTAGCTCCAGAGATCGTTTTGCTCGAGCTGGAAGGCGTAGCTGTCGGCAAAGCTGTATCCGATCGCGAGCGGGCAGCCGGTCGTGTCGTCGAGCAGGAGCGTGACGCTGTCGCCGCGCGGATCGGACAGCGTGATGCTCCAGAGCACAAAGCCGCTGCCGTAGCTTGCGTAATCGACGCTCACACCGTCGACGGTGAAGTCAGCGCCGAAGAGCTCGCAGTCTTTGTACAGCGCGGTCAAAAACGTCTGCGCATAGCGCGTCATGTCATCGCGCGTGTGCGCGGCGGCGCTCTCGTCAAGTGCGATGGGAGGCTCTTCGCTGGCGCCGAGTTTCTGGATGCCGTCGGTCAGCTTCAGACGCAAAACGGTGGCCGGACTCTGCTCGTCGCCGGTGCTGAGGGAAAACTCCGCGTCCTGATTGCGGCGGTCGAGCCGCGCCGAGACGAAGTTCGGCAGGAAAAATCCGCCCGCCGCGATCGCCAGCACGAGCACGAGCGCCAGCGTGGTGCGCATCCACGGTTTCATACGCGCCCTCCTTTCAGCTCCACGGTCACGACCGTGCCGTTGCCGACGCGGCTTTCAAACTGCATCGTGCCGCCGTGCAGCTGCACGATCTCGTTGCACAGCGACAGGCCGAGTCCCGCGCCGCCCTGTGCGCGCGAGCGCGACTTGTCCACGCGGTAAAACGCCTCCGTCAGGTGCGCGAGCGCCTCCGGCGGGATGCCGCGGCCGTTGTCGAGCACACGCACGCGGCAGCCGTCGGGCAGCATCTCCTGCCAGACATAGATGTTGCCGCCGCTGTCGAGCGCCTTGCGGGCGTTGTCCATGAGGTTGACGAGCAGGGTCTTGAACAGATCCGGCTCTAAAAAGCACGCGCCCTCCTCGGTGCGGTACTGCAGGGCGATGCCTTTTTGCGCGTACAGGCGCTTGAGGTGCTCGAGCAGCCCCGCCACGAGATCGGCAGGATGCGCGGGCACGAGCTGGAGCTTTGACTGGTCGAGCGAGAGCATATCCAGCAGCTTCAGCCCCAGCGCCTCGAGCCGCTTGCCCTCGGAAAAGATATAGTTCGCCGCGTCCATCTGCTCATCGGGCGTGAGCACCTGACTGCGCAAAAGATCTGCATAGCCGATGATGGAGGTCATGGGCGTTTTCATCTCGTGTGAGAAGTCGGCCATGAACCGCTCCTGCAGCGCCATGGTCTCCTGAATGCGGTTTACGTTGCGCTCAAGCTGCCCGGCCATGCGGTTGAAGTCGGCGGCGAGCTGCCCCACCTCGTCGCGCGAGCGCACGGGCGCACGGTAACCGAGGTTGCCCCGCGCCAGCTCCCGCGACGCGCGCGAGAGCGTGCCGAGCGGGCGCGTCAGCAGGTAGGACGTGACCCATGCCACGGCCGCGCCGAAGGCGACGAGGATCAGAAACGTCGTGTGGTAGGCGCGCTGCTGCGTCTGGCGCACGGTGTAGATGTTTGACACGTCGAACGCGAGCGTCACGCTCGTGCCGTCGGCCGCTGCGCTGAGCGTGAGGTAGTGCCGGCCGCTGCCGGTGCGCAGGATGCTGGTCACGCCGCTGCCGGCCGGAGGCTCGGGCGCTTCATCGAGCAGCATGGTGTCGCCCGTCTCGATCATCTGCGCGTTGAAGCGGATGCGTGCCGATGTGCTCGCCCCGCCGCTGCCAAGCTTGTGCAGCACGAGCGCGACGGTGTTGGCCGCCGTGCCGGGCGAGGTGTTGTCGCCGAGCAGGTCCAGCACGTCCACGATCATGCGGTAGGTCTGCACGGCGGTGTCGCGCTCGCGGGCGATGGAGCTGGAAAACGACTGCGCGATCATGAGGCTGCCGCCGATGCCGTAGGTCAGCGACAGCAGCAGCACCATGGCGATCGTGAGCTTTGCGCGAAATCTCATCCGCTCACACCTCCAGCCGGTAGCCGACCTTGTTCACGGCCAGCAGCCGGTTTTCCCAGCCGACCTTTTTGCGCAGCCGCTGGATATGCAGATCCACGGTTTTGCTGCCGTAGCTGTACTCGCCGCCCCAGACGTGCTCATAGATCGTCTCGCGGTAGAGCGCGGTGCCGGGATTGCGGGCGAAAAACAGCAGCAGGTCATATTCCTTGTGCGTGAGCGCGATCTCCTCCGTGCCGCGCCAGACCTGCATGGCGCGCGTGTCGATGCGCAGCCCGCCGATCTCGATGACGGCGTCGGTCTTGTTGTAGCGCCGCAGCACGACGTCCACGCGCGCAAGCAGCTCGAGCACCTCGAAGGGCTTGACGATGTAATCCTCCGCGCCCATGCGCAGGCCGCGTACCCGGTCGTCGACCGAGCCGCGCGCGGTCAGAAAAATGACCGGGGTGCCCAGCGGGCGGATGTATTCCATGAGCTCAAAGCCGTCGGCGTTCGGCAGCATCACATCGAGCAGGATGAGATCAAAGACATTGCGCTCGAGAATATCCGCCGCGGCCAGACCGTCGTACACGCACGTGCACCGGTAGCCCGCGCGGGTCAGGCTCATCTGGATCAGGTCGCAGATCGGCTTTTCGTCGTCCACGATCAGGATCTGGATCATGCTACCGCCTCCTTCGGGTCAAAATTACATCGTTCCGGCATCAAAACGGCATCGCCGCGGCGCGTTTGGACGATGCCGTGATTTATTATAAGTGTGAGCGCGTGCGTGTGTCAAACCAAATCGGCAGGAGGGGCGGCGCGCGTGTTCTGGGCTATGCGGAGGGGTGAGCGCGCCGGGCTGCGGCGGAGGGACACCCGCATGCACAAACCGGTACAAAAACCGGATGTTTTGTCCGAAATGGGCTTGAAATATGGAAGACCTTGTGATACGATGACAGTGTTGAATTCTAACTCGTCTGGAAGCATGGAATTCCAGCATCCAATGACAGGAATTTGCAATTATTTTTAAACGGAGGAAAAAAGCATGTCCAAGAAAAAAATCCTGACAGTCGTATTGACGCTTTTGGTGGCAGTCTGCCTGCTCGCCACGACTGCTCTTGCGGGCGTGGCCCCGTCCGCCCCGTCGATGCCGTCGGCACCGTCCGGCACGACCGCGCCGTCCACCCCGAGCCAGCCGTCTCAGCCGTCTCAGCCGAGCCAGCCGAGCCAGCCGAGCCAGCCGTCTCAGCCGAGCCAGCCGTCTCAGCCGAGCCAGCCGTCTCAGCCGAGCCAGCCGTCCCAGCCGTCTCAGCCGAGCAATCCGTCCCAGCCGAGCCAGCCGAGCAATCCGTCCCAGCCGAGCCAGCCGTCTCAGCCGAGCCAGCCGAGCCAGCCGAGCCAGCCGTCCCAGCCGTCCCAGCCGTCCCAGCCGTCCCAGCCGGTCGAGCCTGAAATGAAGTTCGACGATGTGGCAGAGGGCGCCTGGTACTATGACGCCGTGATGTGGGCCGTCAAGAACGGTGTGACTGTCGGTATGACCCCGACGATGTTTGCGCCGCTTGAAGCCTGCAACCGCGCGCAGATGGTCGAGTTCCTGTGGAACGCCGCCGGCAATCCGGTCGCGACCATCAAGACTGTTCCGTTCACCGACGTTCCGGACGCTGCCTGGTACGAGGATGCGCTCCTGTGGGCCTATGAGGCGGGCATCGTTGCCGGCACGACCAGCACTACTTTCAGCCCGGCTAAGGAATGCACCCGTGCCGAGATGGTCTGCTTCCTCGTGCGTCTGCTGTCGGACGGCGCAACGGACAATATGCCGTTTGTTGACGTTCCGGCCAGCGCCTGGTACTACAACGAAGTGCAGTGGGCATGGGCTAACGGCCTGACTGTCGGCACCAGCGCTACCACGTTCAGCCCGGACAAGGTCTGCAACCGTGCCGAGGCTGTTGAGTTCCTGTACAACGCGTTCGCGGAGTAAGAAGCTCACTGAAAATTACATGTTTTTCTATCAGGACTTCGGTTGCTAATAGACAAATCATAGACCCCAAAGCACAAAGAAGAGATGGGAAAACCTCATCTCTTCTTTTTTCACACATCGAGCTGACAAATTTAGAGAGGAAACTACAGAAAAGGAGCTGATGTGAGTCGTGAAAGCGACCCGATTCGCGAACAGAGCGTGGGCTTTTGTGTTGGCCGTCCTGATGACGCTGACGCTCATTGCCCCGCAGGCGCTGGCTGCGAACACCGTAGACCCCGTTGAACCTGCCAGCGGTAAGATCCTTGTGAGTCAGACGGATTACACGCTGATCGACGGCGTGACGGAATCTAACATCTTCCTGAATACGAAGGAAGGCAATGCGCAGATCGCCGGTTTTATGACGACGATCGCACCGGGTGCGAAGGCGACATTCAAGGCCTCGTACAACGGTTACTATACAGAAGGCAGCACGCCCGCGTCCCGTAAGGACAAGGCAGCCAATCTGGCATGGAGCATGGAAAAGACCACGCTGCAGGCTGCCAACTACACCAAGGCTACCGGCGGCAACGTCATCATGGCCATGAACGGCGACTACTACAACATGCAGACGCTGCAGCCGCTCGGTTACCTCATCATGGAGGGCAACCTCATTCAGAAGAACAACGGTGTTGCCAACGAGCCGTATTTTGCGGTTTTGAAGGACGGCACCTATGCCATCCGTGACGCCGGGGTGGACTGCTCCGACGTTCTGGAAGCGATTTCCGGCCCGTTTTATCTGATCAAGGATGGACAGCCCTGCTACAACGGGAATCCGGACCTCATGCCGCGCAACTGCATCGGCATCAAGGCGGACGGCACGGTCGTGACCTTTTTGGCCGACGGCCGCCAGAGCCCGTACTCGGTCGGCATGACGATCGATGAGGAGATTTCGTTCCTGTATGCGCAGGGCGTGGTGAATGCGATCTTCCTCGACGGCGGCGGCTCCGCCACCTGCGCCACCAAGCGCGAGGGCACCACGGAGCTTCAGGTCCGCAACCGCCCGTCCGACGGTGTGGAGCGCACGGTCGCCAGCGCCCTGCTGCTGGTCTCCACGGCGGAGAGTGACGGCGTGTTCGACCATGCCTCCCTTTCCCCGAACAACACGGTCTACACGCCCGACAGCCAGATCCAGTTCTCGGCCATCGGCGTGGATAAAAACGGCGGCGAGGCCGCGCTCCCGGAGAATGTGACCTGGACGGTCGCGGACGCCAAGAGCGGCACGATCGACGCCAACGGTCTGTTCACGCCCGCGAAGAACTATAAGGGTGATGTGACGGCGCGTCTGCTTGTGGACGGCACCGTCAAGGGCACGACGAGCGTGAAGATCGCGGACATCACGGACCTGCATTTCAGCAGCACGTCCGTGTCGCTGGACTTTGGCGCGACATCCGATCTCGGTCTTGTCGCCAAGTGTGACGGTGTGGACATCGCCTATAAGACCGGTGACTTCAAGTGGACGATCAAGTCCAAGACGGCCGGTGTGCCGGATAATGACGTCGGCCACATGGACGGCAACACGTTCGTGGCCGGTACCGGCAGCGGCACGATGAATGCGACCGTCACGGTCACTTACGCAAACGACCGCGCCAAGACGGCGGAGGTCGGCGTGGAGATCGGCAAGCTGCCGGTGACGCTCATGGACTTTGAGCCCATCAACGGCCAGCGCCAGACCTGCGCGCACTACCACTGGGGCAAGGATTACTTTGTGGACCACGGTCAGAATCCCGACCACGGCTACATCGGCAATGTGCCCCAGATCACGGTCACGACCAGGGGCACGTATTCCGACAATCCGACGACGGCGGAGCTCTCTGCGCCCTACCGCTTCACGGGCAACTGGGACAGCGACGTTCCGGCTTCGGACATCTTCCGCGCCAACGGCTATAGCTATTACCTCTGGCCGAACGGCTCTATCACGCAATATCTCTGCGGCGACCTGAAGATGACGACGGCGGCCGAGGGCGGTCAGGTGCGCTTCGGCGACTACGCCATGGAGCTGAACTATGACTACGAGTCTTATGACGGGTCGAAAAACTCCAACTTCTATGTTCGCTACTGCGGCGACCAAATCAAGATCGAGGGCACGCCCACGGAGATCGGCGTCTGGATCTATGCACCGGAAAACACGCCGTGTTATTCGCTCTATGCCGACATTATGTTCTGGAATGGCAGCGACTATAAAACTAAAAACTACATTCTCTCGCATAAGGGCGCGAATGGTGAGCCCTCCACGATCATTGACTGGACCGGGTGGATGTACTGCTCGGCAAATATTCAAGACATTTGGCAATATCAGAATGAGGAACACCCGCTGAGCATCATCCCCGGCGCAGGTGTGTTCTGGCTGTCCTATCAGCCGGCAAAGGTCGACGATATGATGGGACATGCGGGCGCTGGGCGGCGCAACGGCACCATCTACTTCGATAACTACCGCGCCGTCTATGGCACAAACCTCGATGACCTGGATAACCCGGTCATCCACGACATGACGATCAACGGCCAGACGCTCGCGGACGACGGCTCCACCGTCATTAACTCCAACTCGATCGAAGCGGTCGCCTCGTATGACGATGTGGACGGTCAGAACCGCTCCGGCATCAATGCCAAGGCAACGGTCATCAAGATCGACGGCGAGGAACTCCAGTCGGACAATTCCGACACGAATGCGACCGTGCGTCTGACGCTCCAGAACGGCAAGCACACCATGACGGTCTCCGTGTCCGATGCGTTCGGCAACACGGTCGAAAAGACCACGGCCTTTGTCGTTACCGGCGATATGCAGGACACGGCAACGGTCAGCGTCAGCGGCTCGGACTTCGTCCCGCTCGGCAGCGACTATACGCTGACGGTCGCGGCGGACGGCAAGATCCGCTCCGCAGACATCACGCTGCTCAACCTCAACGATGATATTGGCCAGCCGACGGTGAAGTTCGCCGACGGCGTGACCGGTAAATTGGAGTACACCAAGACCGGCTTTAAGAAAGCCATGCTGACGCTGCACCTTGAGTCGGCGGCACCGGTCGAGGGCGAGCTGGCCACACTGACCTTCCAGATCGACGCCGGTCTGGACACGACGGTCAACCAGTTCACGTACACGGTGTCCAACATCGCGCTCACCGCGGCGAACGGCGAGACCTACACGGCTGCCCAGGCGGCGGTGCGTCTGCCGCTGTCGGCGTACTACAGCATCCAGCCCGGCCCGCAGGCGGTCGGCATGTCCAGCGTGATCGCGGTCTATGAAAAGGACGGCAGTCCCGCCGCCGGTGTGACCGTGTCGCTCGACGGCGCGGAGATCGGCAAGACCGATGCCAACGGTCTGCTCGAGACCGATGCTATGAAGACCAAGGACGCCGGCACGGTCTGCGTGCTCACGGCTGTCGGTCCGAAGGGCGTCGCAGAGGCGACGAAGGTCACCGTTCTGGCAGACGCCGCCGGCACGGAGTATACCGCCGTCCATCTCAACGCCGTTCAGGGCAGCAGCACGAGCCAGAACATCAGCTGGCTGTCCGGCCTCGGTACGGGTGGAAAGGCGGCCGTGCAGTACCGCGTCAAGGGCACGGATGCCTGGCAGACGGCTGATGGCACCTCTACGCTCACCGGTTTCTCCACCTCCAAGGATGCGGCTTATATCAACACCATTCAGCTTACGGGCCTGACGGCCGGAACGGACTATGAGTTCCGCGTCGGCGACGGCAGCACATGGTCCGAGCTGCACACCTTCCGCACGAACGCGGCGCAGCAGGACACCACGGCCTTCGTCGTCATGGGCGACACGCAGATGTCCGGTGACCGTGAGGCGGATGCCGAGAGCATCGCGATCCTCGACGCGCTCGGCGATCTTGTCAAGGACAAGCAGGTCGACTTCGGCCTCCAGACGGGCGACTATGTCGACAACGGCACCAACTACGCCATGTGGGCCGAGATGCAGGAGGCGTTTAACCACACGTTCCCGAACGTGGACTTTATCCACACGCTCGGCAACCATGAGTACTATGGCGACTTCAGCGGCAGCACTGCCAGCAATATCCTTCAGCTCCCGAGCAAGGACTACTACTCCATGGAGTACGGCGATGTCTACGTCGCCGTTATCAACAACGGCGCCGACCTGAGCGCAGCCTGCGAATGGCTCAAGCAGGACGCGGCGCAGAGCACCTGCATGTGGAAGGTCCTGTCCATCCACCAGCCGCCGTATTACACGAACGCCAAGGGCGGCAGCGAGCGGTTCCATGAGCAGATCCCGGCCGCGGCAGAGGCTGCCGGCATCGACGTGGTCTTCTCCGGCCATGACCACTCTTATGCGCGCATCATGGCCAAGGACGGCGCGGCCGTTACCGAAAACGGCGTGACCTATTTCATTTGCGGCGATCTGGGCGAGAAGTCCAAAAACGTCAACTATGCGATGTCTTCCGATTTCTCGTTCGCGTACAAGGAGCAGGGCTACGAGGGCCTGATCCTGTACGTCACGGCAAATGAAGAGGAAATGATGGTTACGGCTTACGACAGCAAGGACGGCCGTGTGGTCGATTCCACGACGCTGCAGTCCCGCTGCTCGAAGGGCCACCAGCTGACGACCTACCAGAATGGCAAGTCTGCCTGTGCGGTCTGCGGCAAGCTGATCGACGTCAAGGACGCGCAGTACACCGGCTGGATGACCGTCGAGGGCACCGAAAAGCAGATGTACTTCCTGGCCGGCGACTATGTCACCGGCTGGCAGCAGATCGGCGAGAAGATGCACCACTTCGGCGATGACGGCATCGCCCACGTGACCGAGACGGTCGACACCCGTACCTGCACGCAGTACGGTTGGCTGGAGACCACCTGCAAGACCTGCGGCGCCGTTCATCACAGTGCATCTCTCTGGCCGGAGGGCCATAAGTGGGATGACAACCATGTCTGCACGAAGTGCGGCTTCGTGGGCAGGGACATCTCCAAGGCAACGGTCAAGACGTGGCCGGCCACGTATAAGGGCGGCAGCACACCGTGCTATGTGGAGGTCACCTACGAGGGACAGAAGCTGACAGTCAAGACCAGCGACGCGGGTGTTGACGGCTATGTTTCCTATTCCAACAACACCAAGGTCGGCTATGGCGTTGTGACGATCCGCGGCATGGGCGATTACTATGGCATCGTGTCGGCACAGTATGAGATCGTTCCGCCGGTCGTCTCCGGTGTTGCGGTGACGGATGTCGGCCAGAAGCGTCTGACCGTCGGCTGGAATCCGGCTCCCGGTGCTGAGAACTACCGCGTGGAGATCAGCAGCGACGGCGGAAATACCTGGAAGGTCTTGGAGGTGACCTCGCAGACCAGCTGCGTGGCCACGGGCCTGAACCCGTCGACGGCGTACAGCTTCCGCGTATATGGCTGCACGAAGGTCGGCGACACCTGGTTCAATTCTCGGCATTATTCCAATGTCGTCAGCGCAACGACACTCAACGCCGACCAGTTCGCGCCGTCCGAACAGTTCAAGGACATCTGTGCGACGGTCGACGGACAGACGATCTCCGGCATGCAGTCCGGTGCGGATCAGTATCTGTTCCTGCCGGCCAGTGCGGACCTGAGCAAGCTCGCCCTGTCGGTCACGACGCAGAACAGTGACGCACTCAAGATCGAGCTGCAGGGCACGAAGGGCACGCAGACGCTCGACGGTGCTGCTGTGAACGTCACCAAGCTGGCGGATGCGCAGGATGGCCTGTATGATCTTGCGGTTCTCGTCAACGGCCAGAAGGCTGCGGTCGTGCACATCGCACAGTCGGCCAATATCAACGCGCTCTACATCACGAGTGACGATCCGGCCACACAGGGCAGAGACTTTGTCGATGCCAGCAAGTCCAACATCGCGACCGGCAAGCTGCTCGTCGTAGACAAGGACGGCAAGACCGTGTATGACGGTGCGCTCACGCAGCTCAAGGCGCGCGGCAACACCACCTTCACCAACGCCGAGAAGAAGTCCTACCAGATCAAACTCGACGGCAAGTCCGACCTGATCGCCTGCGGCGAGAAGGTCAAGACATGGACCCTGCTCGCCGGCTCCCACGACGCAACGCTCATGCGCGACAAGATGTTCAAGGATCTTGCCAAGTCGCTCGGCATGCCGTACACGGCCAGCACCGACTGGGTGGATCTGTACTACGACGGCGTGTATCGCGGCACATACATCGTCAGTGAGAAAAACTCCGTCAACAAGACGGGCGTCAATATCACTGATATGGAAAAAGCCTACGAGGCGTGCAACCCCGGCTACGGTGAGAACGCTTCCACGGCACTGGCCGAGAACAAGTACGGCCAGACTTACCAGTACACCACCGGCCTGACCGAGCCGGAGAACATCACCGGCGGCTACCTGCTGGAGCTCAACGGCACGAAGCTCGACGACAGCTACAACCCGAAGTATGACGAGGCCAGCGGCTTCATCACCGGCAAGGGCTCCGCGATGAATGTCAAGAGCCCCGAGTGGTGCGGCAAGGACGCTATGGCCTACATCAGCGAGTACTATCAGGAGTTTGAAGACGCCGTCTACGCGCAGGATGCCGACGGCAACTATACCGGCTACAACGCGCAGACCGGCAAGTACTACTATGAGTACTGCGATCTGAACTCGCTGGTTCAGGCTTACCTGATCCAGTACCTCTCCGGCAACTCCGACGCGTTCTACTCCTCGTTCTTCTTCTATAAGGACGTGGACGGCCTCATGTACGCCGGCCCCGTCTGGGACATGGAGCTGACCGGCGGCGGCGGCTGGTCCGGCGTGATCACGTCGGACAACACCTTCATCAACGGCCGCTATCTTGTCCAGGCACTCACCCAGATCCCCGGCTTCCGCGCTGCGGTGAACAACTACTATCACAACACCTTCCTTGCACAGGCGCAGGCGCTTGTCGGCGACAACGGCAAGGTTCAGGGGTATTACGATCACATCTCGGCCAGCGCCGCGATGAACTACCGCCAGTGGCCGCTGGTTCGTGTCGGCAAGCCGAGCTCGGATAATCACTTCTGGCCCGACGGAACGACCTACAGCGACACCGTCAAGGATCTCAACACGTGGCTGAGCGCGCGCATCGCAAAGATGAGCGCAGAGTTCAATTATACGTGGGACGATGGCGTCGTGACCAAGGAGCCGACCTGCACCGAGAGCGGCGTGCGTACCTACACCTGTGAAAACGGCAACATCATGTACGAGCGCATCCCGGCGCTCGGTCACAAGGAAGTGATCGACCCGGCGAAGGATGCGACCTGCACGCAGACCGGCCTGACGGAAGGCAAGCACTGCTCCGTCTGCGGCGAGACGCTCGTTGCGCAGGCAGAGGTTCCGATGAAGCCGCATACGCCGAAGGCGACGGAGATCGTTCCGGCAACCTGCACGGAGGATGGCACGGCGGGCGGCATCGTCTGCGCTGTGTGCGGCACGACGCTGGAAGGCTCAAAGCGCATCCCGGCAAGGCATCACTATGTCGGCGGTTACTGCACGGTCTGTGAGCGGCAGGATCCGCTGCGCATCCCGTGCTCCGGCGATCAGCATTGCCCGGGCCACATCTTCAGCGACATGCCGTCGACCGACTACTGGTCACACGGTGCGATCGACTATGTCGTTGCGCACAAGCTCTTCTTCGGCACGAGCGCGACGACCTTTGAGCCCAGGACTAAGCTGTCCCGCGCAATGATCGTCAAGGTCCTTTATACGCTCGAGGGCGAGCCCGCCGTTACCGGGGAGAATCCGTTCCGTGACGTTGCGGACAACAGATGGTACACCAACGCGGTGATCTGGGCGGCGGAGAACAAGATCGTGGCCGGCATCGGTGACGGCAAGTTTGACCCGGACGGCGATGCAACGCGTGAGCAGGTCGCAACGATCCTGTATGAGTACGCAGCGTTCAAGGGCTGTGACATGAATGTGTATGGTGATCTGTCGACGTTTGCGGACATGGGTAAGGTTTCCAATTTCGCGAAGGAGCCCATGACCTGGGCAGTTGCCGAGAGCCTGATCTCCGGTGTCGCGGTCGGCCGCGAGGCGCTGCTCGATCCGCAGGGCGTGACGACGCGCGAGCAGTTTGCGATGATGATGGCGGAGTACATGATGCAGGTGCTCCCGCTGACGCCGGACGAGCCGGACGAGCCGGATGCACCGAGTGCGCCGAGCGCTCCGGTCGAGCCCAGTGCCTCACCCGAGGAACCCAGCGCTTCGCCCGAGGAAACCAGCGCTTCCCCTGCGCCCAGCGCGCAGCCGGCTGAAACGGTGAAGCCAGAAACGGTGCAAACGCCCGCAGAAGGCGAAACGCCGTAATCACGGCGCGGGCGCACAACCCCCCAAGCCCCAAAACGGGACATCCCGGAGCGGCAATGCCGCTCCGGGATTTTTGGTTGGCGCGCACACATTTTTTCGCGAAAATTCCGTAAAAAGTGCGGAAATTCCTGTCATATACTTGACAAACCCCGCTGCCGCGTGCTACACCTATTTTATCGTAAAGGGAATGCAATCTATACGGAAAGGCAAAAGCAATGACATTGGATAAACTGAAAATCGGTTCTTCAGGCGTCATCACGGCGGTCGGTGGGGACGGCCCGCTGCGCTGCCGCCTGCTGGACATGGGGCTCACGCCCCGCACACGCGTCACGCTGCAAAAGGTGGCGCCGATGGGCGACCCGATCGAGATCCGCGTGCGCGGCTATGAACTGACGCTGCGCATCGAGGAGGCGGAGAAGATCGAGGTCGAGGAGGTGTCGGCATGATCTTTGCACTTGTCGGCAACCAGAACTGCGGCAAGACGACGCTGTTCAACGCCCTCACGGGCTCGAACCAGCACGTGGGTAATTTCCCGGGCGTGACCGTCGACCAGAAAATGGGTGAGATGCGCGATGAGAAGGGCTGCTCCGTCGTCGACCTGCCGGGCATTTACTCGCTGCGTCCGTACACGCAGGAGGAGATCGTCTCGCGCGATTTCATCATCAATGAAAAGCCGGACGGCATCATCAACATCGTCGACGCCACGAACATCGAGCGCAACCTCTATCTCACGCTGCAGCTGCTTGAGCTGCGCGTGCCGATGGTGCTGGCGCTGAACATGATGGACGAGGTGCGCGCCAACGGCGGCGCGATCGACGTGCAGAAGATGAGCGATGCGCTGGGCATCCCCGTCGTGCCGATCTCGGCGGCGAAGGGGGAGGGCGTGTCCGAACTCGTGGATCAGGCGCTGACCGTCGCGCGCAGTCGGACGCTGCCGAAGGTGACGGACTTCTGCTCGGACGATTCGGCCGTGCACCGCTGCATCCATGCGGTCGTGCACATCATCGCCGACCACGCCGACCGCATCGGCGTGCCGGCGCGCTTTTGCGCGGCCAAGCTCATTGAAGGCGGCGATGATCTGGCGCAGGTGCTCGATCTCGACGAGAACGAGCGCGAGCTGCTCGAGCACTGCATCGTGCAGATGGAAAACGAGACCGGCCTCGACCGCAACGCGGCGCTGGCCGATATGCGCTATACCTTCATCGAGGCCGTTGTGGCCGCTTCCGTGGTCAAGTGCCACGAGAGCAAGGAGCACGCGCGCTCGATGAAGATCGACCGCATCCTCACGGGCAAATATACCGCCATGCCGACATTTCTGCTCGTCATGCTGTTCACGTTTTATCTCACCTTCAACGTCGTCGGCAAGTGGCTGTCCGACCTGCTGCAGCTCGGCATTGACGCGCTGACCGGTGTCGTGGACGCGGCGCTCACGGCCTACGGCATCAACCCCGTCGTACACAGCCTCATTATTGACGGCGTGTTTGCCGGCGTTGGCAGCGTGCTCGTGTTCCTGCCGATCATCGTGACGCTGTTTTTCTTCCTGTCCATTCTGGAGGACACCGGCTACATGGCGCGCGTGGCCTTCGTCATGGACAAGCCCCTGCGCAAGATCGGCCTGTCCGGGCGCAGCATCGTGCCGATGCTCATCGGCTTCGGCTGCTCGGTGCCGGCCATCATGGCCACGCGCACCGTCTCGTCCGACCGTGACCGGAAAATGACCATCCTGCTCACGCCGTACATGAGCTGCTCGGCGAAGATCTCGATCTATGCGTTTTTCACCGCGGCGTTTTTCCCGCACTACCGTGCGCTCGTCATGCTGGGGTTGTATGCGCTCGGCGTGCTCATCGGCATCCTCGCGGCGCTCATCATGAACAAGACGGCCTTTCGCGGCAAGCCCGTGCCGTTTGTCATGGAGCTGCCGAACTACCGCATGCCCGGACTCAAGAGCGTGGCGCTGCTGCTCTGGGAGAAGGCAAAGGACTTCCTCCAGCGCGCGTTCACGGTCATCTTCCTCGCAACGATCATCATCTGGTTCTTGCAGAGCTTTGACACGCGCCTGAACGTCGTGGCCGACAGCGCCGAGAGCCTGCTCGCGCTCATCGGCCGCTGGATCGCGCCGATTTTCCGGCCGCTCGGCTTCGGTGACTGGCGCTGCGCCACGGCGCTCATCTCCGGCTTCATCGCCAAGGAGTCCGTTGTGAGCACACTGCAGGTGCTGCTCGGCGGCGCGGCGATCTCGTCGCTGCTGAGCACGCGCGCGGCGGTGAGCTTCCTCGTGTTCACGCTGCTGTATACGCCGTGCGTGGCCGCGATCGCCACCATCCGCCGCGAGCTGGATTCCCGGCTCAAGACGGTCGGCGTCGTGATCCTGCAGTGCACGGTCGCGTGGATCGTGGCGTGCGCGGCGTATGCAATCGCGGGGCTGGTGTGATGCGGGCGCTGGATTATATTCTGCTGGCAATCGTTGCGGTGTGCGCCGTGATCGCGTGGCGCGTCTGGCGGCGCACGATGAAAAAGGGCGGCTGCTGCGGCGGAAACTGCACCGGCAACTGCGCACAGTGCGGCAGAGCGTGCGCGCACAAGCCAAAAAAGTAACCGCGGCACATGAACACAAACCTGAAGCTCCTGCGGCGGGACGCTGCGGGGGTTTGGCAAGCCGAGCAAGGCTTCCCGGATCCGGGAAGCCTTGCTTTTTTTGTGTGCAGCAGGAAAATGCCCCGAAAAATACGGTTTCTGTAGGATTTTAATGGAAATGCGCAGAAAACGGCGGCCGGAGGGCGGCCCCCGACTATTGAAATTGCGCAAAGAATGCGTTAAAATGATGCTGCATTTGTCACGCGTTTGGCAAAGACCAAAACGCATCATTTTCATTGGAAAGGGTTTGGCATTGCGCGCGCCATGCTGCGCAGCGCAGACTACCTCCTGCTCGACGAGGCGACAAGCAACCTCGACGCCACGAGCACCGCGCTCGTCACCGAGGCGATGGACCGGCTCATGAAGGATCGCACGACCGTCATGACCGCGCACAGCTATGAGGCGGCCAAGCGCGCCGACTACGTCATCGTCATGCGCGACGGCACGGTCGAAGCCGCCGGCACGCCGGATGAGCTGCGCGCGAGCAATGCATACTATCAAATGTTCAGCAAATCACTTTGATGTCAGTGAGGGAACCATGATCAGAGAAAATGTGAAGCTTACCGACGCTCAGCCCGGCGATATCTGCTGCGGCTTCGAGCTGGAAAAGAAGCAGTACGTCGCCTCCAAGGCGGCGACGCTGTACACCATGCGGCACAAAACGTGCGGGGCGGAGCTCCTGTACTTTGACCGCGCCGACGAGAACAAGACCTTCTGCATCGGCTTCAAGACCCTGCCGGAGGATGACACCGGCGTGTTCCACATCCTGGAGCACAGCGTGCTCAACGGCTCGAAGCGGTTTCCCGTCAAGGAGCCGTTCGTGTCCCTGCTGCAGGGGTCGATGCAGACCTTCCTCAACGCCATGACCTACAGCGACAAGACCATCTTCCCGGTCTCCAGCCGCAGCGAGCAGGATCTGTTCAACCTCATGCGCGTGTATATCGACGGCGTGTTCTGCCCGAATATCTACGAAAAGCCGGAGATCTTCATGCAGGAGGGCTGGCACTACGAGTTTGACAACGAGCAGGCGCAGCCGTACTACAACGGCGTCGTCTTCAGCGAGATGAAGGGCGCCTATGCCGATGTCGAGCGCGTCATCGGCGAGGGGACGGACCGGCTGCTGTATCCCGACACCTGCTACGGGTTTTCGAGCGGCGGCAAGCCGGAGCACATCCCTGAGCTGAGCTATGCGCAGTTTATCGCCGCGCACAAGCGCTTTTACCACCCGTCGAACGCGCGCATCTTCCTCGACGGCCACATGGACGCCGAGCGCGTGCTCGCCTATATCGACGCGGAGTACCTGTCGCAGTACACATACCGCGCCCCGGATTTTGACTTCACGGTGCAGCAGTCCCGCACGGGCGAGGCCACGGTGTACTATGAGGCGATGCCCGGCGAGGAGACGCTCTGCCATATGAGCCTCTCCAGACTCCTGTGCCGCTATGACGATGTGGAGACGGTCTATGCAGCCAAGATCCTCTCGGACTATCTCACCGGCTCGAATGAGGCGCCGCTCAAGCGCGCATTTCTCGAGCGCGGTCTTGCGCAGGATGTGACGCTCGAGATCTCCGACGGCATTTATCAGCCGAGCGCCGCGCTCATCGTGCGCAACACGACCAGGGACGCCTTTGACAAGGTCAAGACCCTTGCGGCGGAGGTCACGCGCGATATGCTCGCCGCCGGCCTCGACCGCGCGGCGCTCTCGGCATCGCTCGAGCGCTTTGCCTTCACCAACCGCGAGATCACCGAGCCCTACGGCGTGGAGCTTGCCTGCCGCGCGTTTGACAGCTGGCTCTACGGCGGCGATCCGCTGGCGTATATCGACAACGCCGCCGTGTTCGACGCGCTGCGCGAAAAGATCCATGCGGGCTATTTCGAGCGCCTGCTGTCCGACCTGCTCGGCTCGAGCGGCGATCTGTGCACCCTCTATGTGCTGCCGTCGCTCACGAAGGGGGAGGATGATGCCCGCCGTGAATCCGAGCGGCTCGCCGCCGCGACTGCCGCGTGGGATGCCGATCAGCGCCGCGAGGCGTACGCGGCCTTCCGGCGGATGCAGCAGTGGCAGCAGAGCGAGGACAGCGCGCAGGCGCTCATGAGCCTGCCGCATCTGCGCCTCGAGGATGTGCCGCAGACGGTCGCCCCTGTGCAGACGCAGCCGGGCGAGATCAGCGGCGTCCGGACGCTGCACGTCTCGGGCGACACGAACGGCATCGTGTACCTCAATTTGTACTTTGACGTCTCCGACCTCACGGATGAGGAGCTGTGCATGCTCAACGTGCTGAGCACCTGCTTCGGCGAGCTGCGCACGGAGACCTGCCCCGCGGACGTGCTGCAAAACCGCGTCAAGGCGCTGCTGGGCTCGCTGTTTTTGCGTGTGGACTGCATGCAGAAGCAGGGGGACACCGGGCACGTGCACCCGTACCTGCTCGTGTCGGCGAGCATGCTCGAGGAAAACGCGGCCGAGGCGGTGCAGCTTCTGCGCGAGCTGCTCACGCAGGGGCGCTACGACGAGACGGACCGCATCGGCGAGACCGTCATGCAGAACGACTATTTCATGCGCCAGTCGCTCATCTCGAACGGCCACACCTTCGCCGTCACCAAGTCGCTGTCGGCGTTCTCGGCCGGTGCTGCGCTCAAGGAGACGCTCGAGGGCGAGACCTTTGTGCGCTGGTTTGCGGCGCTGGCCGCCGGCTTTGCGCAAAACGGCGCGCAGGTGAGCGCCGCGCTTGCCGCACTCACGGAAAAGGTGTTTGTCTCAAGCCGCCTGTTCGCGGGCTATTCCGGCGCGCTCGATGCCGGTGTGCTCGCACAGCTCATCGCCGCGCTGCCGCAGGGCGCGCCCGGCGAGACGGCTGCGCACAAGCGCTATGACGCGGCCGCCTGTGCGGTCGAGATCCCGGCGGATGTGGGCTTCTGCGCGCTGGGACACAACCTCTACGCTCTCGGCGGCAGCTATTCCGGCGCGTGCCCGGTGCTGTCCTCACTCGTGAGCTATGGCTACCTGTGGAACATGGTGCGCGTGCAGGGCGGTGCTTACGGCACGGGCATGAACGTGCGCCGCAGCGGCGACATCTTCTGCTACTCCTACCGTGACCCGAACCTCGACAATACGCGCGCGGTGTTTTCCGCCGTTGCCGATTTCATCGAGGATTTCGCGGCGCAGGGCATGCCGCTCGACGATATCATCATCGGCGCGGTCAACACGACCGATCCCTTGCTCGATCCCGCCGGCGTGTGCGAGAGTCAGTGCGTGCGCGCGCTCAAGGGCGTGACGCCGGAGGATCTGGCCAAGACCCGCCACGAGCTTCTGGCGACCAAGCCCGCCGATCTTGCTGCCATGGCCGGCGTCCTGCGCAAATACGCGCACGAGGGAAAGTTCTGTACCTTCTCCGGGGCAAACGGCGCATAAGGCGCAGCCAAAAAGAAAAACCTGCGGTTTCCGAGGAAACCGCAGGTTTTTTTCTGTCTGAAACGGAGGTGCCGTTACGTTTTTGCGAGCGCATCGGTGACCGTCCGGCTGAAGGCGTCTGACTGCTTGTTCCAGTCGGCGTAGGCCGGGTCATCCTTATGGCTCGGGAGCAGACCGGTATCGGCAAGATACGCGCCGAGCACGGTCGTGGCCTTCTGCGCACCGAAATAATTCAGGTGGTCGCCCTTGTCGCGGGTGTCCGTGTTCCAGTCGATCGCAACCTGTTCGTGTGCGGTGTTGAGATCGAGGAAGCCGATACCCAGCGCATCGGCAAGCGCCTGCGTGCTGTTGTGACGTGCCATGTTCCAGTTGAGCGTGCTGGGCGCGCTGACGAGCAGCAGCTGCGCGCCGTTTTCGTCACAGAAGGCCTTGATGCGCTCAACATAGGCGCGGTTACGTCTCGGAATGGGGGCGTAGGCATCCGATGGCGTCATATAATTGCTGGCGTCCGCCGGAGCGGCGCTGCAGCGCAGCTGATATCCTTTTGCATTTTCGGTGTGGGTGTAATTGACGGTCATGCGCCAGTCATTTGCCTTCAGAGATTTCCACCGGTCGTGGTAGGAAAACACCGGGAAGAGGTCGCCGGCCTCCTGCAGCAGCATGCTGCCGTACGAAAAGTCGATGTAGATCACATCGGTCTCCAGGATCACAAGCTTGGGCGACTGCTTCTGGAAGGCTTTGTGCAAGAACGCTTCCGAATAGTACAGTGTCTGCATGGATGTGCCGCAGCAGTAGGCCGTGTAACCGTATTGCTGCCACAGCTGCATCGGGATGAAGGCGGAATAGCTCTCACTGTCACCAAGGATGAGCAGGTCGATCGTGTTGTCCGGTTCGCCGAGGATGCCGTTGGCCGCGGGGTCATGGATGCCGTCGCTGCGGGTGTTGTTTTTTGGCCGCACCAGCTGCGACACACCGGTCAGCAAAAGTGCCAGCACGGTGAGAAAAACGACGCATCTGAGCGTATGTTTGAGAAAACGGGACATGCGTGCCTCCTAAAAATTCGCATACATGGGGTCAACGGGGATGTAGCCCTTTCCGTATGCTCCGAAAACGATGATGAACAAAATGAGCGCGTAGAAGACTGCCCAGCGTACCGCAGCAGGGCGCTGTGCCAGCAGCGCGCGCACGGACTTGCCTTTTTCGTTGATCACGCTCACGACGAACACGATCAGCAGCGTCACAGCAACGATCATGAGGTCAAACTTGTCAATACCGAGCGCCTTGAAGAGCGCATCGTCAAAGACGGGGAATGCAAATCCGGTGACCATGGTGCGGAACATCTGCATACCTGCGCGCAGGCCGTTTGCACGGAAAAACAGCTCGCCGATGATGACCAGCACCGTCGTGCGCAGCATCTGCAGCAGACGGTACGGGAAGCTCTCGGCGCGGATGTGCAGCCGCGCGTTGACGGCGCGCACCGGCGGGGCGATGATGTTGCCGCCGAGGATCAGCACGAAGTGGTACATGCCGAAAAAGAGATAGCTCCATGCGGCACCGTGCCAGAGACCGTTGCAGAACCACACGCAAAAGAGCGCGACGGCGCTCGCCAGCAGCGGACCGTAGTGGTTGCCGAGGCGTTTGCGGGCGGCGGAAGTGAGCTTTTCCAGCGGCTTGAGCGTGACGACCGGGTAGAACACATAGTCCTTGAACCAGGTGCCGAGCGTGATGTGCCAGCGCTTCCAGAATTCCGAGATCGTCTTGGAGAAAAACGGTTGTCGGAAGTTTTCCGGCATTGTGACGCCGAGGATCTGCGCCGTGCCTGTGACGGCGTCCATCGAGCCCGAAAAGTCCATGTACAGCTGCACGGTGTAGCACACGGCAGCCAGTGCGATCACGCCGCCGTCAAAGTCGGTGTAGTTATTAAAGACATTTCTCACGAGCGGGTTGAGCCGGTCGGCGATGATGATCTTTTTCATCATGCCGTAGGCAATGCGCTGCAGACCGAGCGTCAGGTTCTCGTAGGTGATTGGCTTTGCGTCCCAGAGTTGCTGCGCGGTCTGGTCGTAGCGGCAGATCGGCCCTTCCACGATCTGCGGGAAGAAGCTGATGAACAGCGTCAGGCGCAGCAGATTTGTGTCCGCTTTTGTGACGCCGCGCTGCACGTCCACGATGTAGGACAGCGCCTGCAGCGTGAAAAAGGAGATACCGATCGGCATCACATACTTCGGGATCGCCAGCTGCACGGGAATGTGCAGGTGCGTCAGGAGCGTGTTGACATTCGTCGCGGCAAAGCCGGAATATTTGAGCGCGAACAGGACGCCGATGTGCATAACGACGGCCAGCAGAACGATCCGGCGCTGCACGGCCTGCTGCTGCTTGCGCACGGCTTTGCGCTCGGACTTTTCCGTCTGCGCGAGCAGAAGCTTCGTCTCCGACTGTATTTTGTCCAGCCACAGTCCGAAGTAGTGCATCGAAAGCGCCGTCAGAAGCAGGTATACGAGCAGCTTGCCGCTGATCAGCCAGAAAAAGGCGCAGTCGGCGGCGAGCAGGAAGTATTTTTTCCCGCGCCGCGGCATGAGACTGTACACCACGAGACAAAACGGCAGGAACACGACGAGAAATGCCGTCGAGAAGAAGGAGGTCAGGGCGCTCCCTTTTCCCGCGAGGAACAACGAAGAAAGCTCCATGTCAGCAGCCCTCCTGCGCGTATTTACACACCGCGGCAGCTTGTGTCACAAGCGCACGGGCGCAGAAAAGAGCGCCTGCAGATCCTGCGGCGCCGCTTTCCGGATGGCGTCTGGGGCACTGCGGTCCGGCCGGGAGAAAGGCTCCCTCCGGCAGAGCCGCCGCGCTGCATGTATGCTGTTCGGTCATTGATGGTTCTGTGCTTGCCATTTGCTCTGTTCTCCTAAAGACGCATTGTTATGTGGAAACATTATAGCAGGGTTGTGCCGAAAAAAATAGCCAATGATACCTGAATTAGTCTTAATTCTTGCCACCGCTCCCAGGTACAGAGCCTTGCACATTCAGACGGAAAATACGCAGCATGGTTTCGGTTTGTGTGAAAAAACCAGCCGGGCGGTGATGGAGAAATAGGTCGAGATATGCCGTTCCTCTCTGCCGCAAAAGCCTGCTTCAGCTGCTGCGATGCTTTCATTTTTGGACATTATCTTTTTCGTGCGTCTTAGCACCCTTAGCCCCATTGCATTTTGAGCATAGCACCTGTAAATTGGACGGGACTGTTTTGCCGCCTTTTGCAATCGGAACGATGTGATCAATATGCAGTCCGACTTCATCTGGCATAAACTTTCCGCACATTTGGCAAGTGTAATGATCGCGCTTCATGATTTCTTTCCGCAGCGCCTTAGTCATCAGCTTTCGCTGGTTTTTGCTGTGATACTCTTTCAGCGTTGCTTCGAAGCCGATTTCCTCCAGCTGTGCATGACGATTCATGAGCCAAGGCCAGCTTACTGCCATTATCGATTCCGCTGTTGGTATTTTGTAAGCCGTTTTTACATAGTTTTGCTGCTTATAATGGGTTCGGTTTCTGCTTGTTCCAAAACGGAATGCGCTGTTGTCATCTAAAACTTCTTGATATTGTCGGATGCGCCTTTTCTTTAGTATACATGTTTGCAGATAATTCTCTGTATCGTGTTTCCACTGCTTGGTGGATTGCTCGTGTTGCTTCAACGCGCGCCAATTCTGCTCGTTGCATAAAAAGCTATCAATACAATCCGTTATATCAACGTTCCTCTTATAAGAAACATCGAACCACCAAACAAAATAAGGATATTGAAATGGATTGCGCAATAATCTGTATACGATGAAACCCAGATTTACAGCTGCAGCGACTCCTATAATTGTCATTGCTACAATGAGATCGTCTGTTTTCAATGACTGTTACTCCTTTGCTGTTGCGTGTTGCGATGCGCTTATCAGACGTCAGGGGGAGTTGGCGACTTTGCCTCGCGAGCTTTCTGAATCGCTGACAGACGCGTCTTACAAATAATAGCACTCGAGCGGCGGCTTTTCAACTCTTTGTGTACAAAGAGGGAAATGGAAGTCATAATGGGTCGTGGACTTTTTATTGTTCTTTGAAACAGTAAAAGCCAAATAAACTTGCAAGGTTTGTCTGATTCTACGTTTGGAACGACCTCTTGATTTTAACAGAGAACGTTAATCGGGGCGCTTTTCGGTTCGGAGGCGGACATCGTTTTAGGGCAATTGCCCACCTGCATTAGGGGACAAAAAGAGCGAAGTTTCTGATAGGGTGTTGTTACAGTACAAATATTTGCAGGACCGAAAGGCCACGGGCGGTGAAGCCTGCGGTCTTTGCGCTTTGAGCGGCCGCAAAGGAAGGCTGCACAGCATGGATAAACAAAGAAAATCCAGCAATCCCAATGGATTGCTGGATTTTACCATTTTGGTGGAGCTGATGAATCCAAAAATGAACACTCATTTTCTCCAGTCTTTTCAATGGCTTCCGACAATAGCGCTTCGTCAATATTCACGGGCGTATCGCCGGAATTAAAGAATATTGTGAGCCGATCATCGAAAAGGTAAATCGCGTTTACAAACACGGTTATGAGCGTTTTTCGATATTCGAGATTATCCGCTCGACCGTTGCGGAGCTGAGTTAAAAAGAATTTGACCTCGTCGACGGTCAGTGTGACGGCGCTGGCCTGTTCGAGCGCATATTCGCTTTCTAGCGCGTTGTGCTCGTCGCTAAGTCTGCTCATTTCCTCGTACAGCGATTTCCTGACGGTTTCGATTTCGCATTCTGTGACAGCCGTCATTAGATTGCGCTGTTTTCGTTTGTTGTCTTTTATCAGCTTGTCCAGCCGTTTTAGATTGGCGCTGTCTTTTTCGCGTTCACAAAGGGCGACGACCTCATGAGCTATTTTGTCGATGTTTGACGGTGTGAGCTGTTTTCGACATTCTGCTACAACGAGGTCTTCAATCCACAGTTTGCGAACGGTTTTCTTGTGGCATCCGGTTTTGTGCTTGACGCCGTTACAAGCGTAATAATGGTGGACTTGGCCGCTTTTGCCCGTACCGCCGTAGCCGGTCATCATTTCGTGACAGTAGCCGCAGAAAAGTTTTGTCGTCAGAATGTACTCCTGCTTTGCTTTTGCATGAGCGGGAGCTTTTCTACTTTTCTCCAAACGCTCTTGAACTTTGAAGAACAGCTCGTCTGACACGATGCGCGGCATACCGCCGGGCGTTTCCTCGCCTTTGTATGTGTAAACGCCAATATACCGCTTGTTTTGAAGCATTTTTCTCAAAGAGTTTTTATTGAACGCTGCTCCTGTGGATGTTTTGTACCCTTGTGCGTTCAAAGTGTCGCAGATTTCCACGACGCTTTTCCCGCTGGCGTACATTTCAAAGATTTTAACGACGATCGGCGCTGTATCTTCGTCAATGTAGAAATGTTTGTCCACGATTTTGAAGCCGAGCGCCCGGCCGCCGCCAGTACAGAGACATTTTTCGGCGTTTAGGTCCATGCCTCGCCGGATTTTCTGCCCCAGCTCAGCGCTGTAATATTCCGCCATTGCTTCGAGCAGACCTTCGACCAGAATTCCGGAAGCGTCGTCCGTGATGTTTTCTCGCGCACTGAGGACGCGAACGCCGTTCTTCTTTAGCCGGGATTTGTAAATCGCTGAGTCATAACGATTACGCGCAAAACGGTCGAGCTGATAAACAATTACAAACTGGAAGCCTTTTTTCGCAGAATCTTCAATCATGCGCAGAAAGTCCGGTCTTGCGTCTGTCGTGCCGCTAATGGCGCGGTCAATATATTCGCCGACAATGGTGTAGCCGTTTCTTTGGGCGAATTCGTGGCAGATTTGAAGCTGTCCCTCAATGCTTTGCTCTGTCTGATTGTGGCTCGAATACCGGGCATAAATGACTGCATTCATCGCTCAAGTAGCCCCCTCGTGAATGAATTTGATTTGCGGTTTGGCCGCTCCTGTCGCGGCATTTCATCCGAATATAGGTATCTTTGAAAAGCAGCGAAATTTTCAACGGATGGCTCTTTTTTAATGGTGTCAAAAAACGCTGCGCAACGTTCAAGCAAAGTGTCCGTGTCGCCGTTGAAATTGACATACCAGTTATTATAAATGCTTTTCCGCCTGTCAGTAAATTTGATTTTCATCGTTTTTACGGCCTGGAAGCACGGCTCTGGCTGGCCGAGCAGCTTTTTGCCCGAAACGATCATGCCGTAACACGGGGAAATTCGACTGCAATACTTTTCACGGAACGTTTTCGCCGCAAACCATCTGTGGCAGTGAGTGCACCGGCAGAGCTTCCAATCGTTGATTGCGTAGAAATACATCAATCCGTATACGACTTCGATAACAGAATGAACGTCCTCGAAGATAAGCCCGGCATCGCTTGAAATTAGGCTGACAGGCAGCGGCGCTATGGAGATGTGCTGCTCGATGCGCAGCCGCTCCACGTCTTTTAAATCAACCGCAATTTGGTCGCGCCCGTCGACGATTCCGCTCACAGTGAGCATGATTGCCGGGGAAGTGTGAAAGCCGAAAATGTCCTTTGCCGAACCTTTTCCGTTTAGCTCATTCAGAACGGCAGTTGCGGCAAACTGCGCTGTGTATTCTCCGGGGAAATCACCTTCGAGCATTTCAATGACATTTCCGAATGCGTTTTTCGTTGTTCCCAGTTTGTAAACGCCGTCCATGCTGCGAATAAATGCGCGCTCTTTTTCGATGACAAGATCGCTCACGGAATCACCTCTTAAAATCTTGCTTTATGATTTATATTATAACGCAAGAATCAGTAAATGTCAACAGCCACCATTTTTGCTACAATAAAATCACAAGATGGTTGCGCGACAATCCGAGTTTAAGAATGAAAGAGGTTGCAAAATGCAGAATTGCGAAATTCGAGAAGCAATCCGAAAAAGTAGATTTTACCAATATGAAATTGCGAACGAAATGGGCATTACGGAATTCGCGCTCTGCCGTTGGCTGCGCTACGAGCTGACCGACGATCAGAAGCAGCGGATTCTGGACGCAATTTCTTCGCTCAGAGCCAAAGCTGATGAATGACACACTGACCGTCGAAACGAACGGAGCGGTCGTTATGGGCGAAAAACAGGCACGGAGTTTTGCGCTTGCAATGCTGCCGGAAATCAAAAAATACGTTGCCGCTCACGGAGCGGAATTTGAAGCGTGGAAGCGGGGCGAAAATGATGGAAAATGCGCTTGAGTATTTGCACAGTCAGGGCATGACGCTCCCTGAGGTTCAAAAATACATCGACGCCGGTTTTACCATCGAACAAACCGCCGAGGCCGTGAAATCCATTGCTGACAGAGGTGAAAGCTGGCGCGATACAGATTCTGATTTTTGTCCTGAACCGGCTTCTTCGTTTGGCGATGACACTACGAGCTTCGTTTGGCGGCCGTACATTCCGAAGGGCGATTACACCGTTTTGATGGCTGACGGCGGAACGGGGAAAACGATTTTTTGCTGCGGCATTGCAGCGGCGATTTCAACCGGCGCATATCTGCCGGGATGCTTTGCGAAGGCAGAGCCGCAAAATGTGCTGATAATTTCCGCAGAAGATCGCGGTGAGCTTCTCAAGCGCCGTCTGTCAGCTTGTGGAGCTGATTTGACGCGAGTTTTTATCCTCGACTGCGGCGCGTCTGTCGGGCTTAATTTTGCTGAAGGAATTTCCGACTTCGAAGCGGCGATCAAGCGGTGCAAACCGGCACTTGTGATTGTCGATCCGTGGCACGCTTTTCTAGGCGCTGAAACAGACATTAACCGCGTGAACGCTGTTCGCCCGGTCTTTCAGAGGCTCGCAAACGCGGCGAAAAATTGCGACTGTGGTCTCATCCTCGTTAGCCATGTCAACAAACGCGCTCAAGGAGAAAACGCGAACAATGCGGCGACTGGAAGCACCGACTTCATCAATGCAGCGCGTTCAGCTATGCGCGTCGTGTTCGATGACGACGACGAAAACGGGCGAATCGTTGTGCACACAAAAAGCAATTATGCCGCAGCCGGCCGTTCTGTGAAATATCGAATTACCGATCAGGGCGGACTTGCCTGGACGGGATTCTCCGACATTACGCGCCAGACGCTCGAAGAGGCAGCCAGATGGCGAAAGAAACCGTCTGAGGTTCTCGCGCAGCACCACGAGGACGAAGTTGTGAACGCCGATTTGATTGAAGCGGTTGTTTCACGAGCAAATCCGAGCAAGCCTGTAAATGTCTCTTACGCAGAGATGCGCGGCCTGTACGGTGACTACATTTTCGGCGGAAAGCAGCCAAAACGCGCTCTTGACGGCATTCTCGCCGACCTTCACAAGCGCGGCGTGAACATTGTAACCGGCAAAACAGTCAGGTACGACGGACGAACAGAGAACGGTTTTGCGGTCGTTACACTGGCTCAGAATGCCGATGATGAGCCGGACGAGGAAGAGCCGCTGTAGATGAAAATCTATGGTTTCTGTATGGATATAGTTTTATAGATATTATTGATTTTTGCTCAATTTGTGGGCGATGTCTATAAAATCTATGATTTCTACGCACAGCAAAAAACATAGATTTTCATAGACAAAAAACACCGTCCCCGTCGGGGGACGCTATTGAAAAACACATTTTTTGAAAGGATTTTTGATACATGGTATATGAGTTACTTCTGGCCGGACGTGAAAATGCAATCACGAGTAGGCACCTCTGCCGGATGCTTGGCATCGACCGCCGAACGCTGACCGCTGAGATCGAGCGGGAGCGCCGCGCCGGTTGCCCGATTTGCGCATCCGTTGACTGTACTTGCCCCGGCTTTTATCGCCCTGAAAGCCCGGCGGACGTCTTGTCGTACTGTCGGTCACTCGAAGGCCGTGAACGCGAAATTTCGCGCACACGAGCGGCACTTCTGGCCGCTGCTGAAAAGATGGTGACGAAATGAAAAACGAGATTTTGACCGCTGCCGCTCTGGCCGTGGCCACTCTGGCCGTTTGCGTCTGCTGCTTCTGGCTGATGAACCGACCGCGAACGCTGATTGATGCCCCGAATCTACTTGTAACGCAGCAGGGACATCATGTGGCGGTCACAGACCGCGTCGGCGGGAATCTTTATCTTTTCCGGTATCAGCATACCAGAAAACAGGAAACCCGAGAGAGCGCAGAAAAACGGCCTTATAGAGCGGTTGACGCTCCGACGCTGAAAATCGACGTTGACGCAGATGGCCGAACGCTGCACATCACGGACGCTGGTGAAAATTGTTTTGATGTTCGAAGGAGGCTTTTCTGATGAGGCGAAAGCACGATTTTCTTGATGATGATTGTTTTGAACGCTGGGACGATTTTTCCGACTTCGACTGCGACATTGACGATCTGGCCGAAAGTCTCGATCTCGACCTTGACGATCTGGCCGGACGTTTGAATTTTGACGTTAGCGACCTCGGTCGTGGCCTCGATTTCGACCTGAACGATTTCGATTAAACAAATTGTAATTATTCGATAACTATTTGTAATTTAAGCTCGAGCGAAGCTCGAATTACTTAAAAATATTCAACTTTGAAAGGATGCTTTAAATGAAAACTTGCTATGGCCGAAAAGTTCATGAAATTGTGGACGCCGCGCTCGAAGTCGTTGGTGGCGTCGATGCCGAGCGAAAAGAACTCGACCGGAAAATGAAGGATGGAATTATTACCCAGAAACATTATGGCGAAACCGTGGCAGAGCTTCAGCGACGGAAAGACCGCGCCGTGGTTGACGCGAACCTCGCAATCGAGGAAATCAGACAGCAGCACGCAAAAGCCGTTTCCGATTGGGACACCCTCGACGGGTGCAAGCTTGACGAAGCTGACGCGAAGCTGCTCCAGCTCTGCGATCGAATGAGCGCGCAGCAGTTTCAGCAGCTCTGCGACAAACATCGCGAAAATTCTGTGATGCTCGGACTTCTGGCGGATTTCGCCGAGCGCCACGCCGACCTCGGTCTGACCGCTGACCGCCCGATCGATGCAAAGACGCGGCTAACAAATTTTAACACGTTCTGCGCGACGGCTTCCAGAGCTGTGAAAAGCCCCGATACGCTCTCGGCGGCACTATTTCTTGACGGCCGAGCCGATGCGGTCGGCGTGAATTATTGCTACGGCTCTGACGGCGAATCCTGATGGGCGGAAGCCTCGACAAACCCTCGACGAATATTAGACAATTAGTCTATTAAGCAACGAAAAGCCAAAGAAACGAGGTGATATTTTGACGCGGTGCGAACGGCGAAAATTTCTGGCTGCTGTCGCGGAATTTGAGCGGCAAATCCCAATCAGAGCGGCGATGGCTTCTCGTGTTCCGTTTTCCGAGCTGCCAGAGGATTTGAAAGAGGAAATTTGTTCCTATCTTGACAGCAAACTTTTTGAATAACCCGATCGAAGCACTGACCGAGTTTTCCGATAAATGCCGCTTGAACACCGCTTGAACACCGCTAAAGAAGCTGCGGATGAACTGCGGATGAAGCTGCCCCTCGCGAAGCACTGCGAGAAAATAAAAAGGCGACTTCCCAAAATGGGAAGCCGTCTTTTCTGTTTTGGCATATCAGAACCATGATGTTATTGCAAAGCCGCCTTTGAAATAAAAGGTGTTCATTTTATGCCGCTTTGGTGGAGATGGGGGGAGTTGAACCCCCGTCCGAAAGCGCTTAAACAGGAACTTCTCCGGGCGCAGCAGGTTTTTTCGGGACGCTGTACGCCCCTGTTCCCTTCAGGACAGGCAAACCGGCAAGCCTGTCAGTCCGGTAGCTTCATGATGCATGGCACGCGCAAAGCTTAGCGTGCGCACGTTCACCACTCATCGACGCTCCGCTGCCGGGCCGTGGTCCTCCCGGCGGGAACGCTCGCTATTTAAGCAGCGAGAAGAACAGTTTCGTTGTTGTTCTTTAATTTATAAGATGCCCGTTTTATGGCGGTCAGGCGCCGCCGCCCGCTATTCCTGCCTCCACACCCCCGTCGAAACCGGTACATCCCCAGGATGTCGGGTGCGTCGGCCGCCCGCACCGCTCTCGCGGCGCAGGCAGGAACGCATTCTGAAAGATCAGACGAAACTGCCGATGTGTTTGTTCCCTCAGCAGGTCTCCGGCTCGGCGTATTCCTCACCGAAGGTTTCGACCGTGACGGCCTTCATCTTCTGCTCATGGGTGGGCTTGTCGTTGAACATACTGCGCGGAGTGCGCGCGATGGCGTCGACGACGTCCATGCCCTCGGTCACCTTGCCGAACGCAGCATACTGCTTGTCGAGGTGCGGGGCGTCCATGTGCATGATGAAAAACTGGCTGCCGGCGGAGTTCGGATCCATGGCGCGGGCCATGGACAGCACGCCGCGGGTGTGCTTGAGGTCGTTTTTGAAGCCGTTGCTCGTGAACTCACCGTCGATGCAGTAGCCCGGGCCGCCCATGCCGGTGCCGGTCGGGTCGCCGCCCTGGATCATGAAGCCGGGGATGACGCGGTGGAAGATCACGCCGTCATAAAAGCCCTTTTTGACCAGACTGACAAAGTTGCGCACGGTGTTCGGCGCGATCTCCGGGTAGAGCTCGGCGCGGATGATGCCGCCGTCTTCCATTTCAATGGTGACAATCGGATTGCTCATCAGTAATTTTTCTCCTTTATCGTTCTGTCGATCTCGCGTTTGGCGCTGCGCTGCGCATCGGCGTCGCGCTTGTCGTAGAGCTTTTTGCCCTTGCACAGGCCGAGCTCCACCTTCACGCGGCTGTCCTTGAAATACAGCGACAGCGGCACGAGCGTCAGCCCGTCCTGCTTGGTGCGGGCGTAGAGCTTCGTGATCTCCCGCCGGTGCATGAGCAGGCGCTTCGGCCGGTCGGGGTCGCGGTTGTAGATGCTGCCGTGCTCGTAGGGGCTGATGTGGATGCCGTAGGCAAACAGCTCCCCGTTTTTCACGGTGCAGAACGAATCTTTCAGATTGACCGTGCCCGCGCGGATGGACTTGACCTCGGTGCCGAAGAGCTCCACACCGGCCTCGAACCGCTCGAGCACGAAATAGTCATGCAGGGCCTTGCGGTTGGCCGCGACCTGCTTGACGCCCTTGGCTCTCGGCATGGCGGGGACCTCCTTCGTGCGAAATCGTGGATACAGTTTACCACATCCGGCGGCAAATGAAAAGAGCGAAATCAGCAGAAATAGCGCCGAAGTGTCTCGACGGCGTTGCGTCGGGCGATCACGTCGCCGTGTTCGCCGATGTGCGCGTACAATTGTCCGCTGCACGGCAGCGCTTCGCCGAACTCGAACACGGCGTTCGGCAGCAGCGCGTCCTCTGCGCGCGTGAACAGCTCCCAGCCGCCGGCTATGTACACCACGTCCGAGTCGATCCCGTCGGGAAAGCAGCCGAGCGCTGCGGTCAGGTCGGCAAACGAGCCGAAGCGAAACCGGCGCGGCGGGTCAGAAACGGGTCTTGCGATGAGCAGCACCTCCTTTTCGGCGTCGGCAGACGCCGTGTACTACTCAAAATATATGGCATTCCGGGCAGGAATATGGTATCATGCCAGAGAAGAAGGAGTGGTGGTTCATGGAACTGATCGAAGAAAAACTCAAGACCGTCACAAGCTACCACGGCGTGATCGTCAACGTCCGGCTCGACGAGGCGCGTCTGCCCGACGGCAGCACGGCCAAGCGCGAGGTCGTGGAGCATCCGGGCGGCGTGACGGTGCTGCCGCTGGAGGATGACGGCACGGTCTGGTGTGTGCGGCAGTACCGCTATCCGTTTTCGCGCACGCTGCTCGAGCTGCCGGCCGGCAAGCTCGAACCGGGGGAAGCACCGGAGCGGGCGGCGGCGCGCGAGCTCTCGGAGGAGACGGGGCTGAGCGCAGGGCGGCTGCAGTATCTGGGCGCGAACTTTACCTCGCCCGGCTACTCGCAGGAGGTGCTGCACATCTACCTTGCGCGCGATCTGCACCACGGCGCGGCGCATCTCGATCCCGGAGAGTTCCTGAATCTGGAGCGCTACCCGCTGGGTACGCTCGTGCAGATGGCACTGGACGGTGAACTCTGTGACGGAAAAACGACCGTTGCGCTGCTGAAAACGCAGCTTTTGCTCGCGCGGGAGCGCGCAGAAGCGGCACCCGGCGGGTTGTGATTGCTTTTCCGGAGAAACCATGCTATAATCCGATGTTAGGTTCCGTTAAAATCGGGCAAGCTATGCACGAAGTGCGGCCAGAAGCGGCTGCAGATGCGCGGCAGCGCTCTGCCTTCGCAGCATGAGAGGTGTCGAATAGTTTGGATAGATATGTGATACATGGCGGCAGACCCCTGCACGGGGAGATCGAGATCAGCGGCGCGAAAAACGCGGCCGTGGCGATCATCCCGGCAGCTTTGATGGTCGACGGTGTCTGCCGGATCGAGAATATGCCGCAGATCAGCGACGTGGATATGCTCCTGAAGATCCTTCAGGGGCTGGGCGCGCGTGTGGAATACCTCAGCCCCTCCGCCGTCGAGATCGACTGCACGCAGGTGCGCTTTACCGAGCCGCCGTATGACCTGATGCGCAAGATCCGCGCGTCGTATTACTTCATCGGCTCGATGCTCGGCCGCTTCGGCTCGGCCAAGACGACCATGCCCGGCGGCTGCAACTTCGGCGTCCGGCCGATCGACCAGCACATCAAGGGCATGACCGCGATGGGCGCAAACGTCGAGGTGAAAAACGGCTTTGTCTATGCCGACACGCCTGACGGCCGCCTGCACGGGGCAAAGGTATATCTGGATAAGGTCTCCGTCGGCGCGACGATGAACATCATCATCGCGGCGACGCTTGCGCGCGGCCGCACCGTGATCGAGAACGCGGCGCGTGAGCCGCACATCGTCGACCTTGCCAACTTCCTCAACTCCATGGGTGCGGACATTCGCGGTGCCGGTACGGATTCGATCCGTATCCAGGGCGTCGAGCGTCTGCACGGCGGCACGTACAGCGTCATCCCCGACCAGATCGAGGCGGGCACGTATATGACGGCCTGCGCCGCCGCCGGCGGCGAGGTGCACCTGACGAACGTGATCCCGCGCCATCTCGAGTGCATCAGCGCAAAGCTGCGCGAGATGGGCGTGACCGTCGTCGAGGGCGGCGACAGCGTGCTCGTGCGCAGCAACGGCCGCCTGCGCCATACGAACGTCAAGACCCAGCCGTATCCCGGCTTCCCGACGGATATGCAGCCGCAGATCAGCGTGGCGCTGTGTCTGGCCGACGGCACGAGCGTCGTGACCGAGGGCGTGTACGACAACCGATATAAGTACATTCAGGAGCTCGCGCGCATGGGCGCGGACGCGCAGGTCAACGGCTGCACCGCCGTGCTCAACGGTGTGGATGGCCTGCACGGTGCGGAGGTCAGGGCGTGCGATCTGCGCGCCGGTGCCGCCGTGGTCATTGCCGGCCTGTGTGCCGCGGGGGAGACCGTGGTCACGGACATCCACTTTATCGAGCGCGGCTATGAAAACTTCGTCGGCAAGCTGCGCGGCGTCGGCGCCGACATCGTGCTCGAGCGTGACGACGCCGAGCAGTGCGTGGCAGCTGCCGAATGAACATTGCACTGTTTGCCAGCGGCTCGAGCGGCAACTGCGCACTCGTGTCCGACGGCGATACCCATCTTTTGCTCGACGCCGGCATCTCCGCGCGGCGCATCCGTGCCGGACTCTCGGCGCAGGATGTGACGGCGGACGCGCTCGCGGGCGTGCTTGTCACGCATGAGCACTCCGACCATGTCAAGGGGCTTGCGGTGCTGCTGCGGCATGACCCTGTGCCGGTGTATGCGCTGCCTGCCGTGTGCGCTGCGCTGCGTGCGCAGCTGCCGGCCGAATGTCTGCATGAGATCGCGCCGGATGCGCCGTTTTTCCTCGGCGATGTGCGTGTGACGCCGTTTGCGACGCCGCACGACGCGGCCGGAAGCTGCGGCTACCGGCTCGACGGCTCGGCGCATTTCGGCCTCTGTACCGACCTCGGTGTCGTAACGGATACCGTGCGCGCGGCGCTTGCCGGTGTGGACTGTGCCGTCATCGAGGCCAACCACGATCCGGAGCTTCTGCGCACCGGGCCTTATCCGGCCTATCTCAAGCGGCGCATCGCGTCCGACCACGGGCATCTGTCGAATGCAAGCGCCGGAGCGCTCGCGGTGTTCCTTGCGGAACACGGGGCGCAGCAGCTCATCCTCGGTCATCTCAGCCGGGAGAACAACACCCCGCGCGCTGCGCTTGACGCCGTGTCGCAGGCACTCACGGACGCGGGCTTTCTGCCCGGCGTGCAGCCGGAGCTGTATGCTGCCCCGGCGGAGACGACGCTCGCGCTCACGGCGGGAAAGGCGTGCGTATGCTGTCGATAACCCTCGTCTGCGTCGGAAAGATGCGCGAGACCTATTATATCTCCGCGTTCGCGGAATATGCCAAGCGGCTGGGCGCCTATTGCCGGTTTGAACTGGTGGAGCTGCCGGAGCAGCGTCTGCCGGAGCGCCCGTCACCGAAAGAGATCCGCGCGGCACTGGAAAAAGAGGCGCAGACCATCCGCGCGCGCATCCCGAAGGGTGCGGCCGTGATCGCCATGTGCGTTGAGGGAAAGCTCCTCTCGAGCGAGGCGCTCGCACGGCAGCTGGCCGGTTACGCGGCGGGCGGCACGTCGAAGGTGTGCTTTCTTGTCGGCGGGTCGTTCGGTCTGGACGAGGAGCTCAAGCGCGAGGCGTCGCTGCGGCTGAGTATGTCGCCGATGACGTTCCCGCACCATCTGGCGCGCGTCATGCTCGCCGAGCAGATCTACCGCGCGTGCGCGATCAACGCGGGCACGCAATATCACAAATAGGAACATAGGAGAACTACCATGGCGCAAGAGCTGAAAGCAGAGTGGGGCAGATCGCTTCCCGGCGATTTGCTCAAGCGCTGGCCGCGCAATGCGGACGGCGAGCTGGTGCCCCCGGCGTTGCTGACCAAGTGCACAGGCATCGATATGGACGATGTGCTGCTGGTCAATATGCTGGAGGCCTATGGCATCCCCTGCCTGAAAAACTATCCCGGGGACGGCCAGTTTGGAAAGATCATGTTGGGTATGTCCGGTTACGGAGTGGAAATTCTGGTCCCGGAAACGCTGCTTGCCGATGCGCAGGCACTCCGGGAGGGCTGCGCCTCGGCGCTGACGGAAGGAGAAGACGATGCGTAATTACATGGAAGAATACCAGCGTTGGCTCGACAGCCCCGCGCTCTCCAATGCGGAGTGGGAAGAGCTCAATGCCATCCGCGATGATAAAAAAGAGATCGAGAGCCGCTTTTTTGCCCCGCTCGAGTTCGGCACGGCCGGCCTGCGCGGTGAGATGGCGCTCGGCTGCCGCCGCATGAACATCCATGTCATCCGCCACGCCACGCAGGCGTTCGCGGAGGTCATCAAGGCCGAGGGCGCGGGCGCGTGCTCGCGCGGCATCGCCATCTGCTTTGACTGCCGCGTCAACAGCGAGCGCTTTGCGCACGAGGCCGCGTCCGTCATGGCGGCCAACGGCATCCATGTGCGTATTTTTGACGCCCTGCGCCCGACACCGGAGCTGTCGTTCGCCGTCAAGCACTACGGCACGACGGCCGGACTGAACATCACGGCCAGCCACAACCCAAAGGAATATAACGGCTACAAGGTCTACTGGTCCGACGGTGCACAGCTGCCGCCGCAGCACGCCGCCGCCATCGCCAGGAACATGGAGCGGCTGGACATCTTCAACGATATCCAGCGCATGGACTTTGACGATGCGGTGCGTCAGGGACTGGTGGAGTTCATGGGCGCGGAGACGGACGAGGCGTTTCTGTCCAACGTCCTGCGTCAGCCGATCGACCCGGACGTCGTCCGCCGCGTGGCCGACCGCTTCAAGATCGTCTACACGCCGTTTCACGGCGCGGGCTGGCACCTTGTGCCCGAGGCGCTGCACAGGCTGGGCATGACGCAGGTCATCCCCGTCAAGGAGCAGATGGTGCTCGACGGCACGTTCCCGACCGTGGAGAGCCCGAACCCGGAAAACCCGGAGGGCTTCTATCTGGCCATCGACCTCGCCAAGAAGGTCGGCAGCGACCTCATCCTCGGCACCGATCCGGACTCCGACCGTGTCGGCGTCATGGTGCGCGGTGCGGACGGGGAGTACCACACCATCACCGGCAACCAGATGGGCGTGCTGCTGCTCGACTATATCATCACGGCGCACATCCGCAAGGGAACGCTGCCGGAAAACGCGGCCGCGCTCTCAACGATCGTCACGTCCAAGATGGTGCGGCGGATCTGCGATGTGAACAACATCCACTTTGACGAGACGTTCACCGGCTTCAAGTTCATGGCCGAGAAGCTGGCCGAGTACCAGCGCGACGGTTCGTATCAGTACCTGCTCGCCTTTGAGGAGAGCTACGGCTATATGATGGGCGACTATGTCCGCGACAAGGACGCCGTGACCGCCTGCGTGATGATCACGGAGATGGCGGCGTACTACTTTGAGCAGGGCATGACGCTGGCACAGGCGCTCGATGCGCTGTACGAAAAGTACGGCTTCTACGGTGAGCGCACGCTCAATCTGGTCATGCCGGGGCTCGACGGTCTGGAGAAAATGCGCGCGCTCATGGCGCAGCTGCGCCGCGAGCCGCTGCAGGAGATCGCGGGCACGAAGGTCGTGCGTATGCGCGACTATCAGGACGGCTCGGTGTACGTCATGGGGCTCGGCAGAATGGACAAGACGCCCATCTCCGGCTCGAACGTGCTGTACTTTGAGCTGGACGACGGCTGCGCGTTTATCGTGCGTCCGTCCGGCACGGAGCCGAAGATCAAGGTCTATATCCTCGGCGTCGGCGCGACGTGCCCCGAGTGCGACGAGCGCGTGCAGCGCTACGCGCAGTTTGCCGAGACGCTGCGCGGCTGAACACACATCCAATGTACCGGCCCTCCGGCAATGTGCGCCGGAGGGCCGGCTTTTCGAGGGGAAACGTATGAAAGAAAAACTCAAACAGCTCTTCGGGCTCTTCGGCGCGTTCGCCGTCGTCGGTGTGACGACGTTCGGCGGCGGCTATGCCATGCTGCCCGCCCTGCAGCGCGAGGTCGTGGAAAAGCGCCGCTGGGCGACCGAAGAGGAGGTCATGGACTGGTATGCCATCGGCCAGTGCACGCCGGGCGTCATCGCGGTCAACACCGCCACCTTCGTCGGGCAAAAGCAGGCAGGCGTCTGGGGCGGCATCTTTGCCACGCTCGGCGTCGTGTTCCCGTCGCTGATCATCATCATGATCATCGCGGCTTTTATTCAGAACTTTGCGCACCTGCCCGCCGTGCAGAATGCATTTGCGGGCATCCGCGTGTGCGTGTGCGTGCTGATCCTCAACGCCGTTGTGAAGCTGTGGAAAAAATCCGTTGTGGACTGGAAGACGTTCCTGATCTTCCTGCTCGTGTTTGCGGGCAGCGTGTTTTTGAACATCTCGCCGGTGCTGTATGTGCTTGCGGCTGCGGTCGCGGGCGTCGTGATCCGGGAACTGGAGGCGCGTAAGGCATGATCTATCTGCGTCTGTTCTGGGAGTTTTTCAAGACCGGACTCTTTTCCGTCGGCGGCGGTCTGGCCACGCTCCCGTTTATCTACGACATGTCCGACCGCACGGGCTGGTTCACCTATCAGCAGATCGCGGACATGGTCGCGGTGTCGGAGTCCACGCCCGGTCCGATCGGCGTCAACACGGCGACCTATGTGGGCTACGTCACGGCCGGCGTCCCCGGCTCGCTCATTGCGACGCTGGGTCTCGTGACGCCCGCGGTCATCTGCATCCTCATCATCGCCTCATGCCTGAAAAAATTCCGGGAAAACCGTTTTGTCGACCACGCGTTTTACGGGCTGCGCCCGGCGTCCGCGGGGCTGATCGCGGCGGCGGGTTTTGCCGTCGTGCGCATTTCGCTCCTGCAGGAGAGCGCCTTCCGGGCGAGCGGCCGGTTTGCCGATCTGTTTTTCTGGAAAGGGCTGCTGCTCGCAGCCGTCATCTGGGTGCTGACGAATGTCGTCAGGCCGACGAAAAAGCTGCACCCGATCGTGTACATTGCGGCGTCCGCCGTGGTCGGCATCGTGTTCTCGTTTGCCGGGGCGTGAAGTTAAAACAGGTTTGCCAGAACCCACATACACAGCGCGGAGATCACTCCGTGCAGCAGGCGCCCGGCCGTGTGCCGGGCGCTTTTGATGTTTGTCCCGGCGATGACTGCCGCCGTCTGGCAGTGCACCGATACGCCGCCCCAGCCGATGAGAAAGGCTGCAAGGGCGAGGTTTTCCGGCGTCGGCATCAGCCCCTGCATCGCGCCGATGCCCGTGCCGAGCTCGAGCACGCCCGTGCACAGGGCGCGCGCAAAGTGCAGCTCCAGCCCGAGCCGCGCAGAGAGCGTGCCGACCAGCGCGGGCAGCAGCCCGGAAGCATCGAGCATACCGGTCACGACGCTGAACGTGACCACGAAGCCACTGACCGTCAGCACCGCGCACACGGCGCTGCGCACGGCCTCCGGCAGCGCCTGCGCGAGTGACACGGCGGCGATCTGCGCGCGCGGCTCCGGCTCAAAGCCGCCGCTGCGCGGGGCGAAGAGCATCCCGACGAGCACGGCAGACAGCACGTGCACGCCGTAGAGCAGCAGCCCATAGCCGGCGCTGTGAAACACGCCCACGCCCGCCGCGCCGACGAGAAACGCAGGACCGGAATTGTTGCAGAACGCGAGCGCACGCTCCGCCTGCTTGCGTGTGAGCGCGCCGCTGCGCCGCAGCCGCGCCACGGCGTCCGCGCCGAGCGGATACCCGCCCGTCACGCCCAGCAGCAGCGCCGACGCGCCCGCACCGCCGATGCCGAAGAGCTTTTGCGTCACGGGGGAGAGCAGCCTGCCCAGAATTCCCGGCAGCCCGAGTTGCTGCAGCAGCGACGAGAGCATAAAAAACGGCAGCAGCGACGGCACGATCATCTGTGCGCAGAGACTCAGTCCCGCGCGTGCGCTCTCGAGCGCCGCCTGAGAGCAGACGAGCAGCGCGCCGAGTGCCGCCAGCGCAGCGGCGAGCGCGATGTAATTGCTCCGTTTGTCTTCCACCGGCATCCCTCCCGTGAATGTTTCAGTGCATTTCTATGCCTGTCCCGGCCTAAACTTGCCTGTGGACGCATAAACTGGCTTGCAGCGAGGAGGTGAGCCGGTGCGACGGCTGTCAGACATTCCGCTCGAGATCGCCGAGCGGCTGGATTATCCGGCGGAATCCGTGACCGGTGTGCCGAAGCTGACCGTGACCGGCCGGCGACGTGCGCTGGTGGAAAACCACTGCGGACTGCTCGCATACAGCCGCGAGTGCATCATCATTGACGGCGGGCGCACGCGGGTGTGTCTGCGCGGCACGGATCTGCAGCTCGTGGCCATGGACAGCGCGGCGGTGCTGATCTCCGGCACGATCGTGTGTGCCGAATTTGCGTGAGGTGATGGGTTTGACGCGGTGGATCCTGGCGCTTTGCGGCAGCGTGCGGCTCGAGGTGTGCGGTGCGCATCCGGAGCGCGTGCTCAATGCCTGCGCGGATGCGGGCATTGCGTGTACGGCGTCCGAGCCGGTGGATGCCTATACGCTGCGCTTTACGGTGCGCGAGCGCTGTGCGGAGACGGTGTCGGCGCTTGCACGGCGCTGCCAGTGTACGGTGACGACCGTATCCCGGCGCGGCCTGCCGCGGCTGCTGCGGCGCGCGGCGCGGTATCGCGGGCTGTGTGCGGCACTGCTTTTGCTGATGCTTGCGGTGTCGGTGTCGTCGCTCTTTGTCTGGCGCATCGACGTGACCGGAAATGAGGCGCTCACGACCGGGCAGATCCTGCGCTGTCTGGATGCGTGCGGCGTGCGTCCGGGCACATACTGGCCGGGACTTTCCAATGACCTCGTGCGCAACGATATGATCCTGCGCCTGCCGCAGCTGCGCTGGCTCACAGTGAACGTGCGCGGCAGCTGCGCCGAGGTGATCGTGCGCGAAAAAGACCCGCTGCCGGACATCACGCCCGACGATACGCCCGTGAGCATCTGCGCCGCCGCGACCGGGGTCATCCTGCACATGGACGTCTATGCCGGCGAGGCACGCGTCGCGCCCGGTGCGGCGGTTGAGCCGGGCGATGTGCTCGTGTCCGGCGCGGTGGGAGATCTCGGCGGCGGTGTGCGCCCGGTGTGCGCCCGCGCCGAGATCCGCGCCCGCACGCGGCAGGAGCTCACGGGGCAGATCGCCCTGACGGAGGCCGAAAAACAGCCCGCGCACGGCAGACGCACGCGCTGGGCGCTGCGCGTGGGGAAAAAACGGATCAATTTTTATCAAAACAGTGGAATTTCGAACGCGGAATGTGATAAAATCACTTGTGAATATCCTTTTGCGATCCGGGGCGTGTTTGCGCTGCCGTTTTCGCTCGTGCGCGAGCGCGTGCAGCCGTATCGGACGGCGGACGCGCCGGTATCTGCCGACGCGGCGCGCGCGGCGCTCGAGCAGGCGCTGCTGCAGCAGCTGCGCGAGACGATCGGCGCCGACGGCACGATCCTTGCCTATGAAACGGCGGCGGAGGTCACCGGCGGCGTGCTGACCGTGACGCTCACGGCAGAGTGCGAGCAGGAGATCGGCCGCGCGCAGGCGACACCGGACGCGGAATTTTTACAGCTTCGGCCGCCGGCCGGGGAAGGGACTACAGCAGATGATTGAAAAAACCATGGAAGTCGACAGAATGGAGGACGTCATCAGCGTGTTCGGGTCGTTTGACCAGAACCTGCGGATGATCGAGACCGAATACAATGTGCGCGTGACCGACCGCGACGAGCAGATCCACATCACCGGTGAGGCGGAAAACGTGCTCTACGCCGAAAAAGCCATCGCCGGGCTGCTGTCGCTGGCGGCCAAGGGCGAGGAGATCGGCGAGCAGAACGTGCGCTACATCTTCCGCCTCGTGCGCGAGGGCAGGGAGCAGAAGATCCAGGAGCTTGCGGGCGACGTCGTGTGCATCACGGCCAAGGGCAAGCCCATCAAGGCAAAGACGCTCGGCCAGCGCGCGTATCTCGATGCGATCGAGCAAAACACGATCACGCTCGGCGTCGGCCCTGCCGGCACGGGCAAGACATATCTTGCCGTGGCGGAGGCGGTCGCGGCGTTTCGCGCCGAGCGCGTCAACCGCATCATCCTCACGCGCCCCGCGGTCGAGGCGGGCGAGCGGCTGGGTTTTCTGCCCGGCGACCTGCAAAACAAGGTCGACCCCTATCTGCGCCCACTGTACGATGCGCTCTTTGAGATGCTCGGCGCGGACGCCTATGCCAAGTATCTCGAGCGCGGCAACATCGAGGTCGCGCCGCTGGCGTATATGCGCGGGCGCACGCTCGACGACAGCTTCATCATCCTCGACGAGGCGCAGAACACCTCCCGCGAGCAGATGAAGATGTTCCTGACGCGCATCGGCTTCGGCTCGCACGTCGTCATCACCGGCGACGTGACGCAGATCGACCTGCCGTCGGACAAGCCGTCCGGTCTTAAAGAGGCGCTGCGCATCCTTGACGGCATCGACGACATCGCCATCTGCCGTCTGACCGGGGCAGACGTCGTGCGCCACGCGCTTGTGCAGAAGATCATCGCCGCCTACGAGCAGGACGACAAGCAGAGAGAAAAACACGCCGCGGCAGCTGCCAAAAAGCCCGCCGCGCGCAAGACGACTGTGAGGAAAAAAGCATGACACAGGTCAGGATCACCATCACCCGCACCCGCCGGGGACTTGGCTTCCCGGACACGCAGCGCTATGTCAAGCGCGCAGCCGCCGCGGCGCTCAAGGCCGAGGGCGTGACCGTTCCGTGCGAGCTCGATGTGACGCTCACGGACGACGCTGTCATCCACACCATCAACCGCGAGCAGCGCGGTGTCGACCGGGCGACGGACGTGCTGTCGTTTCCGATGAATGAGCTCACGCCCGGTGCGTTCGACCCCGATGCCTGCGAGTGGGACTACGAGACCGACCGCGCCATGCTCGGCGACATGGTCATCTCCATGGAGCGCTGCGCCGAGCAGGCCGAGACCTACGGCCACAGCTTCGCGCACGAGGTCAGCTATCTGACGGTGCACTCCGTGCTGCACCTGCTCGGCTACGACCACGTGGACGAGGGGGAGGACAAGCGCCGTATGCGCGCGAGAGAAAAAGAGATCATGCGTCTGCTGGACGTATAAGGAGAAGAGAATGATTACCAAAACCGCTATGATCACCATCTGCGGACGGCCGAACGTCGGCAAGTCTACGCTCACAAACGCCCTGCTGGGCGAGAAGATCGCCATCGTCTCGAACAAGCCCCAGACGACGCGCAACCGCATCAGCGCCGTCGTCAACCGCGGCGACGCGCAGCTCATCCTCATGGACACGCCGGGTTTTCACAAGCCGCGCAACCGTCTGGGCGACTACATGGTGCAGGTCGTGCGCGAGAGCGTGGCGGACGTGGACGGCGTGATGCTCGTTGTCGAGCCCATCGCCTCCGTCGGCGAGCAGGAGCGCGCCCTCATCGAGCGCATCCGGTCGACGGGCGCTCCGGCAGTGCTCGTCATCAACAAGATCGACACGGTCGAAAAGCAGGAGCTGCTGGCCGTCATCGCCGCCTATTCCGAGGCGCTGCCGTGGCGTGCGATCGTGCCGGTGTCTGCCCAGAACGGTGACGGGCTCGACGCGCTCTTAAACGAGCTGACGGCGCTGGCCGTGCCCGGACCGCAGCTGTTCCCGGACGATATGATCTCCGACATGCCCGAAAAGCAGATCTGCGCCGAGCTCGTGCGCGAAAAGCTGCTGCTGTGTCTCGATAAGGAGATCCCGCACGGCACGGCCGTCGAGGTCACGAAGTTTTCCGAGCGCGACAACGGCATCATCGACATGGATGTGACCATTTACTGCGAAAAGGACAGCCACAAGGGCATCATCATCGGCAAGCACGGCGCGATGCTCAAGAAGATCGGCGAGCTTGCGCGGCAGGACATCGAGCGCTTCATGGGCACGAAGGTGTACCTGCAGACGTGGGTCAAGGTCAAGGAAAACTGGCGCGACTCGGCCGCCCAGCTGCGCAACTTCGGTTTCACCGATCAGTGAGGCACGGAAATTACCAGCTATAGTTCCACCCCGCTGTGCAGACACTATGCGCAGCGAGGTGGTTTCCTGTGCAGGACGATTTTTTCTGGCAGCTGTTTGCGGATACCGGTGATCCGCTCGGCTATCTTTGCTACTGCGCCGCGCGCAATGCGGCGGCGAGCGAGGCATCTGCGGCGGACGACACCGACCGCCGCCCCGCCTGATGAGGTACATACGATGTTTCTTACGACCCGCGGTCTGGTGCTGCGCGAGGTGCGCTACAAAGAGTCGGACAAGATCCTCACCGTGCTCACGCAGCACGAGGGGAAGGTCACCGTCCGCGCGCGCGGCGCGCTGCGCAAGGGCAGCCGCATCACGGCGGCGACGCAGCTGCTGACCTATTCGGACATGACGATCTTTGAAAACCGCGGCCGCCGCACGCTCAACGAGGCGTCCACGGTCGAGGAGTTTCTGGGCCTGCGCGCAGATCTCGGCGCGTTTGCCCTCGGGAGCTATTTTGCAGAGCTCCTTGAGACCGTCTCTGCCGAGGAATACCCCGACCCGCCGGTGCTGCAGCTCGGGCTCAACAGCCTCTATGCGCTCAGCCGTGCGCTGTGTCCGCCGGAGCAGATCAAGGCGGTGTTCGAGCTGCGGCTCATGTGTCTGGCGGGCTATGAGCCGGACCTGTCGTGCTGCGCGCGCTGCGGCGCGCCCGAGCCGGCCGAGCCGTGGCTCTCCCTGCGCGGCGGCGCGGTGTACTGCGCGCACTGCCGGGGCGCGAGCTCGTCTGCCGTCACGTCGCTGCTGCCGGAGACGCTGGCCGCCATGCGCCACGTCGTGAACGCGGACCCAAAGAAGATCTTTTCCTTCACACTCGGCGATGCGGGGCGCAGGCAGCTTGCGCGCGTGTGCGAGGAGTATACGGCGATGCAGCTCGAACGGGGATTTGCATCGCTCGACTATTGGAAGAAAGTGAAAGACTGATATGAAGCATATTCTTATGATCGCCACCGGCGGCACGATCGCGTCCAAGGCGACGGCCGACGGACTCACGCCGCAGCTCACCTCCGAGGAGCTGCTGGCCGAGGTGCCGGAGCTCGAGCAGCTGTGCCGCATCGACACCGTGCAGCTCATGAACCGCGACAGCACGAACATCAACAGCCGCGACTGGCTGCAGATGGCGGCGTGCGTGCGTGCGCACTATGATGCGTATGACGGCTTTGTCCTCACGCACGGCACGGACACGATGGCCTATACCGCCGCCGCGCTCTCGTACCTCATCCAGAACAACGCCAAGCCCGTCGTCATCACCGGCTCGCAGAAGTCGATCTTCAACCAGGACACCGACGCGCGCGAGAACCTGCGCGACGCCTTCCTCTACGCCTGCGACGACGGCGCGTGCGGCGTGCACGTCGTCTTTGACCACAAGGTCATTCTCGGCACGCGCGCACGCAAGATGCGCACAAAGAGCTACAACGCCTTTTCGAGCATCGACTATCCGGAGACGGCCATTCTGCGCGGCCGGCAGCTCGTGTATTATATCCGGGAGCACGTTGACGGCGCGCCGCGCTTTTATGACCGGCTCGACCCCGGCGTGTTCGTGCTCAAGCTTATTCCCGGCATCGACGCCGGCATTTTCGACTACCTCAAGGCACATTACCGCGCGCTTGTGATCGAGAGCTTCGGCGTCGGCGGCCTGCCGTGCTACGGCGACGAGAGCTTTTATAACGCCGTGCGCGACTGGGTGGAGTCCGGCCGCGTCATCGTCATGACGACACAGGTCCCCCACGAGGGCAGCGATATGGAGGTGTATCAGGTCGGGCACCGCGCCAAGCGTGAGCTCGGACTCATCGAGGCCTACAGCATGACGAGCGAAGCCGTGGTCACAAAGCTCATGTGGATCCTCGGCCAGACAGGGGACGGCGCCGAGATCCGCCGCCTGTTTCAGACGCCGGTACAAAAAGATCAGATCTTCTAGGAGGAGCGACGATGGACTATCAGGCCGAATACCGCAGCAAGCTGCGCACGCCCGCCGAGGCGGTGCGCGCCGTGAAGGACGGCGACTGGGTGGACTATACGTCGGGGCTCGGCTTCCCGCCGCTGCTTGATGCGGCGCTTGCCGCCCGGCGTGACGAGCTGCATGACGTGAAGGTGCGCGGCAATCTCTGCATGGGCCCGCTGCAGATCGTCGAGTGCGACCCGGAGCAGACGCATTTTCTCTACCACACATGGCACTGCTCGGCGTATGAGCGCAGGCTCTGCGACCGCGGCCTGTGCTACTTCACGCCGATGATCTTCCGCAACCTCGCGTGGTATTACCGGCAGTTTCTCACGGTGAACGTCGCCATGGCGTGCGTCACGCCGATGGATCGCCACGGATACTTCAACCTCTCGGCGGCGACCGGCGTGTCCCGCGCGATCCTCGAGCAGGCGGACATCGTCATTCTGGAGATCAACGAGCATCTGCCGCGGCTGCGCGGCGGGTTTGACGAGGTCATTCATATTTCCGATGTGGACATGGTCGTCGAGGGTGCGCACGCGCCGTTTTCCGATCCGCCCGAGCACCCGGCGAGCGCGGAGGACACCGCGATCGCAAACCTGCTCCTGCCGCACATCTGCGACGGGGCGACCGTTCAGCTCGGCATCGGCGGCATGCCCACCGTGCTCGGAAAGCTCCTCGCGCGCTCCGGTCTGCACGACCTCGGCATGCACACCGAGCTCTGCTCGGACGCGTATCTCGAGCTGCACGAGGCGGGCGTGCTCACGAACCGCCGCTGCACGCTGCACCGCAATCAGGGCATGCTTGGCATCACGATCGGCTCCAGGCGGCTCTACGACTGGGTGGACGACAACCCCGGCGTCATCGCCGCGCCGCTGTCCTATGTCAATGCGCCCGAGGTCATCGCACAGCTTGACAACATGGTGTCGATCAACAGCTGCATCGCGGCCGATCTTTACGGTCAGGTCGCGTCCGAGAGCTCCGGTCTGCGCCAGATCAGCGGCACGGGCGGCCAGCTCGATTTTCTCACGGGCGCGGCCATGGCGCGCGGCGGCAAGGCGTTCATCTGCATGACGTCCACCTTCACGGACAGGGACGGTGTGCGCCATTCGCGCATCCTGCCGCACTTCGGCGGCGACATCGTCACGTCCCCGCGCGCACAGGCGTATTATCTGGCGACGGAGCAGGGCGTGGTGAATCTCGCCGGGCGCAGCACGTGGGAGCGCGCCGAGGCACTGGTCTCCATTGCGCATCCGGATTTCCGTGACGAGCTCATCCGGGCTGCGGAGGCGCAGAAGATCTGGCGGCGCAGCGCCAAGCGCTAAGACGGCGCTAAGATTCGGCTGCGCGGCGCAGATTTTGCTTGTGTTTGCGCGCGTGTGCACATACAATGATTCTGAGATAAGGGAGTAATTGGCGCGATCCGTCGCGCGGCCCGGCCAACAACCGATCTGTTGGATCTGGCTCGGTCTGAAATGATGAGACTTATCTGCCGATGGGCAGGTAGGTCTCTTTTTTTCATTTCCGGGGAACCCTATCCGATACCGAAAAGGAGGACAAACGATGGAATATTACCGGCAGTCATCCGCCGACACGCTGCACGCACTCGACAGCACGCCCGACGGACTCACGCAGGCGCAGGCCGACGAGCGGCTGGCGCGTGACGGGCACAATGTGCTCGCAGAGCCGCCGAAGCCGTCGGTCGTCAAGCGCTTTTTTGCCCAGCTTGCAGATCCGATGATCCTGGTGCTGCTTGCGGCGGCACTGGTCTCGGCCGTCACGAGCGCATATGCGCACGAGAGCTTTGCGGATGTCATCATCATTTTGCTCGTCGTCATCATCAACGCAGTGCTCGGTGTGTATCAGGAGAGCAAGGCCGAGCAGGCCATCGCCGCGCTCAAGGAGCTCAGCGCGGCGCACAGCCGCGTGCTGCGCGGCGGCAAGATCGTGACCGTCCCGAGCGAGATGCTCGTCGTGGGCGACGTGCTCGTGCTCGAGGCGGGCGACGCCGTACCGGCCGACGCGCGCGTGATCGAAAGCGCCAGCCTGCGTGCGGAGGAGGCCGCGCTGACCGGCGAGAGTGTGCCGGTGTCAAAATCCGCCGACGCGCTCACAGCCGACGGCGAGATCGGTCTCGGCGACCGCAGCAATATGCTCTACCTCGGCAGCAGCATCGTCTACGGGCGCGGCCGCGCCGTCGTCACCGCGACCGGTATGCAGACGCAGATGGGGCACATCGCCGACGCACTCACGCAGACGAAGGAAAACAAGACGCCCCTGCAGCTGCGCCTGTCGCAGCTGAGCCGCATCCTGACGTGGCTGGTGCTGGGCATCTGCGCGATCGTGTTCGCGGTCGGCGTGCTGCGTGCCGGCTCGATCAGCGGCCGCGTCGTGCTCGACACGTTCCTCATCGCCGTGAGTCTTGCGGTCGCGGCCATTCCGGAGGGACTGGCAGCCGTCGTGACGATCGTGCTGTCGATCGGCGTGACGAACATGAGCCGCCGCAGCGCGGTCATCCGCCGGCTCACGGCGGTCGAGACGCTCGGCTGCGCGCAGATCATCTGCACGGACAAGACCGGTACGCTCACGCAAAACCGCATGACCGTCACGGCGTCTGCGGGCAGCGACGAGCACCTGCTCGCCACAGCCATGGCGCTGTGTGCCGACGCCGTGCACGACCCGGACACGGACACCGTGACCGGAGAGCCGACCGAGGCCGCGCTCGTGCGCTGGGCGGTCACACTGGGATTGTCGCCGAGCGCGCTGCGCGCGCAGCTGCCGCGCGTGGCCGAGGCGCCGTTTGACAGCGCGCGCAAGATGATGAGCACCCTGCATTCCGACGACGGGCGCATCGTGCAGTACACCAAGGGCGCGCCTGACGTGCTGCTGCCGCTGTGCGACCGCATCTGGATCGACGGGCAGGCCGTGCCCATGACGGACGCGCACCGCGCTGAGATCGCCGCGCATAACCGCGACATGACCGGCCGGGCGCTGCGTGTGCTGGCAGCGGCCATGCGCACATATGACGCGCTGCCGGACGATACGTCGCCCGCGGCGCTCGAGCAGCACCTGTGCTTTCTCGGTCTGGCGGGGATGATCGACCCGGTGCGTCCCGAGGTCGTGGACGCTATCCGTGACTGCCGCAGCGCCGGTATCCGCCCCATCATGATCACCGGCGATCATGTGGACACCGCCAGCGCCATCGCGCGTGAGCTCGGCCTGCTCGGCCCCGGCGACGAGGCCGTCACCGGCGCGGAGCTCAGTGCCATGGACGACGACACGTTCCGCCGCCGCCTGCAGCACATCAGTGTCTATGCCCGTGTGCAGCCGGAGCACAAGACGCGCATCGTCCAGGCGTGGCGCGACGCCGGCTTCATCACCGCCATGACCGGCGACGGCGTCAACGACGCGCCGAGCATCCGCGCGGCGGACATCGGCATCGGCATGGGCATCACCGGCACGGACGTGACGAAAAACGTGGCCGACATGGTGCTCGCCGACGATAACTTTGCCACCATCGTCGGCGCGGTCGAGGAGGGGCGGCGCATTTATGACAACATCCGCCGCGCCGTGAAGTTCCTGCTCGGCTCGAACATGAGCGAGGTGCTGAGCATCTTCACCGCGACAATGCTCGGCTTTACGATCCTTGAGCCGGTGCACCTGCTGTGGATCAATCTGCTCACCGACTGCTTCCCGGCGCTGGCGCTCGGCATGGAGCGCGCAGAGCCGGACATCATGTCCCGCCCGCCGCGCAGCGCGCGCGAGAGCATCTTCGCCCACGGCGTCGGCTTCGACTGCATGTATCAGGGCGTGATGTGCGCGGTGCTGACGCTGGCGGCGTTCTTCATCGGTCACTACATGGAGTACGGCGTCTGGACGGTCACGAATTCGCCCGACGGCACGACGATGGCGTTTCTGACGCTGAGCATGGCGGAGATCTTCCACAGCTTCAATATGCGCGCACACCGGGCGAGCCTGTTCACGCTGCGCACGCCCAACTGGGCGCTCGTCGGCGCGGCCGCGGCGAGCCTTGCGCTCACGACGCTGTGCATCTATGTGCCGTTTTTGGCCAACGCCTTTGACTTCACGCCCATCTCCGCCGCCGAGTATGCCGTGGCGATGGGGCTGGCGTTTCTGGTGCTCCCGATCGTGGAGGGCGTCAAATGCGTGCAGCGCGCCGCTGCGAAACGCCGCGCGCGTGCATGATTTTCGCGCGCCCGGCGCACACTATCTCCGAACGCATGAAACGAGAGGAGATGGATGCCGTGCGCCGAGCGCTGCCGGTCCCGCAGCGGGTGATGGCCGTCGTGCTGTCTGTGCTGTTCGTGCTCTGCCCGCTTGCGGCCTATGCCGCCGGGGAGGAGACGGACGCCGTTCCGCTGCCGATCATCATGTACCACGAGGTCAAGCCCGACAAGTCCGGCAAGGACGCCATCCAGCCGTGGGAGCTGGAATCTGACCTCCGGTGGCTAGCGGAAAACGGTTACACGACCGTCGTCATGGCGGACGTCATCGCTTACGTGCGCGACGGTACGCCGCTGCCGGAAAAGCCCATCGTGCTCAGCTTTGACGACGGGTACTACAACAACTACGTCTATGTGCTGCCGCTGCTGCGGCAATATGCGGCGCGCATCGTCTTTTCGCTGCTCGGGCGCAACACGGACGATTTCACCGAGTGGCCGAGTGAGAGCATCGACTATGCGCACGTCACATGGGACCAACTTAACGAGATGCTCGACACCGGTCTCGTCGAGGTGCAAAACCACTCCTACGACCTGCACAGCTACACGCCGGAGCGGCACGGCTGCCTGCCGAACGCGGGGGAGGCGGAGGCGGACTACGCGCAGCTGCTCCGCACGGACTTGCAGCGCCTGCAGGATGAGCTCGCGGAGCATACCGGCTGCACACCGGACACCTTTGCCTACCCCTACGGAAAATACAGCGACCGAACGGATCAGGTCCTGCGCGGCATGGGCTTTCAGGCGACGCTGTCGTGCGACTGGGGCATCAACCACCTCACGCGCGACTCCGCGTGCCTGTATCGGCTGCGGCGCATCTGCCGCTCGCACGGTCAGCCGCTGTCCGCCGCGCTCGAGCGCGCGTACAAGGCAGCAGGATAAAAAACGCACACATCACAAAGGATGTGTGCGTTTTTTGTGCTGCACCCCGAGCACTGGCGCGGCATACATTGGGGCATAGCGCTCTGGCGCGAACAAAGGGGGAGACGCCATGAAAATCGAGCTGCGCCGCGCCGCCTTGACCTATCAGGCGCCGGACGGCGAGGTGGCGGCGCTGCGGGATGTGACCTTCGGCGTGGCAGACGGCGAGTTTGTGAGCATCGTCGGGCCGTCCGGCTGCGGAAAATCCACGCTGCTGGCACTCATCGCCGGTATCGAGCGGCCGTCGGGCGGGGAGGTGCTCGTCGACGGCGAGCCCGTGCGCGCGCCGACGGGGAAAGCGGGGCTGATGCCGCAGCGCGATCAGCTTTTTGACTGGCGCACGATCTGGGGCAACGTGACGCTCGGGCTGGAGATCCGGCACGAGAACACACCCGCGCGGCGCGACGCCGTGCGCGCCCTGCTCACGCAGTACCGGCTCGACGGCTTTGCGCGCAAGCTGCCAAACCAGCTCTCAGGCGGGATGCGCCAGCGCTGCGCACTCATCCGCACGCTGGCGACATCGCCGGATGTGCTGCTGCTCGACGAGCCGTTTTCCGCGCTGGACTACCAGACACGGCTGGCCGTGTCGGGCGACATCGCGCAGATCATCCGCCGCGAGCACAAGACGGCGCTGCTCGTCACGCACGACATTTCCGAGGCCATCAGCCTCTCGGACCGCATCATCGTCTTGTCACACCGGCCCGCGACTGTCAAGGCCATCCACGACCTCGGCGCGCTGCGTGCCGTGCCGCCGCTGCAGCGGCGCAGCCGGGCGGAATTTCAGACGCTGTTCAATCAAATATGGGAGGAGCTGGATGTCAATGCCTGAACGGTCGCTCTCCCCGCAGAGACTTGCGTATCTGCGCGCGCAAAAGCGCCGCCGCCGGGTCGTGCTGGCGCTGCAGGTGCTGCTGCTGGCGGCGTTTCTCGGCTGGTGGGAGCTCGCGGCGCGCTGCGGCTGGGTGGACGCCTTCATCGTCAGCAGCCCGTCGCGCGTGGTGCGCACGCTCGCGGCGCTGCAAAGCTCCGGCGAGCTGTGGCTGCACATCGGCACGTCGTGTCTGGAGGTCGTGGCGGGCTTCCTGCTCGGGACGCTGCTCGGCACGCTCATCGCCATTGGCCTGTGGTGGAGCGAGCTGCTCTCGCGCGTGCTCGACCCGTATCTGGTCGTGCTCAACGCGCTGCCGAAGACGGCGCTCGGGCCGGTGTTCATCGTCTGGATCGGCGCGGGCACGGGCTCGATCATCGCCATGACGGTCGCGATCTCGCTCTTCGTCACGATCCTGAATATGCACGTGGGCTTTCTGTCTACGGATCAGGAGAAGATCCGCCTGATGCAGACGCTCGGCGCGACGCGCCATCAGATCCTGTGGCGGTTGGTCATTCCGGCCAACTACGCCACGCTGTTCAATACGCTGCGTGTGAACGTCGGCCTGTCGTGGGTCGGCGTCATCATGGGCGAATTTCTGGTGTCCAAAGCCGGTCTCGGCTATCTGATCGTCTACGGGTCGCAGGTGTTCAATATGGACCTTGTGATGGCGACCGTCTTCGTGCTTGCGGTGGCGGCCGTGGTGATGTATCAGCTTGTGCTGTGGCTGGAAAAGGGATTCAAAAAACGGTTGGGAGTGACGCAATGAAACGGTTTCTTTGTGGGGTTCTGGCGGTGTTGCTGCCGGCGGCCTTGTGCGCCTGCGGCACGCAGGAGACGGCCACCGTCCGCCTGAGCGAGGTGACACATTCGGTGTTCTACGCGCCGCAGTATGTGGCGCTGGAGCAGGGCTTTTTCGCGGATGAGGGGCTGAAGATCGAGCTGAGCAACGGCGGCGGCGCCGACAAGGTCATGACGGCGGTGCTCACCGGGCAGGCGGATATCGGTCTCGCCGGGCCGGAGGCGTGCATCTATGTCTACAATCAGGGCAAGGACGATCACCCGATCGTGTTCGGCCAGCTCACGAAGCGCGACGGGTCGTTTCTCGTCGGGCGTGCGGATGTGCCGTTTTCGTGGGAGCTGCTGCGCGGCAGGACCGTCATCGGCGGCCGCGCGGGCGGCGTTCCGGAGATGACGCTCGAATACGTCATGCGGCAAAACGGCATCGTCCCCGGCGTAGACGCCGATGTGGATACAACGGTGCAGTTCAACATGATGGCCGGGGCGTTCACCGGCGGCAACGGCGATTTTGTCACGCTCTTTGAGCCGACGGCCACCGAGGTCGTGCAGGCGGGCAAGGGGTATATCCTCGCGTCCGTCGGGCAGGAGAGCGGCGAGATCCCGTACACGGCCTACTTCGCCTCGCAGACGTACATCCGGGAGCACGCGGACGTGGTGCAGCGCTTTACAAACGCCGTTGCGCGTGCGCTGACATGGATCGCCGGGCACGACGCGGCCGAGACCGCCGCCATCATCGCCCCGCAGTTTCCGGACACGGACGTGTCCGTGCTCACGCAGGTCGTGCAGCGCTACAAGGACATCGACGCGTGGAACGCGACGCCGGTCATGGCGCAGTCGTCGCTCGAGCGGCTCGAGACCGTCATGGAGACGGCGGGTGTGCTCGAGCACGCCGACTGGGTGGATTTTGACCGCCTTGTCGACAACAGCTATGCGCATAACGCCGCCCGATAATGCACGAAGCCCCCGACACGTGGTCGGGGGCTTTTTGCATTTTCAGAAAAGAGGGGGGAGAGATCAATCAGAAGCTTGCAACGACAGCGCCGTTGTAGGTGTCGGCGATGTACTGCTTGACGGCGTCGGTCTTGAGCGCCTTGAGCAGCGCCTGCGTCTTCGGGCTGTTCTCGTCGCCGGCGCGCACGGCGATGATGTTGGCGTAGGTCTGCGCGGCGGTGCCGTCGGCGTTCTCGGTGGCGAGCGCGTCGCTGATGTTCAGACCGGCGGCCAGCGCATAGTTGCCGTTGATGACGGCGATGGTGCCGGCGCTCGCGTTCTTGAGCTGGGCCGGGACGGTGTCGGCCTGCACGGTGACGATGTTGTAGCCGCCGTCGTCGACGATGTCGAGCGTGCTCACGCCCTTGGCAGCGTCCGCGTCATCGGGGAGCTTGATCAGGCCCTCCTGCTGCAGCAGGAACAGGGCGCGGGTCTCGTTGCTGTCGTCGGCGGGGATGATGATGGTCGCGCCCTTGGCGAGATCCTTCAGGTCGGTGACACCGTTGCCGTAGATGCCGAACGGCTCATAGTGGATGATGCCGGCGGAGACGAGGCTCGTGCCGTTTTTGGCGTTGAAGCTGTCGAGATAGGGCTTGTGCTGGAAGTAGTTCGCGTCGAGCGTGCCGTCGGCCAGAGCCTGGTTCGGCAGGACATAGTCATCATAGGTGACGATCTTGAGCTCGTAGCCCTCGTCGGCAAGCGCCTGCTTGACCTGCTCGAGGATCTCGGCGTGCGGGGTGGCGCTGGCGCCGACGGTGATGACCTTGTCATCGGCGGAATCGCTGTTTTTGTCGTCGGTGGCCTTGTCGCCGCAGGCGCTCAGAGACACGAGCGAGAACGCCAGCACGAGGGCGAGGATGAGGGAAGTGATCTTTTTCATTTCAGGTTCTCCTTTATGTTATATATTTTAGAATTTGTGTGGGTATGGATGATCGGGTGTGCGGTTCGGCGGGGGATACATTCGTCCACGCCGGATGTTCACGCGCAGCAGCGCGGGATAATGCAGACGCATGGGCGGCACCTCCCGTCAGCTGTGCGCGCGCCGGTCGGTGCGGCGGGCGATGTACATGCCGAACTCCTGCAGGATCTGCACGATGAGAATGGTCAGCGCTACGCACAGCCAGACGATCTGATCGTCATACTTCTGGTAGCCGTAAGTGATGGCAATCTGGCCGAGGCCGCCGCCGCCGATCGTACCGGCCATGGCGGAGTAGCCGAGGATGGTCACGGTGGAGATGACACCGCCGGTGATGAGCGCGGGCTTGGCCTCCGGGATGATGACCTTGCAGATGATGCACAGCGTGGACGCGCCCATGGACTGCGCGGCCTCGATGACGCCGGCGTTGACTTCCTTGGCGGCGGACTCGACCATGCGTGCCACATACGGGGCGGCGGCGATGACGAGCGTCACGATCACGGCGCGGTTGCCGAGGCTCGTGCCGACGACGAACTTTGCCACCGGCAGCATGGCCACCATGAGGATGATGAACGGGATGCTGCGCAGGGCGTTGACGATGATGCCGAGCGTGCGGTTGAGCCAGCCGATGGGGTGGATGCCGTCACGGTCGGTCATGCGCAGGATGAGGCCGACCGGCAGGCCGATGAGATAGGCAAAGAACGTGGAGATGAGCGTCATGTAAACGGTCTCCCAGATGCCGAGCTGCAGGATGCCGTTTTGCCAGAGCTTGATGAGTAATTCAGACATGGCTTAAACCTCCTGAAGATAAGAGATGTGGTTGTGCTCGAGCCAGCGCAGCACATCGTGGAACTGCTGCGGATCGTCGGGCAGGTCGATGACCATGTGGCCGTAGATGCTGCCCTCGACGATGCGGGTGTCGGCGAAGAGGATGTTCACCGGCACGTTGCACTCGAGCGTGATGCGCGAGATGACCGGCTCGTTGGAGCAGCTGCCGTCAAAGACGAGGCGCAGCCGCTTGCCCGTGCACGGCGGGAGGTTCTCGGTCGGGCTCTTGGGAAGGATGAGCGCCTTGGCAATGTCGGACTTCGGGTGGGTGAACACATCGCTGACGCTGCCGATCTCGGCGATGCAGCTCTGGTCGATGACGGCCACGCGCTGACAGATCTGCTCGATGACGCGCATCTCGTGCGTGATGACGACGATCGTCACGCCGAGCGTCTGGTTGATCTGCTTGAGCAGACGGAGGATCGACTGCGTGGTATTCGGGTCGAGGGCGCTGGTGGCCTCGTCGCACAGGAGGTATTTCGGCCGCGTCGCCAGGGCGCGGGCGATGGCCACGCGCTGCTTCTGGCCGCCGGAGAGCTGCGAGGGATAGGCCTTCGCGCGGTCGGACAATCCGACGAGCTCGAGCAGCTCCTCGGCGCGCGCCTGCGCCTTGTCGTGCTTGACGCCCGCGATCTCGAGCGGGAAGCAGATGTTGCGCAGCACCGTGCGCTGCTCGAGCAGGTTGAAGCTCTGGAAGATCATGCCGATGTCCTGCCGCGCCTTGAGCAGATCGTGTCGGCTGAGCTGCGTCATGTCGCGCCCGTCGATGCGCACCGTGCCGGAGGTCGGCCGTTCGAGGAGATTGATGCAGCGCACGAGCGTGCTCTTGCCGGCGCCGCTCAAGCCGATGATGCCGAAGATCTCCCCGTCCTCGATGCGCAGGTCCACATCCCGCAGTGCGTGGATGTCGCCGGTCGGAGAGGGGTAGGTCTTGTTGAGATGTTCGATTTCGATCATGGTGGATTCTCCCTCGCAGAATGAATTTTTCGGAACAAAAAAGCAGAGGCCGGAAGACTCGTTGTCTTCCGGCCTCTGCGGATACGGCTTGGAATTTGGATCAGCCGTTATTGGAAGCGAACACAAGACGAGTCATATTTCTGAGCACGACGGAACATGCACATGCAGCCGGGCATGTACATCATCATAGCCATCATCATGTTGTTCGTCTGAGCAAACTTCATAATACAACGCGTCTCCTTTCGTTCAAAATCACGGTTTCCTGTGGAAACGAGCGCAGTATAACGCAGTTCCCTGCGCTTGTCAACCCCAAAATCCACAAAAGCGGTATGAAATATGCATTAGAAAAAATGAATGTATCTATTCTAAAATTCGATCGTTTGCGGTGCTATATCGGGATCGTGGCTGCACAGCGACGCCACGCATGCCGGGTCGCGGCTCATACTGCCGATCCAGTCGAGCGCCTTTTTGGCGCGCACGCTGTTTTCGCAGATGCCGGGCACCGTGCCCTCCGCCCACGAGCGGGGACTCGCCGCACCGTCGGCGTTGAGCAGCACATAGCGCTCGCCGTTTCGGATGAGCGCTGCAAACATCCCCTCCGTGTGACCCGCGATGTGCACGAGATGCACTGAGTCGTCACCGAAGAGGTCGTAGGAGCGGCTCTCCGGCCCGATGTGGTTCACGCGGTACCAGAAGCGCTCCGGCGGCTCGTCGATCCACAGTCTGCGCGAGGTGTAGCGCAGGTTGACGCGGCATGACCAGAAGTATTCCTCCTCCGGCACGAGCAGGCGCTTTGCGCCCCGCACTTCGCTGATGCCGGCGATATGGTCCGGGTCGAGGTGGGAAAAGAGCACATAGTCCAGATCCCGCGGCCGGATGCCGCGCGCGGCCAGCTGTTCACCGATCGACTGCCCCGGCGCGACGACGCTGTGCACGAGCGTGTACCACCCGCGGCCGAACATGCGCAGCTGCGCCGCGCGATCCTCCACCCCGGTCGGGCTCACTGTGCGCGGCAGACCGGCGTCGACCAGAAACAGCCCCTTCGGGTGCTCCACGAGATACGCCGACACCGGCAGCCAGATGCGTGCATCCGCTTTTGTGCGCCGTGCGTCGGCCTTCGCCGGCCAGCGCCACTGGCCGCTCGCCGGGAGATCCGGCGCGACGCCGATCCTCCCGCAGTGCAGAACATGGACCCGGATCCGAGCCATTTGCACTCACCTCTGCAAATATACGAAAATTAACCACACGGTCAGCAAAAACATAACACTGATTGTGTAAAATGTCAACCCCGACGGGCAGAACGGCGGTGTCTTTGCTGCATTTTACGGTAAAATGCACATTTGTCTATTGAATTGTGTGCGTGAGATGTGTTACAATCCTTGTGTATGAATTCACAAATCAGGGAATGCAACGGAAATTATTCAAGGGGAAGAAAGGAGCCTGAAAATGGCAAGAGAACTGATCCTGAAACTAGGGAAAAAGATCACCGACCGTGTGGACGTCAAGCTCGGCATGACCCAGCTCGACGAGACTTCGCCCGAGTATTATGGCCTGGCCAGCGTCGTCACCGACGAGATGGCGGAGCTTGCGCTCGCGATGAAGGTGCGCGTCCCGACCACACCGGCCGAAATCGGTAAAAAGGTCGGCAAGGACCCGGTCTACGTGGAGCAGCTGTTTGACCAGATGTCCATGATCGGCCTGCTCGAGTACAACTGGGAGAACGCCGACCACCACAAGCAGTGGACGCTGCCGATCTTCGTGCCCGGCTCTGCGGAGCTGATGAACATGAACCTCCAGCAGGTGGAGGAGCACCCGGAGATCGCGCAGTTTTTCGAGCGCATGTCGTTTCTGCCGCTGACGAAGATCACCTGCATGGTGCCTCCCGGAGGCGCCGGCGTCGGCATGCACGTCATCCCGGTCGAGAAGGCCATCCCGGCCACGAATGAGTCGGTCGATGTCGAGCACATCTCCCACTGGCTGAAAAAGTATGAGGATCACCTCGGCGTCGGCTATTGCTCCTGCCGCAATGCCATGCGCATTCAGGGGCAGGGCTGCGGCGAGCTGCAGGATGAGATGTGCATCGCCGTCGGTCAGTTTTGTGACTACTGTCTCGAGACCGGCAAGGGCCGCAAGATCACCTATGATGAGGCGATGGAGATCCTCCAGCGCGCCGAGGACAACGGCTATGTCCACCAGATCACGAATATCGACGGCGAGGACAAGATCTTTGCCATCTGCAACTGCGCGCTCGGTTCCTGCTTCGCGCTGAGAACGAGCCAGCTGTTCAACACGCCGAACATGTCCGCCTCCGCTTACCGCGCCCATGTCGACGCCGAGAAGTGCGTCGCCTGCGGCAAGTGCGCCGAGGTCTGCCCGGCCGGTGCCGCCAAGCTCGGCCAGAAGCTGTGCACCAAGACCGGACCCGTGGTCTATCCGAAGCAGCCGCTGCCGGACGACAACCACTGGGGCGAGCATATGTGGAGCCCGAACTATAAGGACGACAACCAGAAGCAGTGCCACGAGTCCGGCACCGCACCCTGCAAGACCGCCTGCCCGGCGCACATCGCCGTTCAGGGCTACATCAATCTGGCTGCGCAGGGCCGCTATCTGGACGCGCTCAAGCTCATCAAGCAGGATAACCCATTCCCGGCCGTCTGCGGCAGCATCTGCAACCGCCGCTGCGAGGACGCCTGCACCCGCGGCAACGTCGACCGCGCCGTCGCCATCGACGAGATCAAGAAGTTCGTCGCCGAGCAGGAGCTCCAGGCCGACAAGCGCTACATCCCGAAGGTCATCACCCACCGCGGCATCGCCGATCCGTACCCGGAGAAGATCGCCATCATCGGCGCCGGCCCGGCCGGCCTGTCCTGCGCCTACTATCTGGCGAACATGGGCTACGAAAACGTCACTGTGTTTGATAAAAATGAGGTCCCCGGCGGTATGCTGACCCTCGGCATCCCGAGCTTCCGTCTCGAGAAGGACGTGGTCAATGCCGAGATCGAGGTGCTCAAAGAGATGGGCGTCCACTTCCAGTGCGGCGTCGAGATCGGCAAGGATCTTACCATCGATCAGCTGCGCGAGCAGGGCTACAAGGGCTTCTATCTGGCCATCGGTGCGCAGAAGAGCGCGCCCATCGGCATCCCGGGCGAAGAGCTCTCCGGCGTGTACGGCGGCGTGGACTTCCTGCGCAAGGTCAACCTCGGCAAGAAGCCGCGCATCGGCAAGAAGTGCGCCGTCATCGGCGGCGGCAACGTTGCCATGGACGTCTGCCGCACGGCTATCCGCCTCGGCGCGAAGGATACCTACGTCATCTACCGCCGCAGCCAGGCTGAGATGCCGGCGGACGCGGAGGAAGTCGCGGAAGCCATGGAAGAGGGCGTGCAGTTCCGCTTCCTGAGCGCTCCGGCCGAGATCCTCGGCGAGAACGGCAAGGTCAAGGCCATCAAGGTCGAGATCATGGAGCTGGGCGAGCCCGACGAGAAGGGCCGCCGCAAGCCCGTCGGCACCGGCAAGTTCGAGACCATCGAGGTCACGTCCGTCATCGGCGCCATCGGCCAGCGCGTCGACCTCGGCCATATCGCGCCCGAGGCGATGGCCTTCAACCGCAACGGCACCGTCCAGGTCGACGGTGTGACGTATCAGACCGCGCAGCCCGACGTCTTTGCCGGCGGCGACGTGGTCACCGGGCCGAAGTTCGCCATCGACGCGATCGCGGCCGGCCGCGAGGGCGCTGTGTCCCTGCACCGCTTCGTGCATGACGGCCAGAGCCTAACGCTGGCGCGTGACCCGCGTGAGTTCTACGAGCTGGACAAGAGCAACGCCGTCCTGCCCATCGACTGCTTCGACGCTCCGGCGCGCCAGACCGTCGCGCACGACGCGAGCAAGGCCAAGACCTTCTCCAACGACCGCATCACCTTCACGGAGGCGCAGGTCAAGGCGGAGGCATCCCGCTGCCTCGGCTGCGGCGTGTCCGTCGTAGACCCGAACAAGTGCATCGGCTGCGGCCTGTGCACCACCCGCTGCGAGTTTGACGCGATCCACCTGCAGCGCGATATGCCGGAGGCCAGCCGTATGTACCGCACCGAGGACAAGATGAAGGCTATCCTGCCGCACATGATCAAGCGCGCTGCGAAGATCACCATCAAGGACATCAAGGAAAAGTGCGCGAAGTAAACCCGCCGGAGGAACATACCCATGCATGAACTCGGAACCGTGTTCTATGTCATTCGCGAGGTCGAGCAGGTCGTCGAGGAAAACCACCTGACCAAGGTTGCCAGCGTCACGCTGGAGATCGGCGAGGTCAGCGGCATCATTCCGTACTATCTGACGGACTGCTGGCAGTGGGCGATCCAGAAATCGCAGTATCTGAAAGAGGCGGAGCTGAAGATCGAGACCGTTCCCGCCGTGACCTTCTGCGAGGACTGCAAGCAGACATATCCCACGGTAAAATACGCAAAAATATGCCCGCACTGCAAGAGCGAGCATACCTACCTGGTGTCAGGCAACGAATACAACATCAAAGAGATCGAGGCCTGTTAGCATCCCAAAAACGAACACGGAGAACGAAAAATCGTTCTCCGTGTTTTTTTGGTATATATCATATCCCGACCGGCGCGCGGTCGATCGGCAGCTGGATGATCTCGAGCTTTCGCAGTGCGGCGTATTCAAGCGTGCGCGCCGTGCCGCCGGGACGGCCGTCAAAGGCGGCGATGAGGATGCGCGAGGCGTCGACCATGTAGCGGTTGCGGCGCATCATGCAGCCCGGCGTGTACGCCTCCTGCACGAGCGTCTGATAGTCGCACTGGCGCAGGTCGTAATCATAGCGCGCGCGCAGCTCCGGCCGCCAGCGGTCGGCCTGTCCGGAGAAGGGGATGGCCGCCTCGATCGTGACCTCCGGGTGACTGAGGCGAAGATAGCGCGCGGCGTCGAAAAAATACAGGTCACAGCCGTTGGCCATGCCGCAGATGAAGTGACGGATGCCGTCGGCATAGACGGCGTCCACGGCGTCAAAGATCTGCTGCTGGAGCTTGCGGCAGCGGGGATCGTTCTCATCACTGCCCCAGGGCAGCTTGTATTCGCGGTATCCGGTGAAGCAGCAGGTGTGTTCGCGCTCAGGCATGGCGGCAGTCTCCTTTTCGGTGCTGGCATCCATTGTACGCGACAAAAAAGCGTCTGTCAAACCTTCCCTGAAAAAAGTGCTTGCAATCTCTGGACATTGTGTTATAATGCAGACAGTCAAACAACTGAATCGAGATGTCTTCGGGGCAGGGTGTAATTCCCGACCGGCGGTGATAGTCCGCGAGCCGAATGTGGTTGAATCGGTGCAATTCCGATACCGACAGTATAGTCTGGATGATAGAAGATGTTACGAACCTCCATAAGTTCGCAGCGCCTGAAGGACATGTTCTTTCAGGTGTTTTTCATTCCATGGAGGTGCTTTGTCATGTTGAAAGAAAACCTGTCCTTTATCGGTGTCTGCGCGCTTGTGTTCGCGGCATTGCTCGGCCTTGCGTATCTGTTTGAGCGCACGGTCTGCCACGATCTGCAGCGCCGCAGCCGCAGCCGCAACATCAGCTATGTGGCCATGTTCTCCGCCCTCGGCGGCGTGCTGATGCTGCTCGAGATCCCGCTGTTCTTCGCGCCCGGCTTCTATAAGATGGACCTGAGCGAGCTGCCGGTGCTCATGAGCGCGTTCTATCTCGGCCCTGTGGCCGGTGTCATCACCGAGCTGCTCAAGGTGCTGCTCAAGCTCCTGCTCAAGGGCACGAGCACGGCCTTCGTCGGCGACTTTGCCAACTTCGTCGTCGGCTGCACGTTCGTCCTGCCCGCCGCGGTCATTTACCATCACCACAAGACCCGCCGCAGCGCCATCATCGGCATGGCCGTCGGCACGCTGTGCATGACGGTGTTCGGCAGCCTCTTCAACGCCCTGTACCTGATCCCGAAGTTTGCCGAGCTGTTCCACCTGCCGATCGATCAGATCGTCGCCATGGGCACGGCTGTGAACAAGGGCATCACCAGTGTGCCGACGCTCGTGCTGTTCGCCGTCGTCCCGTTCAACCTCATCAAGGGCATCGTCGACTCGGCGCTGACGTATCTGCTGTATAAGCGCGTGGAGTTTTTGCTCTTCCCGGAGCTGCGCAAGAAAAACCAGACCCCGTCGGTGCAGCCCAAAACGCCTACCCCGCAGCACTGAGGCGCAGACCGTAACCGTATCCCGAAACCGCCGGCAGGCATCAGCCTGCCGGCGGTTTTTCGTCCGCACAGCTGCGGCGCACCGTGCGCAGCAGCAGTGTAAAGCTGAGCGTAAAGTTCACGCACTCGTTGAAATACAAGATGAAGAGATAGCCCGCCAGCCCGAACCGCGGCAGCAGCACCCACACGAGCACCACGCCGAGCGTGGCGTCGAGCACGTTGATAGCCATGCAGCGCGTCTGCTGGCCGAGCCCGCGCAGGCAGCCGTCGGTCACGGTGTCGAGATACATCACCGGCACGAGCGGCGCGAGCAGCCGGATGTAGCGCCCCGCGTCGTCCGAGTGGTAGATCAGCCGTCCGAGCGGCCCGGAAAATGCCAGCAGCAGCACGGCCGTGCCGCACGCAAACAGCAGGCAGCGATACAGCAGCGTGCGCACCAGCCGCCGGATGTCCCCGCATCGGCCGGATACCTGCGCCGTCGTCAGCTCCGGCACGAGCAGATCCGCCAGCGCATACAGCAGGCATGAAGGGAAGAGCACCACCGGCAGCGCCATGCCATGCACGATGCCGTAGCCCGCGAGCGCGCGGTCGGCCGTCAGACCAGAGCTTTTGAGCCCGCGCGGGATGAGCAGGTGCTCGAGCGTCGTGAGCGATGTGCGTGCATAGGCAGACACCGCCAGCGGCAGCGCCACGGCGAGCATCCGCCGCGTCAGGTGCGGTACGGTGTCGCCGCCGCGGCGGTATTTGCGCCGGTCGAGCGTGTACATCGCTGTCATCAGCAGCAGCGACACCACGTCCGCGCACGCGCCGCCTGCTGTGACGGCGGCGCAGCTCTGCTCGAGATCGCCGGCGGCCGCAAGGGACAAAAACCACATCACGCACGTGATGCTCACCAGCTGCTCGATCAGATGCACGAGCGTCGGCTTCCACACGCGGCCGGAGGCGGTGAAGTACCCGTCCATGACCGCCGAGAGCGCGATGCACGGCAGACTGATGCTCGTGATGCGCAGCGAGCGCACCGTGCGCGCGTCGCCGATCCAGAGAAAGCCCACGGGCTCAGCCAGAAAATATACCAGTGTGCCAGCGCACAGGCCGAAAAACAGCGCATAGCACGCGCAGCGGCGCATCGCACCCGTGACGCCCGCGCCGCGCTCGAGTCCCATCTCCTCGGAGATCAGGCGCGTGGCGGCAAAGCGGATGCCGGAGATGGCAAAGGTGGCAAACAGCACGCTCACCGACAGGACGAGCTGGTAGAGCCCGATGCCGGCCGCGCCGATGTGCCCGACGAGCCACGCCTGAAAGACGAGCGCAATGCAGCGCATCACGATCGACGAGCCGGTCATGAGCGCGGTGTTGACGATGAGTCTGCGATGTGTGTGCACGCGCGCGACCTCCCGACGTAGTTTGTACCACTCTATGGCGCGGGAGAGAAAAAGATGCCGCCCGGCGTTTGCCGGACGGCATCTTGTGCATCTTCAGGTGTGCAGGTCGGTCTTGATCTTCGTCGTGGAGATCTCGGGCGTGCGCGGCAGGTAGACGACCTCGCATTTGTCCTTCAGGAAGTCGAACTTGCCCTTCCAGTCGTCGCCCATGACGAACACGTCCACGTGGTATTTGTCCACGTCGGTGATCTTCTGGTCCCAGCTCTCCTCCGGGATGACGAGGTCGACATAGCGGATCGCCTCGAGCATCCGCTTGCGGTCCTCATAGGAGAAGTAGCTCTTTTTCTGCTTCTGCTCCCAGTTGAATTCGTCGGTGCTGAGCGCCACGATCAGATAATCGCCCTGCTCCTTGGCGCGGCGGAGGAGGTTGATGTGTCCGTAGTGCAGCAGGTCAAAGGTGCCGTAAGTGATGACGCGTCTCATGTGTGCTCCCTTTCCCGGAGGCGCTCGGCCAGAAACGCGGCGACGCGCTCGGCGGAGTGTCCGTCTGTGTATTGGTTGGTCAGCTTCGTGAGCTGCATGCGTTTGGCACGCAGCGGATCGTCGCCCGCGGCAAGCTGCTCGAAAAACACGCGGAAATCGTCCGGTGTGTCGAGCATGGCCGCGCTCTCGCGCAGCGGCTGCGGGTCGATGGCAAAGCCCGGCTGCCTGGCGTAGGCGTCGATGTCCTCGAACGTCAGCCCCACGGGCTTGCCCGTGAGCAGGTAGTCAAACAGCACGGAGGAATAGTCCGTGATGAGCGCGTCCGTGCAGGCGAGAAATTCATAGGATGTGATGCCGTGCGCGGCAAAGAGCCCGTCGTCGATGAAGCGGAGATGGCTCAGCTCCAGCGCGCGGATGTGCGCGAGGTCCTGCGCCGGGTGGGGTTTGACGATCACGAGCGTGTTCGTTGCCCGCGCGGCCTCGTTCACGGCCGCGGCCGCCGCCGGGTCATGGATGACGGGGATAGAGATGTCCGTCGTCGCAACGAGGTTGTTCTTGTGCTGGCGGTATGTGGGATACCAGACGACGAAGCGGTCGAACTCCGCGCCGAAGATGTTCTTCAGATCGCATTTGTGCGTGAACAGGTCGTCGTTGCGCGGGAAGCCGAGCGTGACGAGCTTTTCCGGCGGGATGTGAAATTCATAGCTGTTCACTGCGTCAAAAAACGGGGCCTGACTCAGCGCCCAGTCGGTCGTCGGGTCGCAGAAATAGTAGTCGTGCACGCTCTTGAGCGGACTGCCGTGCGTCAGATACAGGTGCACGGTCTCCGGCCGGAGCTTCTGGATCTGGCCGTTGCAGTCCACGATGGCAGCGGCGCGGGCGCGCAGCCAGAACAGCCGCAGCAGTGCCCATTTGCCATGCGTGCCGACAAAGCCGACGTTCTTTTCGTGCACGTGCCGGAATGTTGCCGGATCCGGCACGACCCATATGAGCCGGTATCGGTCGTTCCAGCCCTGTGCCAGCAGCTCACGATACAGGGCGCCGGTGTTGTCGCCGAGGGGCGGCGCACTCTCAAGCAGGATGACTGGCTTGCCGGGCAGCAGGCTCAGCAGATGCACAAGCAGGCGTTTTAAGCGTTGTTTCATTTTCTCAGCACCTTTCGCACCATGCCGCCGACGAGCGCCTTTTCATATCTGTTCATGCTCAGCAGCCACACGGAGGCACAGTAAATAGCCGTGTAAACGACGATGCCGCCGAGCAGCATCGGAATGCTGTAGAGGTTTACAAAGCGCATCATCAGCACGCCGCACGCGGCGGTCGGCAGCAGGCCGAGTGCCATGCGCCCGATGTTTTTCCAGAACACGGTCACGTCGATGTTCAGCCGCCGCTGATAGAAGATGTTCATCACGAGACCGTTTGCCAGCGCGACGGCGATGGCCGTGCCGATCGCGCAGCCGATCGCGCCGAGATACCGGCACAGCCAGATGCTGATGGCGAGGTTGCCGATGGCCATGGCGCCGTAGATGATCGAGCGGTACTTGTGCAGGTTCTGCGCGCGCTGCATCTCGATGCCGAGGTTTTGTGTCAGCGGCACCATGCCGGGGATGATGAGCAGCAGCACGATGATATACGCATCGTCATAGCCCGGCCCGGCCCAGAAATAGATAAACGGCTTGCCGAAGAAGATGATGCCGGTGCACACGAGCGACAAAATCAGAAACTGGATGCGCCCGACGCGCACAAACAGCTCCGTGAGCACGGTGCGCAGGCGCGCCTTGTCGTCCTTGTTATCCTGCACGAGCTGGTGGATGCGCGGTGTGAACACGGACGACACCGCCGTTGAAAACGAGATGAAGTACGTGTGCAGCTGCTGGCCGACGGCGTAGACCGCCGTGGCGGCGGTGCCGCAAAAGCGCGTGATGATGAGCTTGTCGAGGTTGTTGTTGACCTGGTCGACGACCATGTTGATGGCGATAAAGCCGGAGAACACGGCAATGTCCTTGAGCACGGCACCGTCAAAGCCCCGGAACAGAACCCGGATGTGCAGCTTGCCGAAGCAGTAGATCAGCCGCAGCACGTCCACGAGCACCGAGATCGTCACCGTGATGACGACCATGCCGATCGAGCCGTAGCCCGCCAGCAGCACCGGCAGCGTCACGAGCGGGGACACGACCGTGCGCAGGATCTCCGTTGCCTTCAGGAACACGAACTGCTCCTGCGCACTGATGATGTTGCTGAATACGCTCATCGGGAAGCTCACGGCGAGGTTCGCCGTCAGCAGCAGCATGAGGATGCGCGCCGTGTGATACTCGGCGTCCGTCAGGCCGGTCTTGAACACCATCTCCAGATGGAACGTCAGGTACAGTCCGCACGCGAGCGCGATCAGACCGATGACGGAAAACACGATCAGGAACAGGCCGTTGAGCCGCGCGATCTTGTCGTCCGCCTTTTCCTTGAGGTAGAGGATGTAGTAGCGCACATAGCTGCCGCCGAAGCCGAGACTGAGCACAGACAAGATGGCGATCGTCGAGGCGACGGTGGAGTACAGGCCGTATTCGCTCTTGCCGAGGATGCGCAGCATGAACGGCGTGTAGGCTATGGAGACGATGATGTTGAGCGTCATCTGCACATACGTGAGCAGAGAGCCGGAACGCAGTTGATTGTGATGCTTCATAGTGTCAGTGTCCGGCGGCGGCAAACAGCATGTGCACCGCCCGGTATTGTTTCTTTCCGAGCAGGGACAGCACCAGCTTCTTGCGCGCCGGATAGCCTTTCAGATAGGGGTTGTGCCGGTAGTCGGGGAAGCGCGTGGCGGTGAAGTCCAGCAGCTGCGGCAGCAGCGGGTGCGTGCTCTGTGCCTTGAGAATGCGCACGGACGCATCATAGAGCACATTGTCCACGCAGAGCTTGCCCAGCTCGTTTTCGTACTGCTCGAACAGACCGCGCGCCTGATACCACGTCAGCACGTCGTCGATCGCGTCCATGATCTCGGCGTTGGCGTCGAGCGCACGCTTGGTCACGGAGCCGGCGTGCTGCCGGTAGAGATAGAGCACGTCCGGCAGGATGACAACGGACCTCGCCGCCGTGAGCATCTTGCGCGTCATGCACAGATCCTCGCCCCAGCCGCGGGCGCGGAAGCGGATGTCCGTGTCCGTGAACAGGGTGCGCCGCCAGGCCGCGATGCAGGCCGACGGGCGGTTGAGCAGCAGGGCGGGCGTCTCCGGAAGCGTCAGCGGCGTATGCAGCGGCAGGTCGTCGGTGAACACCGCGCCGTCATTGTCGCCGGTCATGCGCAGGCCAAAATAGCAGACGTCGGGCGCGAGCGCCTCCAGCGCGGCAGACAGCACGGCGAACGCCTCCGGCGTGTAGCTGTCGTCGCTGTCGAGAAAGAGCACATAGTCGCCCTGCGCGAGCGGGAGCGCCGCGTTGCGCGCGTCGCCCGCGCCGCCGTTGGGCTTGTGCAGCACGCGGATGCAGTCCGGATGCTCGCACGCGAGCGTGTCGCACAGTGCGCCGCTCTTGCCGTCGGTCGAGCCGTCGTCCACGAGCAGGATCTCAAAGTCCGCGCCGGTCTGCTCCAGCACGGAGTCCACGCCCGCGCGCAGGTATTCCCAGCCGTTGTAGACCGGGATGATGACACTGAATTTCATAGCTTCCTCCAGTCCGGGTGCTCAGCCGAGCTTGTCCTTCACGGCGAAGAGCATCCGCACGGTGCGGTATTTGCGCTGCCGCAGCAGACGCAGGATCAGCTTGCGGCTGCGCGAGAGCGTCTGCAGGTACGGGTTTTCCATGTAGTCCGGGAACTGCGCCTGCACATAGTCCTGAAACCGGTCGAGCAGTTCGCTCTGCGGATCCACGCGCAGCACGCGCACCGAGGCTGCCAGCAGCACATGATCCACCGCCAGCCGTGACAGCTCGTTGTAGTAGCGCTCGAACAGGCCGTTTTCACGGTACCAGTCGAGCAGATTGTCAAAGGCTGTGAACAGCTCGGCGTTGCGCGCCGTGTTCGTATTGCGCGTGATGGAGTTGGTGCGGTCAACGTAGTAATACAGAATGTCCGGCACGAAGGCGGCGCTCCTGGCCAGCGCCAGCAGCTTCACCGAGGTACACAGATCCTCATACCAGATGCGCGCCGGGTAGCGCACGCCGGAATCCAGAAACAGACTGCGCCGCCAGATGCGGCTCCAGGGAGAGGGCATGGTCTGCATCAGCTCGGGCGTGTCGGCGAGCGTGAAGGTGCGGTCGGTCGGCAGGGGATCCACGAGCTCCTTGACCACGACGCCGTCTGCTTCCAGCGCTGCGCCGAAGCCGATGATGTCGCTCCCGAAGCGGGCGACGGCGTCGGCCAGAACGCGGAACATGTTGGGGGCGATGTAGTCGTCACTGTCGATGAAGATCAGATACTCGCCCTGCGCCGCCTCGATGCCGACGTTGCGCGCCTCGCCCACACCGCCGTTCGGCTTGTGGATGGCGCGGATGCGTTCCGGGTGCGCCGCGGCATAGCGGTTGCAGATCGCGCCGCTCTCGCCGTCGGTCGAGCCGTCGTCGATGAGGATGACCTCATAGTCGGTGAAATCCTGCGCCAGCACGGAGTCGATGCACTTGGGCAGGTAGTCCTTGACGTTGTAGACCGGGATGACAACACTGAAGATCATGCGCTTTTCTCCTCTCCGTCCGGCAGGGCGTCCGGCTGCTCGCTGCGCATCTGCGTCAGGTAATAGACCACGGCCAGCAGCACCGACATGTAGATCGAGGCGTTCGGCCGCCGCAGTACGCCGGCAGTGAAGTAGGCGTACACCAGACACAGACACAGCCCGATGCCGAAGGCGCCGGCCTCTAGCGTGAAGTATTTGCGGAAATCCTTGATCAGACACCTGACGATCAGGTACAGGAAATAACCGATGAAGGCGACCATCATGGCCAGCCCCACCCAACCGTACAGGAAGCAGATGCCGTGAAAGTCGTTTTCCACGTCGTAGATCTCGCCGTCAAAGGCCATGCGGCCGAGCTCCATACCGAACAGGCGGGAGGTGAACGGCTGCTCGTCGAGCAGCATCTCGCAGAAGACGATCTTGCGGTGGCGGGTCGCCGTGATGTCCGTGACCTGCGCGGAGTAGTCGTAGGCGGACATGACGCGCGCCGTGCCGAAGCGCCGGCACATATTCGGCGAGTAGAAATTATAGATCGTGCACAGGGCGTGGTAACGCTCCTCGGGCGTGACGGTGGATGTGCCGTCCTTATTGCCCTCGGCGCGCTTGATCATGACGTTGGCGTCATTCTGCTTGTAGCTCATGGCCTCATTGTAACGGTTCTGGTTGATGTACATGGGCGACTGCTTGTAGGTCGCGCAGCACACGGCGAGGATGAGCACCAGCACGGCGATGTAGCGCTTGGAGGTGCGCGCCTTGCCGGTCAGCACCAGCACGATCGGCACGCCGAGCGCGACGACGGCGATCGAGAAAAACGCCAGACGCGTTCCCATGAGATAGAGCTGACCGAGCGCCGCAGCGCTCGTGAGCGTGAAGAGCAGAAACTGCCTGCGGCGGTAGCAGAGCAAGATGACGATGGGCGCAAGTATGCTCATGATCGCGCTCTGCGCGTTGCCGAACGAGTACCAGCCGAGGATGCCCACGTTGGTGGACTGATAGGTCGCCGAGGAGGTGTGCGTGAGCACGCTCACGACGACGGAGGCCGTGATGATCCAGAAATCGAGCAGCAGGCCGGTCTCAAACGCGCGGCCGCACTTGTCGTTCGCCCGCAGGAAGGAGATGAAGCACAGCACGAACAGCGGCATCTGCACGACGCGCACGAAGTTGGTCAGGTCGTAGACGATGCGCTGATAGCCGACGATGAAGCAGGAGATGCAGTGCCCGATGAGCAGCACGGCACAGGCGGCGACGGCGATGCCGTAGACCTTCTTGCGCGCGGAGGTGAAAAATCCGAGCAGGCACACGACGGCAAACACGGCAAAGCGCAGCAGCAGGGTGATGGTGTTGCTCATGCCGAGCCGGTCCGTCCAGAAGGACAGGATGTCCATCAGCGGCTGGATCGCCATGAGGATGATGACAAACGTGGGCAGATGGCGCGCGAGTGCGCCGGAGACGTGGGTTTCTTGACTCATGAATGTGTTACTCCTTTGTTTGTGTGCTGCCGGAGGGAATGGGCCAGCAGGCACGCAGGATCAGCAGCACGATCGCGCCGAGCACGAGACCGAGCGCGAGACCGATGCCGGTGCGCAGCAGCGAAACGAGAAAGTGCGCGCGAATGTGGCAGAAGGTGTTGGCGACGGAGGCGAATCCGATCGCGCCGAAAACGCCGAACAGCCACGCAGTCAGGCGGCTGCGGTGCGCGGCGCAGCAATAGGCCGCGGCGATGGCGGGGTAGGCGATGAGAAATTCCTTTGTGCGCGGCCGGAACAGCAGTACACGCTCCAGCCAGTTGCGCGCGCGCTGCTCGCCGACGGAGACGGACAGCATCCCGTCGCCGGTGCGCAGGATGTAGACTGTGCCGACGGCGGCGAGGATCACCAGCAGGCACAGCAGCTTTCGCCGCCAGTGGCGGCTGTTTTCCTGCCGCAGCGTCTGCAGGTCATCGCGCACAGAGCAGCCGCGCGTGTGCAGCAGCGCCATGGCCAGCAGCACCATGGCCACGGCGTAAACGGCCAGCTGACTGAGCTTCACGCCGCGAAACAGCCGCAGCACGAGCAGATATTCCGACCCGCTGAGGATCGCGCCGATGTAGCAGCAGCCCCAGAGTGTGATCGCAACGCAGAGCGCGGTCATGCCGGCATAGCGGCCGATGCCCGGACGCGTCTGCGCGCTTTCGCGCAGCATGGCTGCAAGCACTGCGACGGCCAGACACGGGAACACGATGGCAGCCAGCAGCGCAAGCGCCGTGCTCTGCAGGGCCGGTGCGAGCAGCGCGCCGCCAACGCTCTCCGCGCAGCCGAGCGCGAACAGCAGCACACGCAGCCAGCGCGCACGCAGGGACACGAAAACGCCCAGCAGCACGATCGCTGCGGCGAACACACCGATGCCGCACAGCATCAGCAGCACGGGGCTGACCGTTTTGGCCGGGATGCCGGTGATGCCGCCGTAGGAATAGCCGGCCGGTGCGATCCGCTGCGCCAGATCCTGCAGCAACTGCGTGTACACCTCCGGCTGCGCGACGGTCTCGCCCGCGGCGTCCGTCAGCGGCGTGAGCCACAGCACGGTCATGCCGCGGTCCACGACGGCACGGTAGAGCATATTGACGATCTCCTCCGCGCCGCTGTAGCCAAGCGTCTGGTAGCGCGCACGGAACGTCTGGTTGAGCCAGAAGCCCTTGACCATGTCGCCGGTGTACCCGTCGAGCGTGTACCCATCCGGAAGGACACAGCCGGTCTGGTTTCTGTCTTCAATGAGCACGAGTGTGCTGCCGCTTTCGCGCAGCGCGTCGAGCACCTGCGCCTGCGCCAGCGGCTCGGTGTCGGTGTCGATGCCGGTCTGTCCGGCGGCAAGCGTGTCATACCGCGCGGCAAAGAAATATGTGCCGCCCTGTGCAAGGCCGCCGGCCTGCGCCGTGCCCAGCCCCGCATCCTGCGCGGCGCGCACGATGTCCGGGTCGGCAAGCTCTGCCGGTGTGACCAGCAGCTCACGCGCGCCGGCATCCGCCAGCTGCGTCAGCCAGTCCTGCACCGGGATGCCGGATGCGTCCGAGAGCGCACAGACGTCCTCGTAGCTGACAACCACGTCGACCTGCTGCTGCGTCTGCTCAACACCGATCCGGACGCCGAGCAGCCAGAAGGCCGATAGCGTGCACAGCGCTGCCACGATCAAAAATAGACGGTAAGAGTGGAGAAATTGTTTCATAATCACGCACGCTTTCTAAATTTTTGCACGATCGTCTGCAGTGCTTCCCGCTCGTGCAGCAGCCAGCAGATGCCGGCGTACAGCCCGATGCCGACAAGGCCGAGCGCGCAGAATTCCAGCAGGGTCAGGAGCTTGCTCAGCCCCGGCCGGTACAGCAGCGTCTCACAGCCCCACATCGCCGCGCCGGTCAGCACGGCGGCGTTGAGGTTTTTGAGCAGCTTACCGGTGCGCAGACTGCCGCGCGTGTCGCGGAAGAAGCAGACGAGCGCAATGACACCGCCGACGGTCAGCGACACGGCGGTCGTCCGCGCGATCAGGCCGCAGCTCTGACCGCTCCGGAACACGAGGTTGAGCGCAATGTTCAGCGCCAGCACCACGGCATTGATGAGCAGCGGCGTCAGCGTCTTGTGCATGGTGTAGTATGCCTTGTTGATCAGGTCCAGCACGCAGAAGCCCGCCATGCCCAGTGCATACATGGCAAACACACTGCTGGTCATCTGCGTGGAGACGGTGTTGAAGTTGCCGCTCTCGAACAGGACGTGGATGATCGGCACGGCAAAGGCGGAAAACAGCGCCGAGAACGGCAGGATAACAAACAGTGTGTTTTCTACCGTGCCGCCGACATAGCGCTTGTATTCCTGCGCGTTTACCTGCGAATAGGTCAGATTGTATTTCGGGAACAGCACAACGCTGATGCTGTAGATAAGCGTCGTTGCGACCGGCGTGAAGAGCTTGTCCGCGTAGTACACGGCGCTCACAGCACCGCTGCCGAATGCAGATACGGTATTGGAGTCTGCCAGATAGCACAGCAGGAAGATGGACGTGGTGAACACCGTCACGACCGTCGTGCGGGCGAAGAGCCTGAGATCGGGATCGCGGAAGTGCAGCCCCGGGATGAGCCGGAATTTTTCGCGCACGATACACGGGATCGTCATGGCAAACTGCAGCAGCCACGCAAAGCAGATGACCAGCACATATTCGAGCACGCGCTCGCTGCTGGAAAACAGCACGAGAAACACGATCAGCAGCAGATTGTACGGCAAGCTCAGACTGCCCTGCAGCGTATAGTGCTCCATGGACTGGAACACGGCGACCAGCAGGTAGATGACCACGATCAGCGGCAGCGTCAGCAGGCAGATCTGCAGATATGTCCGCAGGGTCGGCAGGTCTGCGTCGCTCACGCCGAGCCAGTGGCCGACGGGGGCGAAGCGGATCAGCACCGAGGCCAGCACGACGACCAGCGCGCTCACGAGCACACTCACGCAGATCAGGTTCCCGGCTACGGCGAAGGCCTTGTTCCGGTCCTCGGCAAGATGGCGCGAGATCACGGGCACGGCCGCAATGCACAGCGCGTAGGCGACGGTCGTGAAGATGTAGATCGTATAGTTATAGGAGATCGTATAGAGGTCAAAGGCCGTCTGCGTGCCGAATACGCCGGCCTGCAGCGCCTCACGGACGATGCCGAGGACCTTCGTCAGCAGTGTGACTGCCACGACCAGCCCGATGGTGCGCAGGGTGCGCTTGTTCTGATTCTGATTCATGATGCGGATACTCCTTCTTCGCACGGCGCAGCACCGGCGCGCACCGTCAGACAGTAGAGCGCGGCCAGCGCGGCGGAGAGATAAAACGAGGCGTTCGGCCGCCGGAGAACGCTGGCCGAAAAGTAGGCGTTGATGATCAGGATCACCGCCGCCATGCCAAAGGCGCACACCGGAAGCGTGCAGGCGTTTCCGGGCTCGCGCAGCATGCGCCAGAGCGCACGCCCGATGAAATACAGCAGGAAGCCGGCCATCAGCACCAGACCGGTCAGACCGTAGAGATAGTACACACCGTGGAAATCGTTTTCCGCGTCAAAAATGGCGCCCTGGCAGCGTGTTGCCTCCAGCTCGAAGCCAAACAGCCGGCTCGTGACCGGCAGCTCTGCCATGAGCAGGCGGCAGTAGACGAGCTTTGTCAGGCGGATGTCGCCGATAACGGACACGTCCATGGAGTCGTGAAATGCGTGCTCCACCTTTTCCAGACCGAAGCGCTCGACCGCCACCTGCTGGTATTTGCGGTAGAGCGCGTCGCGCGTCTCCTGCTCGGATGCGCCCAACGCACCGGCCGACTGCTGCTGCTCGCTCACGCTCTCGGCGTAAGCCTGCCGGTTGCGGTACATGGGACTCTGGTGATAGAGCCCGCCGCACAAAGCGGCACACAGAAGCACGACGGCCAGCGCGCGCACGTTCCACTGACGGGTCAGCGCCATGCTCACGCACACGCCGGCGGCAATGCCGAAGATCTCGGCATAGGCCAGCCGCGTGCCCAGTACGAACAGCAGCGCAAAGCCGACCACGCAGTGCAGCACGGCGGCGGTGAGCTTTTTGCGGCGAACGGCCGCAAGCAGAGAGATCACGGTCAGCACGCCGAGCACGGCGCTCTGCGAATTGGGCAGCCAGAACCAGCCGCTCCAGCCGATGTGAAATTTCGCATAGGTGGGCATGCTTGTGCCGGTCACAACGGATATGAGCGTGATGAGCGCGATCAGGTACAGGTTGATCGTGCAGGCATCCTCCAGCACGTCCGGAAAGTGCGGCGTGCGCCGAAAGAGCGTAATGAGGGCGAAGGTATAGACCGGAAGCTGTGCAACACGGATGAAGTTGATCAGATCGGACATGGGCGCGGCGTAGCCCACGCGGCGGCAGGCCAGCACATGTGCGCCCCAAAAGAGCGCCAGCACACCGCACAGGATCAGGTAGGCGCGTTTGCGCTCCGAGAGCACGAACGCGAGCACGGCGGCTGCGGCCAGCAAAAGCATCCGCAGTGCAAGCGAAACGCTCGTTGCGCGGCCCAGAGTCTGCGTCCAGAACGACAGCACGTCCAGCAGCGGCTGCGCTGTGCACAGGCCGATGAGCGCACCGGCCAGCCAGCGCGGGGCGGGGCGCTCCTGCGGCGATATTGATTGCATAGTTTTTCCTCTTTTTCTCACAGGATAGTTACACTACATCATACGCTTTTTTCGCGGTCAGGTCAACCTGTGCAGGCGAACTGTTTCTGTTATTCTTATTAATATTGTGTGGACGAAACACCCCCGGCCGGAAAATGCCCGGTCGGGGGTGTCGGAAACCGTATTTACAGGAGCTTATCCGTCTCATGCGTGTAGCTGCAGATGAGCTTGTTGAGCAGCCGCAGCAGCTCGGCGGCCCTGGGCTCCGTGACGGCCTGCGCACGCAGCCGGTGCAGCCCGTCGATGGCCTCCTGACTGAGGCCGAGGGCGTTATACACGTCGCTCTCGCCGGCGCGCTGCGCGTCCTCACTGCCGATCTCAGCGTCAAAGCCGAGCAGGAAGTTCGGCGTCGTGTGGAAAAACCGCGCGATGCGGCTCACGACCAGCGCCGACGGCACCGTGACTTCGCGGCGGTCGTTGGGCTTGATGTATTTGCGCACGGCGGGGCGGCTGATGTCGATCTCATCTGCCAGCTCCTGCGTGTTGACGGGCTTGCCGTACACGTTGTTGCCGTTCATCAGATAGGTCAGCCGGTCGCGGAACACGTTGCCGAAACCGCTCGCGGCCTCGTCGATATCTTTGCCCATGAATGCGCCCTCCGTTCTTGCAGAGACAAAAAACCAAATTTTTTCGGAAAAGGACTTGACAAACCGGCAGAAATAGTTTATACCAAAGTTACGTTAATCAAAAACGAAACTTTGGTTTCTATCCACAGGCCGGATGTTCCTTTTCTGACCACAGTAAAGCACAACCGCCTGCAAAAGTCAAGACATATCCCCCATAACCGCAAGGAGGTAATCTTATGAGCAAGAACCGTGATCTGATCTATGATATGAGCGATTCTCCGGAGACGGAGGACTTCGAGCAGCTCGACAGCGAGCCGCTGCAGCTCGGCGGCGTCGGCGAGGATGAACCCGCCGCAGACGACCGCCAGGTGACGACGCCGGGCGACGTGCACGTCGCGCCGCAGATGCCAGCGCCGATCGACGGCACGCTGCGCCAGTTTGCGCTGCGCGTGCCGGGCGTGATCGACGAGTGCAGCGGCATCATGGTGTTCGGCAAGCGCATTAAGTCGCTGGTCTTTTCGACCGACCTGAGCATCATCCGCAACGTCAACGCCGACGCGGTGTTCGCGGTCTATCCCTTCACGCCGCAGCCGATCATCACGCAGGCGCTGCTCATGGCGAGCGATCTGCCGGTGTTCGTCGGCGTCGGCGGCGGGCTGACGACGGGAAAGCGCGTCGTGAACCTCGCCATGTACGCCGAGATGCAGGGCGCGACCGGCGTGGTCGTCAATGCGCCGACGCCGGGACGCATCCTCAATCGTATCCGCAGCAGTGTCGATGTGCCGGTTGTGGTCACGGTGGCCAATTCCGACACGAACTACCGCCACCGCATCGAGGACGGCGCTGCGATCATGAACGTGGCCGCCGGTGCGCAGACACCGGAGATCGTGGCCGAGATCCGCGAGCGCTTCCCGGATTACCCCATCATCGCGACCGGCGGCGCGGATGAGGAGAGCATCCGTGCCACCATCCGCGCGGGCGCCAACGCGATCGTCTGGACGCCGCCGTCCAGCGCGGAGCTGTTTCGCGACGTGATGAAAAATTACCGCGAGGGCAAGCCGCACCCCTGATTTTCGGAACCTCTTTCTCTTTGCTTTCTCTTTCTGTTATTTGCGCAAAAGGACGCATCCATTCGGATGCGTCCTTTTGTTGTCCTGTTTGGCACCTCAGAGCAGGCAGAGCACGACACACGCCTGCTCGCGCGTCATGTTCTCGCGCGGACGGAAGCTGCCGTCGGGCATGCCGCTGATGACGCCGGCGCGCTGCAGCGCCTCCACGGCGGGCAGGGCATAGGCGGCGATGTCGCCGGCGTCCGTGAACGTGACGGGCGGGACATCCGTGCCCAGCCGGATGCCGAAGCGTTCGGCGTAACGATAGACCATGACGGCCATATCCTGCCGCGAGATGTTGGCATCGGGCGCAAACGCGGTGTCAGAGACGCCATAGACGACGCCGTTTTCGGCTGCCCAGCTGACATAGGGCGCATACCACGCGTCTGCGGGCACGTCGGTGAATTTTCCCGTCTTGTATGCGGACACGTCCGCACCCTGCAGCCCGGCGAGCATGGTCACAAACTGCGCGCGCGTCATGTTCGCGGCGGGGGCGAAGGTCGTCGCCGTCATGCCGGAGACGACGCCCGCGTCATAGAGCTGCCTGATGTACGGATAGCTCCAGCGGCTCTCAGGCACGTCCGTGAACGGGAAGGGCGGTTCGCCCGGCTGCACGTCGCGGTAGGTGCTGTAGATATCGTCCATCAGGTTCAGATAGAACAGGTGCGTCTGCACGATGCTCTTGTTGGCGATGCCGCCGACGAACTGCATATGGTCGGCGCGCGTGACGGGCATGACGTACCAGATGCCGGGACGGAAGGCGATATCGGAGTAGCCGTCATAGTTGACCCAGCCCTGCGAGCCGTCCTGCCTGCGGCACTCGGTGGTGTTTTTGTCCGTCGTGGTCGGATAGAGGGCGGAGACGGTGTTGACCAGCCCGTCGTTCGGCAGCCAGCTGCGGTCGATGTAGATGCCGCCGGCGGTGTACTTGTCATAGTATTTGCCCATGTTGTACGAGAACGACAGCATCAGCGCGCACATACCGTTCGACGGGATGGCAGACACGGTGGGATAGTGGTTTCCGGTGCGCGGATCGGCCGAGGTCTGGTCGCCCGCATAGGAGAAATAGTAGACGTTCGGCTGGATAGCGATGCCCTTGTTGATCTCCAGCGACTTGTCGATCGTGAGGTCGAGGAAGGCGTTGTCGTTGTGCGACAGGAAATCGGATTTGAGCACGCGCTCGAGCGCCTGCGCGAAGGTCTCGTTTTCGTCCTTGCGGATGCCGAACTGGTCGAGCTGGAAATCATACACGCCCTTGTACTTGGACAGCCCCAGCGCCTTGGATGCGGAGGTGGCAAGCTCGGCCGCGGCCTTTGTAAAGTCTGCGTTGCACTCAATGAACGACGTGCCGTTGTGCGGCGCGGCGATGGCGGTCAGCGAGTGCACCCAGCTGCCCTTGCCGCCGAGGAAAAACGGGCTCGGCTCGACACCGGCGGCTCTGGCTGCGGCGACCTCCTCCGGGCAGCCGTTGGTGAGGATCTCGAGGAACAGGCGCGTGGTCGCGCCGCCGAAGCTGTGGCCGACGAGGTTCACGGCGCGCTCTGTGCCCCAGCCGTCAAAGAGCGGCTGCTCGTAGTCAATGCCGTAGCGCTCGTGGCCGAAGTCCTGTGCATGCTTGACGCCGTAGTCCGTGCGTGTGCCGGCGAGCTGCGCATAGAGCTCACACGCGCGGTCCCACGCGCTCGAGAGCGGACCGACGGAGGCGGCATACGTCTCGTAGCCCTTCGCGGACAGATAGTCTGTGAGGCTGCCGGTGGTCATGCCCCAGTAGGGCATGATGCGGTAGATCTTGTCGCGCTGTCCCCAGCCGAGCAGACCGTGCACAAACACGACCGGGTCGTCTGAGCGGGCCTGGTCATCGGCTGCGGCGGCAGGGATGACACACAGGCTCAGCGCGAGCACCACCGTCAGCAGCAGACACAGAAGTCGACGTGTTTTTTTCATGGTTTACCCCCTTGTCTTGTTGTTTTCACAGATTCATCCTTCTCACATAACCGGCAATGTGTCTATATTATACTTGCAAAAACTGCCGATTGCAAGACGTTTTGACGAGAGTCTGTTGTTTATCTGCGCAAAAGAAAAAGTCCCCGCGCTGATGCGCGGGGAATTTCAGTCGTCCAATTCGGTAAACAGATCCCACGGATAGCAGTCCGGCGGCTGCTGCTCGAAGTAGAGCACCTCGCCGGTTTCCGGGTGGGCAAAGTGCAGGCAGTGCGACCAGAGCGCGATCGGCCCGTCATCTGGCAGGGTGCTGTACTTCCGGTCGCCCCAGAGCGGCAGACCGCGCGACGAGAACTGGCAGCGGATCTGGTGCGTGCGCCCGGTCTGCAGATAGATGCGCACGAGCGAGAGTTCTGCGCGCGTGCCGAGCACTTCGTAATCGAGCACGGCCTTCTGCACGCCCTTGGCCATCTTGTCGGTGACATAGGTCTTGCGCTCGTTCGGGTCGCGGCGCAGCAGATCACGGTAAGTGCCCTGCAGCGGCGAAGGCGCTCCGTGCACGACGGCCAGATACGTCTTGCCGAAGTCGTGCTCGCGGATCTGCGCCGAGAGCTTCGACGCAGCGCCCGGCGTGCGCGCGAGCACCATCAGCCCGCTGACTACGCGGTCGAGCCGGTGCACGGTGCGCACGCAGGTCTTCGGGTCTCCGAGCGTTTGACGCACCAGCTCGGGCATGCCGCCCGGCTCGTCCGTGGACAGCACGCCCGCAGGCTTGATGCACACGAGGATGCTGTTGTCCTGATAGAGAATGTCCATGTCGTCGCCTCATTTTTCAGTCTGCCGCGAGTATACCACAAATGCACCGCGCGGGCAACAGCGAGCGGCACGAAGGGCTTGAGACGCAGCCGGAAATGACCGGCGAAGACCGTGTGAGCGCATAAAATTGCCCTCCCGGACGGCGCCGGGAGGGCAATGCGGTGGATTTAAGAGCTTGTCTTACAGGGCGCACAGCACGACGCACGCCTGTTCGCGGGTCGCAGTGCCTAGCGGCTGGAAGCTGCCGTCGGGCATGCCGCTGATGACACCTGCACGGTGCAGCGCCTGCACAGCGGGCAGAGCATAGACGGAGATGCTGCTCTCGTCCGTGAAGGGCGTGACCGTCTGCTGCTGCAGTGCGACATCGTAGCGCTGCGTATACTGATAGAGCATCACGGCCATGTCCTGCCGCGTGATCTTGGCGTCGGGCGAGAAGGTCGTGGCGCTCGTGCCGCTGACGATGCCGTTGGCGAGGGCCCAGTTGACGTAGGGCGCATACCACGCGCCCTCCGGCACGTCGCGGAACGAGGTGGCCGGGTATTTCGACACGTCTGCCTTTGCAAGACCGGCGAGCATGGTTACAAACTGCGCGCGTGTGACATCGCCTGCCGGCTCAAAGGTCGTGGGCGTCATGCCGGAGACGACACCGGCATCGTACATCTGCTTGATGTAGGTGTAGCTCCAGCGGTCGGCTGCCACATCCGTGAACGGCAGACCGGACGCCGCGCTCACATGGGAGAGATTGCCCATCAGGCTCAGGTAGAACTGGCGCAGCGCGGTCACGCTCTGCGACGCCAGATCGGGCACGGGCATGCCGGCAATGAAGTTGCCGTGGTCATAGTGGCGCACAGGCATCACGTTCCACACGCCGGGCTGATAGCTGACGTTGGAGTAACCATCCTGCTGGATATAGCCGGTCTGACCGCTCTTGGTCAGGCAGCGGCCGGCGCTGTCGGTCGGATACAGGGCGGAGACGGTGTTGACGAGTCCGTCGTTCGGTGCCCAGGTCTTGTCGATGCGGAAGCCGCCTGCAGTCGTCTGGTCATAATAGCTGCACATTCTGTTTGCAAACGGCACGAACAGCGGCGTCATGTCGACGGCCGAGGTGCGCTCACCGGTGACGCTGCTCTGGCGCGTCTTGTCGCCGGCGTAGGAGAAGTAATAGACATTGGGCTGGATCTCGATATCGTCGTTGAGCTCCAGCGCGCGGTCGATCGTCAGGTCGCGGAAGACATTGTCGTTGTGCGACAGGAAGTCCGAGTGCAGCACGCGGTCGAGTGCCTCGAGCACGGTCTCACCGTCCTTGCGGTAGAAGCCGAACTGTTCGAGCTGGAAATCATACACGCCCTTGAAGTCCGAGATGCCCAGCAGCTTTGCCATCGCGGTCGAGGCCTCGGCCGCAAACTGCGCCATGTTGTCGCAGCACTCGAGGAAGGTCGTGCCGTTGTGCGGGGCAGCCAGCGTCGTCAGGGAATAGACCCAGTCGGCCTTTCCGCCCTTGAAGAAAGGGGAGACCTCCGTGCCGGCGGCCTTGGCCGCAGCCTGCTCCTCTGCAGAGCCGTCGGCCAGAATATCCAGGAACAGGCGGATCGTCGCGCCGCCGAAGCTGTGGCCGACGAGGTTGATCTTCTTGCTCGCGCTCCAGCCGGCAAACAGCGGCTTGTCATACGTCGCGCCGTAGCGCGCGTGGCCATATTCGGCGGCGTGCGCCGCGCCGTAGTCCACGGTCGTGCCGGTGAGCTGGGCATAGAGCTCGCACGCGCGGTCCCACGCGCTCGAGAGCGGGCCGACGGAGGCGGCGTAGCTCTCATAACCCTTGCCCGTCATATACGGCATCAGGTCGGTCGACAGACCCCAGTAGGGGACGGCGGAATAGATCTGGTCATGTTCGCCCCAGCCCATCAGGCCGTGGACATAGACCGTCGGGTAGCGCGTTGCGCCGGACTGCGTGTTCGCAGCGGCCGCCGGCAGGAGCAGAAGACTCCCGGCCATCACCAGTGCGAGCAGCAGACACAAAAACTTCTTGCTTTTTTTCATGGTGTATGCACATTCCTTTCCGGCGCGCCGGGGCGCGCTTCTATTTTTTGAGTATTATAATTCCAGCCGCGCCGGTTTGCAATCCTGGTAACGCAGAAGATGTTGTGTCAGATTCGTTCGCGTGTGAGGTTTTTGGACACGTGGGCGCATTTGTCGCACGGCGGCGCGGGCATCTGTGTGCGCGTACAAAAAACGTCCCCCGGCCCAGAGCCGGGAGACGTTTGCAAAGCGGGGATTTACAGCATGCACAGCATGGTACAGGCCTGTTCGCGGGTAGCGGTTCCGTACGGCTGGAAGCTGCCGTCGGGCATGCCGCTGATGACACCGGCGCGCTGCAGCGTCTGCACGGCGATCTGAGCATAGGCTGCAATGCTGCCCGCATCCGTGAAGGGGGTGACCGGCTGCTGCTGCAGATGCACCTGGAAGCGCTGCGTGTAGCTGTAGAGCATCACGGCCATGTCCTGCCGCGTGATGCTGGCGTCGGGCGAGAAGGTCGCGGCGCTCGTGCCGCTGACGATGCCGTTGGCGAGCGCCCAGTTGACGTAGGGCGCGTACCACGCGCCTTCCGGCACATCGCGAAACGGCGTGGCCGGGCAGTTCGACACGTCCGCACCGGCGAGCCCGGCGAGCATGGTCACGAACTGCGCACGCGTCACGTTCGCGGCGGGGGAGAAGGTCGTAGCGCTCGTGCCGCTGACGACACCGGCGTCATACAGCTCCTTGATATACGGGTAGCTCCAGCGCGACTCGGCCACGTCCGTGAACGGGAAGGCGGTACCGGTCGCCGCGGTGGTATAGGTGCTGTAGATGTCCTCCATAATGCCGCGGTAGAGTGCGCGTGTCTTGACGAGGCTGCCGTTGAGCATGCCGCCGACGAACTGGATGTGGTCAAACGACTGCACGGGCATGACGTACCAGATGCCGGGCTGGAAGTTAATGTTGGAATAGCCGTCGTAATTCGTCCAGCCCTGCTTGCCGTCCTTTGTCAGGCAGGTGCCGTCGCTGTGGATGGGGTAGAAGGCGGACACGGTGTTGACCATGCCGTCGTTCGGGCGCCAGCTCTTGTCGATGTAGAAGCCGCCGGCGGTGTACTTGTCATAGTATTTGCCCATGTTGTATGCGCCGGGGTAGAACAGCGTCCACATCCTGGCCGACGGGATGTAGTTGCCGGAGACCGGGTCCTGCACGGTCTGGTTACCGGCATAGGAGAAGTAGTAGACATTCGGCTCGATGCCGATGCCGTCATTGATCTCGAGCGACTTGTCGATCGTCAGGTCGAGGAAGGCGTTGTCGTTGTGCGACAGGAAGTCGGTGCTGAACACGCGCTGCAGCGTCTCGAGCACGGTCTCATCGGGGTCTTTGTAGATGCCGAACTGCTCCAGCTGGAAGTCGAGCAGGTTCTTGAGCTCCGTGATGCCGAAGCCCTTGGCGAGCGTCTCGGCCAGGTTCGTGGACACGTCCATGATCGTGCCGTTGGATTCAATGAAGCTCGTGCCGTTATGCGGCGCTGCGACCTCGGTCATGGAGTGCACCCAGCTGCTCTTGCCGCCGGTGAACAGCGGGCTCGGTGCGGTGCCGGCGGCCTTGGCCGCTGCGACTTCCTCCGCGCTGCCGTTTGCCATCAGCTCGAGAAACAGGCGCGTCGTCGCGCCGCCGAAGCTGTGACCGACGAGATTTACGGCGCGGCGCGTGCCCCAGCCGTCAAAGAGCGGCCGGTCGTAGGTGATGCCGTAGCGCGCGTGGTCGTGCGCAGCGCTGTGCGCCGCGCCGTAGTCGACCGTCGTGCCGGTCAGCTGCGCGTAGAGCTCACACGCGCGGTCCCATGCGCTCGAGATCGGGCCGACGGTGGCCAAATACGTCTCGTAGCCGAGGGAGTTGAGATATGCCGTCAGGCTGCCGGTGGTCATACCCCAGTAGGGCAGCACGCTGTTGAGACCGGCGCGCTCGCCCCAGCCCATCAGACCGTGCACGAACACGACCGGGTCGCTTTTGCTGCTCGGACAGGTCCGGTCTGCGGCCGCTGCCGGAAGCACACACAGGCTCACGGCCAGTGTGAGTGCCAGCAGCAGACTCAAAAATCGTTTGTTTCGTCTTGTCATTTGCTTACCTCCTGATATCGTGGGTGCAATGCGCCGGTTTCCCGTGCGCGCGGAAAAGCGGGGCTGGCGCGCCGCTGCGTACCTGCGCACCGTTTGATGTATATATCTGTATGCAATACAAATGAATTACAATACTGGAATAATGCACACAATTCCGGCGCGGCGAGAGATTTTTGCACACAAAGCAAATATTGTATAAAATGGCAAACCGATTTTGCATTTTTCCCCGTCATCATTCACGAAAATTCATAAATTCTGTATTTGATTTCGGAAAATTCTACGAATTTGGGCATTCTCTTGCAAACTGTATAAAAACCGCTTTTGCACATTGTGAAGATTTGGACAGTTTTGCGCACATTCGTTATAGCACCGCAAGGGGCGATTTGATATAATATAAACGAAATAGAACGGAAACGTATCCCAGCGAAAATCGAACAGTTGGAGGTAATGGAATGAGCAAAAAATACCTGTACTATTTCAGCGAAGGAAGTCAGGCGTTCGGCGGTGACAAGACCGCGATGCGCAACACACTTGGCGGCAAGGGTTCCGGCCTGGCGGAGATGACAGCGGCCGGTATGCCGGTGCCGCAGGGCTTCACGATCACGACGGAAGCCTGCACGCAGTACTATACGGACGGCCGGCAGATCAATGCGGAGATCCAGGCGGACATCTTTGCGCACGTCAAGGGCCTTGAGGAGATCACCGGCAAGAAGCTCGGCGACGTGGAAAATCCCCTGCTGGTGTCCGTGCGCTCCGGCGCGCGCCAGTCCATGCCCGGCATGATGGACACCATCCTCAACCTCGGTCTGAACGACGCGTCCGTTGAGGGTCTGGCCAAGAAGACCGGCAACCCGCGCTTTGCCTACGACAGCTACCGCCGCTTTGTGCAGATGTTTGCAGACGTCGTCATGGGCGTGTCCAAGAGCCTGTTCGAGGAAGAGATCGACAAGATGAAGGCCGACAAGGGCGTCACGAACGACGTTGATCTGGATGCCGACGATCTCAAGCAGCTCGTCGTCATCTTCAAGAAGATCTACGAGGACAACGAGCACAAGCCCTTCCCGCAGGATCCGAACGAGCAGCTCATCGAGGCCGTCAAGGCCGTGTTCCGCAGCTGGGATAACCCGCGCGCGAACGTCTACCGCAAGATGAACGAGATCCCCTATGAGTGGGGCACTGCCGTCAACGTCCAGCAGATGGCCTTCGGCAACTCCGGCGACCGCTCCGGCACGGGCGTTGCCTTCACGCGCGACCCCGCCACGGGCGAGAAGAAGCTCATGGGTGAGTACCTCATCAATGCGCAGGGCGAGGACGTCGTCGCAGGCGTGCGTACCCCGAGCCCGATCAGCCACCTGCAGGAGCAGATGCCCGAGGTGTATGATGAGTTCGTGGCGATCGCCAACCGCCTTGAGCACTACTTTAAGGATATGCAGGATATGGAGTTCACCATCGAGGATGGCAAGCTCTACATGCTCCAGACCCGCAACGGCAAGCGCACCGCGCAGGCCGCGCTGCAGATCGCGTGCGACCTCGTCGACGAGGGCATGATCACCGAGCGCGAGGCCGTGCTGCGCGTCGAGCCCAAGCAGCTCGATACGCTGCTGCACCCGCAGTTTGACGCCGAGGCGCTCAAGCGCGCCGACGCCATCGGCAAGGGCCTTGCCGCATCCCCCGGCTCTGCCTGCGGTCAGGTCGTTTTCTCCGCTGAGGACGCCGAGGAAGCCGTCAAGAACAAGACCATGCCGAAGGTCGTCCTCGTCCGTCTCGAGACCAGCCCCGAGGACATCGTGGGCATGCAGGTCTCTCAGGGCATCCTGACCGTGCGCGGCGGTATGACCAGCCATGCGGCCGTCGTCGCCCGCGGCATGGGCACCTGCTGCGTCTCCGGCTGCGGCAATGACAACAATGTCCGCATCAGCTACGCCGACAAGTTCTTTGAGATCAACGGCCACAAGTTCACCGAGGGTGACTGGATCTCTCTCGACGGCAGCACCGGCAACATCTACGCCGGCCAGATCCCGACCGTCGCCGCTACCGGCAACAAGAACTTCAACCGCCTCATGGGCTGGGCTGACGCAGCCCGCCGCCTGAACGTCGAGGCCAACGCCGACAACCCGCGCGATGCGCAGCAGGCGGTCGATCTCGGCGCCGAGGGCATCGGCCTGTGCCGCACCGAGCATATGTTCTTCGCCGAGGACCGCATCAAGGCCGTCCGCGAGATGATCTGCGCCCGCACCGTCGAGGAGCGCAAGGTCGCGCTGGCGAAGGTCGAGCCGTTCCAGCAGAGCGACTTTGAGGCCATGTACCGCATTATGGGCACCCGCCCGATGACCATCCGCTATCTCGATCCCCCGCTGCACGAGTTCCTGCCCACCCAGAAGGCGGACATCGAGGAGCTGGCGCAGGAGATGGGCATGACGTTTGACGAGCTGCAGGATGTCGTCGTGTCCCTGCACGAGTTCAACCCCATGATGGGCCACCGTGGCTGCCGCCTGTGCGTCACCTATCCGGAGATCGCCGAGATGCAGACCAACGCCGTCATCAAGGCGGCGCTCAAGGTCAGCGCCGAGACCGGCACGATGATCACGCCGTACATCATGATCCCGCTGGTCGGCGAGCGCAAGGAGCTCAAGTTCATCAAGGACATCGTTGTCCGCACGGCGGACGCGCTCATCAAAGATGCTGGCGTGGACATGAAGTACCACGTCGGCACCATGATCGAGATCCCGCGCGCCGCGCTCACGGCCGACGAGATCGCCAAGGAAGCGGACTTCTTCAGCTTCGGCACCAACGACCTGACGCAGATGACCTTCGGCTTCAGCCGTGACGACGCTGCAAAGTTCCTCGGCAGCTACTACGACACCAAGATCTATGAGAGCGACCCGTTCCAGCATCTGGACATCAACGGTGTCGGCAAGCTCGTGGAGATGGCCTGCAAGCTTGGCCGTCAGACGAATCCGGAGCTCGAGCTCGGCATCTGCGGCGAGCACGGCGGCGATCCGTCCTCCGTCGAGTTCTGCCACAAGGTCGGCCTGGACTACGTGTCCTGCTCGCCGTTCCGCGTGCCCATCGCCCGTCTGGCCGCGGCACAGGCTGCGATCAAGGAGAGCCTGTAATCCGCGCCGGTAAGGCAGCGCAAACAGCATAGCAAACGCCCCTGTTTTCGTGTGAAAACAGGGGCGTTTGAGATTTCCGGAAAACCCAAGAGGCTCGCCGGAAAACGGCTTGCAGTCTGCCGTGTGCACGATCTGCGCACCGGCGGAGGAGCTGCCCCCCGCACGCACTTCCGGTTCCGAGCGCGTGCGGGGCTTTTTATGGCTTTGTATGTTTTATTCGTCGAGACCCGGCACCTGCGGCAGGGTCGCAAAGCTCTCGGCGAGCTGCGCGTCGGTGGGGATGAAGTCGCTCATCTCGCCGTTGTGGAACTTCTCATAGGCGACCATGTCGAAGTAGCCGGTGCCGGTCAGGCCGAAGACGATGGTCTTTTCTTCGCCGGTCTCGCGGCACTTGACGGCCTCGTCGATGGCGACGCGGATGGCGTGGCTGGATTCCGGCGCGGGCAGGATGCCCTCGATGCGCGCAAACTGCTCGGCTGCCTCGAACACCTTTGTCTGCTCGACGGAGCGGGCCTCCATGTAGCCGTCGTGATACAGCTGCGAGACGATGGAGCTCATGCCGTGGTAGCGCAGACCGCCGGCGTGGTTCGGCGAGGGGATGAAGCCGCTGCCGAGCGTGTACATCTTGGCCAGCGGGCAGACCTTGCCGGTGTCGCAGAAGTCGTAGGCGAACTTGCCGCGCGTGAGGCTCGGGCAGGAGGCGGGCTCGACGGCGATGAACCGATAGTCGCGCTCACCGCGCAGCTTCTCGCCCATGAACGGGGAGATGAGGCCGCCGAGGTTGCTGCCGCCGCCGGCGCAGCCGATAATAATATCCGGCACGACGCCGTATTTGTCGAGGGCCGTTTTCGTCTCCAGACCGATGACCGACTGGTGCAGCAGCACCTGATTGAGCACGCTGCCGAGCACGTAGCGGTAGCCGGGGGTCGAGGTGGCGACCTCGACGGCCTCGCTGATCGCGCAGCCGAGCGAGCCGGTCGTGCCGGGGTGCTCGGCGAGGATGCGACGGCCGATCTCCGTCTCCGTGGACGGGCTCGGCGTCACGGACGCGCCGTAGGTGCGCATGACCTCACGGCGGAATGGCTTTTGCTCATACGAGCACTTGACCATGTAGACCTTGCAGTCGAGCCCGAGGTAGGCGCAGGCCATCGACAGGGCCGTGCCCCACTGGCCGGCACCGGTCTCGGTCGTGACGCCGCGCAGCCCCTGCTGCTTGGCGTAGTACGCCTGCGCGATGGCGCTGTTGAGCTTGTGCGAGCCGGAGGTGTTGTTGCCCTCAAACTTGTAATAGATCTTCGCCGGGGTCTGCAGCTGCTTTTCCAGGCAGTAGGCGCGCACGAGCGGCGAGGGGCGGTACATTTTGTAAAAATCGCGGATCTCGTCCGGGATGGGGATCTCGCGGTCGTCGTTGTCGAGCTCCTGACGGATCAGCTCGTCGCAGAACACGGGGCGCAGATCGTCGAACGACATCGGCGCGCCGGTGGCGGGATTGCGCAGCGGGGCGGGCTTGACCTTCATGTCGGCGCGGACATTGTACCACGTGCGCGGCATTTCGTCCTCGGACAGGTAGATCTTGTAGGGAATGTTTTCGTTTGCCATGGTGTTAGCTCCTTTCGGCCGGGGCCTTTCCGGGCAAGAAAAAAACGACCCTTGTCCACGGAAAGACCAATACGGAATTGATCTTTGGGACAAAAGCCGGAAAACTTCTGCGGTGCCACCCAAATTGGCGCAAGTGCGCCCGCTCGGCGACGTGCCATCACACGTCTTTCCCTGGTAACGGGGGAAAAGCCCGTCGGACTTTACCGCCTCACGGCGTCTCGTCCGCCCTCCGCAGTCCATTCAGCGAGACCGTCTCTGCTGCCATCACACCAACCGGCAGCTCTCTGGGAAAAGACGCAAACCCTCGCTTACTCCTCTGCATCTGTGGTTTGCTGCTTTGAACTTGGCGCAAGCATACGCCCAAATATCATCGCTTGTCAAGTAGCCGGATGCACTTTTTCCGCTTTTCACAAACGCGGGCGGCCACACGCAAGAATATTTCGCCATTTAAACACAAAAAGACGAAAAGAAACTGAAAAATTCGGGTGCATCTCACACTTTACATTCGCAAAGCGGCGGCTTATACTGAATTTACCGGAATTGGGTCCGAAACCGGCAACTGAGAATGGGAGTGATTTCTGTGGCGGAAAACAAGACATTATGCATTGCCTGCAAGTATAAATTCCACGACCGGGATTTGCAGCCGTGCGCGGACTGCCTGCGAGCCACGCAGCTGGCGCAGCGGGGCGTCGACCGGTATCAGAAGGCGGCGGAGCCGAAGACCGGGGCGCCTGTCCCGGAGACGCGCAGGGCACATCCGTCGGCCAAGACGCTGTGCTTTGCCTGTAAGTATATGTACTGCGACTGGGACGCTGAGCCCTGCCGGACATGTCTGCGGCACAGTCTGGCGGAAGCGGGGCAGACGGATGCCTTCGAGCCGGAAACGGCGTCGAAAGCGAACGGTTTATGAATTTTGCTAAAGATATCGTTCAAAAAAACTAATAGTTTGGCAGTTATCGCCGTTGATTTCCGTTTGCGATTTCCGCTATAATAAAAGCGTGCAAGGGAGCACATCTTCGAAAAGCGAAGGTGCGCTCTCTTGTCTTTTTTTATTTCTTTCGCCCACAAAAAACGGAAAAAACACAAAAACCGGTAAACGGACCCACCGGCGCGGGCGAAAAAATCAAGAACAGGAGGATATGAACATGAAACTGAAACGACTGACGGCACTGCTGCTTTCTGTGATGATGGTGCTTTCTCTGGCCGCGTGCGGAGGCGGCGGTGATACAAAAGATGATTCGGCGTCCGGCGACCTGTCGGGCAAGACGATCATTATCGGCAACATTACCCCGGTGACCGGCGCGCAGGCGGCCTACGGCCTGGCCATCACGAACTCCATCCAGCTGGCGATCGATGAGATCAACGCCGCCGGCGGTATCCTCGGCGCGACCGTGAAGCTCTCCACCAAGGACGACCAGGGCACGCCGGCAGAAGCGGTTTCCGGCTTCAACTCGCTGCTCAGCGAGGGCGCGTCGGCTATCATCGGCGCAACGCTCTCGAGCTGCACATCCGCGATCACGAGCCTGGCCGACGATGAGGGCATCGTGCTCGTAACGCCGAGCTCCACGGCGGACTCCATCACCACCAAGGACGACTACGTTTTCCGTTCCTGCTTCAAGGACAGCTTCCAGGGTGAGATGGTCGCGGCCTACGCCAAATATCAGGGCTGGACGAAAGCCGCCGTTCTGTATGCGACCGGCGACACCTACTCCTCCGGCCTGCACGATTCGTTCGTGATGGCGGCCGAGAAATACGGCATCGAGATCGTCTGCGAGCAGTCCTCGTCCGATACCGGCGCCGTGGACTTCTCCTCGCAGCTGGCGACCATCGCCGCCTCCGGCGCGGACATACTCTTCGCTCCGTATTACTACGATGCAGTCGGCCCGAAAATCATCCCGCAGGCACGTGAGGCCGGCTTCAAGGGCGCGATCATGGGCTGCGACGGCTTTGACGGTACGCAGGACTACACCACCGGCGACCTGAGCGCTTACGAGAACGTCTACTTCACCAACCACTACTCCCCGGAGGACAGCTCCGAGATTGTCCAGAATTACGTTAAGAACTATACCGCTAAGTACGGCTCCGAATCCATGAACGCCCTCGGCGCGTTGGCCTATGACGCCATGTACATGGTCAAGCAGGCCATCGAGAAGGCCGGCAGCATCGACCACGATGCCATCCGCGACGCGATGAGCGGCATGCACTATGTCGGCGTCACCGGCGACATGACCCTCGACGAGACCGGCACGCCGGAAAAGAGCGTGGCCATCCTGACCTTCACGCCTTCTGACGGCAAGCTCGTGCAGAAGTTCGTCAAGACGCAGAGCTGACACGTCCCCGGCGATACAGCCGGAACCGGACGCGCTCCAGAGCAATGACCTTTGCGCGAAAGTGCCGGCCGGCGCTTTCGCGCACAAATATTCCGGCGCGGCTGACCTGCGCAAAAACCGGAAAGGCAGGGAGAGAATATGACTGACTTTTTACAGCAACTGATCATCGGGCTCCGCCTCGGCAGCGTCTATGCGCTCGTGGCGCTGGGCTACACGATGGTTTACGGTATTATCCGACTTATCAACTTTGCACACGGCGACTTCATCATGGTCGGCGGCTATACGCTATATTTCACCGTGCCGATCCTGCTGCACAGCATGGGGCTGCCGGCATGGACGGGGGTGCTTGCAGCGATCGTGATTTGCGCGCTCGTGGGCGTTGTGGTCGAGCTGGTGGCCTACCGGCCGGTGCGGCGCAAGGGCACGAGCATGTCGGCGCTCATCACGGCGATCGCCATGAGCCTGCTGCTGGAAAACCTCGCGCAGGCCATCCCGGCCATGGGCCCGAACCCGCGCGTGATCTCCGACGAGATCTTCAGCACGGCGCCGATCTCCATCGGCGGCGTGTCGGTGAATATGGCGGCCGTCGTCACGATCGTCATCGCAGCCGTCGTTATGGCGGCGCTGCAGCTGTTCGTGCAGAAGACGAAGCTCGGCCGCGCCATGCGCGCCGTGTCCGAGAACAAGGAGGCGTCCACACTTGTGGGCATCAATGTCAACCGCACGATCGTGACGACGTTTGCCATCGGCTCGGGGCTTGCGGCAGTTGCGGCGCTGATGTACTGCGCGCAGTATCACACCGTGACGACGACGATGGGGTCCATGCTGGGCCTCAAGGCGTTCGTTGCAGCCGTCATGGGCGGCATCGGCCTGATCCCGGGCGCCATGCTCGGCGGCATCGTCGTCGGCATCATCGAGGCGCTCGTGACGGCGTACATCAGCTCGTCGCTGGCAAATGCCGTGGTGTTTTTGATCCTGATCGTGATGCTGCTGGTCAAGCCGGCCGGCATCCTCGGAAAGAATGTAGGTGAGAAGGTATGAATACGCTGCAAAAAAAGAAACTGCGCGGTACCGGCGTCAACTGCGGCATGATCGTGCTGCTCTTTGCCGTGGTGCTGCTGCTCGGTCAGGTGCTCCCGGACAATACCTATCGCCGCGTGCTGGTACCGATCATCTGGCAGATGTGTATCTTCATCCTGCTCGGCACGTCGCTCAACCTCACGCTCGGCTATCTGGGCCAGCTCACGCTCGGCCACATGGGCTTTGCGGGCATCGGCGCGTATACCGCCGCGCTGAGCTCGCTCGCGCTTGAGCGCGCGGGCGTGTTCGAGGCGTCCAAGGCGGCGCCCGGCCAGCTCATTCTGGTCGTGCTCGGCTGCTGTCTGCTCGGCGCCATTTTCGCAGGGCTGCTCGGACTGCTCGTGGGCATTCCGGCGCTGCGTCTGCGCGGCGACTATCTGGCCATCGTGACGCTCGGCTTCGGCCTCATCGTTGAAAACGTCATCGCAAACCTGCCCTTTGCCGGCGGTGACGGTCTGGCGAGCGGAACGGCCAGCTCCTCGCTCTATGCCAACGGCCTCGGGCTGTCGACCTCGCTGCAGGCGAAGTATGTGTGGCTCGTGCTCGGCATCACCGTTTTGTGCATCGCGCTCATGTGCACATTCATCCGCTCCAAATACGGCCGCGCCATCGAGGCCATCCGCGACGATGAGATCGCAGCGGCGGCCTCCGGCGTGAACACGACGTATTATAAGATCCTTACGTTCGTTATCTCGGCATTCTTTGCGGGCCTTGCCGGCGGACTGTATGCCACATGCTTTTCCTCGCTCACGACGGCGAGCTTTACGTTCACCAGCGCCTCGATCTGGAATTCGACTTTCATCGTCGTCATCGTGGTGCTTGGCGGCATGGGCTCCATGACCGGCTCGGTGCTGGCGGCCGTCGCGATGTACCTGCTCAACTATGAGATCAAAAACGGCGCATGGGTGTCGGCGCTGCCAAGCTTTGTGCAGTCGCTGTTTCAGTTCCCGATGCTGATCTATGCGCTCGTGCTGCTGGTCGTCATCATCTTCCGCCCCAGAGGCATTCTGGGCACGTATGAATTTTCACTCGACCGGCTGCTGTTCGACGGCCATCTGGCCGGGAAGAAAAAGGCCAGGGCCAGGAAGGGGGGCGCCGACGCATGACCGATACCAGACCCGTTGTGCTCAAAGCGGAGCACCTCGGCATCACCTTCGGCGGCCTGAAGGCCGTGTCGGATTTTAATATGGAGATCCACGAGGGCGAGCTCATGGGACTCATCGGCCCGAACGGTGCAGGCAAGACCACGGTCTTTAACCTGCTCACCGGTGTGTATGTGCCGACGGAGGGGGCATTCTACCTCTGCGGGCAGAAGCTCAACGGCAAGCAGACCTATCAGGTCGTGGAGGCCGGCATTGCCCGCACGTTTCAGAACATCCGCCTGTTCAAGGCCATGACGGTGCTCGACAACGTGAAGATCGCCTTCACGAAGGACATCCATTACAACCTTGCCGACAGCCTTCTGCGCACGAAAAAGTACTGGAGCACGGAGCAGGAGCTGACCGACAAGGCCATGGAATACCTGCGCATCGTCCATCTGGACGACAAGGCCGGACAGCTCGCGTCCAGCCTGCCCTACGGCCAGCAGCGCAAGCTGGAGATCGCCCGCGCGCTGGCAACGAACATGAAGCTGCTGCTGCTCGACGAGCCGGCAGCCGGCATGAACCCGACCGAGACGGCGGAGCTGCTCTCGTGCATCAACACCATCCGCGATACGTTCCATGTGGCCATCCTGCTCATCGAGCACGATATGAGCCTGGTCATGCGCGTCTGCGAGCGCATTCAGGTCATCAACTTCGGCCAGACGATCGCCGCCGGACTCCCGTCGGAGATCGCGAGCAATCAGGAGGTCATCGAGGCGTATCTCGGCGAAGAGGAGGCGGACGACGATGCTGAAGATTGAAGATCTGGAGGTGTCCTACGGCGCCGTGCAGGCGCTGCGCGGCATCAGTATGGAGGTCAATGACGGCGAGATCGTCTCGCTCATCGGCGCCAACGGTGCCGGCAAGACCACCACGCTGCACGCCATCACCGGGCTCGTGCCCATCAAGAGCGGCTCCGTGATCTACGACGGACACGACCTGCGCAAGACGGATCCCAGCCGCATCGTCACCATGGGCCTTGCGCACGTCCCGGAGGGGCGGCAGGTGTTCACGCGCATGACCGTTGCGGAAAACCTCGCCATGGGCGCATATTTCCGCAAGGACAAAAAAGCGATCGCGGACGATCTCGAGCGGGTCTATGCGCGCTTCCCGCGTCTGAAAGAGCGCGCAAAGCAGCTCGCGGGCACGCTCTCCGGCGGCGAGCAGCAGATGCTGGCCATGGGCCGCGCGATCATGAGCGCGCCGAAGCTCATCGTTATGGACGAGCCGTCCATGGGCCTGTCGCCGGTGCTCGTGCAGGAGGTGTTTTCCATCATCGGCACGATGCATGAGCTGGGCATCACGATCCTGCTCGTGGAGCAGAACGCGAAGATGGCGCTCGCCATCGCCGACCGCGCCTATGTGCTCGAAAACGGGCGCATCACCATGTCCGGCAGCGCACGCGATCTGCTGCACGATGATAAGGTGCGTAAGGCCTATCTCGGCGCGTGAATACAGATAGAAAAAGCGCACACGACCGTGGTCGCGTGCGCTTTTTCTGCGCCGAAGCCGATGATGGGAGACTACCCGCCTCTGTCAGAAGCGGAAAACGCAAGCCCCCTCGGCCAGAGCCCGAGGGGGTGCTTGCGTTTGCAGGGGGTCACGCCTGCGTCTGTTCGCTGCTGCGGGCGGCAAACTTGTGCGCCGGGCGGCAGATCAGCAGCGCGGCGATGATCAGCACGGCCGTGGTCGCAAGGCTGATCGGGTAGGCGAGCAGGATCGATTGGAACGTCCGGTGCATCGGGAAGATGGCCTTGATCCAGAAGATACGCACGCCGCAAACGCCGAAGAGCGTCAGAATGGCCGGGGCGAGCGAGATGCCGAAGCCGCGCAGGTAGCCCGACAGGATCTCATACGTCAGCGTGAAGATATATGACCCGAACAGGAACAGCAGCCGGGTGTAGCCGATGGCAATGACTTCGGGATCGCTGTTGAAGATCGCGAGAATATACTTGCCCGTCAGCAGCACGAGCGCGATGGCGATCGCAGAGGCAATGAAGTCCTCGATGAGGCACAGAAACATCGTCTTCTTGCAGCGGTCGATCTTGCCGGCACCGTAGTTCTGGCCGACGAAGGTCGTGCACGCCTGACTGAAGGAATTGAGCACGTCGTAGGCGATGATCTCGATGTTGAATGCTGCGCTCGAGGCGGCCATGACGACCGTTCCGAGGCTGTTGATTGCCGACTGGATGATGATGTTCGACAGCGAGAAAATGGCGGTCTGGATGCCGGCCGGCAGGCCGATGCGCATGATCTTATTGAATGCGTTGCGGTCGATGCGCAGCTCCCGCAGCTCCACGCGCACAAGGTCGCCGTGCAGCAGCCGGCGCAGCAGCAGCACAGAGCTGACTGCATTCGAGAGCACCGTTGCGATGGCGACGCCGTTGACGTTCATCTTGAGCACGATGACGAAAAACAGGTTGAGGATCACGTTCAGAATGCCCGAGACCGTCAGCGCTGCCAGCGGCATCTTCGTGTCGCCGATGCTGCGGAAAATGGCGGCCTCAAAGTTATAGAGCAGGATGACCGGCATGCCCAGCAGGTAGATGCGCAGGTAGGACAGCGCGAGCGGATACACATCCTCCGGCACATTGAGCAGTCCCATGAGCCCGCCTGCGACCAGCTGCCCGAAGAGCGCCACGAGCACACCGCCGACGAGCGCCGTGACGATGGAGGTGTGCACGGCGCGGTGCACGGTCTCGCGGTCACCGCGGCCGATGGCGTTGGCGATGACGACGTTCGCGCCGAGTGCGATGCCGATGAACAGATTCAGCAGCAGCCCGATGACCGGACTGTTTGCGCCGACAGCGGCCACGGCGACCGTGCGCAGCTCACCCGTGAAGTTACCGACGACGGCGACGTCGGCCGCGTTGAACAGCTGTCCGAGAATGCCGGTCGCCGCGACCGGAAGGGCGTAGCGCGGGAGCTTGCTCCAGAGCGGCCCGTTGAGCATGTCCATATGCCGCTGTTTGGTCATTGCCTGCATAATTTCCTCACCTTTTGTTCGAAATGCGTAAAAATCTAAAGACATATCATAAGGGAAGCGCAGACGGGAATCAAGGCCAAATTTGTATAATTTCCTATCAGCTTGCAGAAAACCTCATTGCATTTGCGCGCGCAGCTGCAAAAGCGTGTTCTCCCGGCAAAAAGGAAGACTCTCTTGATAGCCCGAACCCCGCTCCGGGTACCGGAGCGGGGTTGAACGCGGTGTTTAATTGATCTTGAGCGTCTCCCAGAGACTGTTGACAAAGGTCAGCGTGTCCTGATCAAGGTTGCGGTAGGCGCTGCGGTTGTATTCGTCGCGGAATGAGCTGATGCCGGGGTAGAGGATGTCCATCGTGTCCTCGCCCATGTCCTCGATGTATTCCGGGTCTTCGTACACGAGCCGGTTCGGTGAGGCGTAGTAGATATATTCGGCGTTGGCGACGGCGGCCTCGCGGCTGAGCATGAAGTTGATGAAGCACTCAGCCAGCTCCTGGTCCTGACAGCAGGACGGGATGCACATGGCGTCGATGAAGTAGTTCGTCTCGTCGGGGTAGTAAAACTGCAGATCGACGTTTTCCGCCTGCGCGTCGCACATCGTGAAGTAATCGCCCGCATAGTAGGAGGCGACGGCGGCCTCGCCGGACTCCATCATATTGTAGATCTCGTCCATGACGTAGCTCTTGACGAGCGGACGCTGGTCAGTGAGTGCCTGCAGCGCCTGCTCCCACGCGGCGTGGTCGGTGGTGTTGACGTCGATGCCGGCGCGGTACATGGCCGTGCCGAGCGCGTCGCGTGCATTGTTGTACTGCAGGATATTGCCGGCGTACTTCGGGTTCCACATGAGATCCCAGCTGCCCGTATCGGCCTCATCAACGACGTTTGCGTTGTAGATCACGCCCACGATGCCGTAGGTATACGGCACGGTGTAGGTGTTGTCCGGGTCATAGTACAGGCTGCGGAAGTCCTCGGAGATATACTGGTAGTTCGGGATGTTGTCGTAATTGAGCGGCAGAAGCATATCCTCAGACTCCATGCGCGCGATCATATAGTCCGACGGGATGACCACGTCGTAGCTCACGGCGCCGCTCTTGAGCTTTGCATACATGTCCTCGTTGCTCGCGTAGGTGTCGTAGTTGACCTTGACGGGTACGCCGTAGGTCGCCTTGTACCACTCTTCGAATGCCGTGATGGTGTTGAGCGAATCGTCCGAGCCGTCGGAGATGTATTCGCCCCAGTTGTAGACGTTGAGCACGCGCGTCTCCTGCCGGCTGCTGTAGATGCTGATGCCGGCGATGAGCAGCGCGGCGGCCGTCAGGATACCGACGGCGGCGCGCACGGGACGGCGGCTGCCGCCGCTGCGTGCGGGACGGGCGGGCTTGCCCTCGCGCTTGGCGCGGCGGGCGTCGCGGATACGCTGTGTGTCGTCCTCGTCGACAAGGTTGGTCAGCAGCAGAAGCGCGAGAATGACGAAGAAGATGATCGTCGCCAGTGCGTACATCTTTGGCGTGACGGTCTTTTTCGTCATGTTGTAGATGCGGATCGGGAGCGTCTGGAAGCCGCTGCCCTGCGTGAAGTAGCTGATGACGAAGTCGTCGAGCGAGAGCGTGAAGGCCATGATCATGCCGGTGATGATGCCGGGCAGGATCTCCGGCACCTCCACGCGGAAGAAAGCGCGCACCGGCGTGCAGCCGAGATCCATCGCGGCCTCGGGCAGCGCACGGTCCATCTGCTGCAGCTTCGGCAGCACCTGCATGATGACATACGGCAGGCAGAACGTGATGTGCGCCGCGAGCATCGACCAGAAGCCGAGACTCGTGGTTGCGCCAAGCAGCCGCCCGAAGAACACGAACATGAGCATGAGCGAGATGCCGGTGATGATGTCCGGGTTCATCATGGGGATGTCGGTCGCGGTGTCGAGCGCGGCGCGCAGATATTTGCTGCGGAGCTTATTCATGCCCACGGCGGCGGCCGTGCCCATCACGGTCGAGATGAGCGAGGCGGTCACGGCGAGGATGAGCGTGTTTTTGAGTGCGTTGAGCGTTTCGGCGTCACGAAACAGCTCGTAATACCATTTCCATGAGAAGCCGGAAAAGACCGACAGACTCTTTGCGTCGTTGAACGAGAACACCAGCAGGATCGCGATCGGCGCAAACAGAAACACGAAGATGAGGGCGGTGTAGATTTTTGCAGCTCGTTTCATGTCACACACCTCCGTAGACGCGCTTGTTCGTGCCGCGCTTCATCAGCGCCATGGCCGCCAGCAGGATCAGCATGAGGATGAAGGCGATGGCGGCGGCGAAGTGCAGGTTGTTGGCCACGTACTGCCCCTCGATGGCGTCGCCGATGAGGAAGAACTTGCCGTTGCCGAGCTTCTGCGAGATATAAAAGGTGCTGATCGACGGGATGAGCACCATCGTGATGCCGGACACGACGCCCGGCAGACTCAGCGGGAATATGACCCGGCGCAGCACGCCGAGACTGTTGCAGCCGAGATCGCGCGCGGCCTCGATCAGGCGCGTGTCCATCTTGGCCATGACCGAGTAGATCGGCAGGATCATGTACGGGAAGTAGTCGTACACCATACCGATGACGACGGCGGCCTCGGTGCCGATGATGTGCGCCTGACCGAGGTGCAGCGCGGAAAAGAGCATGTTGAGCAGGCCGGTGTCCTGCAGGATGGTCATCCACGCATAGGTGCGGATGAGGAAGTTCATCCACATCGGGATCATGATGAGCGTGATGATCGTCTTTTGCGTGCGCGGTGCGGCGCGCGCGATGATATATGCGATGGGGTAGCCCATGAGCAGGCAGACGGCCGTGGAGATGACAGCCAGCTTCACCGAGCGCCAGAAGATGAGCAGGTAGGTGTGTACCTCGCGCGTGGCGCCGCTGTCGTCGGTGATCGTGCTCACGGCGGTGAAGAATTTCGTCAGGTTTTCGGTCGTGAACCGGAAGCTCTCATCCGTGAACGCATAGTAGGCCACGAACACGAGCGGCACGGCCACAAAGATGACCGCCCACACGGAATACGGTGCGAGCGCCAGACGCTGCGCCAGCGAGGCGCGGCGGTTTTCGGTACGGATGCGGCTGCTCATTCGTCCGGCTCGCTTTCCGCGTCCGAGAGCTCGTCCAGCTCGTTGCTGAACGAGGAGTAGTCGCCGTACATGCCCGAATACTCGGACTTTTTCATGATGTGGATGGCGTCGGGCTCGATGTACAGGCCGACCTCCGCGCCCTCGTCGACGTAGTCCGTCGTCTGGATCATCCACTTGAAGCCGTTGATGTCGATGATGATCTCATAGTGCACGCCCATGAACGTGATGGACGTGACCGTGCCGCGCAGCATGCCCTGCTCGATGGGCACGATGTCCACATCCTCCGGACGGATGACGACATCGACATTCTCGTTTTTGGCAAAGCCCTTGTCCACGCACGTGAACGTGTGGCCAGAGAACGTCACGCTGAAGTCCTGCCGCATGATGCCGTCGACGATGTTGCTCTCACCGATGAAGTCGGCCACGAAAGCGTTTTCCGGCTCATTATATATATCGATCGGCGTGCCGATCTGCTGGATGCGCCCTTCCGACATGACGACAATGGTGTCGGACATGCTCAGCGCCTCCTCCTGATCGTGCGTGACGAACACGAACGTGATGCCGGTGGCCTTCTGGATGTTCTTGAGCTCCTGCTGCATGTCCTTGCGCAGCTTCAGGTCGAGCGCGGCGAGCGGCTCGTCGAGCAGCAGCACGCGCGGACGGCTCACGAGTGCGCGCGCGATGGCGACGCGCTGCTGCTGGCCGCCGGACAGACGCGTGACGTTGCGCCGCTCAAAGCCCGTGAGCTTGACGAGTGCGAGCATCTCGTTGACCTTCTGCTCGATCTCGTCGCGCGGCAGCTTCTGCTCGCGCAGCGGGAAGGCGACATTTTCAAACACGTTCAGGTGGGGGAAGAGTGCATAGCGCTGAAAGACGGTGTTGATGTTGCGCTTGTGCGGCGGAATGTCGTTGATGCGCTCTCCGAGGAAGAGAATGTCCCCCTGATCGGGCGTTTCAAAGCCGCCGATCATGCGCAGGGTCGTGGTCTTGCCGCAGCCGGAGGGGCCGAGCAGCGTGAGGAATTCGTTGTCGTAGATGTCGAGGTCGATGCTGTCGAGAACGGTTTCGCCGTCAAATTGTTTGGTGACGCCCCGGAGCTCAATGACTTTTTTCATGGTTGATGTCCCCCTTCAGGCACAAAAAACGCCGCTGCAAAGTCAGCAGCGGCGCTTGTGAGCGAGACAAATCCGATTGGCGCACGTCGGCACGCAGCCGCGTCCGGCCCGTGCACACCGTTCCCAACAGAATGTCGTGTCTTGAGAGTCTATATAGCAAAGATTACTTTTACTACTCTTATTGACCATTTCACAAGTTTGGATGCTGAAAGCAGCCTGGTTTTAAGTGACCAACTTATAAAACTTGAGCTTTTAACTCAATCAATAAGGCAACAGAAGTTGCCACCGCACATGCGTGCGGTTTGCGGCATTCGACCCGGCTGTCCGTATGGCCTTGGCCGGCGTGCGGGGCACGGCGGCGGTCGCATCTTGCTTCGGAAAGACTCTGAAGATCATTCCAATTGAGACGCCTCATTTTATCAGGAATCATTCCGTCTGTCAATCATTTTTCGACGAAATTCCTGCCTCTTAACACGGCAGAAATTCACGTTTTGTGCATGGTTTACATAATGGTGAGCAAAACAGAAGAAAAGTTCGTCAATTTCATGACCCACAAATGTTTTTGCTGAAAAATCATGAGATTGCGTTTCCCACCAGACTTGTATGATTTGAACGAAAACGGTTTACATAACATAACACCTTTCGGTGTTTTTGTGCAATGCTTATGAAAAGTTGACAAAAAAGAAACCGGATATTTGTCATTCTTTTCACTTGAAAGATTCTGGTGTGCGCGCTATCATAATCTTAGCAATGTGTTTACACTTTGTTCTTAGTTTGTTCATGACCTGCATGAAAGCATACTATGAAAATTCTGCATCGAACGGGGAGGACAGCGAATGACCCGCGAAGAAGCGCTCGACAAACTGTGCCACAGTTATTCGGGATATTTTGATGTTGTGCGCCACGAGGAGCCGAAGGGCCATCTGGTCGCGGAGGCCGGGCTGCACATCCACTCTGAGAAATATGTTCTGGTCAAGGCCGCCAAGCTCTGGGAGGCCGACAACAACGAATATGTCTACATTTTCTCGGTGCCCGTGCTCACGAAGGCGATCTTCGAGCAGTGCCGTGAGCAGGCGCGTGTTGACGGCCTGCAGCGGATCGAGCCGGGTCCGAACCATATGTGCTCTTATATCACGGCGATCTTTTTGTGTGACACCTGTGAGCCGGATGCGCTGCGCGCCCTGCGCCGCACGCGCATTTATAAGAGCTTCAAGCTCGCCTTCCACGGCTGGATGGATTACCACACCGGCGTTGCGGAGCTGAGCACCGGCAAAACGGCTGCCAACGGCAGCGGACGCAGTACAGCACAGTTGTTGAAGACAACACTGTTTAAGAATATGAAAGAAGGGAGTTAATTCAATGAATGCTGCTGTAATTCTGATTATTGGTATTGTCATTCTCGCCCTGGGCTATGTGTTCTACGGCGGATGGCTGTCCAAACAGTGGGGTATCGACCCGTCCCGTTCCACCCCGGCTCACGAGCTGGAAGACGGTATGGACTACTGCCCCGCAAAAGCCCCTGTCCTGATGGGACACCACTTCTCCTCCATCGCGGGTGCCGGCCCGATCAACGGTCCTATTCAGGCCGCTGTTTTCGGCTGGGTCCCGGTGCTGCTGTGGGTCCTCATCGGCGGTATCTTCTTCGGCGGTGTGCATGACTTCGGCGCACTGTTTGCATCTGTCCGCAACGACGGCCAGTCCATCGGCACCGTTGTTGAGAGCAGTATCGGCAAGAAGGCAAAGCGCCTGTTCCTCATCTTCTCTTACCTGACCCTGATCCTGGTCGTGGCCGCGTTTGCGTCCATCGTTGCCAACACGTTCAAGGCCACCTATCTGGAGAGCGGCGCTGTCGATGTGGCGAAGTCTGCTGCCAACGCGACCACGGCGATCATTTCGCTGTTCTTTATCGTCCTGGCGATCTTCTTCGGTTTCTTCGTGTACCGCAGAAACGCGCCTCTCGGCGTGTCCACGCTCATCGGCGTTGTTGCCATCGCCATGATCATGTGGCTCGGCATCAAGTGGCACCCGATCTACCTCAGCTACCAGACCTGGATGATCATCTGCGGCATCTACATCCTCGTGGCTTCCGTCACGCCTGTGTGGATCCTGCTGCAGCCGCGCGACTACCTCAGCTCCTTCCTGCTGTACGCCATGATGCTCCTCGCGCTCATCGGCGTCGTCGGCGCGCATCCGTCTCTCGACATGCCCGCCTTCACCGGCTTTGTTGACACCGTCGCTCCGACGGGCAGCTCCCTTGGCTATATGTTCCCGGCCCTGTTCGTCACCATCGCCTGCGGCGCGATCTCCGGCTTCCACTCCCTCGTTGGCTCCGGCACGACTGCCAAGCAGCTCAACAACGAGAAGGACGCGCAGCCCATCGCCTACGGCGGCATGCTCATTGAGTGCGTGCTCGCGCTCGTTTCCCTGTGCGCCGTTGCGTACGTCTGGGAGCGCTACAAGACCGGCGAAGTCGTCACCCCGACCGTCGTCTTTGCGACCGGCCTGTCCGAGATGCTCGGCAAGGTCTTCGGCGCAGGTGCTGTCAATGTCACCTACACGCTGATGGTTCTGGCCGTCTCCGTGTTCTGCCTGACCTCTCTGGATACCGCGACCCGTCTGGCTCGCTACATGTTCCAGGAGTTCTGGCTCAAGCCCGGTGAGAAGGTCTCCGACCCGACCGTCACCGGCGCGCGCAAGGTTCTCTGCAACCCGTACGTCTCCACTGCGATCACCGTCGTGCTCGGCATCGCGCTCGGCATGACCGGCTATGCGAAGATCTGGCCCCTGTTCGGCGCTGCCAACCAGCTCCTCGCCGGCCTCGGCCTGCTGGCCGTCGCCGCTTGGCTCGGCAAGATGGGCAGAAACAACAAGATGTTCATCTTCCCGATGATCTTCATGATCCTCGTGACGCTGACCTCTCTGGTGTTCACCATCAAGGCTCAGATCGTCGGCATCATCGCCGGCGGCCAGGGCGTTGCCTGGTTCTACATCCGTGGTATTCTGGCTGTCCTGCTGGTCATCCTTGCAATCGACCTCGTCATCGAGGGCAGCAAGGCGATCGCGTCTAACAGCAAGAAGGCTGAGCAGGCTTAATCGCCGCACAGCGCAAAATGTAACCCCTGTGTGGGCGTTCTGCTTCGGCAGAGCGCCCATTTTTTGCTTGCGGATTTCCGTTCCGGCAGCGTGTTCTCTTCATTTTCGGTTGCAAACAGAGGGGAAACATGGCATACTGTAGGCAGTATTCACACGGGAGGTGCAGCCATGAAACGCAGCGAGCAACGCGAACAGAACATCCAGCGGGTCATTTGTGTGGCGCAGTCGCTGTTCATTGCCGACGGCATCGCCGCGACGCCCATCAGCCGCATCGCCGAGGCTGCCGGCCTGACGCCGACGTCACTGTATCGCTATTTCCGCAACAAAGACGCGCTTGTCTTTGCCGCGTGGCGCGATGCATTGGCGACGTTTTTCTCGGATTTCATGGCGCAGTATACCCGCGAGGCCGCGTCCTGCAAGACCGGGTATGAAAAGTTCGTCGTCTGCATGCATATCTATTTTCGCACTTATGACCGCCGGCCGGAGTGGTATGACTACACGCGTGAGATGTTTTCCGCCTACTCGGAGAAGGGGACGGGCAACGACGTCAACAATGTCTTCTGGAAGTATTACGACCGCGAGATTCCTGTCCCGGCGCTCAAGGCGCTGCGCGAGGGCGTGGCCGACGGTTCGATCCGCCCCGATGTGAACATCTACGCCGTGTACCAGTGCCTGCTCAACGCATATACCGGCACGACGATCTATGAGAACCTGTCCTTCGGCGTCTCTCCGGTCGCGGTCGTGCAGTTTACCGGCGAGATGCTCGTCAACTACATCAAAAACGAACCGGGCACGCCCGCGTTGTGTAACAAAACTGAAAAAACGTGAGATGTGTAACAAAAGATACAGAGCGGACGCGCCGGTTTGATAAGATAATATCATCTGGTTTTCTTTTTTTTACACAGATGTGTTAGTGGCAGTAACATATGGACAAATACCGCGGAGGTGAGTAGTACGGAGAAGAATAGAACCAAGCGTTCCTACGATTTCACGCCGTGTCTGCCGTTTTGGGATGCACTCACAAGCTCCCAGCAGCAGATGCTGCGCCTGAACACCATCGTCCGCTCATACCGCGCGGGGGACAATGTGGTGTTTTCCATGCCGGAGCGAAACGGACTTTTCCTCGTGCTCTCCGGCGGACTGCGTGTGTTTATCGCGACGGATACCGGCCGCGAGATCACACTGCTGTCGGTCGTCAGCGGCGGCTGCTGCGTGCTCAACACGCTCGACAGCGCAGAGCCGGGCGACACAATGCCCATCCTGCAGGCGAGCAGTGATGCCGTGTTTGCCTATATCAACATCGTTGCGCTGCGTCCGCTTTGTGCCGAGGCCCCGGTCGTGGAGCAGTTTCTGCGCAGCACTGCGGCGCGCAATGTACAGAAGGTGCTCAATAACATTGAGTATTATTTCTTCCACCCGCTGCGCAGCTGCATCGCGCGCGTCGTGCTTGAAAAAGCCGATGCACACCCTGAGGACGGTTTCGCGCGCATCACGCATGAGGAGATCTCGCACCACCTCGGCACGACCAGAGAGGTCATCAGCAGAGAGCTTGAGGGCATGCGCCAGATGGGGCTGCTGCAGACCGGCCGCGGGAAGATCTACGTGCTCGACCGCTCCGCACTCGAGAGTATGGCCAATTTATAGGCAGTTTTTTCTCCGATTTCATAGATGGCAAGGCTGCTTGGAAGCGTGATTTCGCTTCCGAGCAGCCTCTTTTTGTGCTAAACGACACATTCTGATTGGACACGCGGTGAAAAACAGTCAAAATGCACAATGAAAAGTCGTCAAACTTGTGACATTCAACAAAACCGCACGGTCATGTTTAATTACGGCCATTTGTGTAACAAATGGTGCAGTAAAGACGGCAAAATGCGCTATATTGATAATTGTCAAACGAAAGCTTCTTTTTTTTTCGAAGCAAGTGTTAGTGACAGTAACAGAAGAAACCGTGCAGACGGACTGCACAAAAAATACGGAAAACACATCATGAATGGGAGGTACACAGAATGTATTACAGCAGCGGTAACTATGAGGCGTTTGCAACGCCGAAAAAACCCGAAGGCATCGAGGGCAAGTCGGCTTACGTCGTCGGCACCGGTCTGGCCGGTCTGGCAGCGGCCTGCTTTTTGATCCGCGATGCACAGATGCCCGGTGAGCACATCACGCTCTTTGAGCACCTGCCCGTAGCCGGCGGCTCCTGCGACGGCATCTACGATGCGACCAAGGGCTTCATCATGCGCGGCGGCCGTGAGATGGATAACCACTTCGAGTGCATGTGGGATCTGTTCAAGTCCATCCCGTCGATCGTGAACCCGGGCGAGACGATCTTCTCCGAGTACTACTACCTCAACAAGGAAGACCCGAACTTCTCCCTGTGCCGCGTCACCGAGAAACAGGGCCAGGACGCCCATACCGACCGCAAGTACGGCCTGACGCCGGGCGCCGCCACGCAGTTGCTCAAGCTGTTCATGGCGACCAATAAGTCCCTCGAAGATAAGAAGATCGACGACGTGTTCGACGATGAGTTCTACGCCACGAACTTCTGGACTTACTGGCAGACCATGTTCGCGTTCGAGAAGTGGCACAGCGCCCTTGAGATGAAGCTTTACCTGCAGCGCTACATCCACCACATCGACGGTCTGCCCGACCTGAGCGCGCTGCGTTTCACCCGCTACAACCAGTATGAGTCCATGATCCTCCCGATGTGCAAATACATCACCGACCACGGCGGAAAGGTGCTCTTCGACACCACGGTCACGAACATCGTCTGCGACTGCACCGAGGAAAAGAAGGTCGCCAAGAAGATCGAGTACACCCAGGGCGGCGTGGAAAAGGTCATCGAGCTGACCGAGAACGATCTCGTCATCTGCACCAACGGCTGCCAGGGCGACGCGTCCGCTTACGGCGACAATACCCACGCACCGGTCGTGACGGTCAAGAACGGCGAAGGCCCGTCCGTCGAGATGTGGAAGAAGCTCGCCGCTCAGGATCCGGCCTTCGGCCGTCCCGAGAAGTTCTTCAAGGACATCAAGGAGACCAGCTGGGAGTCCTGGACGGTCGACACGGCCAACAAGCAGATCCTCGATGCGATCCAGAAGATCTGCAAGCGCGACCCGCTCTCCGGCAAGGTCGTCACCGGCGGCATCGTCACCTGCCGCGATTCGAGCTGGCTCATCAGCTGGACCATCAACCGTCAGGGTCAGTTCCAGGAGCAGCCGAAGGATCACTGCCTGATCTGGGTCTACGGCCTCAACTGCTGGGACGACAAGGGCGACTTCATCAAGAAGAACATGTGCGACTGCACCGGCATCGAGCTGGCGGCAGAGTGGCTGTACCACATCGGCATCCCCGAGGATCAGATCATGGATCTGGCCACGAACGAATGCAACACCACGCCGTGCATGATGCCTTACGTCACCACGTTCTTTGAGCCCAGAGCCGAAGGCGACCGCCCGAAGGTCGTGCCCGACGGTTCGGTCAACCTCGCGTTCGTCGGCCAGTTCGCCGATACCCCGCGCGACACCGTGTTCACCACCGAGTACTCCATCCGCACCGCGATGGAAGCGGTCTACACGCTCTGCAACGTCGACCGCGGCGTGCCCGAGGTCTGGGGCAGCGTGTATGATATCCGCGACCTGCTCTACGCCACCAGCAAGCTGCTCGACGGCAAGAAGCCGCTGGAGTTCCTGCTCCCGTCGGTGCTGCCGCTGCTTGACCTCGTCAAGGAGCCGCTGGTCAACAACGTCGTGGTGGATCTGCTCAAGAAGTATAACATCGTCTGACGTACCACCCGTTAGATGTCGCATCCCCCTTTGCCCCGGCAGCGAAAGCTGCCGGGGCATCTTGCGCAGTGGGGTGTGTGGCTGCAGCGTGCGGCGACTGAGCAGCGGGGGAGCTCGAGGGGGCAATGCCCGCCTCGAATGAGATCACACGAAAGCTCGATTGATCGAGCTTTCCCCGGCAGCGAAAGCTGCCGGGGCATCTTGTGCAGTGGGGTGTGTGGCTGCGGTGTGCCGCAGCAGGTCGGCAGGGGAATGCGAAAAGCGAAGACTCCGCAGCTGCGGCGTCTTTGCTTCTGGATTCCGATGCTATTGCGTTACGACGGGGAAGGAGATGCACACCGCAAAACCTGCGCCCCAGTCGGACGCGGCGCTGAGTGTGAGCCCGAGCTCCTTTGCGATCTCGCGTGCGAGGTAGAGGCCCATGCCGGTGGCCTTGCTCTTTTCGTGACCGGAGTCACCGGTGAAGCCCTTTTCAAATACATACGGCAGGTCGCATGCGCGCACGCCTGGCCCGTTGTCACGGACGGTGAGAACGGTCTCGGCCGTGCTGCACGTGAGCGAAAACGTGAGTACCGGCGCATCGCTCGTGTATTTGACGCTGTTGCTCACGAGCTGTCCGAGCAGGAAACACAGCCCGCGCCGGTCGGTGAATACGGTCTCGTCCGCAAGCCGGATCTCGACCCGGAAGCCCTTTTCCTCCAGCAGCGGACGGTAATCGTCGAGCACCTCGTCGATGCAGCTGCGCAGTGTCAGGCGCTCGAACCGATAGTCGCGCCGCGCGCCGCGCAGGCGCGCATAGTAGAGCATCTGGTCGATGAACGCCTGCATCCGGTTGCGTGCGTAGTCGAGCTTGAAGCCGACCGCCTCCGGCAGCGTGTCGCGCCGGTTGTCGAGCACGAGCGTCAGCAGCGCCAGCGGCGTTTTCACTTCGTGCGCCCAGAGCTCCACGTAGTCCTCATAGTCGTCCATCTGCGCCTGCAATTGGGTGATGGTCTGCTGCTGCGCGCGCAGCGTCTCACCGAGCAGGTGTGCGCTCTGCGCCTCGCGCGGGGAGAGCAGGCGACACAGCGCCTGTTCGTGTGCCGCGTCCGGTGTGGCCAGAAAGGCCGTGAAGGCTTGCTCGCGCTTTTTTGCCCGTGCGCAGAGCACGGCGCACACACCGGCGAACAGAAACACCGTCGCCAGCACGATCACGCCGGCGGTGGCGGCAAAGGCCTTTGCATCCGCCAGCCAGAGCAGCAGTGCGGCGAGCGCGTCCACGCCCAGCAGCAGTCCCAGCCACGGCAGGTACTGCCGCAGATAGCTTCTGTTACGCTTCATGCGGCACCTCCAACCGGTAGCCGACGCCGCGCACGGACACGAGCTGCTGGCGCATACCGAGGGACGCCATCGTCTTTTTCAGCCGTGTGAGGTTGACCTGCAGCGCGTTTTCGTCGATGAACTCCGTCGTGCCCCAGAGCGCGCGGCTCAGGTCGTCCTTTGTGACGGTCTGCCCGCCGTGCGCCAGCAGTGTCTCGAGCAGCTTGCCCTGATTCGGCGGCAGGACGACGGACTGGTTGTGGATGAAGAGCGTGTAGGTCTGCCGGTCGAGCAGGAAGTCCGCCCCCTCGAGCAGGTTCGGCCGCCCCTCGTAGCGCTTGAGCACGTTTCCGATGCGCGCCAGCAGCCGCTCTCTGCGGTAGGGCTTGGTGAGGTATTCGTCCGCCCCGAGCTCGAGCGCGTGCACCTCGTCACGCATTTGGTCGCGCGAGGTCAGCACCAGCACCGGCAGGGCGCTGCGCCGCTTGATGTCGCGGCAGATCTGAAACCCGCTCACCTCCGGCAGATTCAGGTCCAGCAGCACCAGATCGGGGGCGAGCGCGAGCAGCTGCCCGGTCACGTCGGAAAAGTCCGTGATCTCCGTGACGGCGTAGTCTGCGCGGCGCAGCATATCCGCAAGTTCCTCGCGCATGAGCGCCTCATCCTCCACGACGGCGATGTGCTTCATCGCAACGCCCCCTTTCTGTGTTATTCTTCGCGTTCCGGCGCCATCAGGGTCAGCAGGTATTTGCTGCTGGAGCGCTTGACGGCCGCCATGTAGATCCATTCTACCACACACAGCAGCAAAATCATAGCTCCGGCGGTGATCATCAGATCTGTCATGCCGCGCTGCGCCTGTGCGGTGAGCATACCGGTGAAGAGCGCGCGCACGCCAAACGCGCTGCTGACCGCCGCCACGCCGACCGGCAGCCCGAAGTACCAGTTGATCTGTGCCTTTGCTGCGCGGCAGAGCGTGTCGTGCTCTGCGCCGAGGCGCACGAGCGTCCGGTAGCGGCGCGCGGCCTTCTGCTGGCCCATGAGAAACTGCACGCCGATGACGGTGTTGGCCACGACGAGGAAGATGATGGCGAGGTAAATGGTCAGGTAGCTTGCCGCGACGATGTAAAACAGCTCGCGGCCGAGGTTTTGCAGGTAGCTCTCGTATTTCAGGCCGAGCGGATTGAGCAGCACGTTCATGTCCGCGATGGCGTTCATGAGGCTCTTGCCCTCCGTCACGGACGGGGCGAGCACAGCGTCGAGGTAGACGTCATAGTCGCCCTGCGTGTAGTGGTCAAACGCGGCGTCCGGCACGATGAGCGCGAACAACATCGTGATCGACCGGTCGGTGACGACGCTCACCGACTGCACCTGCCCCGTGAGCGTGAACGGCGCGCCGTCGATCGTGACGGCAGCGCCGTCCGCGATCAGGCGGTCAAGCAGCGCCGTGTTTTCCGCCGATGACACCTCGCTGTCGCAGTAGACGGCGGCCTCATTGTCCGCGAGCGTCAGCTCCGGCAGACCGGCCGCGTCCAGCAGGCGGTTATAGCCGCTGAGTGCAATGAGGTGCGGATTGCTCGCGGCCTCCAGCAGGTATTGCAGCTGCTGCCGCTCGTCGGAGACGGGCATGGCATCGATGGTGCGCTGCAAGGCGGGGAATTTCACGGTGTTTTGGTAGTCCGTGCTCGTGCGCACGCGGCCAATGCGCATCTCAAAGATGTCGGAAAAAGCGCTGTCGAGCCCGCCTGCGGCAAGCGTCCGGCGGAGGTCGTCCGGGCTCTGTCCGTCGGAGCGGAACGTGTAGTCGAGCGTGTGTGCCTCGGCTCTGGAGGAGCGCGCGGTTGCTACGCCCGCGCCGAAGCAGCACAGCGCCGCAAGGATGAGCAGGGAGCTGATCGCCAGCGTCCCCGAGCGGTGGATGACCGTCTCCTCGACCTGCCGGAAGTTAAATACCCGCAGTTTGCCCGCGCGGTCTCCGCGCCGCGCCAGCCGGTCGATGATGACACGCAGCCCGTAAAACAGCAGCAGTGTGCCCGACAGACCGAGCGCGAGCGTGCCCGCCATATAGCGCAGGCCGCTCCACGCGTACCCGCGGATGGCAAACGTGTACGCACCGGCGAGCAGCGCGATGCCCAGCACGAGCGCTGCGGCGTAGACGGCGGCGGGGCGCTGCCGCTTTGTGCCCTCCGGCGTCTCGGTGAGCAGCGCGCCGATCTCCTCACGCACGATCTTTCCGCTGAGGATGAGCGAGGCCAGCAGCTTGATCGCAAGAAAGCCCGCAGCCGTCCAGCCGATGGCGGGCAGCGACAGCGCGAAGCGATGCCCCACGATGCCGAGCCCGACGAGCCGCGCCGTGACGAGGCTGATGAGCTCCGAGATCAGCACCGCCGCCGGCAGGCCGATGGCCAGCGCGATGAGGCTCGAGCGCAGATCCTCCGCCAGCAGCATGCCGAAGAGTGTGCGCCGCTGCATACCGAGCATGAGGTACACGCCGAATTCGTGCCGCCGCCGCGCGAGCTGAAAGCGGTTGGCGTAGTACACGAGGAAGAACAAAATGAACAGTGTCAGCCCGTACAGCACCGGGATGAGCGTCAGCAGCCGGTTCACGGCGTTGCTCTCCATGCGCTGCAGGAACACCATTACGTCCTGATGCGACAGGGAGAGGATGATGTAAAACGCGATGATCGAGATGAGCAGGGACGTGAAAAACAGCCCGTTTTCCCGGCGGCTGCGGCGGCTGTTGCGCTTGACGAGTTCAGAGAACATTGGCACTGCCTCCTCCCAGCTGCGCCATCACGGACAGGATGCGCCCGTAGAATGCCTGCTGCGTCTCGTCCGGCACGTCGCGCCGCAGCTCGTGAAAGAGCACGCCATCCTGAATGAAGAGGATGCGCTTGCAGTAGCTTGCAGCGTTGCAGTCATGCGTGACCATGAGGATGGTCGTGCCGGCATCCGTGTTCAGGCCGGAGAGCTTTTCCATGAGCGCACGGGCGTTTTTCGAGTCGAGCGCGCCGGTCGGCTCGTCGGCCAGCACGATCTCGGGGTCGAGGATGAGCGCACGAGCCGCTGCGATGCGCTGCTTCTGTCCGCCGGACATCTGCGCCGGGAACTTGTCGAGCACGTCCGTCACCTCGAGGTAATCGGCGAGCTTCTGCAGCCGGGCACGGCTCTCAGACTCGGACACGCCGTGCAGCGACAGCGGCAGGAGAATGTTCTCGCGGCCGGTGAGGTTATCGATGAGCTCAAAGTTCTGAAACAGGTAGCCGATCTCCTTGCCGCGGTAGTCGGCCAGCGCTTTTCCGTGCAGCGTCGTGACGCACTTGCCGTGCAGCGCGACGGCGCCGGCGGTCGGCGCGATGACGGTCGCGATGCAGTTGAGCAGCGTCGATTTGCCCGAGCCGCTGCTGCCCATGATGCCGAGAAACTCGCCCCGCATGACCTGAAACGAGATGCCGTCGAGCGCACGGGTCAGATTCGGCTCCTTGCCGTAATATTTCTTCAGGGCTGCAATTTCGAGAATGGAGTCCATTGCACATACCTCCTTTGGATTCTGCTGCCATGGTACAACACCCGGCGCGGAAAATCCACTTACAGTGGCTGAAAGGATTTTTCGCCCGGCTTGACAGCTGCGCGGCGGCAGGATATGCTGAGATCATGGCTCCGCAACCGCCGGTTGACACATTTGACAGTCGCCTTGGTGGCGCGCAACCGGCTAATTTGATATCCTGTCCTCAGCCGGAAACGGAAAAACAACACGGGAGGAAGCCGATTATGATACTGGCAGATAAGATCGTGACCCTGCGCAAGCGCGCTGGCTGGTCGCAGGAGGAGCTGGCGGCGCAGCTGGGCGTGTCGCGCCAGTCGGTGTCGAAATGGGAGGGTGCGCAGTCCGTGCCCGATATGCAGAAGGTCGTGCAGATGAGCCGCCTGTTCGGCGTCACGACCGATTACCTGTTAAAAGAAGAGCTCGGCGAGCCGGAACCGGCCCCGGCCGAGTCGGACGCGCCGAAGCTCGCGCTGGCGACGCTGCTGTGCGTGCTCTCGCCGGTGGCACTTCTTTTGCTTGCCGCGCTCAGTGACCGGCCGGGTGCTGCCCTCTCGGAAAATGCGGCAGCGGGCATCGGCTTGTGCGTGCTGCTGGTGCTCGTGGCGGCCGCGGTGGCGGTGTTTATCACGTGCGCTGCACAGGTGAAAGCATATGCCTTTTTGGAGAGCGAACCGTTTGAGACGGCCTACGGCGTGACCGGCATGGTACGCGGGCGACGGGCGGCATTCGCACCGCGCCACACGCGCGGGAAGGTCGTGGGCACGGTGCTGTGTATCCTGTCGGCAGTGCCGCTGTTCATCGCCGTCTGTCTGGACGGGTCGGACCTGCTGTATGTCGGGGCGGTCTGCCTGCTGCTCGTGCTGGCGGGTGTTGGCAGCGCGGTGTTTGTCTATGGCGGCGTGTGCTGGGCAGCGATGGACCGCCTGCTTGAAGAGGGTGACTATGTCCGGCCGCGCAAGCGGCAAAACGGCGTCGTCGGCGCGGTCAGCGGCATCTACTGGCTCGTGGCCACAGCGGCGTATCTGCTCTGGACGTTCGGACCGTGGTGGGACGCGCAGCCGCAGGACACATGGATCCTCTGGGCGGTCGCGGGGGTGCTCTACGGCGCGGTCATGGCGCTCGTGCGCGGGATCCGGAAATGATGTGCCTGCAGGGGAATAGAAAAAGAAAAGAGCCGCAGGCGGCTGCCTGCGGCATTTGCGATTCTAATTTAGGAATGTTACAGCGTGTTCTCGCCGGTCTCGAGACCGATGACCTCGTCCACCGGCAGCGAGAGGATGATGCCGTGCGCGTCCGTGCGCAGGCCGCAGGCGTCGCTGATGGCGTTCATGACGGCGGCCTTTTTCTCGCGCGGCGTGACGATGACGACGAACTCCTCTTCCTCCTGCATGGAGATGCCGAGCTTGCGGCTGATGCGCTCGGAATTCTGGCGGCGTCCCTTGAGGATCGTGCCGCCCGTGGCGCCCGCGCTTCTGGCGGCGTCGATGGCGTCGCTGCTGTAGCCGTTGCTGAGTGCGACCCAGATGGCGGCGTAACCTGCGCCGGTTTGCATATCGGACATTTCGCTACACACCCTTTCTTC
>OLQV01000051.1_pt1 | contig 116394 bp, 80 predicted proteins | sample 1672371 | NCBI WGS metagenome assembly OLQV01 (sample SAMEA3136676, study PRJEB25190) | human gut metagenome
GCACGGTGGTAAAGTCGAAGCCGGGGTCGCCCTCGGCGGTAAAGTACTCGGTCTCGAGCACCTTGAGGGCCTCTTCGCCTTTCTGACGTTCGGATTCCATGGCGCCGTGATCGCCATAGATAAACATGGGAATAAACGGCTGGCGCTCGTATTCGAGTGCTTGTGAAACGTTCATAGACTGCTCCTTGGACGGGCCGCGTCGCGCGGCTCGGTGGCATTGAGTTATGGCGAGATGATAGTTTGCCATGGGCAACTATTGGCATCGCGCCTAGGACAACTACAATACCCTAGTTGACCGCTAGGACTTTTACAATGCTGCCGAAAGACACGAAAGGTTCCATCCTTCATGGATTTGCTGATTGATATTTTGCTCGACGCTGGCAAGGACACGCTGTCGCTGGTGCCGTTTTTGTTGGTGACGTATCTGGCCCTCGAGACCTTGGAGCACGTTGCGGGCGACAGCGTTAACGGCGCCATCAAGCGTGCCGGTGCCGCGGGCCCCGCGGTTGGCTCGTTGCTGGGCATGGTGCCGCAGTGCGGCTTTTCGGCCATGGCGGCCACGCTGTATGCCGGTCGCGTCGTGACCTTGGGCACGTTGGTGGCGGTGTTCCTTTCGACCTCCGATGAGATGCTGCCGCTGTTGCTCGCAGAGCAGGTGCCCGTGCAGACTATGGCGATGCTTTTGGCTTCGAAGGCACTGATCGCACTGGTCACGGGCTTTATCGTGGACGCCGCCATTCGCGGCCTGCGTCGTAACGCTCGCGCGCATGCGGCGATTCGCCGTACCGTGCTGGGAACCGCGGCCAACCCGGCCCACGTGAACTGCGCGCACGACGACCACACTGGCGGTGACATCATCGACGAGGTGGCCGAGGCGGGCGTGAGCGCCGACCACATCCACGAGCTGTGCGAGCGCGACCATTGCGGTTGTGATGAAGACGAGGACGAGCACGAACACGGACACGGACATGGCCACGATCACGGTCATGAGGGCGATCATGAACACCATCATGGCCACGGTCACCCCCACTCACACGAAGGTGCGCCCGTCCTGTCGATTATCCGCAGCGCGATCTCGCACACCGTGCAGGTATCGATTTTTATTTTCCTGGTGACGCTGGTCCTAGTCGCCGTACTCGAGACCTTCGGCGAGTCCGCAATCGAGCAGTTCCTGCGCGGCAACGAGACGCTTGCGGTCCTGGGCTCGGCGCTTGTTGGGCTGATCCCCAACTGCTCGGCCAGCGTCGTCATCACACAACTGTACCTGGAAGGCGCGCTGCAGCTGGCCCCGATGCTCGCCGGCACGCTCATCTCTGCCGGTGTGGGCTATCTGGTGCTGTTCCGCACCAACCGCAGCGCCCGCGAAAACGTCCTGTTCCTGATCATGATGTACGTCATCGGTGCCGGCTGGGGTCTCATCCTATCCGCCTTCGGCCTCTAAGTGGGCCTAACAAAACGGGCTTCAAAATAGCCATGCTCGGCGCCTGCACAATGCGGCGACGCATGGCATTTTGAAGCCCCTTTTTTGTTGAGCCATGGATTTTGAGCGCTCACACCGCCCAAAGCAAAAAAGCAGATTTCCGGACATGTCCCAAAAATCTACCTTGGTTAGCGCAGCAGCTCGGTGAGGTTTCGCTTAAAACGGGCCCGGTCTTCGCTGGTAAATGCCGCCGGTCCGCGAGTGCGTCCCCCGGCGCGGCGTACCTTCTTTTCCTCGTGGCGAATAAACAACTGCATGTCGATGGTCGCTTTGTCGTAGACGCGCCCGCGCACGCCGATGGCGGCGGCATCGCGCCCGAGCACCATGCTCGCCAAGCCAATGTCCTGCGTCACGACTACGTCGCCCGCCTGCAGGCGTTCGACAATGGCAAAGTCGGCGCTGTCGGCGCCCACGCTCACATCGAGCGTCGTGACCCAAAATCCGCGTCGCGCATGCTCGACGTCGCGCGGATCGTCGCGGCGAATGTGGCGTTCCAGGTTCTGTGTGCTGTCGCCGGCGATAACGACGGCGACGCCCGCCCGCCGCGCGCAGTCAATCGACTCGCGCGTGACCGGGCAGGCGTCTGCATCAATAAAGAGCGTTCGCGGCATCTAGTGCACCAGTTTGCCAAATTGAATAGCGCGAACAATCAGCGTTACGCCAAACACCAGCAGTGCGGCGCCGCTAAAGATGACGAGCATCTTGGCCGACCACAGCGGATAGATAAACACGAACATGCCGGCGATGATGGAGAGCGCGCCGCTCAGGATGGCGAGGGCACGGTTGGACGAAAGCTCGGACTCCAGAATGGACATGACACCTTCGACGATCCAGCCAAAGCCGGCCACGATAACCACCATCGTGGTGAGTGTCGCGGTCGAGAAGGCCTGGTTGCGCAGGATTATGACGCCGCCCAAGATAATGAGTAGGTTGGAGATGATGCTCGTCACGCGCCAGCCGGTGGGCAGCAGTGGCTCGAAAACAGCGGTAAACAGCCTGATCGCGGCCGTGATCACAAAGTAGAAGCCCAAGACGGTCGTTAGGAAGACGAGGGACTTGGCGGGCGCAAACAGCAGTGCGATGCCGGCGACGAGCGCCAAGACGCCCGTGATGGCGTAAATCCAGCGCACGGCCTTGACGGCCTTGCCTGCCATGCTTTTCTCGTCAAATCCAAACTGGCTCGATTTTTGGTCATCGTTCTTAAAGATGCCCATAATGTCTCCTTTCCGTGCGGCGTAAGCCTTGATCGTTACAACCAGTATCGCCTAAAGGCGCTGGCGTATGGGTCGGGGAGGGCGAAACGTAACCCAAAGGCCCCGAATTGTTTCCGTTGTTCCCCACGTCGCGATTTTCTATTCAACAGGTGTAGAACATTGCAGCCCTGTTCGTTATTGCCTACGTTTTAGGTTAGATTTTCCTAAGAACAATTGCCCGAAATTGGGGGTCCCTATGAACGAAGCAGTTCCCGCAGCGCCGGTAAGCGCTGAGTCGATGGCAAAGCAGGGTTGCGAAAAGCTCGGCTTGGACGCGTTTGATGCGTTGGTTCGCTGCGCCCGCACGTGCCGTCGCTTTGACGAGTCCATGCGCGTGCCGCGTGAGCTTTTGCTTGAGCTGGCGGAGCTGGCGCACCTGACTCCCTGTGGTGCCAATGCTCAGCGTCTTCGTTTTCATGTGGTGGGCGGTTCCGAGGACTGCGCTCGCGTGTTTGACGAGCTTGCATGGGCCGGTGCGCTCAAGGATTGGTCGGGTCCCGATGAGGGCGAGCGCCCGACCGGCTACATCGCGATTCTTGCCGAGCGCGCCGTTCCGGGCAAGCCCGCCGCTCCCATTACCGAGGTCGACACGGGCATTGCCGCGCAGACGATGATGCTCGCCGCCCGCAGCGCCACGCCCGAGGTGGCTGCCTGCATGTTCAAGGCCTTTACGCCCCACGCGATCGATGCCATGGGGCTCGATAACGACAAGTATGAGCTCAAACTGATCATGGCGTTTGGCGTTCCGGCCGAAACGCAGGTGATCGATGCGATCGATTCCAACCCCGATGGCTCCATCAATTATTGGCGCGACGAGGCACAGGTGCACCACGTACCCAAGCGTTCGCTCGCCGACGTACTGCTGTAGTTGAGCGTCACCGCGGTGTGATCCGGCGGTAAACCACCACAAAGGTACCTGTCCCCTTTGCGGTGGTGCGAGAGGAGGGCGTGTGGCAGATTTGTATTTGGTGCGGCATGGGCAGACTGAGCTCAACGTGCAGAACATTTTGCAGGGTGGGCACGATTCGCCGCTTACGGCGCGCGGGCGCGAGCAGGCACTGGCGACGCGCGCGGCGTTTGAGGCGCGTGGCGTGACCTTTGACCGTGTGTATTCCTCCCCGTTGGGCCGGGCGCGGCGTACGGCCGAGCTTATCGTTGGCGAGGGCCGTTCCATTGAGCTGGTCGATGACCTGCGTGAGTGGCATTTGGGCTCGCTGGAGGGCACATCAAATCGCGATATGCCGCCGCAGCCCTGGGGTGATTATCCGGTGGCCTTTGGTGGCGAGTCTGAAGGCGAGCTACGGGCGCGCATGGTCGCGGTGCTGTCGCGCATCATGGCCAGGCCGCAGCACGACTGCGTGCTGGCGGTTTCCCACGGCTCAGCCTGCCAGGAGTTTCTTGAGTATGTGACTGGCAGGGGAGAGCTACCCGACAACGGAGCCGTGCTTCATTTTGGCTATTGCGACGGGGCGTTTTCGCTCCTTGATTGGTAACGAACGAAAGGACCCCTATGAATAAAGATCTGTATCTGGTCCGTCATGGACAGACGATATTCAACCTCAAGCGTATCATTCAGGGGTGGAGTGACTCGCCGCTTACGCAGTTGGGTTGCGACCAGGCGGCGCGCGCCGGCATGTTTTTACGTGCGCGCGGCATTGAGCCCGATCATGCCTACACCTCCACGCTTCATCGCACCGAGCAGACTATCGCCAACTTGTGGCCGGGCTTGGCGTACGAGCGCCTGGACGGCCTGCGTGAGTGGTTCTTTGGCGACTTTGAGGCCGAGCGCGTGATGCTCATGCCCGAGCGCCCGTGGCGCGACTTCTATCGCCAGTTTGGCGGCGAGGGCCAGATGCAGGTGCGCGAGCGCATGGTGGCGACGTTGACCGATCTTATGCGTCGCCCGGACCACGAGTGCGTGCTCGCGGTGAGCCACGGCTCGGCCATCAAGGAGTTCATGGACCACGTGAAGGGTGCGGCGGCTGATGAGCGCGATCGCGTACCGGGCAACTGCTCGGTGCTGCATTTCGTGTTTGACGACGAGGCCGGTACGTTTGAGCTGGTCGAAGTCTTTACGCAGGAAGATTATGCGCGCGAGCTGGGGCTTGAACCGCTCGTGGCTACTGCGGGTCCGCAGCGCGGATAACGCGAGCGCGGCGGCACGGGTCGCCGGCATAACTTCTCGACGCGAAAGGGGCGGAGATGCATGTACCTGCTGCATCTCCGCCCCCTGTTTGTTGAGCTGCCGATTATTGTGCTGGGCGGTCTGGTCTTGCTAGAACCGCGCGACCTGGTGCGTGAGCAGACCTGTCGGAACTTGCGGCGCGGCGCCGCTGACCTGCGCGGCGGGGAAGAGCACGGCAACGGTAAAGTTGAACGGCTCCTTGCCGGTGTACGTTCCGGCGGCACGGGCCTCATCGGCCAGCAGCTGCGACGCCCCGGTCAGAGCGGCGGCGTAGGCGGGGTCGTCGGTCAGTGCCGGCTCCGGTGCTTGGTCGAGCATAGCGCGGATGGCCCCGACGGCGTCCTCGCGCTTGACCTCCCACGCGCGGTGTGTAATGCCCGCGGGGTCGGTAACGGCGTAGAGCGACGCGCCCTCTTTGGCGGCGCCCAGGATGATATCCATGACGGGCGAGGCCTCGTAGGCGAGCGACACGGGGCGCGGCTGCACTTTGAGCTCGGCGATCGCGCGCGCAGCGGCGGCCACGTCAGCGCTGGCATCGCTCTTGTCGCCCGCAAGTACACTCGTCGGGCAAATCGCCACGACACCCGTCACGCGTCCCGGCTCGCCCGAGCATTCGTACACGTAATACGCCGCACCCGGGTCCTTGAGCATCAGGCCATCGGCAAGGGCTCCGCGCAGAGCATCGTTGCCGCTCAGGATACTGCCCATTGCAGGCAGCGCCTCGAGCACACGGTCCTGAGCCGGGCGGATGCAGGGAAACGGAAGTGCTTTCATGGGCGGTCCTAACGCACGAGTCGGTTTGTTCGCGGCTTATTATGCCCCAACTTGGCCGCTCGCGTCCCAGAGCACGTTATCGGCGAGCGCGATTAGCACCTGCTGACAACGAACGATATCGGCGTGGGGCACATATTCGTTGGGCTTGTGGGCGAGTGCGAGCGAGCCTGGGCCATAGCTCATGCAGCTACGGTTACCCGTCTTGCCGGCAATGACGGCAGTGTCGGTGTAGCCGGTAAAGAAGCCGACGGTCGTGTCCGCGCCCGTCACGTCATCGGCGGCACGCTTGAGCGCTGCTAGAAGGGGAGAGTTCGGGTCGCGCTCGATGGCGGGGCGGTCGCCCGTCACGGTGTAGCTGCCATGGCAGCCGGGAACGGCGGCTTCGGCGACGGCGATGGCCTGCTCTACCATGCGCGTCGCGGCGGCCGTATCGGTCGGCGGGGTCAGGCGCATGTCGACCCAGACTTTGGCGCGGTCGGGTACGACATAGGGACGGTAGCCACCTTCGATCTGTCCAAACGTGATGGTCGAAGGCCCCAGCTCATCGTGCGCGGGCAGCGCCACAAACGCGCGACGGAGCGAACACACGACCTCGGCCATGGCGGCGACGGCATCCGCGCCCTTCCAGGGCTGGCTCGCATGCGCCGTCACGCCAGCCATTTTAATCTCGAACCACGTACGCCCCTTGTGCGCCACCTGGATCTGTCCGTCGGTGGGCTCGGTGTCCAGCACCCATTCACGCGAGCCGACCCAGTCAGCATCGATCGCGGCTTCTGAGCCGCGCATAAAATCTTCCTCGTCGACCGAGCAAATGAGAGAAAAGCCGCGGTGGGGCAGCGCGCCATCCGCCACCACGCGCTCGAGCGTATGGACCAGAGCGGCAATGGCGCAGGCCAGACCGCCCTTCATGTCGCAGGCGCCGCGGCCATAGAGCTTATCGTCCCGCACGGTCGCCCCGAGCGGCGGCGTGTCCGCGTCCCAGCCATCTCCCAGGGTGACGGTATCCATGTGGCAGATGTAGACGAGTCGCGCCTCGTCGCTCACTCCCGGCACGGTAATCATAAGGTTGCGGCGCCCGGGGAGTACTTCGAGCTCTGCAATCTGCACGGCATGGAGCACCGGATGGCTCAACCGCTCCAATTGAGCCTCAACCAACACTTTGATATAGCGTTCAATCTCGCCCTCATACGAACCTGGGTCGGAACTGTCGATCCGCACGAGCCCTTGCGTAAGCCGCCAAGCAAAATCTGTATCAACCATAGGCACCTCACAGATAGTTAGGTCAACATACAGATTGTATGCCAAGAAGCGGCTCGGTGCATTTAATGGAGCGCTCACAAAAACGGGGGCGCCTCTCGTGCGAAAGGCGCCCCCGTGGGCATTCAATGTCAGTGACGGGCAGGCCACATGGGGAACTGCCCGTCAGATCAGCCGGCGCTACTTGATCACGCGAACGCGATACATCGACGGAATCTGCTTGAGCGCCTCGATGGTGCTGCCGTCCAGGTGCTCGTCCGTGTCGAACATGGTGTAGGCGTTCTCGCCGGCGGACTCGTTGGTCATACGCTGCACGTTGGCATTGTCCTTGGCCAGGATTGCCGTGATTTGGCCGATCATGTTGGGCACGTTGGCGTGCAGGCAGGCGATGCGGCTCGCGGCGCGCGCCTTGCCCATGCTGCAGGCGGGGTAGTTGACGCTGTGCGCGATGTTACCGTTCTCCAGGTAATCCTTGAGCTCGCTGATGGCCATGTCGGCGCAGTTGGCCTCGGCCTCGCCAGTGCCGGCGCCCGAGTGCGTGGTGATAAACGTATTGGGCATCTTGACGGTCTTGGGCGTGGCAAAGTCGCAGCTAAACCAGCTCAGCTTGCCCTCGCGCAGGGCTGCGTCGACGGCGTCTTCGTCAATGATGGTTTCGCGCGCGTAGTTGATGAGCACAGCGTCGGGCGCCAGCAGGTTAATCTGCTCGGTGCTGATCATGCCGATGGTGTCGGCCTTGCTGGGCACGTGCACGGTGAGGTAGTCGCAGCCGCGGCACAGATCCTCGAGCGTGCCGACGCGCTGCACCTCGCGGCTCAGCACCCACGCGTGCTCGACGGAAATGAACGGATCGTAGCCGTAGACATCCATGCCCAGATCGACGCAGGCGTTGGCGACCTTGGAGCCCACGTTGCCCAGACCGATGACGCCGATGCGCTTGCCCTTGAGCTCGCGGCCCACAAAGGCCTTCTTGGCCTTCTCGGCATCGACCTGGATCTCGGGGTCGTCGGCGTTGTCGCGCACCCAGTTCATCGACTGCACCACGCCGCGGCTCGAAAGCACCAGCATGCCCAGGACGAGCTCCTTGACGGCGTTGCTGTTGGCACCGGGGGAGTTAAAGACGACGACACCCTTCTTGGCGTACTCCTCGACGGGGATGTTGTTGACGCCGGCGCCGCAGCGGGCGATGGCGCGAATGCCCTCGGGCAGCTCGTAGCCGTGCAGGTCGGTCGAGCGCATCAGGATCGCGTCGGCCTCCTCGGCGGTGCTTACAAACTCGTAGCCCTCGCCAAACTCGACCTTGCCGTCCTTGGTGATGTCGTCGATGGTCTTAATCTTGCGCATGGAAAACTCCTTAGCAGGTTTGTCTAAAACAAGTGGTTTGAAGTGGCTGGTCGGCCCGCGCGTTGCGGGCTAGTTAGATCGCGGACTCAAACTATGCTGTGCTTCGAAGTCCTTCATATACGAGGCTAGTGCCTGCACGTCTTCCATGGTTACGGCGTTGTAGACGCTGGCGCGCATGCCGCCCACCAGGCGATGGCCCTTGACGTTTTGAATCTGGTGCTCGGCGGCGCCTGCGACGAAGGCCGCGTTGAGTCCGGCGTCGTCGGTGCGGAAGGTGACGTTGGCGATGGAGCGGCTGTCTGCCTGCGCGGTGCCATGGAACAGCTCGCTGTGCTCGAGCAGGTCGTAGAGCAGGTTGGCCTTGGCCCAGTTGCGCTCGGCCATGGTGGCAAGTCCGCCGGTCTGCTCAACCCAGCTGAACACCTTGCCGCACACGTAGATGCCAAAGGTGTTGGGCGTGTTGAGCATGGAGCCCTTGGCGGCCTGGGTCTTGAGGTCCATGTACTGCGGCGTCTGCGCAAAGGCGGGGCCGTCGGCGATCAGGTCGTCGCGCACGATGATCACGGTCACGCCCGCAGCGCCGGCGTTTTTCTGCGCGCCGGCGTAGATGAGCCCGTAGCGCTCGACGTCGAGCGGCTGCGACAGAAAGCAGCTCGAGACATCGGCGACCAGCGGCACATCGCCGCAGCTGGGCAGCTCGTGGTACATGGTGCCAAAGATGGTGTTGTTCTGGCAGATGTAGACGTAGTCGAGCCCATCGCCCTCGGCCTCGGCGGCAATGCGCGCGTTGATATTGGCCATGGTGGGAATGCGGTCGAAATTGGTGTCCTCCGAGCTCGCGAGCAGCACGGCCTCGCCGTACTTGGCAGCCTCTTTGTACGCCTTGTTGGCAAAGTTGCCGGTCACGACGTAGCCGGCGCGGCCGCGGCGCATGAGGTTCATGGGGATACCCGCAAACTGCAGCGTGGCGCCGCCCTGCAAAAACAGGACGCGGTAGTTGTCGGGGATGCTCAGCAGACGGCGCAGGGTTGCCTCGGCGTCGTCGATGATCTGCTGGTACATGCTAGATCGATGGCTCATCTCGAGCACGGACATGCCGCAACCGCGGTAGTCCATCATCTCGTCGGCGATCTCGGCGAGCACGCTTGTAGGCAGCGCGGCCGGGCCAGCTGAGAAGTTGTGCACACGTGCCATCTTCTAGTTCCCCTCGTAGTCGTTTGAACGTTCGGGATACTTTAGCACAGTGGAGCGCCAGGCGCGACCGCATCACGGTAAAACTCGAGTGCGCTGCTATGATTTACAGGATGGTTACATGGGGGAGGGGTGACCTTACCTGATGGCTCGCATCCGATCTGCCTCTGCCTTTGCTTGTTTCCAGGGTCGAATGCGGCCGTTTACGAGGCCATCGTAGCCACGCGTGATGGCGCACTGGATGCGATCTTCGCGTTCCCGCATAGAGGCAGCGCGGCGCTGCGCCAGTTGCCTTTGGCTCCATATTTACCTCAAGGCTTCAGAGGCTTTGTTGCGCAATAAATTTGACTTCGATCCGTTTGCCGCGCAGCCAAAGCGCCTCACCTCTCATTTGTTGCCGTCTGTGGGAGCGTGTCCCTCGTTTATCCTCTCTAGACCTCATGACCCCGTACTTAAACGGTGTGATTGAAAGGCATGTTTGCATCGACCCGATGCGAATAAAAAGGCCCGAACCCTTGGAGTGTGTCCTGTGGATAACACCGACAAAATATCGCTGGGAGGCGTGCTCACGCGCGAGCAGTTTTTGCTGCCCGAGATGCGTATCGTCGCTGCGTTGCGCCTGGAGGGCGTGAGCGACGACGAGATCATCGCGCGCGTGAAACACGACAACCTGTTTCAGTATCCCACCGAGCGCATGCTGGCCGACCGCGCCCGCGTGTGTCTGCGCCGCTTCGATGCCGTAGCGCTCGACGAGGCGCAGTGCGCTGCCCGCGGTATCGACAAAGATGCTGCCGATCAAGCGGTCATGCGCATTATGGACCTTATCGCCAACGGCATGCCCGACCAGGCAGCCCAGGCCAACCTATTTGCCATGATGTGCCGCTACACCATGGTCCGCGAGCTCATTCAAGTGGAAATTGGCGAGCGCATGGCTAGCTTCGACTACAACTTTACCGACATTGACCTCAACGCGTTTGTCACCCGTTTTCAGGTTGAGCATGCCGAAGCTGTCAAATGGTCGGACGCCACGCTGGAACGCATTAAGAGTACGCTGCGCCAGATTCTACGCAGCGCTGGTTTTAAGGCATCGCAGCGCACCGACGCGCTTCAGCCCCTGCTGCTCGACCCCGATGTAGAGCAGGCTATCCGCGACCTGGGCGACATGGATGCCTTGGCCGCACTTACCGGGCAGGTGATGTAGGCATGGCAATAAACCAGCTGCACATTCGCCCGCGCAACCGCGCCGAGCGCATCCATGAGGACTTTGACCATCGCCGCGAGGTGCTGCGCGAGCGCCTGCAAGACCAGGATTTCTTGGCCAACAAGGGCATTGGCAACGAGATCGGCTTCTACACGTTTTGCTACGATCCTTCGCTGGAGTTTGAGTGCCGCGCCTACGTGGACGAGCTCATGGCAGATGCCCAGTCCGGCAAGCTGCCGTGCAATTTGCAGGTCTTTAACCTGTACGACGTGATGCTCGATATCTGCGAGCAGCGCCGCATCCTTCGTGCGATACCCCGGCGTGAAGCAAAGATCGGTTCGGAAGCGCAGGTCAAAGAGTTGCAAAAGCCTTGCAGCTCCAAGAGCTTTGCCCAGTACCTCTTGGAGCATACCCAGCCACATCAGCCCGGCGACGTGATCCTGCTCACGGGCGTGGGCGAGGTCTTTCCGCTACTGCGCGTGCATAACCTGCTCAACGACATGCTTGCCGATTTTGGCACCGTGCCCGTTGTCGTCATGTACCCCGGCAGCTTTGATGGCCGCCAGCTCAAGTTGTTCAACAAAGAGAACGCCAGCAACTATTACCGCGCGTTCGATATTTCTTAGGAGCGACAGATGATCATCCAAGACCTGTTTTCCAAGGACATCAACCGTTCCATCAACGGCGTCGTTAAGGTGCAGGATGCCAGCGACGATTCAGTGCGCCAGGAGCTCGACGAGTACGTGGTGACGCGCGAGCTGCAGGGTCATTTTGCGCACTTCTTCGAGGCGTACGATAAGGCGCTCGACGTTCCTACCGACAATATGGGCGTGTGGATCAGCGGCTTCTTTGGCTCCGGTAAATCGCACTTCCTCAAGATGCTCTCGTATCTGCTGCAAAACGATGAGATCGCCGGCAAACGCGCCGTCGACTACTTTGACGGCAAGATTTCCGATCCCATCGTAGCGGCCAGGGTTCGTCGCTGCTGCGAGGTTCCCACCGAGGCGATCCTGTTTAACATAGACAGCAAGGGCGGACAGTGGAAAGAGGGCGACACCTCGCGTACGGCCCTGCTGCGCGCCTTTGAGCGCGTGTTCTTTGAGCACCTGGGCTTTTTTGGCGAGGACCTTAAGTTCGCGCGCCTGGAGCAGCATATCGATAGCAAGGGCAAGACGCAGGAGTTCCGCGCTGCCTACGAGCGCATTGGCGGCGGCAACTGGCTCGAGGACCGCGAGAGCTATAGCTACTTTGAGGACGACATCGTCGAGGCCCTGCAAGAGGTCCTGGGCATGAGCGAGCAGGCAGCGCGCCACTGGTTCGACGGTACCGAGGACGACGCCATCGCTGCCGACACCTTTGCCAAGATGGTCAAGCAGTATGCCGACAAGCGCGCCGAGGAGTGCGGCGGCGAGTTCCGCCTGCTGTTCATGGCCGACGAGGTGGGTCAGTTTATTGGCTCCGATGCCGACATGAGCACGAGCCTTATGCTGTCGCTGCAGACGCTCGTCGAGGAGCTGGGCAGCCGTTGCGGTGGTCGCGTGTGGGTTATGGTGACCAGTCAGGAGGCCATCGACGAGGTCGCCATGATCGTGGGCGATGACTTCTCCAAGATTCAGGGTCGCTTTAACACGCGCCTTTCGCTCTCGAGCTCCAGCGTTGACGAGGTCATCCAGCGCCGCGTGCTGCAAAAGAACGACGCCGCCGAGGCAAAGCTCCAGCAGGACTACGAGGCCCAGAGCACCGTGCTCAAAAACGTGTTTTCCTTTGACGGTTCGCGCAGCGACCTGATCGGCTACGCCAGCCGCAGCGACTTTACCGCCAGCTACCCGTTTGTGGGCTATCAGTTTAAGGTGCTGCCCGACGTTATGACCGAGGTGCGCAAGCACGGCGTTAAGGCCAAGCACATGTCCACGGGCGAGCGCTCCATGCTCTCGGCCTTCCAGGAATCGGCCCAGGCCATTCAGGACCAAGAGGTTGGCGCGTTGGTGCCGTTTTGGCGCTTCTTCGATACTATTGCCAAGGATCTGGAGCACGGCGTGATCCAGGTGGTCACGCGCGCCGAGCGTGCGGCCGAGGACGGCCATGGCCTTAAGGCCCAGGACGTTAAGGTCCTAAAGCTGCTGTATCTGATCCGCTATATCGACTACATCAAGTCCAATGTCGAGAACATCTCCATCCTTATGGTCGACGTCATGGACGTGGATAAGGCCGCCCTTAAGGACCGCGTTAAGGAATCGCTCGACCGTCTGGTGCGCGAGAACTACGTGGCGCGTCAGGGCGATGCGTACAACTTCCTCACCGACGAGGAGCAGGATATCTCGCGCGCCATTAGCGAGACGCCGGTGGATGCTGCCCTGATTATCGAGGGAATTAAAAAGTCGCTCTTCGAAGGAGTCTATAGGGCTACCAAGCTGCGCGTGGGCGCCAACGATTTTCCCTTCGACCGCTATGTTGACGACTCGGTCTATGGTGTTGCCCAGGGCGGCATGAAGCTTAACGTAGTCACGGTGGCAGATGATCTCTCGCGCGCCGACGACGCCGAGCTCGCCGTTAAGTCTGCCAATATCGCGCTGGTGATACTTGCCGACGACGTCGACTACTTTGACGACCTGCAAAATGCGGCCAAGATTCGCAAGTACCGCAAGACCATCAATACCGAGGCCCTGCCGCTTTCGACCCAGCAGATCATCCAGGCAAAGATGAAAGAGGCCTCGTATGCCGAGCGTGAGGCGGCCGAGCTGCTGAAGGAGGCCGTGCTGCACGCCCGCGTGGCCGTGAACGGCTCCATGGTTAACATTCGCGCCACCAAGCCCGCCGACGTGTTTGACCAGGCCCTGTCCAAGCTGACGGACGCTATCTTTACCAAGGCCGACTACATTGCCGACCCCGCCAAGACCGATGACGACATTCGCGCCACGCTGCGCGGTGCCAACCAGATGGCGCTCGACGGCCAGAGCTCTAGCAACGCCCGCGCCGAGAAGGAGGTTGCGGACTATTTGCATCTGCAGACGCGTATGTCGCTTAACACGACCATGGGCGACCTGCAGCGCAAGTTCCAAAACGCTCCCTATGGCTGGCGCGAGATCGATATTGCCAATGTGGTGGCCCAGCTGGTGGTTTCGCAGCGCGCGACCATTACGGCTGCCGGCGCCAACGTTGCCCCCGCAGACCCGCGCATGGCTACCTTCTTGCGCAAGGACGCCGACAAGGCCCAGGTGCGCGAGCGCGTTAAGATGAGCGACGAGCTCATCAAGAAGGTCAACAGGGTGCTGCGCGAGACCTTCGATGCCAAGCGCGACATTTCCAACGAGGACGAGCTTGCCGACACCGTGGTCGAAACGCTTACGGGTTACAAGAACGAGTGCGTGGAACTCACGAATGGCAACTTTACGGGCCTGGCCCCGGCCTATCCGTATCCGGGCCTAAAGGTGCTGGACGACGGCATTAAGCTGACCACGCGCCTGCTGGACAACCAAAACGACGCCCAGACGCTCTTCAATGCCTTTGTAAAGGCGCAGGATGATCTGGATGATTGGAAAGAGGACTACGACCAGGTCGTGTTCTTCTTTGAGAGCCAAAAGCCCGTCTTTGATAGGGCCGTTGAGTTTATGGGCCTTATGAAGGACGAAGGCTTCTACATGGACTCTAACGCCCAGGCGGTCGAGGCCAACAAGTGCATTGAGCAGATTCTTAAGAATCCGCGACCGTACCGCGAGGTCCGCGAGCTCCACGACCTGATGGAGCCGGTCATGGCTGTCCACAGGCAGATGGTCGACACCAAACGCAAGGAAATGCTCGATAACATCGCCGCACAGATGGCCCAGGTACACGAATATGCCCAGAGCCAGGACGGCTATGCCAAGTTGGCCGAACGCGCTATCGAGAACGCCGGCCGCATGGCCAAGTCGTTTGAGAGCCGTGTTCACGCCTCCGCCAAGGCGAGCGAGCTTGCCGCGCTGAACGAGCAGCTGAGGGAGTATTGCGACAGCGCCTGCGAGAAGATCGATAACGCTATCGAGGATGAGAAGGCCCGCCAACAGCGCGAGAGCCGACGCGTAGAAGTCACGCCCAACGGTGAGACCGTTACTACGATCAAAGACCCGAGCAACGATGCTTCGGCGACCGTCGAGCCTGCACCCGCTCCTGCTCCCAAGAGGATTAAAAAGCTGCGCCTGGCCGACCTGGGCGAGCGCAAAAAGCTGGAGAGCGAAAGCGACATCGATGCCTACCTTGGCCAGCTCCGTGTGCGTCTGCTTGCCGAGCTGCAGGGCAATGACGCCATTCGCCTGAGCTAACCAAGAGCCACCGGGGAAGGGTAGACCGCCATGAACGATACCGCCATCAAGAACTACTGCATCTGGGCCCGCAACGAGCTCCTCGCCGGCGTCGAGGCCCGCATGAGGCTCTACGGCGTGGCCGAGGGCGCAGAGCCCGCCGGCGCCGCGGCGGTGGGCGGGCGCGCCCTGTCCCCGGAGGAGACCGGGTGGCGCGACGCCCTGCTGCGGGCCGCGGCAGAAGAGGGCTTCGCCCGCCTGCGCGACCGCGCCGCCTACACCTGGTTCAACCGCATCGCCGCCGTGCGCTACATGGAGGTCCACGACTTCCTGCCCTCCCGCGCGCGCATGTTCACCCGCCCCGCGGCGGACGGCTCCTGGGAGCTGGGCAGCCAGGCCGTGGACGAGGCGCTCGACGTGGAGATCGCCGGCGCCGACCCGGTGCGCATCGCCGAGCTCAAGCAGGCCGGCGAGGACGGGCCGCTCTTCCGCTACCTGTTCCTGGCCCAGTGCGCCGAGCTCTCCGGGTGCCTGCCCGGCGTGTTCCAGCCCGTGGACGCCTGCATGGCGCTCCTCCTGCCTGCCAACCTCATGGACCCCGACGGCGTCATCGGCCGCATGGTGACGGACATCCCCGAGGATGGTTGGGATGACGTTCAAATCTTGGGCTGGATGTACCAGTACTACAACTCCGAGGTCAAGGACGCCTTCTTCGCCTCCAGGGCCAAGGAGGCCCCCGACACCATAGGCCCGGCGACCCAGCTGTTCACGCCCGACTGGATCGTGCGCTACATGGTGCAGAACTCCCTCGGCCGCCTGTGGATGCTCAACAACCCCGCGAGCCCCCTGCGCGCCGAGATGGAGTACTACATCGAGCCCGACCCCGAGCACGAGGACTTCATCAGGATCGGCGGCCCCGAGGACATCTCGCTCTGCGACCCGGCCTGCGGCTCGGGCCACATCCTGGTCTACGCCTTCGAGCTGCTTTCCAAGATGTACCTTGAGCGCGGCTACCGCGAGCGCGAGATCCCCGGGCTCGTCCTGTCGAAGAACCTGCACGGCATGGAGATCGACCCCCGCGCCGCCCAGATCGCGCGGCTGGCCCTTGCCATGTGCGCCCGCGGGCTGGACCGCCGCTTCTTCGGCCGCGGCGTGCAGGCCGACATCGCCGTGCTCGCCCCGGTCGCGCTGGGGGAGGGCGACGTGCCGCAGGGCAGCGCCCTTGCCAAGAGGAAGGACCTCCTCGACGCCCTGGCGCACCTGGACGAGGCGGGCTCGCTGCTCGCCCCGGGCGAGGACGACCTCGCCGCGATCCGCGAGGCCATCGACCTCACCGGCGACGGCGGCCTGTTCGGCAGCAGCTCTAAGGAGATGCTCCAGCGCGCCCTCAACACCTGTGAGACGCTGGCGCGCCGCCACGACTGCGTGGTGGCCAACCCGCCCTACATGGGCAGCTCCAGCTTCGGCCCCTTCATGTCCAAGTGGGTCAAGAAGAACTACCCCGACGTCAAGAGCGACCTGTGCACATGCTTCATCGAGCGCGGGTTCAGCCTTGCGAAGAACCGCGGCTATGAATCGATGATCACGGCTTCGTCCTGGATGTTCATTTCGTCTTTCGAGGCGATGCGCAAGAGGATTGTCTCCGACAAGAAGATCTGCTCCCTTATCCAGCAGTCGACGCACGGCTATGCGGGGGTAACCGTTCCCACCTGTATGTTCGTTATCGAGTCGGGCGATACCCACAGCAAAGTCGGATCCTACATCAGGCTTTACGATTTCGACCGTCCGAAACTGCAGCAGCCCAAGGCCCTGGAGGCGATCAGGAACCCCGACTGCGGCTGGTTCTACCGCCGCGACGCCGAGACCTTCAAGCAGATCCCCGGCGCCCCCATCGCCTACTGGGCCAGCGATGGTCTAATCAACGCTTTTTCAACGCGCGAAAGTCTTCGCAGTTATGCACGGCCTACTGCGGGTATTCGAACGGGAGATAACGACCGCTTTCTCCGGTTTGCATGGGAAGTGTCTTTCGAAAAAGTCGGCACACATCTCCATGATCGCGTTCAGGCAAAAGAGTCGGGATGTAAATGGTTTCCCGCAAATAAGGGCGGACTATATCGAAAGTGGTTTGGCAACCTTGACTACGTTATTAACTGGGAGAACGACGGCGAGGTGCTTTCTTCATTCCCTGGATGCGATAACGCTGGTGCTAAATTCTTTTTTAGAGCTGGCGTGACGTGGGGAACCATATCGTCTGGCCCTCTCTCGGTAAGGTATTGCGATCCCGGTGTTATTTCGGAGCACTGTGGCTCAATGTGCTTCTCTGAGTCCGATGAGGTTCTTCTTTGCGTCGCTGGTCTTTTAAATTCTTCGGTATCCGATGCCTTCCATCAGTTCCTTTCCCCTACTCTTGCTTTTCGAGAGGCTGCTATCGGAAACACCCCTCTTGATGAGCACGGGATTTGTTCGGAGGTCTCCTCAATAGTGAATCAGTGCATCGAAAAATCGAAAACCGATTGGGATTCGTTTGAAACCTCCTGGGATTTCAAGCATCATCCATTGATCGCTTAATTGATGCAGGCTAACTGGTTGGGAGGTTTTAGACGTGAATCGTGTTCTCATTGCCGGAGCCGGGGCGGAAGTTGACCTTGGATTTGAGTGCGGCATTAATTTTACTTACGATACCTTTTACAGGAAAAAGATAAGTCTATATGATGCGTTAAGTAAGTTCTACAATCCTAGAATTAGCAGCGAAGATGCGTTTATAGCCCCCAACCAATATCGTTCAGAGTTTCTTTTCAACTCAAAAGGTCATGCCTTTATTGATTTGGTTGCCAGCATTTACGAAAAAGACCCTGTTTTTATCGGCAAAATTGCCCCCGGGCTATTCAAGGAAAATACTAAAGATGGGAATAAATTCAATACAGCAAACTTGGATAAGAAGCAGCTAGATAAGTTATTTAACCTACTCATTATCGAGTCTGATTCAACGGACGATGTATTGAGGCAGCAAGAAATAATGAAACACGTCCCCAGTGATTCTCACTTTGGCGTTCTCGAGGGTTACTATTCAAGTTTGCTTAACTTTGAGCACGCATTACCAAGCTTTTGGAAGTTGATTAACTTTTACTGGAGTGCCTATTTTTCAATTGCCCTCCCGATTACTGACAGACTGTATAGGAACAATTCGGAAGAGTATCGCTTGAATCGATATGACTTTGTTCTAGATAACTTGGATCAAGTAATTGGCGACTCATTTGAGCCAGACTTTGTTGATTCCGCCGTATCGCAAGGTTGTTATTATTCGGCTTTAACAGGGTTATTTGATGGCGTGATTACAACGAATTACACACCCTTTTGCGAGCATGTTGTCAATCATGCTCATGATGCCGTCGTTTGGCTGAGCGGTAATCTGTCAGAATTCGAAAGATTAGATTCCCTCGAATTTGAAAGTTACGTCGATAAGGCAATTCCGGACAACGTATTTGTTTTTCCATATCTTATGTGCCAAGCCCCTGTTAAACCTATTATTTCTAGATCTCAAATACTTGACTTTAATAAGGCGATTAGCTTTCTTGATGCTGCAGATGAGATTGTTGTACTGGGCTATTCGTTCTGTGATGAGGATTCTCATATTGCATCAATGGTCGGAGAGACGCTCCGCTCAGACGCATCTAAGAAGATGACATTTTTTAATTATTGCAAGAATGAACAGCCCGATTTGATTAAGAAGTTAAGGCTCCCACCTGATTTTGATTCTCGACGGCTTGAGATAGTGAATATTGAGAACTATAAATCGAGCACATTTATAGAAAAAACTAAACGCTGGGCCGGGCAATGACTTGGTCGTCAATGGATTATGCGCCGCTGCGTATTATTGTAGCGGCTATCTTTCAGCGATAATTCCCGACGACGTTTCTCTAAAGCCAAATAACCCGGGGGATTGCTCTCGGGTTTCTGAGGATGGCATTCTTCGTGCCCCTTGAAAACAGTGGGGGCCGGTTCGGCTTGGGCAAACGTGTTCTTGTTGTTGCTGCATTTATTCAATCTCCAACGGTCATGGCCCAATACCTACCGCTCGCACTTGTTGCTCAACATATGGCAAGGTTGGTGGGCTAAGTTAAAGCCAGTGCTCGGCCAAGGTGAGGGGATAGAGGGGATCGAAGTCCTCATCGCAAACGCCCCGAAAGAAGCGAAGTAGCTCCTGAAGCCTAAGCGAAAGGTAATTCAAATGGATTTGGTGACTTCTTTTTTCCACCTACTGTCTGATTATTACGCTTGCTTTGACGACGGAATGATCACCTGGGACGGTCATCATCACGCTGCGACTGGCCTGCATGTTGATAACGAAAAGGTGCCCGAGCTTACCGAGTTTGCCACGCAGGGTGGCTTTGATGATCTGAATGATTACCTCAACTGCTTTGTCGATGGCTTTCTGAATAATCTGGTTGAGGCCGATGAAGATCTCATTGTTCCCAGGAGCGCAATCCACGAGGCGCTTTACCCTATGCTTCGAGAAGGGGATTTGACGGGCCTTGTTTTGGCTGATTTCTGCGGCTGTAACAAGGCGCTCGTAATCGACAATCCAGCCCCCGATGCATATTGCGTAATGTATGACACGCGAATCGCTCGCGGTATCCCGCAGTTCTTCAACTTGGTCACACGCATGCTTTGGGATATGCGCCAAGGGCTGCGTTGCCAGCAAGACGTTTCGTTTAAGGTGACGTTTGTTGCGGCGAAGAATGTCGATTTATCTATGCTGGTCGTAGACGACGTGACGGACGTTGTGGGCGTGCAGGAGAATCCGGGAACGACGATGGTCTACTCTGCCCCGAAGATTCGGCTGGATGCTCGTAATGGATCGGAATTGGTATCGGCATCCGTCGCGCTAGAGAACGATGGCGATGCTTCTGGCAATAAGAACGAAGGCGCGGGCGAGAAACCTCAGTCGTTCCAACCAAAGTCTTGGGCAGAGGACGAGACAAGGGATAGAGCCTGTGAACTTGCCGATCGATGTTTCGTTGATGATTGCGAATTAGATCGAGCTGGATTGAATAGGGTGAAGCTTAATCGGAGGCTAATTTCGATTTCTGACGCTGTGGCCGAGGCAACCTCAAAGCTCGACCACCTCCGGGACTTGGAGCGCAAACGAGAGCAACTGACGGAGTTAAGGAGCAACCTTGATAATGAGGTTTCTAGCTGCGAGAGAGAGCTTCAGTCGTTTGGACTGTTTGACATTAGCAATAAGCGTCAAACAAAGAAGAAGCTCTCGGATCTTTCCAAGCGTATAGAAAAGGTTGATTCTTGCCTTAAGACGATCGGGGCCGAGCTCGTTAAAGGTTCGAGCGAACTTGCCAAAGCTAAGGTCGATGAGTTACGGCGGCAAGAGAGCGATGCCCAGCTAGCGCTTAAGGAAGCCAGAGTGAGCTACGAGCAAATAAAGGCTGTACGGGAAGAAAGCAGGGCTGAGCTTGAAGCGTTCTGCGCCAGCGTGCCAGATAATCAAAAAATGGATAGGTTTTATTGGGATGTCGACTGGCACATGGAACAGACGATCCATCGTAAGGTGCGGGCTGAATACCAGCCGAAAATAAGGCGTCTTGCAAAACAGTTTGCACAAACAGTCGAAGTTGGCGAAGAATTTGGTATACGAGATATGGTTGACGCGGTCGACGGAATAGACTCGATCTCAATGGCTTCGGCTATTGTTCACAGGATCTACGACAAGACTCATTCAGTAAAACGGGTCGCCCCGCTTTACAGCCTTCCTGCCTATGTGTTTACCGACAAGAGTTTCATGGATTTATTGGACGATTGATTCTTGTTTAGGAGTCGGCTGTATTTTGCAGGGGGCATCTCTAGGGATGCCCCCTGTTTTTATGTCGAGTCTGCATTGGATCCACGCATAAAAAATGCCGGGGGACATCCCCCGGCTCTTGCCGGAGGGAAGCCCCCGGCTCTTGGAGGTCCCTCTATTCGAGGGTACCGATATCTTTATAACAGAAGCTACGTGCCGGGTCTACGCGAGACGTTTGGCTCGACCGACAGTCTCCCTAAAAACAAAAATGCCGGGGGGATCCCCCGGCCCTTGACTGCCCTCCATAAAGGAACGCAACCCATTTATACCATGGCTCCAGCGCGAATGGCTGACTCAATCGAGCTTCTTTTTCTTTAGCTTCTTAACGAAGTTCTTTTTAAATGGGGTGATTGAGCCAAAGAACTCCGTGTCTGTTTTGGTCGCCGTTCCATTCTGGAACTTAAGGAGTGTGAGCTCGATCCCGCAAATATAGTCGGCGACCTGAGATAGTCGATATGTTCTGGGCGAAGCGTCGCGATAAACCGTGGCCTTTTGGGAAATGGCCTTTTCGATGGCACCGTGAAGCGCGCGCGTTACAACGCTTTGGCCTCCGTCGTAGTAGATCTTGACGTGGTCGAAGCTCTGTATGTACGCTAGGTGGTCGGCAAGGAATAGCGTAACATCGCGTTCGATCTTTTCGGAGAGCTTTTGCGGTTCGTAAAGGCCCTGCCTCTTGTCGTAGATGAAGGGTCGGTATGTGATGGGAAGGTGCTGCACAAGCATCGTGAAGGCGGAAAGTTGCTTTTTCCGCCGTTGGATATCCTGCCATTTATAGTCGTCGTGTCCGGTCAAGAGAGGCCCAAAGTGAAACGGCATGATGTCAAGGCTTTGATGTTTTAAGAGCTGTTCGTAGCTATTGATATGAGGGTCAACAGGCTCGTCCTGTTCATGGAATACGAGCGTGACTATGTAGTACCTAGATACAGGCCCCGCGTCGCCGGATTCGTCGATAAAGATCGAGAGTTCCCTCATGAGGTGACCTCCAATTTACGCATAAAAAATGCCGGGGGACATCCCCCGGCTCTTGGAGGTCCCTCTATTCGAGGGTACCAACACTTTTATACCACGAGACGAGGAGTCTATTCAAGTAGAAATTATAATGACCAAACACATGTTCGTCAATCTGCCTGCGGTTTTTAGGATAATGACGGACTTTTGGCATGAGATGGTGGGGACGCGCTCGCTCGTGTTGCTTTGAACCGGCTGCTGCGGTCGTGGCGTTATGGCTACCGCTCGCACTTGTTGCTCAACAAATGGTGGAGCTGGTGGAGTAAGTTAATACATATTGGCTGCAAAGCGGGGTTCGCCTGTAATGGGCGTACTCTCAAAATGGTGCCTGAGAATGCTCTGCATAGGGCGCTATAAGCTTTGCTGTCGGGTAGACTTGTCTATGTTGACTTAGCTAGTTTTATTGGGCTTTAAATCGGTCCTGATTGGATGGGATAGAGATATGGCAACGTTGCTCGCCGATAAATACGAGGCTCGCAAGGCCGAGGTCAATGCTCGCTTTGAGCAGCTTCGCGCTAACGAGGAGGAGCTCAACCGAATCTTTGCCAAGATCTACAACATGGAGGGCGAGGTGCCCATCGAGGTCGAGGATAAGTACGTGTCGGTAGCGCGCATCTTCGATACCGCCGACGAGATCCCCGAGAGCTACAAGGGCAACAAGTATGTGCGCACCAAGCGCGACGAGATTACCTCGCTTATTAGCTATGCCGTGGGCTGCATGTTTGGCCGCTATTCGCTGGACGTGGACGGTCTGGTCCTCGCCGATCAGGGTGCCACGGTCAACGACTATCTGGCCAAGATGCCCGATCCCGATCACGTGACCTTTATGCCCGACGGCGACAACGTGCTGCCCATTACCGATGACGAGTACTTTGACGACGACATCGTGCGCTATTTTATTGACTTTGTGCGTACCGTGTACGGCGAGGAGACGCTCGAGCAGAACCTGGCCTTTATTGCCGAGGCGCTCGACGGCAAGGGCACCTCGCGCGAGGTCATCCGCACCTACTTTTTGAAGGACTTCTTTAAGGACCACTGCCAGACCTACAAGAAGCGCCCCATCTATTGGCTGTTTGATTCGGGCAAAAAGAACGGCTTTATGGCCCTGGTCTACATGCACCGCTACACGCCCGATCTGTTGGCGCGTATCCGTACCGACTACGTGCACGAGCAGCAGGAGCGCTATCGCTCGCAGATTGCCGACGCCGAGGACGCGCTGGCGACGGCCGAGCGCGGCGAGAAGGTCGCGCTGACCAAGCGCATCAAAAAGCTCAAGGATCAGCTGACCGAGACCGTTGCCTACGAGGAAAAGCTGCATCACCTGGCCGACCAGATGATCAAGATCGACCTGGACGACGGCGTTAAGGTCAACTATGCCAAGTTCCAGGATGTGCTGGCAAAGATAAAATAACGCATACGTGATTACGCGTTACGCGAATTGTTTTGACCGGTATGACAGTGGGATTGTTAGATGGCAAAATTCGATGTAATTGAAGAGCTGGCGGCGCGCTTTGAACAGCCGCTGCCCGATTGCCGTGAGCGCCGCGTGGTGGTGTGGCACGACGCAGAGGGCGAGTTTGCCGCCACGTTTGCTGAGCTTGCCGAGGGCGGCTTTGGCGAAGCGGTAGAGCAGCGCCTGCCGCGTCCGGTGCGCTTTGTGGAGGCTTGCGACGGGCATATGTTTGAGGTCAAGCGCCTTATCGCCCGCGAGGACACCACGAGCGACATGCTGGTGTATCGCCAGCAGGGGCGCGGTAGCCTTGAGGGCGATTGGCTGGCCGATGTTGAGCTGTACGCCGATCAGTTCTCGGCGGACTATCTGTCGCTGCTGGCCGATCAACTGGGGGCTTCGAACGCACGGGATATTCGTATGGCGCTGCAGGCGCACAAGTCGTTCTTTGCCGCCAAGGGCCGCGTCGCCAAGTTTTCCAAGTGCATGCCCGCGCCTGCGTGTGCGGCCGATGTTGAGCTGGGCCTGCTGGCCGCCATGTTTGACGGCTCGGACCCCAGTGCTGCCACCATGCCGTTTATTGTTCGCGCGTGCCTGACTAAGCTGCTGCACGATGGCCCGGAGGCACTGGCGGAACTGGCGCAGAAGTTTGAGGCCGCCGATAGCCTTGCAGCCTTCGTGCGTCAGCGCACGGGCTTTGAGGGCGCGCTGTTCGAGCGTGATTCGTTGCAGGATTTTGCCGCCCACGTGCTGCTGACGGCCGCGGTATCGCTGGTGCCGGCCGCTGCGCTGCAAAAGCTCTCCAACCATATTGCGCCTGCCTATGCGCCGTATTGCATCGCGGTTGTCCGCGAGTGGGCGGGCGATGCCGCGGCGTCTGATGACCTGCGTGAGATTTGCGCGCTGGTCCAGGACGCGTGCGGCCTGCGCCACGTGTTTGGCGCTCTGTCTACCGACGATCTGCTGCGGCTCGATGTATTCCCGTGCGTTGACGAGGCCATTTTGAGCGACTTGCTCACCTCGCTGGCGCGGGGAGCCGACCGCGTTGACGAGGCCCGTCGTGTTGCCTCGGCCCGTCGCGACCTGTGCTGGTACGACGATGTCTCCTGCTATTACCAGGTGCTTTTGGCGTTGGCCGACATGGCGGCCTTTAAGCGCGACCATGCGGGCGGATTCCATATTGCCCAGGCGGCCGAGGTGTGGGAGGCCTACACCTCGGATTGGTGGCGCATGGATGCGGCCTATCGCGCACTGCGTCAGGCCAACGAGCGCTGCAAGCTGCGTGGTGTCGACCTGCTGGAGGAGCCCGAGCGCCGCGCGGTCGAGTGGGCCGAGAACAACTACGTTAACTGGTATCTGACCGAGAGCAACGCGTGTTGGGCCAATGCCGCTCAGGCGCAGTGGCGCGATGCTGGCTATGTTGAGGGTGTCGCCCGCCAAGACCTGTTCTATTGGGAGACGCTGCCCACGTATGCTGGTAGTGCCAAGACCAAGGTGGTCCTGATTAGCGATGCGCTGCGTTACGAAGTGGCGCAGGACGTGGCTGCCGCTTTGGAGCGCGAGCGTGGCGGCGAGGTGCGCATGGGTAGCGTGCAGGCGATGTTTCCCTCTATTACCGAGATGGGCATGCCGGCGTTGTTGCCGCATCAGGCCATGACGCTCAACATGGAAACGGGCGCCGTGCTGCTCGATGATATGCCGACGGGTTCTACGGTCGAGCGTCAAGCGGTGCTGCAGAAGGCCGTGCCTACGGGTCGTGCCCTGAGTGCCGCGGCGTATCTGGATATGTCTGCCGCCGAACGCAAGGAACTGCTCAAGTCCAGCGAGATCGTTTACCTGTATCACAACAAGATCGACGCGACGGGGGAGAAGCTCGCCACCGAAAGCGACGTGTTTGATGCATGCGCCGAGAGCGCGGATGAGCTGGTCTCGATCGCCAAGCGCGTGTGCACCGACGCTCCGGGCGCCCGCGTGACGATCACATCCGACCATGGCTTTTTGTACACGGCCAACGAGCTGCCGGAATGCCTGTTCCTGGGCAAGAACGACCTGCCCGACGATCCGGTGCTGTTTGGCAAGCGCCATGCGGTGGTTGCTCGGGGCGACGCCTTGGCCGATATCGCTAACGGTGCGGACGGTAGCCCGTATTTGGCCATGAACATGGATCATGTGGTGCCGGGCGGCGGCTATGTTGGCTTGGCTCCGCGCGGGATCGTGCACTACAAGCGACCCGGCGGAACCAAGCGCTACGTGCATGGCGGCGTGAGCTTGCAGGAGCTTGTGGTGCCGGTGGTCGGGTATCGTCGCCTGAGTGCCTCCTCAAAGGAATTCGTTGATACGCAGACTGCGAAGCTGCGCGTGCTGAGCGAGAGCCGTCGCGTTACCAACTCGCTGTTTGGCATTAAGTTGCTGCAGGAGGAGGCCGCTACGGGCAAGGTTCTGCCGTGTGAGTACGAGCTGGTGTTTACCGACGATACCGGCAACGAGGTGAGCGATGTTGCTCGCGTGCATGCGGACATGACCTCGCCCAACCCGCAGGACCGCGTGGTCGAGGCTCGCTTTACGCTTAAGACAGGCGTGTCATTTGGATCCGGTTCGTCCCATTTGCTGGTTTGTCGCGATGCCCAGTCGGGCAAGATCGTTTGGCGCGAGACGTATACCATCGCTGTTTCGTTTGCCCCTGTTGCTGACTTTGGTTTTTAGGAGTGTGCCCTATGTTTGATAGCAATGACGACAATCTGTGGGAAGTTCCCTCGATTGATGTGGATGTGCCCGTGGAGGAGGCCGTGCCTGCGGAGGAGGCCGTGCCTGCCCCGGAGCCGTTGGGTGCTGTGCCCGTTGAGTCTGCGGCGACCACCAAGGACGAATCCTCGACCGATGGCTATGACCAGGCTGTTGACGAGGCTCCCGAGGACGACGGCTACGACATGGATGGCCTTGACGGCAAACTGCTCGAGCACTTTGCTGGCAAGATCGTGCGCAAGGACCTGACGGCCCTTATGAAGCGTGGCGCCAACGTGCCAACCTTTGTGCTGGAGTACCTGCTGGGCATGTATTGCTCAACCGATGACGAGGAAGCCGTGGCGGAGGGCCTTGACCGCATTCGCAGGATTCTTACCGATAACTACGTGCGCCCCGACGAGTCCGAGCGCATTAAGTCCAAGATTCGCGAGCTGGGCCGCTTTACCATCATCGATAAGGTGACGGCCAAGCTCGACGAGTACAAAGATATTTACGTGGCCTCGTTTGCCAACCTGACCATCGAGCCGTTTGTGATGCCGGCCGAGTACGTGCGCGACTATTCCAAGATTCTGCAGGGTGGTATTTGGTGCATTATGAGCATCGAGTATCGCCATCCCGTGGATGAGGAAGACGAGTTTGGCATGGAGGTCTTTGGCGACGATGCGCCGCGCCGCTCCAAGGCCAAGCGCAAAAAGCGCGGACCCGAGGATTCTCCGTTTAGCGTGGCTTCGCTCACGCCCATCCAGATGCCCAATTTGGACTTGGATGCCATGGTTGACGAGCGCCAATACTTTACGCGCGACGAGTGGCTCAACATGCTGCTGCGTTCGGCTGGCTACGAACCCAGCGAGCTTTCCGAGAAAGAGCGCCTGCACTTTATCGAGCGCATGGTGCCGCTGATCGAGCGCAACTACAACCTGTGCGAGCTGGGTCCCCGCGGCACCGGCAAGAGCCATATCTACAAAGAGGTCTCGCCCTACGCCATCTTGCTTTCGGGCGGCCAGACCACCACGGCCAACCTGTTCGGCCGCATGAACTCCATGCGCGCCGATCGCGTGGGCTTGGTGGGCCACTGGGACTGCGTGACGTTCGACGAGGTCGCCGGCATGCGCTTTAAGGACACCAACGCCGTGCAGATCATGAAGGACTACATGGCGAGTGGCAGTTACGCACGCGGCCGCGACCAGATTAACGCCGACGCCTCCATGGTCTTCGAGGGCAACATCAACGATACCGTGCAAAACGTCCTTAAGACCACGCACCTGTTTGATCCGTTCCCGCCGGAGTTTAACAACGATTCGGCCTTCTTCGACCGTATCCACTATTACCTGCCGGGCTGGGAAATTCCCAAGATGCGCTCGAGCCTGCTGACCGGGCATTATGGCCTGATCACCGACTGCCTGTCGGAGTTTTGCAAGGAGATGCGCCGCAAGGATTTTACGCACCATATCGACCGGTATTTCCGCTTTAACAGCGACTTTAACAAGCGTGACGAGGTCGCCGTGCGCAAGACCTTTAGCGGCCTGGCCAAGCTGCTGTTCCCCGACGAGGCTATGGACAAGGACGACGTGCGCTGGCTGCTGGACTACGCCATCGAGGGCCGTCGCCGTGTAAAGGAGCAGCTCAAGATTATGGCGGGCGTCGAGTTTATCGACGTCAACCTGGGTTATATGGATGCCGACAACCCGCAGGACGTGCACGTGGTGCGCGTGCCCGAGCAGACCGAGGACACGCTGATTCCCGACGGGCCGCTGCTGTCCGGCCACGTATTTGGCGTGGGCAGGTCGCAGGGCGGCGAGGTTGCCGTGTACAAGCTGGAGAACAAGGCCGTTGCCGGCGAGTGCAAGTTTAAGTACGAGGGCGTGGCCTTTAACAAGCCGGTGCGCGATACGCTGGAAGCCGCGTTCGACAACTTTGTGAACCTGGCGAACCGCGTGGCGCCGGGCATGCACATTGGCTCCAAGGATTACCTGCTGTTCTACAACGACCTGCAGAGCAAGGGCCTGTCCGAGGAAGTTTCGCTCGCCGAGTTTGTGGGACTTTGCTCTGCGGCGTGCAACCGCCCGGTGATGCCTGCGCTGGCGATTCCGGGAATCTTGCGCATGTCGGGCTCTATGGATGAGATCCGCGGGCTCGAGGACATTATGCGCGTGGCCAAAAACGCCGGCGCCAAGCGCGTGATTTTGCCGCTGAGTGCCATCGCGGGCCTGCAGAGCGTTTCGTCCGAGATTATCTCGGGCCTGAGCCCGGTGTTCTACATGGATGGCGACCCGGTTGACGCTGCGAAAAAGGCTCTGGATCTGTAGGAGTGCGGGCGAGCGGGTTTGCGTGCGCGTGGGCCCGCGGGCGTGTTGGCGTGTTCGAGTAGGAGGCCTTGCCATGGCGGGCGAGCGTTCTGTTGGCGAGTTGCTCGACGAGCTGTTTGGCTTTGGATCGGTAGCCAAGCGCCAGGCGGCGCTTGAGCAGTACGATCGCGGGGAGTTGGTTCGAAAGGTGCGCTCCCGCGAGCTGCTGGGCGTGCTTAGGGGCATCGAGACCGCCGAGCACGCTGCACGCGAGTCTGCCGTGCGGGCTGTTGACGGGTATATCCGTCGTGTTGAGGGCGCTGCGCTTGCATACGCTCGCAAGCAGGCGGGCATTGTTGGTCCGCTGCGAATGGAGCGTCGCTATGCTGCCTTTTTGCGTATGGAGGACAAGGCCGAGCTGCTGGCCCGTTTGGAGCAGACGCTTGCGTTTATCGAGGTAAAGCTGCGCGCCAATACGGCGGACAGGGTTCGTGCGGCGTACGATGCTGCGGGGGCTATGGTGCTGCAGGGCGTGGAGCGTCTGAGTGACGTGCGCGTTGTGGATGCCGTGCCTTTGGATGCCGACCTGCTGTGTACGCAGCTGGAGCAGATGCGCTGTGCCGCCGACGCGACGGACCTTGCGGGTATGATCACAGCGACGTTTGAGTCCGAGCTGAGTGCGACAGGCCCGCAGCGCGCTGACGGGTTTACGGGCGATTTGGCTGGCGATGTAGCTGACGACGTGGCGTTGGAGCGTGAACTTACCAACGTGCGCGGCGCTGCGCAGCGAGCGCGCTTGGCGGCGCAGGCGTATCGGGCCGAGCGCGCCGCCCGCGTTGCGGGGAGCATGGTGGAGCCGGTATCGTTGCCCGAGCCTGCGTGCGTTGCGATCGAGACGGCGTGCGATGCCGGGGAGCTTTCCGAGTTGCTCGCTCAGGTTAAGAAGTCGTTTGAGACCTACCGTCGTGTTGTTGCCGACGGCGGGTTGTTCTGCGCGTTTGGCACGGGCTCGCCGCACGGCATTTGTTGTGGCGCGAGCTATTTGGACTACGATTCTCGGCTTGATGAGGACGTGCTGGTGGGTGAGTACGATGGTGCAACCAGGCATACTGTTCGGCGTGAGGTTGCGATTCCCGAGCTGGTGGATGAGGCTTCGGCCGAGGGCGGCGACTCGCTCGAGGTTGCCGTGGCGCGCATGCGCGAGTTCAATGGGCGTCGCTACGATGGTGTGCTGGATGAGAATCCTGCGCGCCATGTGAATGCGTTTTGGTATGGACTCAAAAAGCTCGGTCAGTATTGCGAGGCCGCCGTGCGCGTGGATGAGCGTGCTTGGGATTGCTTTATCGATAAGGTGCAGTTCGCCTACGATGAGCCCGTGGGGCGTTTGGCTGCGCAGATGGACGACAAGCAGGCGGCGGCTTTTGTTGCTGCCGTGGATGAGCTTGGCGCTGCTGAGTAGGGGTCCTGGCCTGGTAGGAGGTTGTCGCCATAAAGATCGAAGTTGACATAGACCAGCTGCGCGAGAGCCTGCTCGACCGCGCGGGGAGTGCGGCGGGCGTGGGCTTTCCGGCCGCCATGCTCGACGTAGTGGATATCGAGGACGAGTCGCCCCAAGAGCTCCTAGCCCGAGCCGAACGCGAAGGCCTCGACCTCCGTGTCTTCGCCACAGGCGACGATGACGATGACGACGACTACGGCGCGGACGAAGACTGCTAGCCGCGATTGAACTTCAACCCCATCCCCTCAATAACTTGCGGTGAAATAGGGACTGTTTAGGCTGCTAGAAGGCCTATTCAGTCCCTATTTCACCGCAACTTATGGGTGGGGATGGCTACGACGCTAGCGTGGCAATGACGGCTTCGTCGCCGGCGTATATGAGGGTGTTGCCGTCGGGGATGATCGTTTGGCCGTCGCGTTTGAGCATCACCACGATAAAGGGGTGCTTGCCTTGCGGCACATCGCGAAGACGCTGGCCGGCCAGGCGACCGTGGGGCGTCACGGTGACCTCACGCAGTGTAACCTCGGCACGCTCTTCAAACGTCGGCGCGGCCATCACCAGAAGGTCTCCTTCCTCGATGACGGTATCGCCGTTGGGCAGCACCGGGTGCGCACCGTCGCGCAGCACCAGGACCACGAGCATGTCGGCGACGCTGCCAATATCGGCGAGCGACCGACCGGCAAACGGATGTCCCGTGCCCACCTTGAGCTTAACGAACGACATGCCGTCCTCGTCGCGGTAATCGTTAAACGTGCGGCGTACATCGCCGGCCGCATCGATCATGTCGAGCTTTTTCGCCACTGCCGGTAGCAGCGAGCCCTGCACTACAATGCTCGACACGGCAATCACAAAGACCAGGTCAAATAGGTCGTGCCCACCGGGAACACCGACCACCACGGCAAAGAGGCTAAACACGACCGAAGCCGCGCCGCGCAGACCCGCCCAGCTTACGAGCGCGACTTGGCGAGGATTGGTCTTAAAGGGCGCCAACAGCAGGCCGACGGCGATGGGGCGGCTCATGAAGAGCATAAACGCCATGAGCGCCAGGCCCGGCAACAGCATTTGCGGCAGGCGCGCGGGCGTGACGAGCAGGCCCAGCAAAAAGAAGATGGTCATCTCGGCCATTTCGGTGAGGGTATCAAAGAAGTGCGCCATCTCGACCTTGCCGGTGATGTCGCTTGCACCCAGCACAATGCCGGCCAGGTATACAGCCAAAAAGCCGTTGCCGCCCAGGTAGCTCGGCAGCGCGTAGGCAACGATCGCCACGGCGAACAAAAAGATAGTCTGCGCGCCCTCGGCCGTTGCGTGTGCGCGTTCAATCAGGCGGCTGGATGTCCAGCCGATGACAAGGCCCAGCCCCACACCCAGGATAATCTGCTTGGCCAGTAGCACGGGAATGTCGATGTTGCCGCCTGCCGCGAGGGTCGCGAGCACCGCGGTGAGCATGTAGGCGACGGGGTCGTTGGAGCCCGATTCGACCTCGAGCAGCGAGTCAGTCCCGCCCTTTAGCGAAAGGTTGTGCTCGCGCAGCACGCTAAAGACGCTGGCCGCATCGGTCGATGCCACGACCGAGCCCAGCAGCAGGCCGCCGATCCAGTCGAAGCCTAGTGCAAAATGCGCAAAGGCGCCCGTGATGCCGGCGGTAGCGATAACGCCGAGCGTGCTCAGCAGTACCGCGGGCACGGCGACGGGCTTGGCGCGGTCGATGTTGGTGTTAAAGCCGCCGTAGAACATGATGAACAGCAGCGCCGTGCTGCAGACGGTTTCGGTAAGTGCGTAGTCGCTAAAGTCGATGTGCGCCGGGCCGTTGACGCCCAATAGCATGCCGAGCGCGATAAAGATGAGCAGGGTGGGGAAGGGGAGCTTTTTTCCGACGGGTTTGATGGTCAGGCACAAAATGATGACGAGGCCGATAAAGAGAAGTATCTGGTTCATAGGGAGTGTCCGCTCCTGGGTGGTTGGCGTGGCACGGTCAGTTGTCTGCGGTAATTTGTACCCAAAGAAGGTGGGTTTATGGGGTTGGGCCGTGTGTGTTCGCATTATCGACACGAGGCCGGGGCGGGGGGTGGTGCTGGGTGGGGCGTTGATGATGGTGGCGCGGTATTTCCGGAGCGTGCGGGCGGCCGCTTGTGGCCGTTGGCTGTGGTGGTACTTTCCACCGTTATTGCATCGGAGTACAATGGGTAACGTTTAAGTTCAACTTGAAGTTTTAGTCGTGGCATCGGGCTTCGGCCGTAATGCAGGGAAAGGCGTTCCATGGCGATCTATGTGACATCTGATGCTCACGGGCACGTGCGCGCACTGGACGAGGCCCTTTCCAAGATCTCGCTGACGTCCGACGACACGCTATATGTGCTGGGCGACATGATCGACCGCGGTCCCGATCCGGTCGGTGTCATCAACTTGGTGCGGTCGCTGCCCAACGCTCGCGTGCTTAAGGGCAACCACGAGCAGATTATGCTCGACGCGATCATTGGCCAGGACCCGCTCGATGCCGAGACCTGGGATATCAACGGCGGTTGGACGACGCGCGAGCAGCTTAACGACATGGAGTTTGAAGCATACGAGGAGCTGGTGCGCTGGGCTGCTGCCCTGCCGCTCTATGCGGTGGTCGAGACTACCGAGCGACCGTATCTGCTGGTGCACGCCGGCATTCAGACCGAGGCAGCGCGTGCGTTTTTGCTTGAGCATGGTGTCGATTGCGGCGACGGCAGGGGGGCGGTCGATGCCGATCGCGAGCTGCTGCAGCAAATGCTCGCCGTACAGTCGTCCGATGACTTGCTGTGGATTCGTCACGGCTACTGGGATGCTCCGACGGGGCTGCTTTCTGCCGAGGGCAAGGGTCCGGTCGTGGTGAGTGGCCACACGCCCACGGTGTCGCTGGGGCGCTATTGCGAGGTTGGCGGCCTGGCGGGGCTCGATGAGGAGTCGGGCCGCGGGCAGATGGTGCGCCTGGGTGGCGAGGATACCGCCGGCGTGCCCGATCGCATCGATATCGACTGCGCGGCGGCAACGGGCTCGGAGTTCGGCCGCGTAGGCGTCCTGCGCCTGGACGACGGGGCGGAGTTCTACGCAAACATTCTTCCTGGCGAGTAATCCGTGCAAAGGGTAGCTAATTTGGGACGGGCTTTTTGACTACTTTTGCCCTTCTGCCCACCAAATGATTTTTCTGGGACGGGGATTAAATAATCATTTGGCTGCCCGCTGGCTAAGTGAGTAGACTTTTTTGGAAATGCCGAGCATCCAACATATTTGTCTCAACAAAACCGCAGGTCACAGACTTTTGTTTTGTCAGTGTGGTCGGGGATTCGGTAAAAGTCTACTCACTTAGTTTTGCGTGATGCATATTGTCCGCAACGAAACCCCGGCCGGGGTGATTCCATCGCAAATTCCGGTGACCGGGGGCGGCTAATTAGGCGCCGTATGGGTTGCGGGCTCGTTCTATGCGCTGGCGGATGTGGGCGTACTCGATAATCAGCAGCACCAGCAGTAGGGCCATGATAGCCAGGTAACTCACCACGGCGCCCATCAGACCCAGCAGGTTGATGAGGATCACCGGGAGCACCACGCTCACGGCGAAGCAGATCAGGTAGATCTTGGTGACGTCTCCAGCGTGGCGCAGGACCGTGATAATGGCGTAGATAAAATCGATGGCCGCGGTTACACCGCCGGCGATGACCATCAGCAGCGCCAATGTACGGTAGCGCTCAAAGTTAAGGCCGTACATAAAGCTCATGAGGGGAATGCCGGGGCCGGCCATAAATGCGGCGCACACGCCGGTGATGGCCACGATCAGTGCCATAACGGCAATAATAATCAAGTCAAAACGGCGGCGTTTGCGCGGGTTCGCCCAAATGCTCGACAGACGCAAAAGCTGCGGTTTATAGACAAATCCGATGCTCAACAAAATAGCCTGCGCCGGAAAGAACAGGGCATTAAAGTACAGCTGATTTTTGTAGGCCAGCGTGCCTTCCATCACAAACTTGGGCATGCTCTCGATAAGGTTGAACAGGAATAGTGCACCAAAGAGCGGAGCGCACTGGACAAACAGGTGGCCGACCTCGCGCAGGCTCACGCGGCGCGATTTTTCGGTTTCGAGCAGGGCGAGCGGGGCGGTGACCAGCACGAGCGAGGCGATGGCGGTGACACCCATGGCCATGGCCGCGATGGACATGCTGCGCGTAAGGAACAGCGCCACGCTAAAGATCACGATGACGCCGACGGAGCGTAGCGTTTGGCTCATGCCGGCCAGGTAGAGTTTATCGGCCTGCTGCAGGCGGCCCTCGTACACGTCCGCCACGCCGTCAATCACCTTATACAGGTAGACGCCCAGGCCAATCGTCGCCATCTGCGCGTCGTAGCCGCGGGCGCTGCTGTACATGAGGCCGCAGCCTAGGGCGAGCGCTCCGCAAAGCCAGCGGTTGAGCTGGTAGGAGGCAAAGGACGTCGTTTCGTCGATATCCGAGACTTGGAAATTGCGCACGCCGTAGTTGCACGCGATCATGATGAGCGTGCCGGTGACAAAGGCGATGGAGAACTTACCGGCTTCCTCGGCGCCCACAAGCTGCGTGGACACAATGGTGAGCAGCGGAAACGCCATGCCCCACACGGCGGTGCCCAGGGTATTCCAGAGATAGTCGCGGCGGGTGGCGTGTTCCTCGTATTCGGCTTCCTGCGTGGAGAAGCCGCCGCCGTAGACAGCGCCGAGCAGGCGGTTCCACCAGGCGTTGACCATGCGGTGGATGGGGCCGGGCTCGCGATCGCGCTCTCGGCGACGGCGCGTGGCCTGGCTGCTGTCGGGGCCGCCGGCGTTGCGCTGGCTCAGCTCCTGGATGCGTGCGAGCTCTTCGGCCGTGTGGGAGGCGGGGAACAGGCCGTTCTCGATGCGTCCGCCCTGGGACTTCGCGGTGCCACTGCTCGCTGCGGCGGGGCCGGCGACGCCATTGCGGCGGGCGATGGCGCGGCGGATGCTATCGAGGGGCGTGATGCTCAAAGCGGGGTCCTTTCTATTGCTGCGCTCTAGTATAGACGCGGCGACGTTTGCTCGTGTTTTTGAACGGATTGTTCTATATTTTCGGCGGCGCCATTCAGTAGTCGGCACTTAGGGACGTTCCTTATGTGCCGGCACTTTGGGAGTGTCCCTAAGTGTCGGCATCCGGGGACGCTCCTTGGCTGTTGCCTGTTCAAGAGTGTCCCCAATGACTAGGCCGCTTGCCTGCGATTTTTGACCGTTGGGCGGGCGCTTCGCCGTTGCCGCAAAAACGTTTTTGCACATCGGGTACAACGGGCTTTACGTGAGTAAAGTGCGCGCTGCGTCCGCGTGTTGCGTTTTTAAAGGAGGCCCCATGCCTGGTGTTACCCCTGCAGAAGTTCTGTCCAACTTTGGTATTACGCTGGTCGAAGATCCCGCCGAGAATCAGCCCCGTCTGCTGGTCGATCTACCCGCTGCGGAACTCGTCGAGCACGCCATCCGCCGCGAAGAAGGCCGCATGGCATCCAACGGCGCGCTGGTGATCGAGACGGGGGAGCGTACTGGTCGTTCTCCCAACGATCGCTTTATCGTTGACACCCCCGATGTTCACGACAAGATTGCCTGGGGCGCCGTCAACCGCCCGCTTTCGACCGAGAGCTACGAGGCCATCAAGGCCGGTATCGTCGACTACCTCAACGAGCGCGACGTGTTCGTCACGCGCGGCATGGCGGGCGCCGACCGCAACCACACGCGTCGCCTGCTCGTCGCCTGCGAGCGTGCCAGCCAGGCGCTCTTCATTAAGCAGATGCTCGCCCGTCCGCTCGCTCGTGAAATTGCGCGCACCGGTGAGCCGGACTTTTGCGTGCTCGCCGCTCCCGGCTACCAGTGCGACCCCGCCATCAAGGGCCTCAACTCCAGCGCCGCCGTGGTCATCAACTTCCAGGAGCGCGTGATCCTGGTTGCCGGCACCGGTTACTCCGGCGAAATCAAAAAGTCCATTTTCAGCGTTATGAACTACCTGCTGCCCGTCGAGGACGACGTACTGCCCATGCATTGCTCGGCCAGTATGGATCCCGTCACGCACGAGACCGCCGTGTTCTTTGGCCTCTCCGGTACGGGCAAGACCACGCTTTCGGCCAACCCCACGCGCCTGTTGATCGGTGACGACGAGCACGGCTGGTCCGACATGGGCATCTTTAACGTCGAGGGCGGCTGCTATGCCAAGTGCGAGGGCCTGGACGCGTTCCACGAGCCCGAGATCTTCAACGCCGTTCGCTTTGGCGCCATCTGCGAAAACGTGGTGCTCGATGAGAACCGCAAGCCTAACTATGATGACGTCTCGATTACGCACAATACGCGCGTGGCCTATCCCGTCGAGCATATCCCCAACGCGTGGACCAAGGGCATGGGCACCACCCCGAGCGTCGTGCTGTTTTTGACCTGCGATGCCTTTGGCGTGCTGCCGCCCATCTCGCGTCTGACGGCCGATGCCGCCATGTATCACTTTGTGACGGGCTTCACCGCCAAGATCCCCGGCACCGAGGTCGGCGTCACCGAACCCACGCCCACGTTCTCCTCGCTGTTTGGCGAGCCGTTTATGCCACTCGACCCCATGGTCTATGCCAAGATGCTCGGCGAGCGTATTGCCGACGGTCGCACCCGCGTGTACCTGGTCAATACCGGCTGGATCGGTGGCGGCTACGGCGTGGGCCATCGTATCGAGCTTGCCTACACGCGTGCCCTGGTGGCCCGCGCCCTCGACGGTACCATCGAGGACAGCGAGTTCGTGCACGACGACATCTTTAACGTCGACATTCCCACCACGTGCCATGGCGTGCCCGACGGCATTCTGGTGCCGCGCCAGTACTGGCAGAGCACCGCTCGCTACGACGAGGCCGCGCACAACCTGGCCGTGATGTTCGAGGAGAACTTCGAGAAGAAGTACTCGCACCTGCCCGAGTCCGTCAAGGCCGCCGGTCCGCACGCTCAGGTGCATGCCGACGCCCGTCATCGCGGCCGTGGCCTGCTGGGACTCCGCCACTAGCGTCGCTTTAGACCCACAACCACCATAAAGGGAGCCAGTGCGCCTTTGTGGTGGTTTTGCTCGCGCGGATGACTCGGGTTACAATACGCCTGACATATCGTCCCCTTCTCCGGATGGGGACAGCGCAAGCGCTCTTGTGACGGCACCGTAGGACTTTGAAGGTGGCCGTCGTAAGGGCGCTTTTTGTTTAGGCGCTCGCGTTGGCGCGAATCGTGAAGGGAGCACGTATGAAGAGCTTTATTGCCGAGGATTCATTCTGGGAGCTGTTTCCGCAGGCAGCGGTTGGTGTTGTGGTCGTGGAGGGCATGAAGCCCGCGGCTCAGATTCCTCAAGAGGACGTGGATGCGATTGCGGCGTTGCTCGACCGCGCCAATATCGATGCTGAGCGTCATCTGACCAGCGATACTATCAGCGAGAACGCGCCGGTCAAGGCATGGCGCGAGGCCTATCGTCTGTTCAAGACCAAAAAGGGCGCGCGTTGTTCAATCGAGAACTTGCTCAAGCGCGTGCTCAAAGGCAAACCGGTGGGCCACATTACACCCGCGGTGGACATCTACAACACGGTGTCGTTGACCTACGCGCTGCCCGTGGGAGGCGAGGATCTGCATGCGATTGAGGGGGATCTTCGCTTGAAGGTAACTGACGGTGGGGATGCGTTCCTGCCGCTTGGCGAGGAAGCGGATGACCCGACGCTGCCCGGCGAGCTTGCCTACATCGACGATGCGGGCGCCGTGTGCCGCTGCTGGAACTGGCGCGACGGCGTTCGAACGGCCCTGTCCGGCGATTCGGCTGACGCGTTCCTGGCGATTGAGTGCGTAGAGCCCGAGCGCATGGGGGACTGTCAGGTCGCCATCGATCGCTTGGTCGAGCTGCTTGAGCGCTATCTGGGGGCGACGGTTGTCGTTAAGACGCTTGTGACCCGCGACAATCCGTGCGTAGAGCTCTAGCGGCGCCTAGAACCTATTGATGCCCAAAACCACCACAAAAGTGCCTGTCCCCTTTGCGGTGGTTTTTATGTTGATGAGTTAACAAATGAGACATGCAGGGCTGGCGGCCGTTAAGTACGGCTAAGATGTTTACCAGTTAGCATTATGCAAGCGAAAGGCGGTCGTCTCCCATGCAGCAGAGCGACGAGACACGTTTCGAGGACTTTGTCGGACTGATCAGCGGACTCTACAAGGAGATCCAGCGCATTAAGACATCTGAGGGCGCAAGGCTGGGCCTTAAGGGCTCCGACATCATGTGCCTGTACTATCTTGAGCGCAGCAAGGACGGCTTGACTGGCGCCGACCTCGCCCGCATGGCTGGCGTGACCCGCGCTGCCGTCTCGCGCACGCTGGCGCATCTGGAGGAGGGCGGCTACGTCGAGGTCGACGATTCGGCCGATGCCGCCGTTAAGTATCGCGCCCCGGTTCGCCTGACCACGTTGGGCGGCGAGAGCATGAACGAGGCCGATCGCATTATTGGCGAGGTGCTCGACACCACCGGCAAGGCTATGGGCGTGGAGCAGCGTGAGCAGATGTATGCGTCGCTGCGTACGATTCTCAACACCTTGCGCGAGCTGTAGAGCCGTTTAGGCATTTGCTTCCCATTAACAACTGCATTGTCCCGTTTGAGCGCGTATACCGTGCCGGGGCATTGCTGTCAAAATTCCCTGCGCGGGACCTGCGCAAGAAAGGATTCGTTATGTCCGTCCGCATTATTACCGATTCCGCAAGCGATATGTCGCCGGTCGAGCACCCGGCACTGGCCGTTTTGCCGCTGTCCGTCACCTTTGGCACCGATGTGTACATGGATGGCATCGACATCGATCACCAGCGCTTTTACGAGATGCTCGTGGAACGCGATGAGCTGCCCAAGACCGGTCAGGTCAACCCGTACGCGTTTTCGCAGGCCATCGCCGAGGTTCGTGAAGCCGGCGATGAGGCTGTGATTATTACCGTGGGTGCCAAGCTTTCGGGTACCAATCAAAGTGCCCGTACCGCACTTGCCGAGGCGCCGGGCGGCGATGTGTACGTGGTTGATAGCAACAACGTCACCCTGGGCGAGCGCGTCCTGGTCGAGTATGCGCTGCGCTTGGTGGACGAGGGGCAGGGCGCGGCCCAGATCGCGGCGGCGGTCGAGGCCGTGCGCGACCGCGTGGTGGTTATCGGCCTGCTCGAGACGCTGGAATACCTGGTGCGCGGCGGTCGCCTGTCTGCCGCTGCGGGCGCTGTGGGCACGCTGCTCAACGTGAAGCCCGTGGTGGCCGCCGAGGACGGCCTGATCGTGCAGCTGGGCAAGGCGCGCGGTTCCAAGAACGGCCGTAACCTGCTCAACCAAAAGGTCGAAAAGGCAGGCGGCATCGACTTTTCCATGCCGCTGGCGCTTGGCTATACGGGCCTTTCGGATGTGGTGCTCAAGAAGTATATCGAGGACAGCGCCGCGCTGTGGGCCGGCCACACCGAGGGTGAGTTGCCCGTTCACACCATCGGTGCCACCATCGGCACTCACGTAGGCCCCGGTGCCGTAGCCGTAGCCTTCTTCCAACCCGCCAACTAACTTACCTGCCATAAACCACTACAAAGGGGACAGGCGCCTTTGTAGTGGTTTATGCTTTTCCGGGTGGAAGGGAGCGAGCGATGGCTTCTGAGGGCTTTTTTGAACGGGTGTACGAGGTGGTCGAGCAGATCCCCGAGGGGATGGTCGCCACGTACGGCCAGGTGGCGCTGCTCGCCGGTCGCCCGCGAAGTGCGCGCTATGTGGGGTATGCGCTGCATAGCAACCCACGCCCTGGTCAAATTCCCTGTCATCGCGTGGTGTTTGCCGATGGCCGTATCTGTGAGGGCTTTGCCTTTGGCGGTCCCGATGCTCAGCGCGAGCTCTTAATGGGGGAGGGCGTGGCGTTTACCGATCCCATGCACGTCGACTTGGCCGCCTGTCGCTGGCCAGCTGGACTCTAACAGTTCTGCCGTGGCTAAAACCACCACAAAGGTGCCTGTCCCCTTTGTGGTGGTTTTCGTTGCAGGTTTACCGAGGCTAACTTATGGAGAAGCTATGGCGGCGAATATTGATGCTGCAAAGTAAACCACGGTGAACTATATTGTATTCAGCAACGGAGCAGGCAATAGGCGATGAAAAAGCCTGCCCTGTTGAGTTTGATTCGCATCCCTCCCCTCTGTGCGATTCAACGGTGTACTTCGGGAACGGGTCCGCTGGCGACTGACTGCCGGCGGGCCCGTTCCCGTTTGTCGGGGGAGTGCAATGGGCAGAGTCGAACCGGTCGGGCACAAAAAAGGGCGGACCCCATAGCGCCCGCCCTAAAGCAATCGATAGCTCAAGCCCGCAAATCGCTCTAGTACACCATGCCCATGGCGTCCCGAACCTCGGCCAGGGTCTGCTCGGCGATCTCGTTGGCGCGACGGTTGCCCTCGTGCAGGACGTCCTTCACATAATCCAGGTCGTTCTCGTAGCGCTGACGGCGCTCGCGGATCGGCGCGAAATACTCGTTGACGGCCTCGGTCACGTACTTCTTGAGCTGGCCGGAGCCGCCCATACCGATCTCCTCGGCAATCTCAACCTCGGAGCGACCGGTGCAGATGGCAGCGGTCGAAAGCAGGCCGGACACACCGGGGCGGTTCTCGGGGTCGAATGTGATCATGCGCTCGGAGTCGGTCTGGCTCTTCTTGATGCGCTTGGCCGTCTCCTCGGCGGTCATCGAAATATTGATGGCGTTGCCGTAGCTCTTGCTCATCTTGCGACCGTCCAGGCCGGGCAGCAGCGGGGTCTCGGAAAGCAGCGCGTCGACCTCGGGGAACACCTTGCCGTAGCGGTTGTTAAAGCGGCGGGCGATGGTGCGGGTGAGCTCGATGTGCGGCAGCTGGTCGCGGCCGACGGGCACTACATTGCCCTTGCAGAACAGGATGTCGCAGGCCTGGTGCACCGGGTAGGTGAGCAGAAGGCCGGTGAGCTCGTGGCCCGATGCCTCCATCTCGGCCTTAACCGTGGGGTTGCGCGCCAGCTCGGCCTCGGAGACCAGCGACAGGAACGGCAGCATGAGCTGGTTGGCGGCGGGCACGGCGGAGTGTGCGTAGATCATGGTCTTGTCGGGGTCGATACCGCAGGCAAGGTAGTCCATGACCATGTTGTACACGTTGTCCTGGATGTGCTCGGTGGTGTCGCGGTCGGTGATGACCTGGTAGTCGGCGATGAGCACGTTGGTCTTGGCGCCCATGTTCTGCAGCTCCACGCGGCCCTTGAGGGTGCCAAAATAGTGGCCCAGGTGCAGGCGGCCGGTGGGGCGGTCGCCGGTAAGCATGGTGAACTTCTCGGGCGTCTTTGCCAGGCCCTCGCGAATGGCGTTGCTCTTTTGCAGCGCGACTTCGTAGCTGTTCTCGTTTGGCATGATTGCTCCTAACGTATGTTCATGGGTCAAGATGATAACGCGTTTATTGGAGGGGCGGGGCGTAAGTAGGCGAGGGGCGGGAGAGGGGTGGCTTGTGCGATGGGTGTGGCGCGGCTGCGCTTGGCCAACGGTGCCTGGGCACATCCTCGGCAGCTTATCCTAGAGCTTGTGGTGGCGCTCTTCTTTGCGCTCCTCGGCTGCCTGCTCCTCCTGCTTAAAAGCGGGGTCGTCGGGGGTTACCAGCTCGTCTTCGTGCGTGCGCTTGTTGTAATGGTGGCGCAGCACGGGCTCAAACAGGTGCAGGTGCTTGGCGAAGGCCGCTGAGCCAATGGCGAGCACGGTAAAGATGAGCACGCGCATGGGGACCTCGACCTGATTGATGGTGGCGGCGCCGGCCGAAAGCATGATGCACCAGGCATAGATGAGCAGTACGGCCTGCTTTTGGTTGTAGCCCTCTTGAATGAGGCGGTGGTGGATGTGGCCCTTGTCGGCCTGCCCAATGCTAATGTGGGCGCGCTTGCGGCGCACGATGGCGCTAAACGTATCGATGATGGGCACGCCGGCCACGATGAGCGGGATGATGAGCGAGGTGAGCGCGGCGGTGCGGCTCACGTTGAGCAGCGAGATGGAACCCAGCGCAAAGCCCAGAAGCAGCGACCCCGAGTCGCCCAAGAAGATGCTCGCGGGGTTGAAGTTATAGCGTAAGAAGGCGAGGCACGAGCCAAAGAGCGCGATGGAGAGCGCGGCGGCGTCGATGCGGCCCGAGAGCACGGCGACCGAAAACATGGTGAACGACGCGATGCCGCAGATACCCGTTGCCAGACCGTCGAGGCCGTCGATAAGGTTGATGATGTTGGTGAACGCCACCAGGTAGACAATGGTGATGGGGTAGGCGAGCCAGCCGAGCATGATCTCGCCAGGAGCAAACGGGTTGACGATGACGCCGATTCGCAGGCCGCCCACGCAGGCGATGAGCGCGGCGAGGACCTGACCGGCCAGCTTTTGCTTGGGCTTGAGCTGGAAGACGTCGTCGATTGCGCCGGTCGCAAAGATGACGGTAAAAGAAAGCGCAAGTATGGGGTAGCTGATGTGCAGACGGGGGTGGGGCACCAATACGGGCGGCCAGCTCAGGTACCAGGTGCCTAGGATCTGCACGATGCAGGCGACGACGAGGCCCAAAAAGACCGCCGTGCCACCCATGCGCGGGATGGGCTTAGTGTTGATACGGCGCTTGGAAGGATAGTCGACGGCGTCGAGCTTGATTGCCAGGCGCTTGACCAGGGGCACCGCAAGGAAGGTCGTGATAAAAGCCGCGACTGCCACGCAAAGGTACGGTATGAAGCTCGTGGAGGAAGCCATGAATCGATAAACCGCCAAGCGTCGAAGGAAAAGGTCAAAGGATGCCATGCCGCAAATGGTATAGCTGACCCATGATACTCGACCAAGGAGGGTGTGAGGAATTGCACGGGGCGATAATCACGCGCTTACCAGATATTCGAGTGATAGTGTGGCTCTGCCTGGTGCCTTTTGGGGATCTTGGCGGGATTTGCAATGGCGATTTCGGCAAAAGAAAACCACCCCCCACGTTACGAAAATGAACCCACCTAAAACAGGTGGGTGCCCTCATCGACTGTTCCAGCGTCCTTAACAACGAAGGATACCTGTACTAGGTACGACTGTGTGGGCTCCCTAAATAAACGCGACGGTTCACCCAGTTGCTCCGCGGGGGGCGGAATACCTACATCATAAAGCGGCACTTTGTGGATTCTAGTCTTGACATTACAAAAATCGTGTCGGACGATTACGGCGCCTTGGGCTCGAGCCGTCTGAGCGGTTGGTCCCATTGCGTTTGAGCTGCTGAATCGTTGTTTTGGAGCATGTTTTTATGCCGACGTCGTTGACCGAACTTTTTTCGCCTGCCTGCCATTTGTGTCCGCGCCGTTGCGGTGCGGCGCGCGATGAGGGCGCGCGCGGCGTATGCGGTGCTAACGACACGCTCAAGGTGGCCCGCGCGGCGCTTCATATGTGGGAGGAGCCGCCTATCTCGGGCGAGGCCGGTTCGGGCACGATCTTCTTTAGCGGCTGCTCGCTCAAATGCGTCTATTGTCAGAACCACGAGATCTCGACAGGCAATTTTGGGCTTGAGATTTCGCCCGAGCGCCTGGTCGAGATTATGTTGGAGCTGCAGGACCAGGACGCCAACAATATTAATTTGGTGACGGCGACGCACTACGCGCACCTGCTGCCGGCGGCGATTGCTGCAGCACGGGCGCGCGGGCTGGTCATCCCAATCGTCTACAACACGAGCGGTTATGAGCGCGCGAGTGCCGTGGCGGCGCTCGGCGATCTGGTCGACGTGTGGCTTACCGACTTTAAGTATGCCGATGCGGGACTTGCACAGTCGCTCTCTCATATTCAGGACTACCCGCGTGTGGCCGTGTCGGGTCTCGCTCAGATGGCGCGCGAGATCGAGCGCCGCGGGGGAGAGCTGGTGGACGAGGACGGGCTCATGAAGCGCGGCATGATCGTGCGCCACCTGGTGCTGCCGGGACATGCAGACGATTCATGTCGCGTTTTGGACCTGGTGTGGCAGACGGTGGGTGATGTGCCGATCTCGGTCATGAACCAGTACACGCCCAATGCGCTCATGCGCGAGCAGGGCGGCGACCTGGCGCGTGCCGTGACGCGCGAGGAGTACGAGCAGGTCCTCGACCATGCCGACGACTTGGGCTTTACGACCATGTTCTGGCAAGAGGGTGGCGCGGTAGACGAGAGCTTCACCCCGGCGTTCGATACCACCGGCGTCCTCACCAGCGCGAAGTAACGGGTTCGCCGATGATTTTTCTGGGACGGGGATTAAAAAATCATCGAGAGGATTGCTTGCTTGAAGGGTAGTCAAAATGGCCTCGTCCTAAAAAGACTGGGTATTGGGCGTTGACAGTTGGCGAGCCGTAGGTAAAATATCAACTTGTCCTGGGGACGTAGCTCAGTTGGGAGAGCGCTGCCGTCGCATGGCAGAGGCCGAGGGTTCGACTCCCTTCGTCTCCACCCTTGGATTTGATAAGCCGCTGACATTGTGTCGGCGGCTTTTTTTGAAAGAAAGGGCTGTACTATGGCCGAGCTTGAGTCCCAACCATTGTCCGATGAGGAGCGCGCCGAGTTGGAAGAGCTCCGCGCCGAGAAGGCCCGCCGCGAGGCTCAGGAAGAGGCTCGTCGCGAGCGTGAGGAGCTGGCTGCCCTGCGTGCCGAGCGCGCAAAGGCCGAGGAAGCCGCCACGAGGGCCGCATCCGAGCGCAAGCCCACGCCCGCGCCCAAGCCCGCCACTGCGAAGCCTGCGCCTGCCGCGGCCAAACCTCAGCCTAAAAAGGCCGCCCGCCCCAAGCCCGCCGAGCCCACGCCGAGCCGTGACGAGATGACCTTTGCCCAGCGCATGGTCACCTCCAAGGAGCCCACGGGCGAGGGCGAGATCCCCGGCATGGCTCCGGCTCAAAAAATCATCATCGTGCTCGCCTTGGTCGCATTTGTCGTCTTTATGGGCTACACGATTTTGACCAGTATGGGTCTGCTCTAGCCGATTCGCGCTGGGCGCCATGCCTGAACACTCTGCCTTGTCCAACCCTCAACTTCTGCACAACGCATCCGAAAGGTCGCCCCATGGCTTTGACCGACATCTCGCATCCCACCGACATTGCAATGCTCACCGATCTGTACGAGCTCACTATGGCCCAGGGCCTGTGGGAGAGCGGCAAGGCCAATGAGCAGGGTTGTTTTACCGCGTTTTACCGCGACCATCCCTTTGGTAGCGCCTACGCCGTCATGTGCGGTACCGCCGAGCTGCCCGAGCTGGTCGAGAACCTGCGCTTTACGTCCGAGGACATCGAGTACCTCGCCTCGCTTCAGGCTCCCGCCGGCGGTGCGATGTTTAAACCCGCATTCCTCGACTACCTGCGCAACTTCCGTGCGCACGTGAACATTGACGCCGTGCCCGAGGGCGAGCTCGTCTTTCCGCGCGAGCCCATGGTGCGCGTCACCGGGCCGGCGCTGGAGTGCCAGCTGCTCGAGACGGCGCTGCTGAACATCGTCGGCTTCCAGACGCTCGTCGCCACCAAGACGGCACGCGTGGTGTTGGCGGCGGACGGCCGTCCCGTGGCCGAGTTTGGCCTGCGCCGCGCCCAGGGTCCCGATGGCGGCCTGGCCGTCGCGCGCGCGAGCTACGTTGCCGGCTGTTCCTCTACGTCCAATGTGCTCGCCGGGCGCCGCTACGGTATTCCCGTCTTTGGCACGCATGCGCACAGCTGGGTGATGAGCTTCGATTCCGAGCTCGAGGCCTTCCGTGCCTTTGCCAAGTCGAGCCCCAAGAACTGTACGCTGCTCATCGACACCTACGATGTGCGCGAGGGCTGCGAGCATGCCATTACGGTTGCCAAGGAGATGGAGGCGGTGGGCGAGCGTCTATCGGCCATTCGCATCGACTCGGGCGACCTCGCTAAACTCTCCAAGTATGTGCGCGGCCGTTTTGATGCCGAGGGCTTGCCCTATGTGGGGATCTCGGTTTCCAACGATCTGGACGAGTACACGATTCAGTCGCTGCTCGACCAGGGCGCGCCCATCGATAGCTTTGGTGTGGGTACCAAGCTCGCGACCTGCTACGACCAGCCGGCGCTGGGCGGTGTGTATAAGCTTTCTGCCCGCCGTGCGAGCGAGACGGACCCGTGGACGCCGGTGGTTAAGCTCTCCGAGCAGCCCTACAAGCGCACGATCCCGGGCGTGCAGCGCGTACGCCGCTATTACGACGGCTTTGGCGGCCCGATCTGCGACATGATCTATGACGAGGATCATCTGTCGGGGGAGGGCACCGCGCGCGGCAATACCCTCGTGGCCGTGAACGATGCCGCCCTGGTGACCGATGTGTCGGAGCTTGAGTATCGCGAGCTGCTGGTGCCGATCGTGCGCGATGGCAGCGCTGTTGCCCCGCGCGAGAGTATCGAGGACGCACGCGAGCGTTGCGCCTGGGCGCTTGACCATCTGGATCCGGTCTACAAGCGCTTCCTGTATCCGCAGACCTATGTGGTGGGCATGGAGCAGGGCCTGGCACAGGTGCGCGACGAGCTCGTGCGCAAAAACATGGCCGCGGCTTCCGCCTTTCCCTGGGCTCACTAATGAAATGATCCCTTGGGGACGGAGGAAAACGGATCATTTTCTCGCCCGCCCACTCAACATTCGATTGGTTTGACGCATGACGACTTCTTATAAAACGATGGTGGTAAAGATCGGTTCGTCCACGGTGGTGGGTGCCGATGGCAAGGTCAACCGCGCCTTTATCGGCGGGCTTGCCGATCAGGCCGCAGCGCTGCGCAAGCTCGGCTGGCGCCTGGTCGTGGTGAGCTCGGGCGCTATCGCCTGCGGCTATCCCGTGCTGGGCTTCGACCGCAAGCCGGTCGGCGACCTGCCGAGCCTGCAGGCCTGCGCCTCGGCCGGTCAGTGCATCATCTCGTCGGCCTACGATGAGGAGTTCCATGCGCGCGACCTTCTCACCTCGCTCGTGCTGCTCACGCGCCACGACACGGCCCGCCGTACGTCCTACCTGCACGCGCGCGACGCCCTGCTGCGCCTGGTGGAGCTTGGCGTGGTGCCGGTCGTCAACGAGAACGATACCGTTACCGTCGATGAGATCAAGTTTGGCGACAACGACACGCTGGCGGCGCTTGTAAGCTGCCTGGTTTCTGCCGATCTGTGTGTGACGCTCTCGGACATCGATGGCCTCTACACTGACAATCCGCATGAGGACCCCACGGCCGAGTTTGTACCGGTCGTGCATAAGATCGATGCCAAGATCATCGCCTCGGCGGGCGATTCTTCCACATCGGTTGGCACGGGCGGCATGATTACCAAGATTCGTGCGAGCCGCATTCTGATGACGGCGGGCATTCAGAGCGTGATATGTTCGGGCGAGGAGCCCGATGCGCTCGTGCGCCTCGCTCGCGGAGAGAGCGTGGGTACGCTGTTCGATCCGCCGGCGGAGCGCCTGGACATTGCGCCCCGCAAGCTGTGGATCGCACTGGGCGACAAGGCGCATGGCTCAGTAACGGTTGACGACGGTGCCGCGAAGGCGCTGGTCAGCCGTGGTTCTTCCCTGCTTGCGGTGGGTATTCGCGAGGTCGATGGCGAGTTTGCCGAGGGCGATGTGCTCGATGTGTGCGATCCGAGCGGTATGGTTGTCGCCCGCGGTATCGCCGAGGCCGATTCGGACGTGCTGGAGCTTGCTGCCGGCCGCCGCCAGGACCAGATCGCCGGCAACCGCCTGCTGGCAGACCTGGCCGAGAAGCCCGCGATTCATCGAGATAATTTAATCGTCTTCGCATAACGGGTCGACGCTGCGCGCCGCCCAGAGCGACAATTTGTCATTCAAAAGGCGAGGCATGACCATCAGGTCTATGCCTCGCCTTTTTCATGCCAACTTGTTCGCTCTGGGCGGCGCTCGCTTCTTTTCTTCGACCTACGACTTAAAGCCACTCGCTTAGGGGCGTTTTCGCTTTCTGTCCTCTTCCTGCGGCATTGTCGTTGCCGGCACTTATTCGGCACTTGGGGACGTTCCTTTTGTGCCGGCAGGTGGGGACACTCCTTTGCTAGAAGATCTGGCGCAGGTCTCCGCGGTTGAGGGCTTCGTTGAAGAGGTGTTTGAACACCACGCTGCCGTGCAGGCCATCGTGCTCAAACTCGTTCGTCACCCAGGCATGCGAGTTGCCCACGCGGCTGAGCGTATCGAGTTGCAAGCCCGAATCGACATACATGTCATCGAAGTACACGGCGGCCTGGAGTGGCACCTCGTTGCATGCTAGGCGCTGCGGGTCGTAGATCTTGTCCCAGCTCGTGTCTTCCATTAGCAGATCCATCGCGGGCTTAAAGGGCTTGAGCTCGGGCATCTGCTCAAACATCCACGGGAACATGGCCTCGCCGGTAAACATGAGCGGGCGCGCAAGCGTGTCGAACTCGGCGCGGTGTGCTTTTTCCTCGGCTGCAGCCCAGCGAATGGGCATGGTGTCGCCGTCGGCGTAGATGAACTCCTGCAGCGTCCAGTACAGCGGGTTTGTTCGCGTGTTGGTGCGCTCGAAGGCGCGCATCAAAAAGCTGTCGGATACCGAGGAACCGCAGCTCAGCGTACCGTCACCATCAACAAACGCGTGGTCGATAATCCAGTGCATGCGCTCAAAGCTTGGCTTCATGCCAAAGTCGCTGCCCATGAGCTGCAGGCGCTCGACCGTCATCGGGGAGCCGTCGGGTAGCACGGGCTTTTGCTCCTCGAGGGCATCTGCCAGGGCCGCCACGCGCTCGACGTCGGCGGGGTAGCGGTCGTAATACTGCTGCGTCTTGGCTGCCATGCGCGGGAAGGTGTGCGCGTAGACCTCGCTGGCGCTCGCCGGCACGTGCGGAATGCCGCCGCAGGTAAAGCTTGCCGCTACGCCCTCGGGGAAGAGCGACAGATAGCTCAACGTCAAAAAACCGCCGTAGCTCTGCCCGAGTGTGACCCAGGGCTTGCCGCCAAAGCCCACCAGGCGCAGGTACTCAAAATCGCGAACGATGGAACTGACGAGGTGGCGCTTGAGGAAGTCCGCCTGCGAGCGTGCCGCATCGGCTCCTGATGCCTCGGCGCGATCGCCCAGAGCCGCGATCGTACGCCCGTCTACGCAGCTGCTGCGCCCGGTACCGCGCTGGTCGGGCAGCACGACGCGGAAATGCTTGACGGCCTCCTCGATCCAGCCATCGCTTGTGGGCGACAGCGGACGCGGGCTCTCGCCGCCGGGGCCGCCCTGCAAAAAGAGGAGGAGCGGCAAGTCGTCGTTAATGCGGTCGGGCGCGCAAACCACGCGGTAGAAGAGCTTGATGCTTTCGGGTGCACCGGCGATGGGCGCCGGCATTGCGCCGCGGCGCATGGTGCTGCCGACGGCCAACAGCATCGGCTCCAGGCCGCGCCAGTCAAGGGGGACGTCGATGCTGTGGTCCTCGACATACAGGCCGGGGACGTGGTACGAAGTGATGAGCGCCATATGATGCTTCCATTCGTTGCGGTGTTTCGGGTTGACCAATTCTACCGCCGTCGGCGAGGATGCGTGCAAATCGGCTACCATGGTTGGCAAACATCTAAGAGAAAGGGCCGTTCATGTCGGTCGATATAGCCACCTACGTTCACGATCTTGCCGTTGAGGCCAAGGCCGCTTCGGGCGCGCTTGCCACGGCGAGCGATGCCCAGCGCCAGGAGGCCGTGCGTGCCATGGCTGCGGCGCTGCGCGACGGCGTCGATTCCATCGTTGCCGCCAACGAGCTCGATATGTCCGCTGCGCGCGATGCAGGCACTTCGGCGGGGCTCCTCGACCGCCTGCTGCTGACACCCGAGCGCGTCGAGGGCATGGCCGCCGGTTTGGAGAAGCTCGCTGAGTTGCCCGATCCCGTTGGCCGCGTACTCGACCACCGCGTGCTTGCAAGCGGCGTGGACCTGACCCGCGTGAGTGTGCCGCTGGGTCTGGTTGCCATGGTCTACGAGGCGCGCCCCAACGTGACGGCCGACGCCGCTGGCATCTGCATCCGCACCGGCAACGCCTGCATCCTGCGCGGCGGTTCGCTGGCGTATCACTCGTGCGCCATGATTGCCGAGCTACTGGCCGATGCGCTCGAGGCCAAGGGTTTCCCGCGCGAGGCCGTGTCGATGATCGAGTCTACCGACCGCGAGGCCACCGGCGAGCTCATGAAGCTCCGCGGCATCGTTGATGTGCTCATTCCGCGCGGCGGCGCGGGCCTGATCCAGCGCTGCGTGCGCGAGTCGCTCGTGCCGGTGATCGAGACAGGCACGGGTAACTGCCACATCTACGTGCATGAATCTGCCGACTTCGATAAAGCGCTCAACATTATCGTCAATGCCAAGACCCAGCGCGTGGGCGTGTGCAATGCTGCCGAGTCGCTGCTGGTCGACCGTGCCGTCGCTGATCGCTTCCTGCCCGCAGTCGTTGCCGAGCTGCACGACCACGGCGTGCTGATTCACGGCGACAAGGCCACGTGCGCCGCATGCGCCGATGCCGGTCTTGCCGAGGGCGACGACTACGTTGCCGCGACCGAGGAGGACTGGGGCCGCGAGTACCTGGCGCTCGAGATGAGCGTGAAGGTCGTGGCCAACGAGGACGAGGCCATCGCGCACATCAACCGCTACGGCACCATGCATTCCGAGGCCATCGTTGCCGAGGACACGGACGCCTGCGAGCGCTTCCTCGACGCGGTCGATGCCTCGGCCGTGTACGCCAATGCCAGCACGCGCTTTACCGACGGCGGCGAGTTTGGCCTGGGCGCCGAGATCGGCATCTCGACCCAAAAGCTCCACGCCCGTGGCCCCTTTGCCGCCGAGGCCCTCACCACCTACAAATACAAGCTCCGCGGCACCGGCCAGGTCCGCCCCTAACGCCCGCGCAAGAAAAACCACCACAAAGGTGCCTTTCTCCTTTGTGGTGGTTTTAGGTGGCGTGGGCGGTTAGGCCTGGAAGGTATCGCGGTCGGGGGCGAAGGACTGCATGGCCGCGATGGTGCGGTCAAAGAGTTCGGGTAGCTCCCAACCCAGCATCTCGGCGCCCTGCGTAATCACGTCGCGCGAACAGCCAGCGGCAAAGCGCTTGTCCTTGAACTTCTTCTTGAGCGACTTGGTCGTAAAGTCCATGACGCTTTTGCTCGGACGCATGATGACTGCAGCGCCGATCAGGCCGGTGAGCTCATCGCAGGCAAACAGGATCTTTTCCATCTGCAGCTCGGGTTTGGGCAGCGAGGTGTTGAAGTCGGACGTGTGCGTTTGGATGGCGCGAATGAGCTCGGGAGACGCACCTTCGCCCTCAAGAATCTCGGCAGCATAGATGGTGTGGTTCATGGGGTCGTCCTCATGCTCCTCCCAATCCAGGTCGTGCAGCAGACCGACGGTGCCCCAAAACTCCTCGTTCTCGGGGTCGAACTCGCGCGCAAAGTAGCGCATAGTGCCCTCGACCGTCTCGCCATGGGTGATGTGGAACGGGTCCTTGTTGTGCTCGTTGAGCAGTTCGAACGCGCGGTCGCGGGTGATTCCGGCGGTAAGCGGCTCTGCCATAAGAGACTCCTTGTGCTCGTGGGTATCGATAAGAATGAATACTACTAGAACAAGAAAACCACCACAAAGGTGCCTGTTCCCTTTGTGGTGGTTTTTGGCGCGGATGGGTTAGTTGAGGGCGGCTTGGGCTAGGCGGGCTTCGGCGGCCTGCTCGGTGACGCCAAGGGCCACGGCGAACTCCTCGATGGAGCGGCGTTTGGCCTCCTTGAGTACGCGCATGTAGTAGGAGCTGGGTTTTTTATCAGCTTCCTCGGCCTGGCGAATGCGGTGCATCATGGTCTTTGCCACGCGAACCGTCTCGGGCGCGCCCAGCTTGAGCTGCTGCTTAAAGTGCGTCTCCTCAAGCGAGCTGTTGCGCTCGGTAAAGGTGTCGCACTCCAGCTCGTCATAGTGGCTCAGCAGGTGCTCGGCATCTTGCTGCGAGATGGCGGCGTGCAAACGGTCGGCCTGCGCCACGGGGTACATGAGGATCGTCTGCGCATGTCCCTGCTTGGTCTCGAGCAGTAGCATGGGCTGCGGTGTGTCGTCCCTAAAACCGACGACGGTGCAGACTCCCTGACCCGGATGAATGACGTGTTGACCGATTGAGAACATGCTACCTCCAACTTATACGAATTTACGTATGTCTAGAATAACACGCTGACGTGCGCAAACCCTTACTTTATACAGGAAAAGCACACAACTCCGATAGGTAAGAGTATTCGATAACAGGCGCAGCTCATTCACACCTTTATGCATTTTCAACGCCTGCATAATCTGCAGGCAGACTGGCATCTTTGAGTGACTCCATACAAGCTGTAGTCAATTTTGTGCATATGCAATATCGATTGGCTTTACCCTGCGACAGTGCCCGTCGCTTGTGATAGAGTGCTACAAACTCTGGCTTTTGCCCTACGAGTGACCAAGAGCTCGGGGGCTTTAACACAAGGAGGATCTATGCCCGAGAAGATTGAAGAGCTGGTACGCGCTGCGCTTGCTGCGGCCCAGGAGGCCGGCGACCTTTCCGCATTTGAACTTGACGATTGCGCTATCGAGCGACCGGCTGACACTTCTCATGGCGAGTGGACCTCAACCATGGCCCTGAAGTCCGCCAAGCTGGCTCACTGCGCCCCGCGCAAGATCGCCGAGGCCGTCGTTGCCCATATGCCCGAGGACCCCGCAATCGAGAAGGTCGAGATCGCAGGCCCCGGCTTCATCAACTTCTACCTCTCCGTTGCCGTCAAGAACGCCATCTTTGGCGAGGCCCGCGAGAAGGGCATGGACTTCGCTAAGTCCAACGTCGGTGGCGGCCTGAAGACCCAGGTCGAGTTCGTCTCCGCCAACCCCGTCGGCCCCATGCACATCGGCCATGGCCGCTGGGCCGCTCTGGGCGACTCCCTTTGCCGTGTTATGGATCACGCCGGTTACGACATTCAGCGCGAGTTCTACATCAACGACCACGGCTCTCAGATGAACACCTTCGGCAACTCCATCAGCACGCGCTATATGCAGCTTGCCGACATCATCGCCAAGCAGGGCGTGGATATCGACGAGGCTCACAAGCTGCTGATCGCCGACCGCGACGCCTTTGTTGCCGACGAGAACGATGAGCACCCCGAGACCCATCCGTATCAGGACAACTTTGCCGAGACTCTGGGCAAGGACTCCTACGGCGGCGACTACATCATCGACGAGGCTGCCGAGTTCTGGCGCACCGACGGCGATAAGTGGGTCAACGCCGATCCGCAGGAGCGCATGGAGAGCTTCCGCGAGCGCGGCTATGTAAAGATGGTCGACAACATGCGCGACCTTTGCCACGCCGTTAACTGCGACTTCGATCGTTGGTTCTCCGAGCGCTCTCTGTACGTGAAGGACACCGAGGGCGAGACCGCCGGCACCTCCGCCGTCGACCGCGCTTTTGAGAAGCTCGACAAGATGGGCTACCTCTACACCAAGGACGGTGCCCTGTGGTTCCGCTCCACCGACCTGGGCGACGACAAGGACCGCGTCCTGATCAAGTCCGATGGCGAGTACACCTACTTCGCCTCCGACGTTGCCTATCACTGGGATAAGTTCCAGCGCGTCGACCACGTCATCGACATCTGGGGCGCCGACCACCACGGCTACATCGAGCGCGTCCGCTGCGTCTGCGACGCTCTTGGCTATCCCGGCAAGTTTGAGGTTCTGCTGGGCCAGCTCGTCAATCTGCTGCGCAACGGCAAGCCCGTCCGTATGTCCAAGCGCAAGGGCACCATGGTGACCCTGCAGGAGCTCGTCGACGAGGTCGGCTCCGACGCCGCTCGCTACACGCTCATCTCCAAGAGCTCCAACCAGATGGTCGACTTCGATATCGAGGCCGTCAAGAAGCGCGACAACTCCAACCCGGTGTACTACGTGCAGTACGCTCACGCTCGCGTGTGCTCCATCCTGCGTCGTGCCGCAGACGTTACGCCCGAGCAGGCTGACGAGATGGGCATGAAGGCCGTCGCCGCCAAGGCCATCGGTGAGAACGTCGATTACTCGCTGCTGACAGACCCGACCGAGCTCGCCCTTTCGCGTAAGCTCAACGAGCTCACCGACCTCATCGCCAGCTGCGCTCGCGACCGCGCTCCGTTCCGTCTGACGCACTTTGCCGAGGAACTCGCCGGCGACTTCCACAGCTTCTACGCTGCCTGTCAGGTGCTGCCGAGCGAGGGCCGTCCCGTCGACCCCGAGCTTTCGCGTGCCCGTCTGGCCGCTTGCGATGCCGTCCGTGTGACGCTCGCCCTGGTGCTCACCCTCGTTGGCGTTTCCGCGCCCGAGCAGATGTAATCTGCGAGTCATTTGACCGTGTAGGTTCGGCTTTGCTGAGCCCTATAAGCCCGATCTCCATGCGGAGGTCGGGCTTTTTGCACAAACGCCGTCGTATTGACGAATTTGGGACTGCTGGAAATACGAAACTATGCCGGTTTACTACGATGAATTGAGAAATTCCAACCACGCCGGCTTTTCGCTAAAAAGTGCAAGGCATCTACCTGCGGTTTTAGTTCAACAAGTTTCGGAGTGGTCACGGTTGAGCGATTCATCGTAGTAAACCGCCATAGTTTTGGCGGAGGCAGTCAGATTTGTGGGCGGTAAACCAAAGAGTGTCCCTTTTGAATAGTCGTTTAAGAACGTCCCCAATGACTAAGTTGCAGGTGACGGCGGTTGTGTTACACTAACGCTGCGTATATGACGCAAATATCTCGATACAGATCAATGATGTCCGTCGGTATTTGACGGAGCTAGACTGTTTAGCCGCCCTGAAGGTTTATGCAGGGAGCATGTGATCACAGGGCTTGAAAAGAAAGTTGAGCAAACACTGTGTCTGATCAACAGCAAGAAAACGAAATAACGACGACGCAAGCCACTCCCGCTGCACCGGTTGCGTCGGACCAGGTCGCGGCGCCCGCGCAAACCTCGGCTCCTGAGACGCCTAAGGCTGCAACGGCTGAGAAGGCCGTGCCTGCAACTGGTGAGGAGGCTGTTCCGGCAAAGCCCAAGCGCACGCGCCGCGCGGCCAAGCCTGTCGCTGACGGCGAGGAGGTCACCAAACCCAAGCGCCGTACCACGCGCACGACGCGCGCCAAGCGCACCGTTGCAGCTGACTTCTCGGCGCCGATTTCCGATGAGGTCGCGCAGGCACGTGCGTTGGCGCAGATTAGCGAGGCTCAGGTGGTGCGCGCCCGCCGTCGTGCTGCCGAGCGCGAGGCCGCGGCTCTGACCGAGCTTGCAGCTCCGTCTGTGCCCGAGACGCCTGCCGCCACCGAGACCCCTGTCGCCGACCAGCCGACCGAGAAGCCGGTACCGCGCACACGCCGTCGCACGGCTGCTAAGGCCGAGCAGGTTGTCGATCAGGTAACCCCCGAGCTCACTGAGGCTTCGGTCCGTTCCGCGGCAGGGGAGGGCACATCGCCTGTTGAGCTCGCTGCGCCTGTCGAGGCCAGCGAAGTTCCCGTTGTCGATCCGGCTTTGCGCCCGCACCGTCGCGGTCGCAAGCCCAAGGCCTTCGTCGAGGCAGAGAAGGCCGCAGCCGCAGCTGCAGCCGCTCGGGATGCTGCGGCGACCGCCGAGTCTGCAACCGCCGCCGACGCGCCCGTCCAGGATGCTACGACTTCCGAGGCCGCTCCCGCCGATGTCGAGCCCGCCGACCTCCGTCCCGGTCGCAGCCGTCGCACTGCTGCTAAGCACACGTCCAAGGCTAAGGCTGCCAAGAAGGTTGCGTCCGAGGATTCCGCCGAGACGACCGCCGATGCATCGACTGACGCCGCCGAGCCCCAGGACGTCGAACAGCCTGCGTCTGAGAAGCCCAAGCGCGGTCGTAAGAAGTCCGCTAAGGCCAAGGCGTCCGAGCAGCAGGCCGAGGCCGAGCTGCAGGGCGATTCCAAGGCCGAGGCCAGCGATGATACTGCGGCTAACGCCGATGCCGCCGCAACCGATGGCGCCGCGCCCGCCGAGGCCGAAGACGGCGCTCGCCCCAACCGTCGCCAGCACAAGCGCAACGACGAGCGCAATGAGCGCAAGGACGAGCGCAACAACGACCGCCGCAACCGTCAGCGCGATCGTAAACAGCGCAACAAGGAGCGTAATGCCGCTCCCACCGAGCCCACGCTTTCGCGCGGGGAGCTCGCGGCCATGAAGGTCGCCGAGCTGCGCGAGAAGGCCAAGGAGTTCGAGATTGAGACGACCGGCAAGAAGAAAGCCGAGCTCGTCGAGGAGATCTACGTCACCGCCGCGAAGGCCGAGGGCTTCCGCGACATCAAGGGCATCCTGCAGATTCGTCCGGACAGCTCCGGTATCATCCATGCCCATGGCTACATGAAGTCCAACGACGACGCCTTCGTGCCCGCCTACCTCATCCGCTCCGCGCGTCTGCGCACGGGCGACGTCATCGAGGGCTCGCTTCGTCCTTCGCGCGGCGGCGACAAGCGCGCCGGCCTCGCCAAAATCACGACCGTCAACGGTCTAGACCCCGAGCAGATTCGCAACCGCCCCAAGTTCGGTGACCTCACCCCGGTCTATCCCAACGAGCCGCTGCGCATGGAGCATGGCAAGGACTCCATTACCGGTCGCGCCATCGACATCGTGTCGCCGATCGGCAAGGGTCAGCGTGGCTTGATCGTGTCCCCGCCCAAGGCCGGCAAGACCACAATCCTCAAGAAGATCTGCCAGTCTATCTCGATTAACAACCCCGAGGTGCACCTCATCTGCCTGCTCGTCGACGAGCGCCCCGAAGAGGTTACCGATATGCAGCGTTCCATCAAGGGCGAGGTTGTGGCGTCGACCTTCGATATGCCCGCCGACAACCACACTCGTGTGGCAGAGCTCGTCATCGAGCGCGCCAAGCGCATCGTGGAGCTGGGCGGCGACGTCGTGGTGGTGCTCGATTCCATCACGCGCCTTGCCCGTGCCTACAACTTGGCGGCGCCCGCCTCGGGCCGCATCCTTTCGGGCGGCGTCGATTCGGCGGCACTGTATCCGCCCAAGCGCTTCCTGGGCGCAGCCCGCAATATCGAGAACGGTGGCTCGCTCACCATCCTGGCCTCTGCCCTCATCGACACCGGTTCCAAGATGGACGAGGTCATCTTTGAGGAGTTCAAGGGCACCGGCAACATGGAGCTTAAGCTCGACCGCGACCTGGCCGACCGCCGCATCTTCCCGGCTATCGACCCCGTTGCCTCCGGTACGCGTAACGAGGACCTGTTGGTTGACGAGCAGATGCGTCCGTTTGTCTTTGGCCTGCGTCGCATTCTTGCCGGCATGAACAACACCGAGCGCGCAGCTGCGTCGTTTATCAAGGGTCTTAAGGGCACCAACACCAACCAGGAGTTCCTGGTGCGTTCGGCCAAAAAGCACAGCGACTACGAGCAGACGTTCTAGGTTGTCATCCACACGCAGCGATAGTCATCAATGCAATAAAGGGTCGGGCTTTGAGCCTCGGCCCTTTTCTATATCGCCGCTCCGCGCTTATTTTTGACCATAAGACTGGCAAGCAGCAGGTTTCCCGTTTCAATCCGACATCGTCGCTTGCAATCGACAGGGCGGTTTCGCATAATAGCTTTTAAGCTTCGCGACGGATAACGCAGATGAAACGAACCATATACCGTTGCTTTGGGGCATAGCCCCGCTTCATCTTCTCTCGCGCAGCCAACTGAATGATGCGATTTGGGTGCTGGAAGATGGGGAGAGCTCATGGCTTCTTCTGATGCAACACAACGAGCAGTCCTTGCCGGACTTTCGTGCGGGATCGGCCTTGCCGCTCCCGTGGTTATGTATGCCGCGACGCTGCCGTTTTCGTCTGTGAACGAGACGGTCGTGGCGGGTGCGGTTCCCTTCGCCGTGGGCGCGGTGGCGGGCGTGGGCATCTATGCCGCCTCGCTGGGTATCTCCGAGTATCGTGCGCAGCGTGAAGAGCGTCTGTTCCAGCCCGATGCCATGGGCGGTGCCGCCAATCTCAATCAGCATCAAAGCGAGTTCAAGACCGCCTCGATTCCAGCTCAGCAGCAGGATGCGACTCCTTACGCTGCGGCTTCTGCTTCTCAGGCTCAGGCGGAGCAGTCTACCTCGGCATTCCTTTCCGGCCTGACTGGTGCGTTCCAGCGCCGTCATGCCGATGATGGTGTCCCTACCATCGCTCGAGCCGCAGATGCTATGGACGAGGCCGAGGCTTGGTCCATGATCGACAGTATGCTCGACGACGATTCGCCGGTGAGCTGCGACCCTGCACACTCGCGCGACGTCTATCAAGTCGCCATCGACGAGCTCACCAACGGCGGACAGACCGGCTCCTTCAATCGCGACGACATCGCCGCCGCGGCACGCGCCGTATCTGGCTCCCAGGCCGCCCCTGCGGGCAGCACGGCGGCTTTCGTGGCACTTGTCGCCAACGCGGCAGCCAATAACGCCTACAGTGCTACCTCGGCGGACGCGAACGCTTCTGCCGACAATTCGTACGTTGATGAAGCCATGGCCGCGGACGAGGAGGCCGTTGCCGCCCGCCGTGCCGCCGAAAGCTCGCTGTGGGGCGCTCCTGCCCAGCAGCAGGCGGCTGAGGCTGCGCCGTACAATGTAAACCTCGCCAGCATGCCTATCATCTCCGGTGCCGCGGATATCGATTTCGATGACCTCGATGAGCCTGCAGTCATCACCGCATCGATTGATGCCCAAGATCGCATCGACACCGGCGACCTTCCGGATGCCTCACTCGAGGTTGATGTCCCCATGGCTGATTACTCGGGCCACGAGGACATGTGGGCCGCCGCCACCGCGATTCTGGATGAGATTGACGAGCCTGCTCCTGTTGCAGCCCCCGCTCCCGTCGCTGCCCCTCAGCCTGCTGCCCCCGCCTATGTCGGCCGTCACAGCGCTGTGTTCCCCGAGGATACTGCCCGTATCTCGCGCGAGAGCATCGAGCGGGCCGAGGCTATTGCCGCCGGCATTATGGAAAACCGTCGTCACGAGCGCGTCAATCAGATCCTCGAGGAGGAGATCGAGCGCCTGCAGTCCTCTACCGCCAAGCGTACGGGCCGTGCCTACCTGAGCGTTATCGAGGGCGGTACCGCCAGCTTCGCGCCGCTCCGCGCGGAGGCATAACTTCTGCATGGTTAAGATCAATCGAAAATGGGCGGTCGTGACCTGCCTGATGGCGCTCTTGATCTGGGGCAATTCGCTGGTTCCCGGCTCGGGGTCGGGCTCGCTGAGCCTAACGGTCATGGAAGCTATCCGCGGTTTCCTGCACGGCGTGGGACTTCCATATGAATGGGTGACCAACTTTGTTGTTCGCAAGTGCGCGCATTTTACCGAGTATATGGTGCTCGGCATCTTGGCAACGCACGCCTTTGATTTTGAGGGCCGGCGCACCTTTGACGTGCTGCTGCCCACGGCGGTGTTCCTGCTGCTGATTCCTTCGATCGACGAGACGATTCAGCTCTTTGTGCCGGGACGCGCCGGCATGATCACCGATGTGATGATCGACTGCTGTGGAGCGGCAACGGGCGTTGTGCTCCGATATCTACTACGATCGCTCATATGTGCCAAAAAGGCCGCCTAGGACGTATGCTTGGTGCTAGGCGGCCTTTTTTATTAGAGGGCTTATATAGGGCGTGGTGGCGTCGTTCCGTAGGTTGGATTTGCCGGGCGCGCCACGCCCTGTGGGTGCGTCTGTTACTGAAGCGCCTGCGCGCCCAGGGCCAGGCAGCCCATGATGCCCTGCTTGCCCTCAAGGCTGTTGTTGACAATATAGGTATCGATGTCGTTGACCTCGGGCGTGACGATATAACCGTTGAGCATCTCGGCGCACTTCTTGCGCGCGAGCGGCACGATGGGGGTGTGGTCGGCCACGCCGCCACCGATGATGATCTTTTGCGGCGCGTAGCACAGCGTGTAGGTCATGAGCGCCTGTGCCAGATAGCCTGCGAGCAGGTCCATGGCCTCCGGGTCATCGGCCATGTCTCCGGCGCTCTTGCCATCCCAGCGCTTTTTAACGCCGGGGCCGGCGATGAGACCCTCGAGGCAATTGTCGTGGAAGGGGCAGGCGCTGTGCTCGCCAATGGTGTCGCGCGGGTCGCGCGTGACCAGGATGTGGCCGGCCTCGGGATGCATCATGCCGTGTACGAGCTTACCGCCCGAGAGCACGCCGGCGCCCACGCCGGTGCCGATGGTCAGATACACAACGTCAGTGAGGCCCTGGGCGCAACCAAAGGTGACCTCGCCCAGGCAGGCGACGTTGACGTCGGTGTCGTAGCCGCAGGGGATATTGAGCTCGTTTTGGATAGTGCCCAGCAGGTCAAAGTAGCGCCATGCCGTTTTGGGCGTCTCCAGGATCTTGCCGTATTGGGGCGAGGCAGGGTTGACTGCGGTGGGGCCAAAGGCGCCGATGCCCAGCGCGGCGATGCCCTTGTCGGCAAACCATGCATTGACGGCCTCAACGGTCTCCTGCGGGGTCGTGGTCGCGATCTGCTCACGCTCCAGGACCGTACCGTCTGCATAGCCCGTGGCGCAGACCATCTTGGTGCCGCCGGCCTCGAGCGCTCCGATAAGCTGCTGTTCTGCCATAGTATTCCTCTCTCTGGGACGAGTTGCTCCGTGACTAAAGTATAGGGCTCTAAACCATTTAAGAAAGCGCTATAAAAAGAAGCCTCGCAACGTGGCGGGCGGTGCGGGGCTTCTTTGGTTGCTTTAGTTGCCGGGCCGTTCTTACCCGCGCGGCTTGATTTTATCACGTAGCGACTTGAGGTTCTCCAGTGCCGCGTTAAGCGTCTCGTCCCGCTTGGCAAAGTGGAAACGAATCAGATGGTTGACGGGCTCGCGGAAGAAGCTCGAGCCGGGCACGGCGCCCACGCCCACCTTGGATGCGAGGTCCTCGCAGAATTCGAGGTCGCTGTCATAGCCAAACTCAGAGATGTCCATCATGACGTAGTAGGCGCCCTGCGGCACGTTATGCTCAAGACCGATGCTATCGAGCCCCTGGCAGAACAGGTCGCGCTTGGCGGTGTAGAGGTCGAGGACCTCCTGGTAATAGCTGTCGTCGAAGTTGAGGGCGGTGACGACAGCTTCCTGCAGGGGAGCGGCGGCACCCACGGTGAGGAAGTCGTGGACCTTCTTGATGCGCTCGGTGATCTGGGCCGGGGCAATGGTGTAGCCCAGACGCCAGCCGGTGATGGAGTACGTTTTGGACAGCGAGCTGCAGCTGATGGTTCGCTCGAACATGCCGGGCAGCGTGGCCATATAGACGTGCTCGTGGGGCGCGTAGACGATGTGCTCGTACACCTCGTCGGTGATGCAGTAGGTGTCGTACTTTTTGCAGAGGTCGGCGATAAAGGTGAGCTCCTCGCGCGTAAAGACCTTGCCGCAAGGGTTGGAAGGGTTGCACAGGACGATGGCCTTGGGGTCGTTGTCGCGGAAGGCCGCCTCGAGTGTCTCGCGGTCAAAGTCGAATGTGGGCGGGTTGAGCGGCACGTAGATAGGCTCGGCACCCGAAAGGATCGTGTCGGCGCCGTAGTTCTCGTAGAACGGCGAGAAGATGACGACCTTGTCTCCGGGGTTCGTAACCGTCATCATGGCGGCCATCATGGCCTCGGTGGAGCCGCAGGTGACTACGATATTCTCGTTGGGGTTTACCGACATGCCCATAAAATGCTCCTGCTTGGCGGCAAGCGCCTCACGCATGGCCTGGGAGCCCCAGGTGATGGAGTACTGGTGGTAAAGCGGCTTGGGGTCGGTGGCGATGGTGCTGAGGCTATCGAGCAGCTGCGCTGGGGGATCGAAGTCAGGGAAGCCCTGCGAGAGATTGACAGCGCCGTACTTATTGGAGATGCGTGTCATGCGGCGGATGACCGAATCGGTAAACGTTGCCGTGCGGTTGGAGAGTTCTTTCATGACGGTCCTTTCGAGCATTTGCAGTGGGGCAAGTTTACTCCTATGAAACCGGTGGGATTTGCTCGAAATGGTCTCGAAAGACTCTTTTCAAAATTCTTGAAAATTGGGGCTTGCATCACGTGGCGTTCCTTGCAATAATAGTCGAGCGCGAAGCGCACAGGACACGGTGGGTGTAGCTCAGTTGGCTAGAGCGACGGGTTGTGGTCCCGTAGGTCGAGGGTTCGAGTCCCTTTACCCACCCCAGTTCTTGCTTCGTGTTGATATCGGGTCGTTAGCTCAGTTGGTAGAGCAGGGGACTCTTAATCCCAAGGTCCAGGGTTCGACCCCCTGACGGCCCACCACACGATATCTCCTCTAAAGTCCGCCACAACGGACTTTAGCTTTGGGTCGTTAGCTCAGTTGGTAGAGCAGGGGACTCTTAATCCCAAGGTCCAGGGTTCGACCCCCTGACGGCCCACCAAAGCAAGTTAAGACGGTCAACTTCGGTTGGCCGTCTTTTTTTGTTGACCTTTCATGGGGTCGAACCCGAAAGGGCGCGGAGCTGAGGAAATGCGTAAGCATTTACCAGCGCAGCGCGCAAGGCGCCTTGGCGCCGCAGCGGCCGCCTGCGCAGCAGGCTGACCCCCTGACGGCCCACCCAAAGATCGCTAAAGCGACTGGCTTAGGCTGGTCGTTTTTTTGTTAACCTCGCATGGGGTCGAACCCGAAAGGGCGCGGAGCTGAGTAATCTGCACCGTGATTCCCTTAGGGAAACACGGCTAAAGCCCCGTAGGCGTGTTCTCCTTAGGGGAATCATGCTTACGGGGCTCGATGCATGTTGAGAAGTTGTGATCAAACTCAAAGTGAGAATCGATTTAGTCTGCTCGATAGTGCGAACCTAAGCTTTCAGTTCGCTTGCGCATGGCTTTGACCATTTCCTGTGCTAGTCGAATCTGCGACTGTAGGCGGGCGAGGGCTGCGATCTCGCTGTCATCGGCATGCGGCTTGCTCAGCGCCATGGCCTTGTCTTGCAGGCTTTCAAGCTGTTGCAGGGCCTCAGATAGGCCTGTTTCGGTCCTGTTGATCATGCAATAGGTGCTCATCGTGTGCTTAAGGCCGTGTGTCAGGCGTTCGGCATCTGTTGTGGAAATGCCGTAGCGGGGGAGGGCGATATCCGCCTTCAGGGCTGTCTCAGGCTCTTTCTGCGCTGCAAGGGCTGCCGATGCGCCCGCGATGCGTCCGAACACGATGCCGTTGGCGCTTGACAAGCCACCAATGCGGTCGGCGCCGTGCATGCCGCCTGTCGCCTCGCCGCAAGCGTAGAGGCCCTCAACGCCCGTGTGCGCGGTCTTATCGATCTTGATGCCGCCGTTAGCGGCGTGGGCATACATCGCAACGCGCATCTCGTCGGTCGGCGCGATGCCGTGCTCGTCTTGCAGCCAGGTGGCAAAGGTCTGCACAAACTCTGGGACATCCTCGCGGGGGAAGTCGTAGTGGAGTGCCAGGCCTTCGGCACCTGCCTGTTCGATGACGAGATCGATAGCGCGGGAGGCCAAGCGTGACGTGAAGGGACCATATCCAGAGCGCTGCTCGAGCAGGTCGTCCAGCTTGTCGTCGGCAATATCTACCGGCTGGTCTACATGCACGTAGCGCCAGGTTTTCTCGTTGAAGACCAAGTTACGCTTGGGCTCGATGAAGCCAGGCATCATCTGCATGAACTCTATATTAGTAAGTGTTGCGCCGTGCGCCAGTGCGATGGCCTGCGAGGAGCTGAGCACATCAGCCGACGTAAGGCTGCGCTCGAACAGGCCGCCTGTGCCACCGGCTGCGATGATCGTGGCCTTGGCAGCAAAGGGCACGATTCGATTTTCGGTAAGGTCGTAGAGTACGGTTCCGGTTATTCTGCCGTTCGTGTCCTCAACAAGGTCGATAAGCTCATGGCGGGGGAGCAGGCGAATGCCGAGCGACTCGATCCAGGTCGTCAGAGCGTCCTCAAGGGGCTTGCGGGTGAGGCCGCGCCACATGCGCGTCTTGTGGTCAAAGCAGGGGATAAATTGCTTTTGTTGAGCACTCTTGGCGCTTTGCGGACGCTGGAGCTCAACGCCCAGGTCTTGCTCGAGCCAGTCAATCGCTTGGGGAATGCCGTGGACGAACGTTTGGACGAGTTCGGGGTCGGCAACGCCGCCGCCGACGGCCAGGATGGTGTCGATGAGGTCCTGCTCGTCGTCTTCGTCGACGGGACCGATGAGGCCGAGGCCCCAGGTACCCGGGAAGAAGCTCGATCCACTCATGGTCTTGCCGGCGCTTGCCACAGTGACGGTTGCACCCGTGCGTGCCGCTTCGATGGCGGCACAAAGGCCCGCAATGCCAGATCCAATTACCAGTACATCAGTCGATTCCATCGGATTCCTTTCTCGTCCGGCGCATTGTCGCACGGGTGATCGGCAATGGGGCCGCAAAGACTCGGCAAATCGGTAAAGGGCAAATATGGCAGGTGGGCGTCATGGACGCTCTGACGCTCCATCTCATCACATCTTGTATTTCGCCCCAACTGATATATCGGCATTAGCTACCCTGCGACAGCGCAAACAAAAAGAGCCGCTACCCGGGTGGGTAGCGGCTCCAAAGCTCAACTATATGAGCATCGCGCGGGCGCGATTAGGCCTTGAGGGCCTCCTCGACGGCGACAGCGCAGGCGACGGTGGCACCGACCATGGGGTTGTTGCCCATGCCGATGAGACCCATCATGTCGACGTGCGCAGGCACGGAGGAAGAACCGGCGAACTGGGCGTCGGAGTGCATACGGCCCATGGTGTCGGTCATGCCGTAAGAGGCAGGGCCGGCGCCCATGTTGTCCGGGTGCAGGGTACGACCAGTGCCGCCACCAGAAGCGACGGAGAAGTACTTCTTGCCAGCCTCGAGGCGCTCCTTCTTGTAGGTGCCAGCGACGGGGTGCTGGAAGCGCGTGGGGTTGGTGGAGTTACCGGTGATCGAGATGTCGACGTTCTCGTGCCACATGATGGCAACGCCCTCGCGGACGTCGTCGGCGCCGTAGCAGTTGACGGCGGCGCGGGGACCATCGGAGTAGGGGATGGTCTCGACGACCTTGAGCTCGCCCGTGAAGTAGTCGAACTGGGTCTTCACGTAGGTGAAGCCGTTGATGCGGGCGATGATCTGAGCAGCGTCCTTGCCCAGACCGTTGAGGATGACGCGCAGCGGCTTCTTGCGAGCCTTGTTGGCGTTTAGAGCCAGGCCGATAGCACCCTCAGCGGCAGCGAAGGACTCGTGACCGGCCAGGAAGGCGAAGCACTCGGTGTCGTCGGAGAGCAGCATAGCGCCCAGGTTGCCGTGGCCCAGACCGACCTTGCGGTCCTCGGCGACGGAGCCGGGAACGGTGAAGGCCTGGATGCCCTCGCCGATGATGGCGGCAGCCTCAGAAGCGGACTTGGCGCCACGCTTGACAGCGAGAGCGCAACCGAGGGTGTAGGCCCACTCGGCGTTCTGGAAGGCGATGGACTGGGTGTTGTTGACGATCTCACGCGGGTTGAAGCCCTTGTCGGTGCAGATCTGCAGAGCTTCCTCGAGGGAGGCGATGCCGTTGTCGGCGAGGCACTTGTTGATCTTGTCAGCGCGGCGCTCGTAACCTTCGAACGTAACAGTCATAGTTATTTCCCTCCCTTTCTACTCGTGAACCGGGAACACGCTGGCGACGGAGTGAGTCTCCTCGTCGGTGCGCGGGTCGATGTACTTGGCAGCGTTCTCCCACTGACCATAGTGGCCCATAGCGCCAGCGATGGCCTCCTCGGGGGTCTTGCCGGCCTTGACGGCGTCGGTGAACTTGCCGAGGTTCAGGAACTCGAATGCGATGATCTCGTTCTTGTCGTTGAGAGCCATGCGGGTGACGTAGCCCTGAGCGAGCTCGAGGTAACGAGCGCCCTTGGCCTTGGTGCCGAACATGGTGCCGACCTGAGAGCGAAGGCCCTTGCCGAGGTCGTCGAGGGAGGCGCCCACGGGCAGGCCGCCCTCGGAGAACGCGGTCTGGCTGCGGCCGTAAACGATCTGCAGGAAGATCTCGCGCATAGCAACGTTGATGGCGTCGCAGACGAGGTCGGTGTTGAGGGCCTCGAGGATGGTCTTACCGGGAAGGATCTCGGAAGCCATGGCGGCAGAGTGGGTCATACCCGAGCAGCCGATGGTCTCAACGAGGGCCTCCTCGATGATGCCGTCCTTGACGTTCAGCGTGAGCTTGCAGGCGCCCTGCTGAGGTGCGCACCAACCCACACCGTGCGTAAGACCGGAGATGTCGGAAATCTCCTTAGCCTGGACCCACTTGCCCTCCTCGGGGATGGGTGCGGGGCCGTGGTATGCACCCTTGGCAACGGGGCACATGTTCTCCACTTCCTGTGAGTACTGCATGCCTCTCCTCTCTATCGTGTTGGCGTCCCGTCTGGGGGCCGTGGCTGGCGATTGCCGGGCGACCCTTCGAAAGGGACATGACATGCAGCCCCTATAATACCGCGAAATGCACGGAATATTCGGCGAACGGCTCAGTTTTCGTAGCGAGATGCGCGGAACTTTCAATTGAAACGGTTTAACTCTATATTCTGTGGTCGTGCACTTCCGTAGAGGGGGTCCGTCTTGGGCAAGCTTTTGGTCAGCTTTTGTAAGCGTTGCAGGGGTTGACCTGTTGCAACGGTGCCGTTCGCCGCCTGTTTACTGCCTTTGGCCGCGCGAGCGAATTGTTTTGCGTGAATGTTTTGATGGCACGCTTCAATCGTGCTGTATTGGATGGCAAGCAGATCCCGGCGAAGGGAGCGCCATGCAGCGCGTTTGGAGAACGGTTACCGGCTTTTACCATGTCTGTGCCCGCGGTACGGGCAAGCAGCTCATCTTTGAGGGCGATGAAGACCGGTGGGAGTTCTTGGAGCTGATGCGTGAGTGCTGCCGCAAGGCGGGCGTGACGGTTATCGCCTGGTGCCTTATGGGCAATCACGTGCGTCTGGTGCTTGCAGATTACGAGGACGCGATGAGCGCGGCGATGCACCGGCTGCTTTTGACGTACGCGCGGCGGTTCAATAAACGCACGGGGCGCACAGGGCATCTGTTCCAGAACCGTTTTGACCGGCGCTCGCTCGATACCGACTGGCAGGTGATGGAGGCTATTCGCTCCGTTCACGCCGATCCGCAGGAGGCGGGCATCAGTCTCATTGAGCGTTATCCCTGGAGCAGCTTTCCGGAGCATTTGTGCGCTTACGACGGTGACGCGGCCGATGTCGCGAGGGGATTTTCTGATCCTTCTTGCGTGCTTGAGCTTTTTGGTTCTGCCGAGGGCTTTATTGCCTATTCGCTTTCGACGCCCGACGGCGGCGAACCGGCGCTGCGCGATATGAAAGAGACAGAGTGGGAACGCCACGCCTTTGCCGACAAGTTGGCGAAGAGCCTCGGGGCTCCGCTCCATGGGGTTAAAGACGCACCGCCTGCGCAGCGCGATACCGTTATTTTTGGATTGCACGATGCCGGTTTTACGGTGCGCCAGATTGAGCGGTATACCGGGATTGGCAAAAGTACCGTCTCTCGTATCGTGCGCGCTTATGCGCGGGTGAAGGCACAGACTGAGCTCTCGGAATAGAAAATGGCCGAACCACTCTTGTCAAGCGATTCGGCCAACAAAAATCTTAAGATTTGGGACAAGTACTACTGATTATTTCGCCCCTCGAGCATGCCGTCGAGGGTGCGCCAGGCGAGCTCGGCGCATTTGACGCGGGCGGGCATGTGCGAGATGTCCTGGAGCTGGGCGGCTTCGTCCAGGTCTTCCAGGTCCTCCTCGGAGAGCTTCTCGCCGCGGATCATGGCGAGGAAGAGCTCTGCCAGGCGGCGAGCTTCCTCGACGGTCTCGCCGGTGATGAGATCGGCCATGATGTCGGCACTGGCCTGGCTGATGGCGCAGCCGTGGCCGGTAAAGGAGGCCTCCTCGATCACGTTGTTCTCGACACGCAGCTGCAGAGTGAGCTCGTCTCCGCAGCTGGGGTTGATGCCGTCGTGCTCGTGCGTGGGAGCATCCATCTCGTACTTGTAGTCGGGGTGCGAGTTGTGCTCCATAAATGTGGTGGAGGTGTACAGATTACCCATTGAACGTGCTCCAAACGTGATGCAGGCCGGCGATGAACTTGTCAATGTCGGCCTTGTCGTTGTAGAAGGCCACGCTGGCGCGGCAGCAGGCAAGGTTCTCGACGCCCAGCCAGGTGAGCAGCGGCTGTGCACAGTGGTGACCGGCGCGGATGCAGACGCCGTCCATGTCCATGATGCTCGCGACGTCGTGCGGGTGGATGCCGCGGACGTTAAAGCTCACAACGCCGTGGTGGTTGTCCCAATAGATGGAGCCGATGATCTGGACAAAGTCGAGCTGCATGAGCTCGCCCATCAGGTAGTGGACGAGTGCCTGCTCGCGTGCCTGGATGTTCTCGTAACCCACCGTGTTGACCAGGTAGTCGAGTGCCGCACCCGTGGCGAAGATGCCGGCGGCGTCCTGTGTGCCGGCCTCGAATTTCTCGGGAACGGGCGCCCAGACGGCGTCCTGCTCGGTAACAGAGTCGATCATCTCGCCGCCGGTGAGCATGGGCGGCATGGCGTTGAGCAGGTCCATCTTGCCCCACAGCACGCCGATGCCCATGGGGCCCATAGCCTTGTGTGCGCTAAAGGCAAAGAAGTCGGCGCCCAGGTCGGCCACATCGACCGGCATGTGCGGCAGCGACTGCGCACCGTCGACGACCAGGTAGCCGCCATACTTGTGCACGAGCTTGCCGAGGTTCTTGACTGGGTTCTCGACTCCCAACACGTTGGAGACCTGACCCACGGCCAGAATCTTGGTCTTGGGACCAACCTTGGCAAGAACCTCCTCGGTGGTGAGCTGACCGGTCTTGGTGGGGTAGAGGTAGACGAGCTTGGCGCCGGTCTCGCGGCAGACCTGCTGCCACGGAATCAGGTTGGAGTGGTGCTCCATGATGGTGATGACGACCTCGTCGCCCGGCTCGAGGACTGTGGGTGCAAAGCTCTTGGCGACCAGGTTGAGCGACTCGCTCGTGTTGCGGGTGAAGACGACCTCGTTGGCCTGGGCAGCGCCGATGAGGTCGGCGATCTGCTGGCGCACCTTCGCGATAGCCTCAGTGGCCTCGACGGACAGCGAGTACAGGCCGCGCAGAGGGTTGGCGTTCATGCGCTGGTAGAAGTCGCGCTCGGCGTCGAGCACACAGGCAGGACGCTGCGCGGTAGCGGCACTATCGAGGAAGGCGATCTCGGGGTGCTGCTGGAACAGCGGGAACTGCGCCTTGTAGGGATTAGTCTCGATGTCGACGGTAGGCCAGCCGCGCGAGGCCTCGTCGCTGGCGTCGAGCTCCATAGGCTCCGGTGCGGTACAGGTGTCGCATTTAACGTGCTCGGTGTCGATCATGCGAGCTCCTCTTCAAAGTTGTCGATCAGGTTGTTGCCCAGGCGGACGACGGCGGCGCGGGTGCGCTCGTCGGTGGCGGAAAGTGCGGCGTCCTCCAGCTTGGCGCGGACGAACAGGTCCTCGGCGGCGTTTTGGTCAAGGCCGCGGCAGGCGAGGTAGAACAGTTGCTCGTCGCGGACGTGGCCGATGGTGGCTCCGTGGTTGCCGGCGACGTCGTCCTCGTCGCAGAGAATGACGGGAACGGTCTTGTTGTCGACGCCCTTGTTGGCCAAAAGCACCGTCTCGCGCTCGGTGCCGGTTGCACCCTTGCAACCGTGCACGAGGTCGATGGTGCCGCGGTAGACCTTCTTGGACGTGCCGGTCAGCACGCCGTTGGCGTCGATCTCGCACTCGGTCTTGCGACCGCGGTGGCGCAGCTCGTAGTTAAAGTCGCGCACCTGCTCTCGGGCGCCCAGGTAGTCAGTATCGATGGTGACCTTGGCGGTATCGCCCAGCAGGTCGCCGGCAAGGCCGGTGGCGCTGGCGCCGGCACCCAGGACGGTGTGCTGCACGTTGACGCGCGCGCCCTCGTCCAGGAACAGGCCGGTGTCGTCGAGCGCGATCCAGCTATCGTCGAGCGTCTGCGTGCAGGTCACGTTGACGGTGGCGTACTCGTGGGCGCACACGCGCAGCACGGATCCCACGACGCCCTCGCCGGCAACGGGGGAGTCCAGGGCGATCTGCAGGTCGAGCGTCGACTGGGGACGGACGACGACGTCGATGGCGGCGATGGCCGCGGCGGCATCGACACCGCTCACACGCACGGTAACCGTGGCGTGCTTGTATGCGGGCACATCGATGACGACGCGCTTGGTGGCGTGGTCGGCCAGGTAGGTGTAGGCAGCCTCGCCCATGCCAGTCTCGAAGGCCTCAGCGGGGGAGAGCTCCTCCTCCAGCTTAATGGCACCGGCCTGGTAGACGGAGGTGGCGGGCACGTCGAGCTCGGTCTCGGGCGTGATGCGGGCGCGGTCGGCGGCATCGCCGGGCGCGGAGGCGCGGCGCTCGGGGAAGCGCTCGGCCATGGCGTCCATGGCGGCGTCGAACGCGTCTGCCACGCCAGCAAATTGCTCGTCCAAGCCCTCAACCTTAACGGTCTCGGCGGGAGCGGCGGCAAGCTCGTCAGAGAGCTCGAGCTTGGTCTGGTTCATCTTCAGCCAGCCCCATGTGGCAGCCGGCATCGCATTGACCTGCTCAAGGGTGGTAGCAGCGGTGTTCGTGGTCTGTTTCATTATCCGATCGCTCCTTCCATCTCGAGCTTGATCAGGTTGTTCATCTCGACGGCGTACTCCAGCGGTAGCTCCTTGGAGACCGGGTTGGCAAAGCCGTTGACGATCATGGTACGGGCTTCTTCCTCCGAGATACCGCGGCTCATCAGGTAGAACACCTTATCGTCGCCGATACGGCCGATGGTGGCCTCGTGGCCGATGTCGACATTCTTGGCGCGGATGTCCATGGCGGGGATGGTGTCGGAGCGGCTCTGGTCGTCGAGCATGAGCGACTGGCAGCTCACGGTTGCCTTGGAACCCTCGGCCTTGGGCGTGGCCACGATGGAGCTGCGGAAGGTCTGGATGCCGCCGCTCTTGGAGATGCCCTTGGTCTCGACGGTTGCCGAAGTATCGGGCGCGTTGAGCACGACCTTGCAGCCGGTATCCAGGTTCTGGCCGGCGCCGGCAAAGGTAATGCCGGTAAAGCTCGAGCGGGCGCGGCGTCCGCTGAGCACGCTCATGGGGTAGAGGTAGCCCACGTGGCTACCGAAGGAGCCGCTGATCCACTCGATGTCGCCGTCCTCGTCCACGCGCGCACGCTTGGTGTTGAGGTTGTACATGTTCTTGGACCAATTCTCGATGGTAGAGTAGCGCAGGTGCGCACGCTTGCCCACAAAGAGCTCGACGGCGCCGGCGTGGAGGTTGGCCACGTTGTACTTGGGCGCGGAGCAGCCCTCAATGAAGTGCAGGTCGGCGTCGTCCTCGACAATGATGAGCGTGTGCTCAAACTGGCCGGCGCCCTTGGCGTTGAGGCGGAAGTAGCTCTGCAGCGGGAAGTCGAGCTTGGTGCCCTTGGGCACGTAGACAAACGAACCGCCCGACCACACGGCACCATGCAGGGCCGCAAACTTGTGGTCGGTGGGCGGGATGAGCGTCATAAACTTCTCGTGGATGAGCGGCTCCCACTGCGGGTCATGCAGGGCCTCCTCGATGCCGGAGTAGACGATGCCCATCTTGGACGCGGTGTCCTGCATGTTGTGGTAGACGAGTTCGGAGTCGTACTGCGCGCCGACGCCTGCCAGGTAGCTGCGCTCGGCCTCGGGGATGCCCAGGCGCTCAAAGGTGTTCTTGATGTCGTCGGGCACCGACTCCCAGTCGTGCTTTTGGTCGGTGTTGGGCTTGACGTAGGTGACGATGTTGTCCATGTCCAGGCCCTCGATGGAGGGGCCCCACGTCGGGTCGGGAAAACGGTTGAAGATCTCGAGGGACTTTAAGCGCAGGTCGAGCATCCACTGCGGCTCGTCCTTCTTTGCGCTGATCTCACGCACGATGTCGGGCGTGATGCCGGCGTCGAGGCGCTCGAATCCCTCCTCGCCATAGGTGAAGTCGTAGAGGCTGCGGTCGATGTCCGCGACCTCGGTGCGGTTCTTGGTCATTGCGTCGCCCCTTTACGCCTGCTGCCCGGCAGCGGCGGCCTCGGCCTGGGCGCGCTGCTCGGCGGCCTCGCGCTCGAAGGTCTCAAAGCCGTTCTTGTCGATCCAGGGGATCAGCGAAGCGTCATCCTCGCGCACGATGTGGCCCTTGACCATAACGTGGACGCGGTCGACATTCAGGTGCTCCAAGATGCGTGTGTTGTGCGTGATGATGAGCATGGAGCCGTCGCAGCTCTTGCGATACGCGTCCATGCCGTGGCTGACGGTGGAAAGGGCGTCGACGTCCAAGCCCGAGTCGGTCTCGTCCAGGATGGCAAGCTTGGGCTGCAGCAGCAGAAGCTGGAGCATTTCGACCTTCTTTTTCTCGCCGCCCGAGAAGCCCACGCCCAGCTCACGGTTGAGGTAGGCGGTATCCATGTTGAGCTCGGCCGCGAGTTCCTTGACGCGACGGCGGAATTCCTTGCCCTTCATCTCCAGGCCGGGGCGGCCGGCGATGCTGGCGCGCAAAAAGCTCGACAGCGGCACGCCCGGGATCTCGACCGGGGCCTGGAAACTCAAGAACAGGCCGGCGCGCGAACGCATGTCGGTGGTGAGCTCGGTGATATCCTGGCCGTCAAAGACGATGCGGCCGTCGTTGACCGTGTAAACGGGGTCGCCCATGACCAGGTGGCCGAGGGTGGACTTGCCAGCGCCGTTGGGACCCATCAACACGTGGGTCTCGCCGGCGGCGACGTTGAGGTTAACGTTGTGGAGGATGGTCTTCTCGTCCACGGAGGCGGTCAGACCTTCGATGGAAAGCAGCGGATTTGCGCTCATGCTGTCCCTCTCTGTATATGGTGTACTCATAGGTGTACTAAACCCTAGGAATCTTCTCGGAATAAAGTTACTATGGGTTCGGCGTTAGTCAAGGGAAAACCCGACTAATCCACTCGACTTTTCAAATTCTGGGACAAAATAACCTGTTGTGTTTGTCCCACTTACTTTAAATTTGGGACAAACAAACCTGGTCATGTTGTTCCAGATGCGATGGGAGGGTAGGTATGCTCATTTCTTCCAAGGGCCGCTATGCCCTCCGACTGATGATCTATATCGCGGCGCTGGGCGACGCCGAGGGCAAGATTGCCCTGCGCGAGGTTGCCGACCGCGAGCATATTTCGCAAAAGTATCTGGAGCAGCTGGTTCGTCCGCTTATGAAGGCGGGCCTGCTTAAGAGCGTGCGCGGCAAGGGCGGCGGCTACATGATGGCCAAGGACCCGGCCGAGGTGCGTGCTGGCGACATCCTGCGCGCCGTCGAGGGCAGCACGGCTCCGGTGGCGTGCGACGGCATCGACAACAGTTGCGCCCGCAGCGATCTGTGCTCGACCGTCAAGTTCTGGCGCGGTCTGGACGACGTGATCGAAAAGTACGTCGACGGCGTGACGTTGGCCGACCTGGCCGCCGTCCCCGAGATCAACTTTGACATTAAGCTTTAGGTTGAGCGCAATTCCTTAAGATTTCGCGGAGGGTTGTTGCCGTTTACCGAGGGGTTGTTGTGCAATAACGGGCGAGCTGCAATACTTAATTTTATCTTTGCGAACTGCACTTTAACTACACCAATGCAGGGAGGATCTTATGCAGCCCAAGCATTCTGCTATTGTCGCGGGCCTGACGCTGGCGCTTTCGTTTGGCGCCGTTTCCGCGCCGGCACCCGCCGCTGCCGAGGAGCCCACGCCGGGCGTTGCCTCGGATGCCACCGATATCGATAAGGGTCTCTACACCCAGCAGTCCTTCTCAGGCGTGCTGAGGTCGGTCCAGGGCGTTTCGTTTGTCAACGTGACTCCCGAGATGAAGTACTTCACCAAATACGAGAGCCACGGCAACTATAACCAGGGCTTTTCGTATGGTGACGGCTACAACGCGCTGGGCTATTACCAGTTCGACCGTCGTTGGTCGCTCATTCCGTTTATGAAGCAGGTCTATAACTACAGCCCCGAAAAATATAGCATGCTCAAGGATGCGATTGATCGCGGCAGCGAGATTTCCAACACGAGCAATGCCATGTACGAGAACGGCCAGCTCACCGAGCTGGGCCGTATCGCGCAGGAGGCTTTCCAGGGTGCTTACAACACCGATCCTGTTGAGTTCTCTGCACTTCAAGATGCCTATGCGTACAACTCGTACTATGCGGTGACCGAGGCGTGGCTCAAGAGCGGCCTAGGCATTGATATTTCTGGCCGCGCCGACTGCGTTAAGGGCATGGTGTGGAGCATCACCAACATGTGCGGCACCGGTGGCTGCAGGGACTTTTTCCGCTGGGCGAATCTTTCCAACGATATGTCCGACCGCGAGTTTGTGACGGCGCTCTCCAATAGCGTGGTCAACAATGTCGCCACCAAGTTTTCAAGTCAGCCCCAGTATCATGAGGGCTGGAAGAATCGTTATAAGAATGAGCTGAAGGACTGCTTGGCTTATATCGCTGAGGACGAGGCTGCCGCCGCGACCCCCGTGCAGCCCGAGCCTACGCCGGTGCCCTCGCCGACACCTGATTCGAATGACGACTCGAGTGACGATGCCAACGATGACAGGATGGATGCACCCTCGACCGATGCTGACGGTAATGGCTCTGCTGGTGGCACTACCAACGACGGCTCTACCTCGAACGGCTCCGATTCGAACGGCTCTGCTGCGGGCGATTCGTCTTCAAGCTCTGCCGGCAATACGGACAGCGACGCTTCTGGTTCGACCGACGCTGGCACCTCTAACTCATCCACCGGCTCGAGCGATTCGTCCGTTGACACCGGCTCTAACAACGGCTCCGGCTCTGAGGCAACCCCTGATTCCGATGCTTCCAAGGACGACTCGAATAAAGCGCCGGACGCTCCCGTTGCTTCTCCGGACAAGAAGCCTTCTTTCTCCGAGCAGCTTGGTTCTACGCTGGGTTCTTCGCTGATGGCTGGCGTCAATAACGGCTCGGCCCAGAACAAGGGCAACTCTGATCAGGTTTTCACGGAAAAGACCGAGGCCGCAAAGGGCGACTCCAAGGACAAGGCTTCCGAGAAGACCGAATCCGATAAGGGTTCTAGCTCTGGGGAGAAGGACGACAAGTCCGCTCAGAAGAAGGACGAGGGTAAGAAGTCTGAATCTGAGGATAAGGACGAGAACAAGGGCAAGACCGAGGACGGAAAGCAGCAGGGCGAGGACGGCGGCAAGGGCAACACCGACAACCAGAACCAAGAGCAAAATGACTCCAAGACGGTGACCACTACAACCACGACGACTACAACGACCAAGTCATCTGGCGGTAACATGCCCAAGACGGGCGACCTTATCGTTATGGCGAGCCTTGCCAGCGCGAGCTTGGCCACACTGGGCGCTACGTCTATCGTAAGTGGTAAGCATAGGCTCGATCAGCAGAAGAAGGCTTCTGGGGAGGACGGCTCGGAGGAGTAGCCTCTCGGTTGCCAGATAACTAAAGAATCGGGACGGGGTCCGGTGCGAATGCGTCGGGCCCCGTTTTGTTGTGCAACGATTAGTTGTGCCCCCCCTCACGCCTCTTGTTGCTACCGTTGCCCGATATGTTTGCGCGGCGACATCGGTACATGCGATGCGGTTATTACAATTGGCGTCGTGTTGCGATTTAGGGGGAACGTTTTGGTGTCTGAACAGGCAAATAATGGTTGTGCTGACGGCTTTGGCGTGCGTTTGATCGGCTGTGCCGACGATGCGGCTTTGCCCATTGGCATGCACGACTATGCGGAGGCTCTTGGTTGCTGCACGCTGGTCGACAAGACCATGTTTATTGCCGATGTGTTGGACTGCGACGCGTCCGTTGTGGTGTGCTGTCGACCCGAGGGTTTTGGCAAGAGCATGAACTTGTCGATGCTCAGGGCGTTTCTGGAGCGTCCAGCGGTCGGTCGCGCTGGTCAGCTTTTGTTTGCCGATGCTCAGATTTGGGATGCGGACGGCGGGCGCTATCGGGATGAGTACGCTTGCTATCCGGTGATATCGCTGGACTTTTCTGGCGCTGCGAGGCGTGGCCCTGCTGTTGCCGGCGTCGTGCGCGATGCCCTTTCGGGCGAGTGCGCTCGCTTGTTGGCGCTCTTGGGGGCTCCGGATTTAGCTCGAGATAAGGTGCGTCACATCGAACGTGTCGCGCGTGGCGTGGCGAGCGAGGATGAGGTCGCCTCGGTGCTTGGCGTGCTCATTGAGCTGCTGGAGATGGCCTGCGATGAGCAGGTTGTATTGCTCGTTGATGGGTACGACGCGGCGTGGTTGGGCCATGCGAGCGCGAGGGGCGCTTCCGGCGCCGATTCGGCAGGACTATTCGATCGCGTGCTGTTCGACGCCATTGCCACTGCGCGCGATTCGTTGCGGCTGACGTGTCTGATGGGGGAGCGTCCCAGTCCTGCCGAAGCGGCGCTTTCTTCGCGCAGTTGCTCGTATTGTCTGTCGACGCCGCTTTCGACGTGGTGTGACCGTTGGTTCGGCTTTTTGGATGCCGAGGTCCAGGCTCTGTTGAATCATGCTGGGCGCGAGGAATATCTTGATGATGCGCGTGAATGGCTCGAGGGATATCGGTTTGGTAGGGCCTATTGCTCGAGTCCAGCGCGTGTGATCGGTTTTCTGGACCGAGGCTGCACGGCGCCTGTGCGCGCCGATCTGTATGGGTATGCGGATTGCCTGAGTAGGGTAGTTGCCGGGTGGAATTTCGACCGCCTTTCGGTCTTGTTTGATTTGCTCGAGGCCCATGGGTGTGCTGAGGTCCCGCTTTGTTTGGACGCTGCAGAGCCAAATGTCTCGCCTGACGATGGCATGTGGACAGCGCTGTATCTGTCCGGTTTTCTCACGACGGATATGACTGAGGAGCCAGAGCATGGCGATCGGCTCCGTGCTTTGCGATTGCCCAATAAAGAGCTTCGCCAGGCCTTGCGTCTAGTGATTGTTGAGTGGTTTGAGTGCGCTGCCGAAGACATTCGAGACGTCGATGCGTTTCGCGACGGGCTGTGCCATGGGAACGAGGACACCGTGAGGCGGGCGCTAAGCCGCATCCTGGGGGATGCGGGAATCGGTGAGACCGACCCAGATAAGCCGCTGCTATATCATCTGCTCTTGCAGGGGCTCTGCTTTGGCTTGCCGGGCTATGCCAATCCTGCTTCGAGGCGAAAGTGTGGCGCGGGTCGCTGGGACATCCAGGTTTTTCCTACGGGCGCTGTGTTCGACGTAGCAGATACGATTGGCATGCTGGACGAGCGCCCGCTGATAACGATTAACTTGATGTATGACCCCGATGTGGATGCGCTGGGCCTGGAATTGCTGGCCGTGCAGTCGCTACTCGACATAGAGCGCGGCGGCATCGACGAAATCCGTGTACCGCGCCCCGGCGTGGGTCGCATGCGCTGGGGGTTCGGTTTTGATGGGCAGCATGTGGCTACGGTGTGCCAGCGGCTTTAAGCGCTGAGATGTTTCCGGCTTCCGTTACTTGGTGGCCTTCATGGGCGGCATGGGCTTCCAGTTGGGGTCCTTGATGATCTTGCGGGCGTCCTTCATGCCTCGGCGCAGCGCCGGAATGCCGGTCTTAAAGCACTTGTCGACCGCGGCCAGGCGAATGAATTCCTTGCAGAAGGTCGCGGCATTGCCCAGGCGGAACAGCATGGGGTGGTAGTCACCGTAGATCTGCATATAGCGAGCGAGGAAGCCTCGGTTGCGCATGATGTAGTAGCGGTTGGTGTCGCTCGTGGAGTTGAGCTGGCGCTTGCCGGCGATATCCCAGTTAGAGACGGCGCGGGCGCGCTTGAGCACCACGTCGGCAACAACGGCGGCGGGGAAGTGCTGGCTGGCCACGTAGCCATAGCAGGCATCGTCGCCGTAGATAAAGAAGCGCGCATCGGGCAGGCCGATCTTGTCGACCACGCGGCGCGAGAACATGCCGCCCTCAAAGCACAGCTGGTTCATGGCGCGATAACCCTCTGGACCCAAGTCCCACTTGGCGACTGGGTTGGGAATGCCGAGCGAAAGGATGAGCTGGTACTGCCAAAAGAAGGCGCCGCCGTCAAAGTCCAGGCGCGAACCCTGGATGACGTCGTAGCGGTCGGTCCACTTGGCCAAGCGCTCGATGCCTTCGGGGATGACGAGCACGTCATCGTCCATGACCCAGAACCACTGGGCCCCCAAGTCGTAGGCGCATTTAGTGCCGGCGGAGAAGCCGCCCGCACCGCCGCCGTTTTCGAGCTGCGGGGCGTAGATGACACGGTCGGTGCCGCCCTGCGCGTCGGGCTGCTCGGTGTCGATACCCCACAGGTTGGCCAGGCGCTCGTTGAATGCGGTGCACATGGCCTCGGTCTCGCGCGAATTCTCGTTATCGACAATCACGATGCGCCAGGGCACGGCCGTGAGCTCGGTCATAGAGTCGAACAAGTTGGCTAGGAGTTCCTGGCGCTTGTACGTAACGACGACGATGGCGAGCTTATCGATGGGAGCGGGAAGGGTTGAAGGCATGGGGCAATATATCCTTTCACGCGCGGCGGGCGAGTACTGCGCGGAAGCTATCGAATACGTCCTTGGGACTGTCCTATTGTAAAGGCTCGGCGCACCTTAGCGGCAAGCTTTGAATAAAACGCAGGAACCTGCCATGGGCCCGCCGCATGACGTGGGGCTGCTTTGCCCGCAAGAGGCTCCATAGATTATATAAACGCCCGCTGGCGCGCTGACCCTTTGATACCATGAAACGACAGGTATTTCCTAAGGAGCACATTTGTCTACTAACGCCTCTGGCAGCCCTGTTCTGTCGCTGCTTATTCCCATTTACAATGTTCAGCGCTACCTGCGCGAGTGCCTCGATTCCGCCCTGGCGCAGACGCTCAAGGATATTGAGATCATCTGCATTAACGACGGGTCGACCGACAACTCGCCGGCGATTATCCGCGAGTATATGGAGCGCGATAGGCACGTCAAGATGATCGACAAGGCCAACAGCGGCTACGGCGACTCGATGAACCACGGTCTGGAGATGGCGCGTGGCAAGTACGTTGGCATCTTGGAGTCCGATGACTTTATGGCGCCCGACGCACTCGAAAAGCTTGTCTCGGCTGCCGATAGCAATAATGCCGACTTTGCGAAGGCGAACTTTGATTTCTACTGGTCTAAGCCCGAGGAGCGCCGTTCGCTGCACGAGATGTTTAAAGCCAAGGACTGTGGCAAGCCAGTGCACCCGAGCGATACGACGCAGTTCTTTAAGCAAAAGCCGTCGATTTGGTCGGCAGTGTACCGTCGCGATTTTCTTGAGCGCAACGGCATTACGTTCCTGCCGACTCCGGGGGCATCCTTTCAGGACACGTCATTCGCCTTTAAGGTGATCGCGTGCGCCGATAAGGCTATTTACCTGCATGATGCTGTTTTGTCGTATCGACAGGACAACGAGAATTCCTCGGTCAATTCTTCGGCTAAGGTCTTTTGCGTCAATACCGAGTATGCCGAGATTGAGCGTTGGATTCGAGAGGATTATGCCCGCGACCACGCAAGCGTCGATGTCGCGCGCATGCTCAAGTTCAATCAGCTCATTAAGTACGATTCGTACATGTGGAACTACGTGCGCCTGGCGCCTAAGTTCTATAAGGAGTTCCTGATGCAGATGGCCAAGGAATTTCAGGCGGCCTTGGACGCCGGGGACTTTTCGCTTGACGACCTCAAGCCGTGGAAGCGCGCAAATCTCGCTGCCATCCTCAAAGATCCTGAGGGCTGGGTTGACGAGCACCCGAGTTTTGCGACGGATGGTGCCTTGGGGCGTGCTAAGTATTACGCCTCGGTTGGAGGCCCAGGCGTGGTTGCTGCCTTCCTCATCGAATCACTGAGGGGGTAGGTCGGCATGGGAGAGGCCTCGTGTCCTAAAGCTACCATTGTCGTCCCCGTTTACAACTCTGCGCGCTCCATTCAGCGATGCCTCGATTCGCTGCTGGCCCAGTCCGAGCGCTCGATTCAGGTTGTCTGCGTCAACGACGGTTCGACTGATGATTCGTTGAACGCGTTGCGCCAGATCGCGCAGGCCGACGATCGCGTACTGGTGATTGACCAGGAAAACGCGGGCGTCTCTTGTGCTCGAAATGCCGGTATCGATGTCGCCGAGGGCGAGACCGTTTTTTTTGTGGACGCCGACGATTACATCGATGCCCAGACGGTCGAGCGCGTGCTGCATGCCATGGAGTCTGCGGATGCCGAGGCCGCCGTTTTTGGCGGCGTCTGTGAACCTGCCGATGCTGCCCCCAAACGCGTCCAGCAACTCATGAGCCCCAAAGCTGGTACCTTCGGCGCCCGCGATCCTCAACTGCTGTTCCATTCGAATGCGCAGCCCTATGCCTGCCGTGCGGCTTTTTCGCGCGAGCTGCTCAATCGCGAAGGCATTCGCTTCGCCCCCGGTTTGGCTTTGGGCGAGGACGTCGTCTTCCAATTTGCGGCTTATGCGCTTGCCCGCAGGACCGTCGTCATGCCGGACAAGTTCTACCACTACGTGATGGAGAGCGAATCGGCGACGCACGAGTTCAACAGTGCCGAGGCGCGCGCCAAAAAGCTTGACGCCCACATGAGGATGCTCGAGGAGGTCTTGGAGGACTGGGCGGCCTACGGTCTTTTGGACCTGTGTCCCGGCGAGCTGATAACTTGGTTTTTGGACCTCATTGTGTTCGACCTGGCGCGCTTGGATGCCGATGACTTCCATCGCGTGGCGGCTCGCGTCAACATGGACCTCGCGACGTTTTTGGGAACGAAGTGGGCGGATATGCCCGCTAAGGGCGCCGTTCGCCGTGTTGCCCACAAGCTCGTTGCGGCGACCTCGGGTGTTTCGATGGCAGATGCCACGCTGTTCTATCTTTCGACTCGTGGTCTCAAAGCCTGCCTGGAGCGCTTTATCTAATTCCAAGCGCTGCCGCCCGCCGCAACTCGGCTGCTAAAATAACCCTGTTACACGCTATTCAACAGGAGGTTCTCTTGCAGAACTCTGATACCCCTAAAGTTTCGCTGCTTGTCCCCATCTGCAATGTCGAACGCTACCTGCGCGAGTGCCTTGATTCCGCCGTGGCGCAGACGCTCAAAGACATCGAGATCATCTGTATCAACGACGGTTCTACCGATAGCTCGCCAGATATCATCCGCGAGTACATGGAGCGCGACCCCCGTGTAAAGATGATCGACAAGGCCAACAGCGGCTACGGCGACTCGATGAACCGCGGCCTGGAGATGGCGCGCGGCGAGTACGTGGGCATCCTTGAGTCCGACGACTTCATGTTTGAGGATTCGCTCCAAAAGCTGGTCGCCAAGGCCGATGCTGAGCATGCCGATGTGGTAAAGGGCGACTTTTACCTGTATTGGTCCACGCCCAGCGAACGCCGTGAACTGTTTGGGATCATCGACGAGTATATGACGGGCGCCGCGTATCGCCCCGTCGATCGCCCGGGCATCTTCTACCGCAAACCTTCCATTTGGTCGGCTATCTATCGGCGCGAGTTCCTCAACGACAATCAGATTCGGTTCCTTCCCACGCCGGGTGCCTCGTATCAGGATGCGGGCTTTAACTTTAAGGTTTGGGCTTGCGCCGAGCGTGCTGCGTTTATTGCGGACCCCATTTTGTGCTATCGCCAAGATAACGAGAAGAGCTCCGTTAATTCGCCCAACAAGGTGTTTTGCGTGTGCGACGAATATGCCGAGATGCAACGTTTTTTGGATGAACGCCCCGAGCTCAAGGCTCAGCTCCAAGGCATTTTAATGCGCATGAAGGTCGATACGTACCGTTGGAATGATGAGCGCCTGGTCGATGAACTGCGCGAGCAGTTTTGGGAGAAGGCCTCTCCCGAGCTCAAGGCCGACTGGGACGCCGGTCGCTTTGACCTGTCGCTGTTCGATCCGCGTGGCGAGACCGACTTGCGCCTGATGGTCAAGTCGCCCCGCGCCTATATCGATTCGCGCTTTGACTTTAAGAAGCCGGGCAAGCTCAATACGTTTAAGCATTACTTTAAGATTGGCGGCCTGCCGCTGGTTTGGCGCGTGCTGACGTATCAGCGCACCTACGGCGACAACCCGCACCCTGATGACGTTCCGGCCGCACAGTAGGAGCGAGTGACTATGGCTAACCCCAAGATTTCCGTTGTCGTTCCCATCTATAAAGTGGAGGAGTGCCTGGCCTGGTGCCTGGACTCTCTGCTTGCGCAGGACATGCCCGATTGGGAAGGCGTGCTGGTCAACGATGGCTCGCCGGACGGTTCGCGCGATATTGCGGCTGCCTATTGCGAAAAGGACACGCGCTTTAGGCTGGTTGATAAGGAGAACGGCGGCCTGTCGAGTGCACGTAATGCAGGCATCGCTGCGTCCACGGCGTCTATCGTCGCGTTTTTGGATTCCGACGACCGCTTTACGCCCGATGCATGCCGTGTGATCGTCGATGCCTTTGAGCGCGAGGACTGCGACGTTTTGACCTTTGGCGCGAATCCGTATCCGCTGGAGGCGGGGTATCCGTGGCTTAACTATGTGCTGAGCCCGCGCGATGTGTCGTTTGAAGGCTATAGCTCCGACCTGCTGTTTAAGGAAGCTTCTCGCCCCTTTGCATGGCGCACTGCCTGCAAGCGTGAGTTTTTGCTGGGCAACGGGATCGTGTTCGACGAAACCGTTAAGTATGGCGAGGACCAGGTCTTCGATTTTGCCGTGTACGGTCGTTCGCACAAGACCGCGCTTATCTCGAGCAAGCTGTATGACTACCGCGTGGCGCGCAAGGGTTCGCTCATGGACACCATGCGCTATGACGACGAGACGCGCCTGCTGGAGCACGTGAAGATTTACTCCGCGGTGCTGGCTGACTGGCAGCGCGACGGTCTCGATGTACAGCACGCCGATGATCTGGCATATTTCCTGTGCGATCTGGTGCTTTACGACGCGCTCAGGTTGCTGGGCTCGGACTGTGGCAAGGTGTTTGCTGCCGTCGCCGCGGCCCTTGCCGGTTCTGCCGTAGGCAACGATGCCGCGCTCGCGCAATGTGCCCCGTCTGTTGCCGCTATGGTGCGTGCGGCGCTTACCAGCAAGGCCCCCAATGCCCGCGCATACAAAAAGCTCATGTTCGATTACGACGTCTTGAGGTTTGGGCGCCTGGGTGCCTGCAAACGCATGGCAGCGAACGCCCTGGGAAAGCGAGAAGTGTAGATGAGTATCAAGCGTTTGGCGCTTTGCCGCAGTCAGGGCCGTCTGTTTGTGCTGCTTCGTTTTGCCGGTCAGGATGTCGCCGCGCTTATTGAGCGGGAGGGTTCTCAAGCGTTTGCCCATGCGACGACGAGCGGTTTTTGTGTGCCGTCGCTGGTGCTCCCGGTCGATCATGGCCGTGTGCTGGCGCTTTGCCCTTCCGTTTCCGGTTACGAGCGCGAGCTCGCCGTCATGGTACTTCCGTTTTTGGATGGCTCGTCGATGGATGTCGTTTTTGCATCCGGTGGTCAAAGGTTGGGCTCCATTCGCCTCGATAGCCGCGTGGCCAAGCTGGAATCCAAGATTAACTACAAAGCAAAGCCTTCGCTGTGCGCGCTTATCCGCGATGCGCAGCGTGGCGAATGCTGCGGTCGCTACGAGATCGATGCCATTCGCTATTTGCCGGCAGACGCCGGCGCGGTGTGGCGCTATGAGGTTACCTGGGCTGGAGACCCCCAGTGCGCACCTGAGCTCCAGATCTTTGATACGCATATGAATGCCATCGATGTCACCGTGCATGTGTTTGAATCGCAGGTCGATGTTCCCCAGCGCAACGGTTGCCGCGTCAATAAAACGTATCTGAGTGTTGAGATGCCTCAGGATATACGAGATTTTGTCGCGATCGTGAACGATCCCACAGAGCGGATCCAAAGCGGTTTTTGCGCCATGGATGGTCGCCTGTACAACGGCATGGTCGACGACAGTTGGAATCGCATGAAGGACGCGCGTGCAGACGACGCAGCTTATCGACGTTGGTTTGAGCAACATCGCGCAAAGCCGGGCGATTTGGCGTGCCAGCGTGTCGCTTCGGCGGCCTTTGCCTATAGACCGCTCGTGAGCATTGTGGTGCCGTGCTACAAGACTGATCGGGTCTACCTGCGCGAGCTGCTGGACTCGGTGCTAGCCCAGAGCTATGACAACTGGGAATTGCTGCTTATGGACGCCTCGCCCGAATGGGATGCGGTGGCCAATCTTGCAGCAAGTGCCAACGACGAGCGCATCCGTCGCATCGAGCTTCCCGGCAACGGCGGCATTGTGGTCAACACCAACGCAGGTATCGAGCAAGCGACAGGCGACTACATCGCTTTCTTGGACCACGATGACATTCTGGAACCGGACGCGTTATTCCAGTATGTTTCCGCGCTGAACAAGGCGGCCGAGGGCGAGCGTCCCCAGGTCCTGTTCTGTGATGAGGACATGTTCCAGAAAACGGGGGAGTGGGGCCAGCCGGTCTTTAAGACCGTACTCAACGTCGACCTGCTCTATAGCCATAACTGCGTGACGCATTTCCTGATGGTGGAGAAGGCGCTCATCGATCACATTGGTATGTCCCCAGAAGACGTTGCGGGCGCCCAGGACTACGACTTGACGCTTCGCTGCCTTGCAGCCGGCGCGCGCTTTGAGCACGTTGCGCATGTGCTGTATCACTGGCGCGTGCATCCGGGATCGACCGCCGATGGCTCTGCCGATAGCAAGCCGTATGCCATTGAAGCGGGTCGTCTTGCGCTGCAGCGCCACTTTAACGCGCTGGGCGTTCACGGAACGGTCGAGGAGACCGAGACGCCGTTTGTCTACCGCATGCGCCATGCGCTGCCGGAGCCTGCGCCGCTGGTGAGCATTGTGATCCCCACCAAGGATCACATTGAGACGCTCGATGCCTGTGTGATGTCGATCGCCCAGAAGGCCACGTATACCAATTACGAGATCGTCTTGGTGGAGAACAACAGTGAAGCCCCGGAGACGTTTGCGTATTACGAAACCCTGCCAGAGCGCGTGGCTGCAGCATCCGAAGGCAAGGGCATCGCGCGCGTTGTGTACTGGCCGGGCGAGTTCAATTACTCTCAGATCATCAATTTTGGTGTGAAGCACGCCAAGGGTGACTACCTGCTGCTGCTGAACAACGATACCGAGGTCATAAGCCCGGACTTTATCGAAGAGATGATGGGCTATCTGCAGCGTCCCGATGCGGGCGTGGTGGGCGCCAAACTCTACTTTGCCGATCATCTGGTGCAGCATGCCGGCATTTTGATTGGCGTGCGTGGCGCACTTGCCCATGCCAACCAGGACTTCTCGGCAAAGCGCGAGGGCTATCTTGCCCGTGCCGTGCGCCCGGGCAACTTTAGCGCCGTGACGGGTGCCTGCCAGATGGTGCGACGCGACGTATTTGAGCGCGTCGGCGGCTACAACGAGGAATTCGCCGTCGGTTTTAACGACGCAGACTTTTGCCTGCGCGTGTGGGAGGCGGGTTACCGCACCATCTTTACGCCCTATGCCGAGCTGTACCACTACGAGTTCACCTCGCGCGGCAGGGAAGAGGCCAACGAGGAAAAGCTGCGCCGCTGGAAGCGTGAGCAGGCGCTGTTCATGCAGCACTGGCCTGAGTTCTTCCTCGATGGCGACCCGTGGCTCGGACCAAACCTATCCTCCGACAGTGAGTACTTCTCGTTTTAGTGCGAAGTAATGCCAAGGTCCGGCAAAGTATCCTCCAGAGCTGCAAGAGCGGTGGGGTTCAGGTACTCCTCGTTCAAGCAGCTCTTGTCATATCGAAAACGTGTGTCTCGTGAGCATTCGATGAGTTCTGCAGTAAAGAACTTCTCCCAGCTAAAGAACTTTGAGCTTTCGATATGTTCAGCGGGGTTAAGCAGCATGTCCTTAATGTGTTTGCTGTTGAATAATCCCGACTTCAACACGAGCCATTCAAACGATTCCGGTAGGAATAGCTTGATGTTCTTTCGGCGCAATAGAGCAGCTGCTTCCGCAATTTCTGGTCCAAAGGCGGCACCGTCGGCAATCACGAGGATGTCGTTTTCCGGTGCGTCCATAATGCAGTTGCAAATATTTGATTTGCCTCCCGCGCTGATGCATTTAATGCTGCTCTTTTTGCATAGCAAACTGAAGAATTCGTAGCCCGAATTTGTGTCCTCGACAATGACAAGCTCGGGCCTCTCGCCTCTAAAATCAGTATCACCGTAAATACGATATGTAGAGGTGTAGACACGAGAGTAAACGGGATACTTCGTTGTGGTTCGGTTGGTGTTCTTAAGACCGTAGATTTCATCAACGCTATAGGGCAGTTGGCGCAGTGACTCTCTGGCGACAATTACGTAGTAGTTTGAGCTACGCTTTGCTTCATGGGCAAATTCTCTTGATCGAACAAAAGTATTGCCCTCATCAATAAAAACAATACTGCTGGAAATCTCTTGGAGATCTCTACGCCAATATTTTCCAGATATTGTTTTACAGGGCACTTTGCAACTTACTGTTACGCCGCTTTGTGCCCCAAGCTCTTCGTGAGCTGCCACCATATCAAGCAGAGTTGTCTTGCCTGTAGCACTGTTACCTTGGATGATGGTCAGATTTCTATTGATGGTCAGTTTAAACTGAACCCGGTTATTTTGAATAATTACCTTGTATGATCCGCGCATCAGGAGTTCTCCCTTAGGCATTTTCCAGCTATGGGGACAAGGTCAAACATTGTGTGGACTATATCGCCCGTATTTGCAATGGTTACCGTGAATTTGCCGTTTCCAAAATCCATTATGTGGTAGAGATTGATTGTTAGATCCTTTTGCGCGGCGATCCTCAGAATCCAGTAGGCGCAATTATCACCGCAATTTGAGGCGTTATATATATTCTGCGGCATAAAGTACATAAGCAGTAGCGTTTTGGTGCCGCTGGATAGTTTCTCGGGAGGAATGATGCCTAGAATCTTGGTATCGATTGCATTGGGGCCTACCACGGTGCCTTTGTCGATGGATTTTATGACCCTTTGGGCAAAGGAGTCTTGAAACCACTGGGGCGAATATACGTTATCGAAGTAAACGGACGTGTTGTAGATAACGTTTTCCATATCACCATAGTGAATTGTTAGCACGTCAGCTCCTTCGGCTTGCTGATTTGGCATCTAGTGAGATTGATTATATCGCAGCACATGAGGCGGGCGTTATCGGCCCGCGGTAGATGTGATTGATGACCAAGGTTTGTATTTTGTTGCTTTATTATTCAGTTCACTCGTTTAATCAGTTCGCTCATGCGCTAAGTTTGCCTTAGAAGCTATTTAGCGTAACGGTTGAGGTGTGGCGACTCATATTTAAATTGCAGTCACAAAACACCTTTTATCGATTTCCCGTTGAAATACTGAATTGATAGTTTAAAAATAACTTAAGAGAGCCTTAAATCTCGGAAAAAGGATGTCGTATGAAAAACCTTCGAGAAAGATGGCACGGACTAACAGTGCTGGGAGTTGTTGCATTTGCTGCTGCCTGCATGACGGTTGCCCCGGCGCCCTCATTTGCTGATATTGCTGGCGGTGGCGGAGGCGGTGGACCGATTACGGAATGGTGTTCCGACGGTCGTCCGAAGACTGGACTCGTTCGGTGCGAGGACGGCAACCTTCGCTATTTCGATCCCGAAACTGGCGCCATGGTCACGAACCAGTGGCATAACGAATACGAAGCTGTCTGGTACTATTTTGGCGCTGACGGGACCGCGGTGTCGGGCTGGCAGTCTATCGGTGGGGACAAGTATTACTTCTATCCCGAAAACCATGATATGGCATACGGCCGAGTTCAGATTGACGGCAAGAACTACTTCCTGAACACCCCTGGTGCCAACGCCGATGGCCGCATGCAGCATAGTGGCTGGTTCTACGACTCCATCTACGGAAAGTGGTCCTATGCGACCTCCGACGGTGAGCTATTGACCGGTTGGCATAATCTCGGCGGGGCTTGGTACTATTTCAACGAATCTGGGGTCATGCTGACTGGCTGGATCAACGATTCGGGTACCTGGTACTACACTAATGCCTCCGGTGCGATGGTCACTGGCTGGCTCAACATCGGCGGTACGTGGTTCTACCTCGACGGCTCGGGCGCCATGGTCGCTAACAGCTGGCGCAGCCTCGGCGGCTCCTGGTACTGGTTCGGCGACTCCGGTGCAATGGCCACTGGCTGGTTCTTGGCAGGCGGCTCTTGGTACTATGCGAGCGGTTCGGGCGCCATGGCAACCGGCTGGCTCAGCAATGGCGGCACGTGGTATTGGCTCGGAGGTTCGGGCGCTATGGCCTCTAACTCTTGGGCTAACGTTGGTGGAGTTTGGTACTGGTTCGACGATTCCGGCGCGATGGCCACCGGCTGGCGTCAGGTCGGCGGCGCCTGGTACTACTTTAGCGGTTCCGGCGCTATGGCTCACGACGCCTGGGTCGGCGACTACTACCTCCAGTCTTCCGGTGCCATGGCTACGAATGCCTGGGTTGGCTCCTACTATGTCGGCGAGGACGGCAAGTGGATTCCGGGCTACGGTTTAGTTTGGTATAAGAACGGTAGCGATGTTTACCATACGCATAAGTGCCGTACCGTTGGTAAGGACGCAAAGGGCTATTCGCAGATCTCTATTCAGGAGGCCCAGAGGCGTGGCGCTTCACGAGAGTGCAAAAACTGCCAGCAAATTGGCTAGCACATTACTGAGCTAGTTTTGATTGAGGCCCCGTTGCCCTGAAGCGACGGGGCCGCTGCGTGATTGGATACCGTGCTGTTATGAAGAAATGGTCATTCGGAGTGCTGGCTTTTTCGGGCCTCATTTCTTTTGGGCTCCTTTTGGGTTCGCCCTCGATGTTATACGCCCTTGATTCGAATAACACTGACGAAGGTCCCGCATCTAACGTTGCTATTGCTTCTGTCGAGTCAGGCGTTGATGCTCAGCGCGAATCGACCTTCGCTGTCGAGCAGAACTCTCAGGTGGATAATGAGACCCCTTCCGAGGTTTCGAATCAAATTGTTTGGCATCAAGGATGGATATCGCCCGAAGAGGGGGCTGGTTTTTGGCGTTGGGGCTTGTCTGACGGAACAGTCGCTGTTTCTTCTTGGAGACATATAAACGGTAGCTGGTATTGGTTCGACGACGAAGGTCGAATGGCTCAGGATGGGTTGGTTCAAGTCGGGGGTGCGACTTATGGATTCTCCTCTTCGGGTGCAATGCGTGTCGGCTGGTACCTAGATTCTACGGGCTCCACTTCTGCTTGGCGTTATTTCTCCGGTTCTGGCGCCATGTTAAAAGGCTGGCTTTCAGACGGCAACAACTGGTATTGGCTGGATGATGAAGGCAAGATGGTCCACGACTCGATGCTGCAGATCGGGGGAGCCACGTATGGATTCTCCTCTTCTGGCGCAATGCTTATCGGATGGCATCTTGATGCTTCCGTTTGGCATTATTTCTCCGGCTCTGGCGCCCTGGTAAAGGGCTGGCTCTCGGATGGGGGCCGTTGGTATTGGCTTGATCCTGCGGACGGTTCTATGGCCACCGGGCTGAATGCATGCAATGGAACCCCTTATATCTTTAACGGATCGGGGGCCATGCTCTCCTCCCAGTGGGCGCTTATTGACAACAACTGGTATTACGCTGACTCCAACGGCTTGCTGCATGGAGGTTGGTTGCTTCTAGGGAATTCTTGGTATTACCTGGATCCAGGAAGCCATATTATGCTCACGGGCTTTGTGCGAGTGGGTACAACCTCCTATTTCCTTACGAGTTCAGGTGCCATGGCAACAGGCTGGGCACTTGCTGATGATACTTGGTATTACGCCGCATCAAACGGAGCTATTCAACGAGGGCGATGGATAAAGTCCGGAAGCGCCTGGTATTACCTTGATGATGTATCCGGCGCAATGCGTACTGGTGAATATACGGTAGGCGACACGCGCTATTATTCTTATGATTCCGGTGCGATGGCATCTTCGTGCTGGATTAACTTGAGCGACGGTATGTCATGGGCGAATTCGTCTGGAGCGCTGAGCGAGCCGTTGCCTGCTTCATCTGATGGATCTCCCGTAATCGCTGATCGTGCCGACTTGTCTTCATTGCCAGGTACAATTCATATTGGAGACGCGGTTTTCTATGCGGACGCAAACGGTGTCGTTAATGTGGCATCTGGTTGGATTATGCCGAATGACGCTTCTGACGAAAACGACAATACTTGGTACTACGCATCTTCCAATGGTGTCCTTAAGTCTGGTTGGCAATATGTCAACGGTGCGTGGTATTGGATGGATCCTTCCACATTCAAGATGAAAACTGGATGGCTTAATGACGGCGGTACGTGGTACTGGCTCCAGCCATCGGGCGCCATGTTTGCTAATGGGTGGCTGAAAATCGATGGCGTTGACTACTACTTCAATGCAAGTGGTGCATGGTTGAATACGTCTGGTTCTGTTTTGGGGGTCAATAGGTCCAGTCTGGTCAATTGGCTTATGAGCCACGAAAACGACGGCTATTACCGTGGAACACGCTATGATACGCATCTTAGCCAAGAAACATGCATGTATCCAAAGGGTGATCCTCGTTGGGACGGGTATACCGGTATGAACTGCGGCGGATTTGTATCGCATGCATATATGAAAGCGGGCGGGAATTTAGCTCCCATTGCCGCCGAGCAGAGTCATTCCCCTTGGAGTGGAGGTCCCGGAAGGGGCGGCTGCGTAAACGCTTATCGTTGGTACGGCTACGCTATCGATACGTGCGCGAACGTGACTTATTTCAATTCTATTGATGAGTTACTGCGTAGTGGTTTGGCTCGTAAGGGGGACATTGTGTTCTTTAATCCTTACAACCCATATGCGGACGATAGCCACATTGGCTTTTTCTGGGGCAATTCGCCGAGCGAAAATTTGTTCTGGCATAGTGATGGTTATGGAAATCGCATCTCCGGTTTGACCGCTTTGGGCCCATCGAAAGTAATACTGATTCGTTAGAATTCCGAGTTGTAGGGGACTCTCTGGGCCCCCTACCTTTTTGACATCTGGTTTGAAAGTTTATTTGAAGTCGGTATTCTTGGGGGCAAGAGGAGGGGGCAATGAGCCTGCGGGTTCAACCCTGCCGGTAAGTTCTTCTTTTCTTTGCAGCATTGCGCCCAACTATTTATTGTCCTAGATGGCATCTTGTCCTGTTAGATGTTCGGGAATCTTTCATAGCTATGCTGTAAGCTAGACGCAATCAAGAGCGAATGACGAGGTTTACATGAACAAACATTTTAAGTTGTTTTCGGCATTGTTGGTGCTGATGCTCCTTGCGCCCGTTTCTATGTTTGTATGCCCTGCGGATGCAGGGACTGCTCAGACTCTGGTTGAGAATTCTTGGCGTTATGAGGGTGGACAATTAGTTTCAGATGATGCTTCTTCCGAAGAAGACGGAATAGCTTTATTGTCTATGGACACTCTTCCCGATGGGGTTACAGCTCAGGGCATTGACGTCAGCGAGCACCAAGGGCGTATTGATTGGGACGCAGTTAAAGCTTCTGGCATCGATTTCGCTATTCTGCGCGTTGGGTTTGGCGCTCCGTCTTTCGGCGGTCGAATTGACTATCAATTTAATCGAAATATTTCTGAGTGCGAGCGACTCGGAATTCCCTACGGCGTCTATGTCTATTCATATGCTTTTGATAATCAACAGGCAGCCGATGAGGCGTCCATGGTGATTGACTGCCTATCGGGGCACAATCCTAGGCTACCGGTGTATTACGATCTTGAGGACAAGACAATTATTGCAGATGGTCGTCAATCCGGAATTGCATCTAGAGCTCAGACATTCTGTAATAAGATTTCTAGTGCTGGATATAAGCCAGGCATTTATGCAAACCTAAATTGGTTTAACAATATATTGACCGACCCTGTATTTAAGAGCGGTTCTTGGGATCATTGGATTGCTCAATACAACTCCCAATGTCACTATACCGGCAGTTACAGCTTTTGGCAGTATACAAGCCGCGGAAAAGTTTCTGGTATTAGCGGAAACGTTGATATGAATTACGCGTATGTTGATGTCTCTCTTTATTACTGGCAGTTAAAAGAGGGCACTTGGTATTACGCAACCTCTGACGGCAAAGCGTATACCGGATGGTTGCGCCAGGGCGGAGCCTGGTATTGGCTCGACCCCGACGCGGGCGGTGTAATGGCCACCGGGCTCCACGAGTGCAACGGCTCCCTGTACTGGTTCAACTCCTCCGGCGCGATGGCGACCGGATGGGTCCTCGACGGCGGGACCTGGTACTACGCGACGGGCTCTGGCGCGCTGGCGCGCGGCCCCGTATCCGTCGGCGGCGTGCCCTACTGCTTCGATGTCCGGACGGGGGCCATGCTGACGGGCTACCAGACGGACGCGCAGGGCGTCCGCCGCTACTTCGGCAGCTGCGGCCCCCTTAACGGCTGGGGCCTCGTCGACGGCTCCTGGTACTGGTTCGCTGACGGTATCGCCTCGACCGGCTGGCTTTACACCGGCGGTTCCTGGTACTGGCTCGAGCCCGACGCGGGCGGCGCCATGGCGACGGGCCTCCACGCGTGCAACGGCGCAGCGTACTGGTTCAACGCCTCCGGCGCCATGGCGACCGGCTGGGTGCTCGACGGCGGCACCTGGTACTACGCGACGGGCTCCGGCGCCCTCGCCTCCGGCTGGCTCAACTTAAACGGTACGTGGTACTGGCTCGATCCCTCGACGCACGCCATGGCCACCGGGCTCCATGGGTGCAACGGCTCCATGTACTGGTTCAACGGCTCCGGCTCGATGGCGACCGGATGGGTCCTCGACGGCGGCACATGGTACTACGCGACGAGCTCCGGCGCCCTCACCTCCGGCTGGGCCTACGTCGGCGGCGCCTGGTACTGGCTTGACCCCTCGACGCACGCTATGACTACGGGTGTTCAAGAAATCGATGGGGTGAAATACTCTTTTGCTAGTAATGGCGCTTGGCTCGGCTAGCAACTCTTCCTTAATTGCTTTTTTCTAATTACATATTGCTCTTAGCTATCCATTTGTAGACTATGTTTATATAAAAATTGGTAACTACTGGGGGCTGCACATGGCAAGGAAAAAGCAAATAACATTAATCCTAATCATTCTTTCAACTCTACTGCTCGCTGGACCCGGTGTGGTTGATATCGCGAACGCAGAACCCATAAGCTCCTCCATCCCTACTGATTTTGAGCGGCAATCCGTCCCCTCGACTCTTTCTCCTTCCGATTCAATCGATGATGGTCCTGCTCAAGAATCCGTTAAATGGAATCTGGGTTGGAATTCGTTTGACGGCAACTGGTTCTATGTGGATTCAGTCAATCCGGTCTCGTTGCATTCTGGCTGGCTCTATACCAATGGGGCCTGGTATTGGCTCGACCCCTCGACGCATGCCATGGCCATCGGGCTCCATGAGTGCAATGGCTCCGCGTACTGGTTTGACGCCTCCGGCGCGATGGCGACCGGGTGGGTCCTCGACGGCGGTACCTGGTACTACGCGACGGGCTCCGGCGCCCTCGCCTCCGGTTGGGCCTACGTCGGCAGCGCCTGGTACTGGCTTGATCCCTCCACCCATGCCATGGCTACCGGCCTTCACGAGTGCAACGGCTCCCTGTACTGGTTTAATTCGTCCGGCGCGATGGCGACCGGGTGGGTCCTCGACGGCGGCACCTGGTACTACGCGACTGGCTCCGGCGCGCTGGCGCGCGGCCCCGTTTCCGTCGGCGGCGTGCCCTACTGCTTCGACGCCCGGACGGGTGCCATGCTGACGGGCTACCAGACGGACGCGCAGGGCGTCCGCCGCTACTTCGGCAGCTGCGGCCCCCTTAACGGCTGGGGCCTCGTCGACGGCTCCTGGTACTGGTTCGCTGACGGTATCGCCTCGACCGGCTGGCTTTACACCGGCGGTTCCTGGTACTGGCTCGACCCCGACGCGGGCGGCGCCATGGTGACGGGCCTCCACGCGTGCAACGGCTCAGCGTACTGGTTCAGCGCCTCCGGCGCGATGGCGACCGGATGGGTCCTCGACGGCGGGACCTGGTACTACGCGACTGGCTCCGGCGCCCTCGCCTCCGGCTGGCTCAACCTAAACGGTGCGTGGTACTGGCTCGATCCCTCGACGCACGCCATGGCCACGGGCGTTCAAACTATCGGATCATGTGAATACATATTTAATAGTACCGGCAAGATGATGGCTAATTGCTGGTCAAACGGTGATGGGTCTTGGATGTATCATTCGTCATCCAGCGGCGCAATTGACCTTAAAGGCATCATGACCGATTCGGGAATCCAGCTGATTGACGACGACGGTAATGCCAGAACTGGTTGGATTGAGAGTCAGGGTGCTCGATATTATTGTTCTGCTAGTGGAGTAATTCTGACTGGGTGGCAGCAAATTGCTGGGTCTTGGTATTACTTTAACCCGGATGGTCGAATGGCGACCGGCTGGCTTAACGATGGCAGCAACTGGTACTGGCTGGATTCCGCTTCTGGCGCGATGAAAACGGGATGGCTTTCCCTTGGGGGCACATGGTATTACCTTGATGTCGCACGTGGGGGAGTAATGTTGAGTAACGGTTGGTATTGGATCGGCTCTACTGACTACAAGTTCAGTTCATCCGGCGCAATGGTTGGCGCTTGGGTCGATGTCCCGTGCTATTCGCAGTACCCGGAACTTCCTACTGGCTGTGAGTCGGTTGCCCTTACAAACTTGCTTAACTACTATGGTTTCGGTTTAGGTAAGACGATTATTGCGGATTACTATTTGCCCAAGGGAAGCAATGGCAATTTTGTTACCGCTTTTGATGGCAATCCAAGGCGTAGCAGCGGGGGTCTCATGGGATGCGTCGCACCTGCGATTACTATTGCTGGTAATAACTTTCTGCGTGCTGCTGGAAGTGGCAAGCAGGCAAAAGACGTTTCTTTCTCGTCAATTTCTTCCATTAAGAACAGGCTGACCTGTGGTCAACCTGTTGAGATGTGGAATACCGAATGGGGAAGTTGGCCAGGAGGCCGTTATGCTGCGCGTTGGTATAACGGGCATTCCTATGGTCTGTGGGGCGGTAATCATGCCGTAGTCCTTAAAGGCTATGATGACGAGCAGGGAATTGTCTATCTTTCGGATTCGATTAACGGCAATGTTACGCGAAATGCCCAAGTGTTCTTCGGCACGTGGCAACAGATGGATAGCCAGGCCGTGGTAATTGAATAGCCATGATGCTAAAAGGGGAGAGCTCGACGAGCTCTCCCCTTTTGCTACTTTGTTAATCTAGCTACGCCGTCTTCTTACGTCCAAATAGTTCGTCCCAGTTACTGGCTGCCAAAACTGTTCCGCATACAATTACAACGCAGCAGATTACGGATGCCATGTCGGGAATTGTTCCAAGCAAGATCAGGCCAAAGACCACTGACCATGCCGAATAGGAGATATTCAGAGCCATCGCACGCGCTGCTCCGATTGCCGCAATGCCCTTGTAATAGAACAGATAGGATGCAGTTCCTGCGAGTCCGGCGAGTGCAATAATCAATGTGGGCATGCTTGGGATAGCGCCCAACGTGAAATGCCATGCTCCGAAGAGGGGGAGTACGAGCACTCCATAAACAAGTGCACTTGTAGTTTCGCGGATTTGCAAAGCCGTTTCGTCATCAACGGCATCATCTTTCATTCCCCATGCGCACAGCACCGCTTCGGATCCCCATCCAATAACGGCAAGCACCGCCCCGAGTAAGCCGAGGGGGGCATTTGCAATCTCACTCGACCCGGCCGATAGATAGCCCATCGTCATTACGCCGCAAAGAGCAACGAGAAGGGAAAGAATCTGGCCTTTGCCCATTTTCTCCTTCAGCAGCACGAAGGAAAGGAATGCTCCGACTGCGGGATAGAAGGCGGAGATGATTGCCGTGTAGGCAGCTCCGATGTTATTAATTGCCAATACGTAGCCGGTCATTCCGATAGGTCCACCGAGTAGAGCGCCGGCGATGACGACCTTGCCCGAACGAGTTTTAAGTGCAGCGAGCGTGTCTTTCAGTCTGCCTCGGACTCCCATGTAGCCAAAGAGCCAGATTGCACAGAAGGCATCATGGAGAAAGGATCCCGCAATGGAGGCGCATGCAAGCGCTTCCGCCGATCCAATATAGGGCGCAAGCGCCAAGCCGATTCCAAGAATTACTGTATCAAGGCCCCAAAGAAGACCGCTAAAAAAGCCGAATTGCATCGTTACTCACCTTTCCGATAGATCTCCAGTGCCTTTTTAAGGTATTTGGCACCGTAATTGAAGTAGATATAGAGCCATTCGCCCACGAAGTCGCCTTCGGCTTCTTTCAGAAGAGACCAGAGGTACCAGCACCATCCTGCAAGGGCAATGTGCGCATAGTTATGCGCAATTTCGTTGTTTGTTGCCCTGCGCCCAAAATATGCATCAAGCGCGCGGTCGACTTCATCTTCGGAAAGCTCACAGCAGACACTGCAAGTTCCAAAATCGTTCGCGTAATCGCTCATGCCAGCATATTCCCAGTCAATGAGATAGTACTTGTCGTTTTCATCGATAAGAAAATTGAGGTAGAAGAAGTCATTGTGACAAAGGCATTTTGGCGCATTGTCGGCCTGAACAAAGCGCTCCAATTCATCGATTTCGGCGGCCATTTCCCTGTAGCCTGGAATGTCGATGGGACCTTTTTCCAGAAGAAGTGATTCGTAGCGCTTCGCTTCGAGGTAGAAGTCAAATTCGGTTTCGACGTTTGCACCGCTCTCGTGAAGCGAACGACACATCTGCATCATTCGATTCATTTGGGCAGCATCGTGTGGATTAGGCTGCTTTGCGTTGGGTACAAACTTCGAAATTTTCCAACCGCGCTTTGGGTCCTCATGGATGAACGTATCGTCAAGGCCGAGTTCCTTGGCCTTTTTAAGTGCGGCTACTTCTCCATTTCTGTTAATAAGCAGTTCGGTTCCGACTCCCGGATGGCGGTAAACGTACTCTCCATCATTGGTTCTAAAGTGGCACGATAGGTTCGTAAGACCTTGTTTAAGGGGATAAACGTCGTGAATCTCTGATTTGGAGCAGCCGAGCACTTGCTCGATGTTATCGAAAATATCGGAGTCAACGTTTTCGATAAAATGCGGATCAAAGGCACGCAGCTCATCAAGAGAATCGAATTCGTTGATCTCGCCCTCAGGATACTTCTTGATCACCATATCGAGCTCCTTGATGTGCTCGATATACAGATCTTCCCAAAGTTTGTCCGTTGTTTCGGGCTTGTTATATTCCGTTTCAAGAATCTGCTTAAACGCAAGCGAGAAGGCTTTATCAAAGTAGACATGCCCGAGCATGTACCATGCATCGGACCCGCCAATCGTAACATTGGTGATTCTATCCATTGCTCCCGTTTGAATGCACCATTCTTTGGTGGCGCCTTCAGCATATTGAGCAGAATAAAATGCTTTCCAAACATATGCTTCAAACGGATTGTTTAGAAGGTAATCATCGCTTGAGCAAATGTAGGTGTTGCCAAGTCGCTCCCTTACGCACATAAGTGATGCGTGGTTATTTTTGGATGCGTATTCGTTGTTGACGACAATCGAAACGCCGAACTTGCTTTCAAGATAGAAGAAATATTCTTTTTTATAGCCGACAACGACGGTGATATTGCTGATACCTGCGTCTTGCAGCTGCCTAATCTGACGTTCGATGAGAATCTCACCACGTACCTTTAAAAGGCCTTTGGGCTTTTCATACGAAATGGGAGCAAAGCGGCTCGAAAGCCCCGCAGCCAATATCACTGCGTTTTCAACCTTATAGGGGTGAAGTGCTTCGTAACCGCTGTCGGTTAGGCTGTCCGATTCGAGAAGGCCCTCATTCGTAAGCTCTTTATTTGCTGCGTTTACCGATCCTAGTGAGAGGCCAGTGCGCTCGGCAACTTCTCGCTGGCTGGCATATGGGTTCTTTAGGTATTCGTACAGAACAGTAAAGTTACGCTTGGTCAGTTCCACTGCAGGCCTCCAATTAAGATGTTCATTGCTTAAGGAAAGAATAGAATGATTGAACGTTTTGTTCAATTTAATATATTTATCTACATAGACTGAACAGACAGTAACGAAAATCAATCCTGGAATGTGGATTAAAATAAATAAATGAGATATCTGGGAGGGTCGCTTATGTATCGATTCGAAAAGAAGGCCACGTTTGTTTGTGCTGCTGCGTCATTAGTCACTGCTTGCTGCTTGCCCCTGAGTGCGAATGTCGCGTTTGCACAGGATTCCGTTGAGGCTCAGAGTATTGAGTCAAAAGCGGATTTTTCTTCTGTGGTTTCCGATGATTTGCAACCTGATAATTCTTCCGTCATAAAAGATGGCTGGCAACGAGACGAGTCGTCTGGAGTTTGGTATTACGGAAAAAACGGTAAACACCAAACTGGCTGGCTGCAAAGCGGGGGCTATTGGTATTGGCTTGATCCAGCCAATGATGGTGCAATGCAGACAGGTTATTTCAATGTGACCGATGCTGGCGGATCGACTGTTTCGTTTTATGCGAATGACGGCAATGCCGCAACGCCTTTTGGCGCGCTATATCAGAACTGCTGGCTACGTAACTCAGATGGAAATTGGTTTTATGCCAATGCTGGAGGCGATTTAGCTGCTGGTTGGTTTTATCAAGACGGCACATGGTATTACCTGGATCCTGCCACCCATATAATGCAGGTTGGTTTTGTCGACCTCGGGAGCGGGAAATACTATTTAGATGCCACTGGTGCTATGAAAACCGGCTGGATTCTCGTTGACGGGAATTGGTACTGGGCTTATTCATCGGGTGCCCTTGCTTCGTCATGGCAAACGATAGGTGGGGCTCGCTATTATTTTGACCCACAGACGTTCATCATGTTTAAGGGTCGTCAAAAGATTGATGGAAGAACCTACATTTTTGGTGACTATGGCCTCGCAAATGGATGGTACAAAGACGGAGCAGATTGGTATTACTGCTCTAACGGTATTGCGGCCACTGGCTGGAAACTCGTTAACGGCGCTTGGTATTATCTCGACCCAGCCTCCGATGGTAAGATGTCCGTTGGGTATTTAGACCTTGGCAATGCAGCTTATTATTTAAAGCCTAACGGGGCTATGGCTGTTGGTTGGGCTCAGGTCGAGGACGGCTGGTATTTCGCCTCCCAATCTGGTGCACTTATTTCTGGCTGGTATAAAGAGGGCACGAGCTGGTATTACCTGGACCCTGTTAGCCATCTCATGAAAACGGGCTTATTTGAGGTGGGCGGCAACGATTTTTTTGCAAACCAGAGTGGTAGGCTTATGGTTTCCAGCTGGGTTACCGTTAATGACGGCGTTCAAAGATACGCTGATGATAATGGATATCTTTGCAAGGATGTGATTCGCGAAAACGGCACTATCCTTAAAACCGCCGGAGCTGATGGTTGGCAGGTTGCGTCCGGCTGGGTTAACGTCGCAAATCTAAGGTTTTACGCAGAGCCCGGAACGGGCGTCATTCATCGTGGATGGCTGCAGATTGACGGCGATTGGTATTGGCTTGATGCTGATTCTGGCGTGATGAAGACCGGATGGGTTTTTACTGGCGGTGCATGGTATTACCTAAACGCTGACAGAAAAATGGCAACTGGTTGGAAATGCCTGAATGGAACATGGTATTACCTTGAGTCCAATGGAAGCATGCATGTTGGCTGGCTTAAAGATTCGGGTAAGTGGTATTGGTTAGACGGCAGCGGCGCTATGGCAACGGGCGCAAGAACCATCGATGGCGTTCGTCGAGTTTTCTGGAGCGATGGACAGTGCGACAAAGTTGGCTGGCAAAATCCATCCCAGTATCCTCAGGTCAGTTCTTGGACTGTTCGGCTGCCTGGCTATTGCACCGGATACTTTACCTATGTGACCCCTTCTCGCATTTCTGTCGAAGCAACGCGGGAAGATTGCGTGAACGCCTTTATCCAGCGCGCCTATGAGTATATTGGTACGCAATATATTGAGCCTTGGTCTACCGCTCCCGGTGGAGCTGTTGATTGTTCTGGTTTTGTCTTGCAGTGCCTTTATGCTACTGGCATGGATATGGGTGTTTACAACCCTTATAACCATCGCTGGGATCCAAGCCAAACCTATAATTCCATGAATTGGTATCGAAGCAATATCTTTATGCCCGTGAGCACGAGCTCGATTCAACGCGGCGATGTGATTTATTACCGCGGTCATATTGCAATTGCACTTGGCGGCGGCTTGATGATTGATTCCTGGCCTCATCAAGGTGTCGGAATTCATCCTATTAGTGCAAGGGGAAATGTAATCGGCGCAGCTCGTCCGTTTATTTAATAGATTCCCTGCAAGACAGTCGGTACCGGTTGGGGGCCTGAAATGAATGCTCGGATTGATCATCGAATTTGCTGGCGAGTAATTGGCTTGATGCTATTTTCCGCCTTACTCTCAGTTATAGCCCCCGCATTTTCTTGCACTGCTTATGCCGTGGAAGAGGGGGCGGATAACGGTGTCGTAGAGCGCGACTCGACAGGTGGGCCGGGAGCATTGGTCGGTGGCGGTTGCTCTCAAGACTCCAGCGATTGTGCCGGCAAAACAACGGAAGATTCGAGCCTACAGGTTGTCGAAAGCCATGACCCGTCGACTACAGAACAACTATCTGGATGGCAATGGAACGGTTTGTCCTGGTATTACTATCTAGATGGCTGTCGTTTGACCGGAATTCAGAATATTGACGACTCGCTGTACTACTTGGACCCCGCTCGTGACGGCGCAATGAGCTGCGGCTGGATTTTTACTGAAAATAAGTGGTATTACGCGGGTCCGTCAGGCGCTTTGGCAAGTGGCTGGCAGTTTATTGGAGACCAATGGTACTGGTTTGACTCCCTTAACAGCTGTTCTATGGCTACTGGTCGACGTGTTATTGATGGGCACCCTTATCTTCTTGGAACCTATGGACTGATTAATGGATGGTGCCTTGATAACGGTTTATGGTATTGGGGTAGCAATGGTGAAGTCTTAACCGGCTGGCTTCAAACTGGCAATAACTGGTATTGGCTTGATCCCGCCAATGATGGTGTTATGTCTAGAGGAATCGTTTCTGTCGGTTCGTCTCGTTACTATTTATCGGATTCCGGCGCAATGGCTGTTGGTTGGGCGTTTGATGGGACGGACTGGTATTACGCTGACGGTTCCGGCGCACTTGCATCGGGCTGGCGTTTGGTGAATGGCGTTTGGTATTGGCTCGATGTCGCAAATGACAATAGAATGGCTACCGGCTTTTTTGTCATCGGATCCAATCAGTATCATTTTTCTTCAACGGGAGCGTTGTCACTCGGCTGGTTTATGAGCGATGGAGACTGGTATTACGCTGAGCCTTCTCATGCGTCGGGCATTATAAAGGCTGGATGGCTGAAGGACGGTAGTCAATACTATTATCTCGATCCTGCCGCCGACGGTAAAATGCTGCTTGGTCATTTTTCTGTAAATGGGAAAAGCTATTATGCAAAAGCTTCAGGCGCTGTTGCTTGTCGTGAATGGGTTGATGTCCAGGACTCGGTTCAGGATGAGCCATCTAAGGCTTTTGCAGGTTCTGATTGCTCATTGTGTGGAGCATTGCTTAATGGAAAACTGTTTACATCAAACGGCGATGGCGAATTGATCGAAGCTCACGGGTTTGTGATGCTTGGAGGCTGTAAGTTCTATGCTGATCCAACCGATGGCTCCCCCTGCGCTGGATGGAAGAACGTTAACGGAAAATGGTACTTCTTTGATGAGACCGCTGGCTATGCACGATCTGGCTGGCTGTACAAGGATGGCTCCTGGTTCTATTTGGACCCATCTACCTACGTTATGAAAACCGGCTGGGTTGCCGTTAACGGATCTTGGTATTACTTGAATTCGTCTGGTTATATGCAAACAGGGTGGCTTAACCTGGGGGGTACCTGGTATTGGTTTGACGCTAGTGGTGCCATGGCTACTGGCTGGCGCGTTGTGGACGGGTCCTGGAATTACTTTATGGCCAACGGCGCGTGGGTGTCAGACTATATGGATGCTAAGGCTCAAAGTTATTCAAGCAATACAAATTGGCTGATACTTGTCGATACGTCGCGTTGCATTACGAGTATTTACACTGGATCTTGGAATAACTGGTCCTTAAACCGTCGATATGTATGTTCGACGGGAAAAGCCAGCACACCTACGGTGATAGGGGAGTATCAAGTCTACGGAAAGGGATATTCCTTTGGGCATGGATATACTTGCTATTACTACACGCAGTTCTATGGTGATTACTTATTCCATTCCTCACCCTACTACGTCAACAGCAACCGCGTGATGGATCCCACGATGGGCGTTCCATCCTCTGCTGGATGCGTACGCCTTGAGATTCAGAATGCAAAATGGATTTACGATAACATTCCTTATGGAACAAAGGTTGTTACTTATTGATATTAGGCACTCGTTTTAAGAGACAGGGATAAATACTCTATTTTTAAAAGAGTTTCTTTTAACTGAGGGTGCTTTGATAATCTTTAGCAATGAATTTGGGAGGATTTTTGGAAATAGAAATGGGAAATGATATTGGCGTATGCGTACTTCTCTCAGCTTATAAACCCGATCTTAAGTTTTTCGCGGAACAACTTGATTCGATAGATAAACAAACGTTTCCGCTTACGCTTCTAGTTAGAAATGACTGCCCTGAATCGGATTCATTAGAGCGGTTTATCCAAGCGCATATAACGAAAAACGCCTATCGGTATTATCACGGTGATAATAATCTCGGTTATGTCAAATCGTTCGAGGCGCTGCTCTCCTTGGCGGAAGGGGATTACGTAGTACTTTGCGATCAGGATGATATTTGGGAGCCTAATAGAGTTGAAGTTTCGCTCAACCATATGCTAGAAGAAGGCTCAATTCTAGATGTTTGTGATAGATCGGTAATTGACGAAAACGGAAATATTCTGGTAAAGAGTTATAGGAAAGCTCATCCTAATTCGCCGGAAGTAAATTGGTGCTCTGGAGAGGATATTACTGTACAGGCCGCAAGCGTATGTTACGGCATTGGTATGGCTCTCATGTTAGATGCGAGTGCGGCGAAGTCGATGATTCCCTTTCCGGAATCGACTGCACATGACTTGTGGTTGACATTGGGTTGCAGTGAACTGGGGAAGTGCAGCTTTACTATGACTCCTTTGGTTAAGTATCGTCGACATGGTGGTAACGAAACTGGATTCCTTGCAGGTGTTTCTTCAAAAGATGATTGGTATTCGACAAGAGTTAAAAACAGGGTTGATACTGCTAGGCGATTTGCCGATAGATTTCCCGATTCACCGCATCTAAAGGAAATATTGGGGTTCGCTGAAGCAAGGGAGCGGCGCTCCATAATTGGTTTACTTAAATACCGACGAGCTTGCCCGTCTATCGCTAAAGCAGATATCATTATACGTCTTGTGCCGAATTGGCTGTTTATTTTGATTTTAAAAGAACTTAAAGCTGCGAGATAGCTCCGTATCCTCATTTCGACAGGTTTAGAAGGGCGCTTATATTTGTGAAGGCCACAGAGAAGACTCTTTCGATTAAACATAATATGTTCTGGAATACCGTCGGTTCGTTGACTAATTTAGGCTGTCAGTGGCTTATCACCATTTTGGTCGTTCGGCTGTCTGATGGATATAGTGCTGCAGGCATTTATTCGCTGGCTATGTCTATTTTCAACATGTTTTCTCAATTAGCCCAATACAGGATGTACACGGTGCAAATTGCAGATGTTGAAAGGAAAAACTCTGCTGGTGAATACCTGACTTTTCGTTTCTTTACTACTTTTATAGCGTTTGCAATGTTAGCCGTCTATTCCATTGCAACGTGTCGTATTGGTACGGTGCCCGCTATTCTTCTGTATGCTCTCTATAAAACCGCTGGCTTAGTCATTGATGTCATGCATGCTAATGATCAGGTTGGTCATAGGATGGACTATATTGGGAAATCCCTCATAATGCAGGGCATCGGCTCTCTCCTTTCATTCATTCTTGTCTTTGGATTTTTTAATAGCCTCGAAGGTGCACTGTTGCTTATGACGGTAGTGACAATAGGCATCGGAGTTATTTACGATTATCCAAGATCAAATCGGATTTCTGCAATCAAGCTTGGAATTAGCCGAGCGAAGGTCAGAGCCTTCCTATGTAGCTGTTTGCCCATCGTTCTGGGCGGCATTGCTGCTTCTGCGGCGCCGAATATTCCCAGGCAGTATTTATCTTATTCATTCGGAGATTCTGCTCTGGGTATTTATGCATCAGTTGCTGCACCTGTGGCAATTATCCAAATGGGTGCGACCTATATTTATAATCCTTTATTAGGTTATCTAGTAGAGCGTTACCATTCTAGAGAAAAGTCCTTTTTTTCGCTCATAGGTAAAATACTTGCTGGCATCTTTTTTGTCGGTGTCATATCTTCAGTTGCCCTTTTCTTTTTCGGTAAATTATTGCTGTCACTGTTTTATGGCGCTGGAATAGCTAAACATACCGATCTCCTTCAGCCTATGTTGGCTTGTGCCTTTTTGACTGGCATCGCTTGGTTTGTCAACGATTTGTTGGTTTCTCTTGATAATTACCGAGGGGTATTTGTTGGCAGCATGCTGTCCTTAATTAGTGCTGTCGCTGTTATGGCTCCTGCGCAAATGCTGTTTGGCTTAAATGGCCCTACTGTATCGGCGCTTATATCCAATGCCATTTGCCTTATTTATCAGTCTTCTGTTTTGGGGAAACAGACGCAACAATGGTTCGGGGAAAAGAGATAGGCCGATGATGTCTAAAGCTCACGCGCTATTAAAGCTTCAAAACACTGAATTGGATATCCTTCAGGTTGTCGCCGCATTCTGCTCTAAGCACGGCATCAGGTGGTGGCTTGACGGTGGAACATGTTTAGGAGCAATGCGTCATAGGGGGTTTATCCCTTGGGATGATGATATAGATATCGGAATGATGCGTTCAGATTATGACCGCTTTTGCTCTTTAGCCGAGGGTGGGTTACCGGAAGGATATTCGCTCCATACATCGCGGAATACTACTGGCTATGCTGCAATGTTTGCTAAGGTGTATCGCGATGGAACTCGCTTCGAGAATCAAGAGGCTCGAGAGGCTTCCAGTTCGATGGGCATTTTTGTCGACATCTTTCCATATGACCAGCTCTATACAGATAAACGCCTTCGTGTAAAGCAAGTCCGAATTGCATCAACTGCACAGAAAAGAGCCTATTTATATCATTCTTCTTCCATTGTTGTCCCTCATAAAGGGTTCCTTGGTCAACTCGAGCAAATTGGTTGTTCTGCTATGCACGTGGTGGAACAACTGGTTTCTCGAGGCGCATGCTCTTACCAGGATTTGTTCGATTCCTGTATTGCCGACTCAAATACGGGTGAGGTCTCTGATTACTGTCTGACGTTAAGCTGGCCGAATATGGCGCCAGTGCCTATTTCAGAGATTTTCCCTCTGAGCAGTGCGGTTTTCGAAGGCAGTGAATTCCCTGTTCCTCGTATGACGGATAAATATCTTACAACGATGTATGGCGATTGGAAAAAAATACCGTCACCGGATAATCGACATACCCATCTTCCGCTCTTGCTCGACTTTGGAGATGGGGAAGTCTGGACGGCACAGAATTAAGGATATGACATCTATATCAGATGAGGTTATGTGATGAGCTCCTCTATTTGTATTTTCACTCACCATTATCACCCGCAACTTAGTGGAATTGGTAATTTTGTCGATGGTCTCGCTCACGCCTTGACTGCACGCGGCGATAGGGTGGTTATCGTTACTAATGATTCGATGCGCGTGGGAGTCGGTCATTCAGTCGAAAACGGCCTGGAGGTAATTCGTCTTCCTTGCATTCCGTTACTTGATGGAAGACTTCCTCTTCCCAAAAAAACCAGTGATTATTACCGACTCCTGCAAACCCTTGATGATTATGAGTGGAATGGTGTTCTGATAAACACGAGACTTTTCCCTCTCTCGCTCGAAGGGCTGAAGTTTGCTGCGGATCATAGTGCTAAGGCTGTTGTTCTCGACCACGGCTCAGCGTATCTCTCTTTCAATCAGCCATTTCTTGATTATTTTGTTCGCCGATATGAAGATTGGATTACTGATCGCGTAAAGTCGTTTGAACCTGATTTCTATGGGATTTCTTCTAAAAGTGTTGAATGGCTTCAGCACTTTAATATCACTGCAAAAGGCGTAATTTCAAACTCAATCAATGCCTCATTCTATAGGAGTATTTCTTCGGGGAGAGATTTCCGATCTGAATTAGGTATCCCTCAGTCATCTTTGGTTGTAGCTTTTGTCGGGCGGCTTATTCCTGAAAAGGGAATTTATTCAATTATTGAGGCGGCTCGCACAAAAGATATTACCAAGCGTGATATTTGTTTTGTTCTTGCAGGGGATGGTCCGCTGGCTAATGAGGTCAAGGAAGCTTGTTCGTCTAACTTGTTTTGGCTTGGGAGATGTAACACAGAGGATATTTCCTCCTTACTTCAGCAAGCAGATGTGCTTTGTCTTCCAACTCGTTCCGAAGGATTTTCAACGGTACTTCTTGAAGCTTCAGCCTGCGGAACGCCTGCAGTGGTAACAGACGTGGGCGGGGCACGCGAGCTTATCTTAGATGATAGCTACGGCACAATAATTCGGTCCATGGCATCTGATGAGGTGGTTTCGGCATTATGTAGGCTTTTTGATGATCGAAAGCTGCTTTCTCTTCAGTCTCGAAACTCTAGGGCGCTTGTTGAAAATCGATATAACTGGGATGCCACTGCTATGGATGTCGAGAAGGCGTTTTGTATTTGCTAAGTGATACTTGGCTGGCTTTTGCTTAGCTTTTGAGTGAAGTTGGATTTGAGATACGAATTTGTTATTGTCGACTTACCCTATTCGATTTTGTCTTTAGTTGGAGATGCACGTTTTGAATAATCCTGCAATTAAGAAAAGCGAGTACGCGCTTGCCATCTTTGGGCTGGGACTTCTTTTATTAGCTGTTGCGACATCATTGCATTATAAGAATTTAAATCTATTCATTCTTGAACTCTTTTGCGATGTCGTTGCTGTTGCGTGCTTATATTTGCAACCGAAATCACAGTCGGGTGGTGACGCTATTCGTCAGATAACCGTCCTCGTCGCGTCCAGCATTCTCAGCAGCTTTCTGCTAGTTTTAATCATATTGACTGGTGCGAAGACGTTTGGCCCCTTCGATCTTGACGCATGGAATATCGCAAGTCTTGTTATATGCTTTCATTTAGTTTTAGCGTTTCAAGGCATTGAGCTTTGCTATGGCCTGGTGAAGAGCTTTGTAGCCTCGGTTAAGAAAACTGATACTAAGAAGTGTTTCTTTTTTTTGACGGTTTCTGTTGGCTTTGCTGTTTTAATCGCTTTTATTGGCATTCCGCTCGATAAGTCAAAGACGGTGTTGTTCGCGTCTGCTTTGCCCATTACTGTTTTGATCGGGTTGATTGCTATTAATGGGGGCACTTCTTATCTGAAGCCCGAACTGTTCGCTTTCGCATGCATTGTCTCGGTCGGTCTATCCGTAATTATTTGCTTCCCCGTTACAAATTTTCTGACATGGGATGATGAGGTCCACTATGGAAATGCAAATAGTGTTTCCTACCTCACAAATGCTGAAATAACAAATTCTGACCGAATGATAGTCGAACAGTTTTATAGGGGGGACGGCTTTAGTTTGGATGCATCTTTGGGTAAGTACCCAATAGATGAAACAAGAGAGTTTAACCGTGGCTCTGTTGAGCAATTAGTCAGAGAGGCCGATAAAAATAATATAGCTGAAGGTATCGAACGTGTTAATTGTTTTGATAGTGTGGCTCTTTCTAAAATTGCCTATATTCCTTCATCTATCGGCCTTTGTTTGGGTCGCTTGCTTCATCTCCCATTTTCTATCAAATTTGCATTGGGAAAATTATTTAATTTACTTGCGTATGCAGTTATCTGCGGAATCGCAATTCGTATAGCCCCTTGCAGAAAATGTCTTTTCACTTGTATTGCGTTGTTCCCGTCTGCCGTGTTAATGGCAGCCAGTTACTCGTATGATCCCTGTGTGATATCGTTCAGTTTGCTAGGAACAGCTCTTTTGTTGAAGATGCTTGTTTCTGAAGAGGATATTTCTGCAAAAACATTCTTCGGATTTCTATTATCTTTTGCAATCGGATTTGCAGCTAAAGCGATTTATTTTCCCTTATTCGGACTTGCGCTTTTAATTCCTGCAGATAAATATACTTCGAGCAAGCAAAGACGTATCTTGATTGGAGCTGCACTATTCGTTTGCGCCATAATGATTTTATCTTTCTTGACGCCATATTTCTCTTCTGTCGTAAATAACATTTCTGATGCACGTGGTGGCTCCGAAGTCTCTACGGCTGGTCAAACGACGGGAGTGCTTGCAAATCCAGTTGGAACTATAGTTGTAATCTCGAATTTCGTTTTTGGATCGATGCTGACCCCGGCGTTTCTCAATTCAATATCAACGAATATGGCTTATCTTGGGGACGTGTCCAATCTGTTCCCATGGCTTTCATATCTTCCCATCGTGTTGTTTGAGGCTATATGCATTATTGATAATGAAAAAGTTACTATATTTAAGTTTAGCCGTTTCGGGATTGTTTGGACTCTATTCCTGGTTCTTGCTACTTGCTATTTAGTTGCTTTGGCTCTATACATCGCCTTTACAGGAGTTGGAAGCCAGACAGTTGCGGGTGTTCAGGCGCGATACCTCATACCTTTGTTAATACCTTTCGCCTGTCTTTTGCTCAGGTTTCCTATTTACTGCGATGAGGAAGAGAAGACTAAATGTACAGCCTTTATGCTCGGGATTCCATTTGGGCTGCTGTATTTTGTGTTTTTCGAGCTTTTGTATATCCGATTTTTCTAAACTAGCGCTATAAGTCATGGCTATAGTAAGAGGGGATAATAGTTGGATTAGATTGGTTCGAATGGGACGGCGTTGAGGACTCAGGACATGCGTTCCGCATTTGAGACAGAGGTGCACGGGGCCCTTACCCTGCTATGATGGGTGGGGACTCCGTGTGGGCCCCAGTTAAGCAAGCTAAATATCTAAGCTTGAGATGTAACTTCGCGATGGCTAGTCAGGATACTGTAAACTTAAGTTTGAGTTAAACTGTGCGTTGGGCTGTAAGAGTCGCAATTTCTTCAAGCGTCGCTAAGAGCCAACTTTTTTGGAATGGATGAATCTCGATTGTCTCTTGCTGCAACAACATGTTCAAAAGGATATCCGCGTGTTCTCGTAATAATCCCTGCCTATAACGAACAGGAGTGCATTCTCGATACCGTTGCGTCTATAAAAGCTGCGGGATATGACTATGTTGTAATCAACGACGGGTCACAAGATGGAACGCTTGAGCTTTGTCGAGAGCATGGTGTCAACATATTGGACCTGCCACAGAACCTTGGTATCGGTGGAGCGGTCCAAGCGGGCCATAAGTATGCTCAGAGATTTGGCTATGATATTGACATTCAGGTTGACGGCGATGGCCAGCATGATCCTTCTTATGTTCCTGAGCTTGTAAAGCTGATTGAGGGTGGGGCGAGCCTGGCGATAGGCTCTCGATTTCTGGTTGAGACTGATGGTTTTCAGTCAACTTTTATGCGTCGCGTTGGAATCAGGTGGCTTTCATTTTTGCTCGAGCTGCTTACGGGTAAGGTGGTCACCGATCCCACTTCTGGTTTTAGGGCATGCAATAAAGATGCTATCGACCTGTTCTGCAAGAGTTATCCTGATGACTACCCGGAGCCAGAGTCGATTGCTTTGGCTATGAAGCTTGGTCTTCCCGTTATGGAGGCGCCTGTAAAGATGAATGAACGCCAAGGCGGACGTTCGTCCATCGGGGGCTTCTCTTCCGTCTACTACATGATCAAGGTCACGTTAGCCATTGTTCTTGTGTGCTGGGTTCATAGGGGAGATAAATAATGAATCTAATTTTGAGGATTGGTGCGGCCCTCTTTTTCGGCGGCTTCCTCGTCTATGTTTTGCGGCTCGTGTCCAACGGAAAGATGCTTCTTAAGTACTCTCTGTTGTGGATTTTGATGTGTATGGCGGCCTTGATTTGTGATATATGTCCTCAAATTATTTATAGTTGCTCAACAGCTATTGGGTTTGTCAACCCAGCCAATTTCCTTTTTTTGGGTGCAATCGTGCTGTTGCTTGCAATCTCTCTGTCTCTTAGCGTTGCCGTGAGTCGTCATGTTTTGGCGATTAAAAACCTTACTCATAGGATTGCCCTACTCGAAAAGGAACTTGAGAAATGGTCTAATCATGAATGAGCTCAATACGATGGTTTGATTCAGTTCTTTCGGCTATTCCTCATTAAGTCTCCCAGGGTGGTTGTCAATCTAGTGCCGGAGCCCAGGGACCGTTATGCTCGAGTGGTCCCGGTGGTGGGGGCTCGCTCTTGAGTCAAAAGTCCTTTCATTATCGAACTGCCTGAGCAATATTCTTTCCGAAGCATAATTTGACTGGGGTGTTTCGCTGTAAATCGTCATCTGGATGGACAGCGGTGACGAGGTCCTTGGTCCGATTGTTAAATCGTCTCAGCCGTTATAATTCACCACTACTGTACGCCAATTGGCTTGTATCGATGCATAGAGTCAACTTAAGCCAGCCGGAGAACTCCATGGCAAAAGAACGTAATTCCATTGTCGAGCTTTTTTGGTTAATCTCAATGTGGTGTGTATTTGCGCATCATTTTGTAATACATAATGCAGATGATATATCGGTTTTTGCTAGTCCTTTAACCCGTTTAATTTTTAAGGGAGTGTTTCTCCCTATTGGAAAAGTTGCAGTTGGCTGCTTCGTGTTTATCGCCGTTTGGTTTATAGCCGACAGAGCTTCTTTTAGCATTAAAGATGCGGTCAAGATGCTAATAATTCTTAATAATGAGGTTGTTTTTTACAGTATAACTTTAGGGATTATTTCTATTTTTACGGGCAGTTTGCCCCTTTCGGCCTCTTTCTTTATCAATACGGTCTTTCCAATTGCCACGGGGTATGGATGGTGGTTTAACACTTCTGATGCCGGCCTTATTTTGCTGCTCCCCTATATATTGGAGGGGCTTCGAGCCTGTAGTAGAAGCGAGCGCAAATTCCTTTCAGTATCATTATCGTTTGCATTTGGATTATTTCGATATTTGCCGTTCGTTTCGTTTCCAGCCGAAGGAATGCTCATCGATCTCATCGTTCTCGCAATTGGTGTCTGTTATTTACGATAACAGTAAATTTTAATACCACTAGCTGGAATAAGTTGGCGCTTGTTGGGACTGCATGTTTTATATCAGGACTTCTCTTGCTGTACCTTCCGTATCATTCGCAAGGAATAATTCACGACTTTGCTGTGAATCTATTTAACGGGTATGTTTATTCATCAGCTAGCATTCTTTCAATGGGTCTCTCGTTTGCAGTATTTCTATCAGTATTTAAATTGTGTCTGAAATATTAATTTAATTCTGCCCGTGTCAATTGGCTTGCGGGATCCGCTTTTGCCGTATATCTGATTTCCGACAATTCACTTGCTCAAAGCTGGCTCTGGAAGCGTCTGTTTACCTTTACCAATCTGGGAAATCAACTTGGAATACTGTTAGTGATGGTGATTCCATCGCTGGTGATGGCTTGTTGCCTGACTGTCGATATCGGAAGAAGGACGATTAATTCACACTTATCTTTGACTAAAAAGTCGTTTGTCTAACATTGATCACTCTCGTCTGCTGCTCCATAATTGCTTAATAGATATACAATCCATATGCTGATGAGTGATGTGTCGTTTTATCTGATGCGACATGTTAAACGATTTTTTGGGCATGCTGTTTATTTTGGGAACTGTGGCTCTAGGTCGATAGTGCCTGGATATTCAAAGGTTTATCTGATTACATAGGAAGAGTGAAATGATGAGAAATCGGCATTTGAGTTTATTCAGCGCGATTTGTCTTGTATCAATTTGTTTCACCCCTCTTATATGGCCTACGACCGCATTTTCATTATCTTATGATTATGCAGTTGAAGGCGCTGATGGATCTTTGGTTCAAGCGGGCCAGGAGGCATTTGGGACACTGGGCGGCGACCGCTTGACTTCGGATTCCGTTAATTTAAAAGCGTCTATTGATTTTTCGACATATGAATATACCGGCGCCGCGATTACTCCTGAGGTTTCTGTTTTTGCCGTCGATGGGTCTGTGCTAGTAAACGGTATCAATTACGAAGTCTTGTATTCAAATAATGTTGCCCCTGGCTGTGCCGCTATAAGTGTGAATGGGCTAGGGGATTACTCCGGTATTTCAGCCCAGTTGTCATTTCGAATTGTTCGTTCCTCCGATAATAGCATCGCTCTTCCTGGTTCTTGGGCCTACCAAAATGGTAAATGGTGGTGGAGATATGAGGACGGTGGCTGGCCGTCAAACTGTTTTCTGACTATTGGGGGAGCGGAATATTATTTTGATTCCGAAGGCTACGCAGCTACTGGCTGGAGATATCTGAGTGATGGATGGCACTTATTCTCTGGGTCCTGTGCGCATTTGAAGGGATGGGCTGCCAGCGGTAGTCATTGGTTCTACCTTGACGAAACATCAGGTTTAATGAAGACCGGCTGGGTTTTAGTCAATCATAACTGGTACTATTTGGACCTTTCGGGCGCTATGCAGACTGGCTGGCTGTTCCTTGACAATACTTGGTATTGGCTTGAACCTTCTGGATTAATGGCTACGGGCTTTAAACTTGTTAACGGTGCGTTGTATCATTTTTCTCAATCTGGATCCATGAGCACTGGTTGGTTTGTTGACGATGGGACATGGTATTGTGCCAATGCCACTGGAGCGATTCGCGCTGGATGGTTTTACTATGGCTCTAACTGGTATTGGCTTGATCCTAACAATAATGGTGCCATGCTCCTAGGTTTTCAAACTGTGAATGGCTCTATTTATTATTTGGATCCCGATAGCGGTGGTGCATTAGAGTGCAACGCCTGGATTTTCTCGCAAGATGGAAGCGCATATTATGCGTGCGGCAGTGGAGCAATTGTGTTAACGGGTGTCAAGGACAGCGTGGGCGCGATTAAGCTCAACGACGCTGAAGGAAAGCCTATATTAGGCTGGTATTGGTCTTCCGCTGCTCAGACGTGGTTTTACACAGATTCAGACGGGGTGCTGCAGCACGGTTGGCAATTAATTGGCGAGAGGTGGTATCACCTCGACAACGAATCTGGCGTTATGAATACAGGCTGGTTCCGCGATGCTGACAGGCTATGGTATTACCTTATGTCGTCAGGTCAAATGGCAACCGGCTGGAACAGTATCGATAATGGCGAGTATTTCTTTAATGCAGCTGGTGCTTGGGTAGAGCCCGAACGTTCTGCCCACACTTCCTCTCAGTCTCAAATTGTTGGTCGCTGCTACAACGTTCCTTCTCCTGGAGTGGGGTTGTGCTCGGAGTGGGTTAGCGAGGTTTTTTATCCCGTGCTAGGGTCTTATCCCAACGGTGACGCATGCGACATGTTTTGGAATTGGTGTCACAGTCGAGATATATCGCAGCTTAAGGTTGGAATGATAGTTGCGGTCCCTACTCATACGCATACAAATGCGGGGGCTCGCTGGGGACACATTGCTATTTACGTCGGTAACGGTATGGTTATGGATAACATCGGCTACATCAGGACGACATCACTGGCCTGGTGGCTGAACTACTACCACACTACCGTTACGCCTCAGTGGGGCTGGGTTTTAAATACGCCTTTGGAATAAGATACTCTCTGACTGTCGAGTGAAGGACAACTTATCACAATAGGGGAATCGAGGGTTAATCCTCGATTCCCCTATCTAGCCTAGACACATGCTAATTTGCCTAGATTGAATATGAAAAGAAATGCAAACTTCTTATAAATGATAATAACGATTCGCGGGTTCCCCGACGGTGAAGTTTGGATTCATATAAGGATCGCCTTCGACGTAATACTTAGCCCATCGATAATTCATGTACGCGACCTCTTTGTGGAAGCGGATCTGCTTCTCCGTATTGTTTTCAACGCCTCTAGAAATCGACTCGTAGTGATAGAGCTCGACTTCAGGTGTGTATACGATCAGGTCGTTGATCTCGCGTAGCTTTAAGCAAAAGTCAACATCATTAAATGCAACTTGAAGCTCTTCACTGAAACCTCCGACTTTCTCATATTCGCTACGCTTGGTCATTATGCAAGCTGCGGTGACGGCGCTGAAGTTTTGTTGTGCATCGTTGAGCGCAAAGTAACCCCAGTTATCCTTTGGCATGCTTTGACAAAGATGTCCTGCCACGCCACCAGTGACGCATAAGCCCGCGTGCTGAATGGTGTTGTCGGGATAGTAGAGTTTTGCACCAACTGCGCCAACATCCTCTCGTGCGCAGATGCCAAGCATGGTCTCAATCCAATTGGGGGTAATTACCTCAGTATCATTATTCAACAGTAAGAGATAGTTTCCTTTGGCGTGAGCCACGCCAAAGTTCATGAGCTTGGAGAAATTGAATTCGTGTTCCCAAGTTACAAGACGAACGATATCAGGATATTTTGCTTGCAACTTATCGTAATAATCGAACGTCGCCTTTTCTGTGCTGTTGTTTTCGATTATGACAAGCTCGTAATTGTCGTACGTTGATTTTTCAGCAATTGACTTAATGCAGTTGTCCAGAATGTCGGCGTGGTCTTTAGTCGGGATGATAACTGACACTAGTGGATGGGAATCTGGCACAGCGTAGGTTACTTTATATGTAAAGGGACGACGCGCTTGTTCGACTTTCGCATTGAGCCCAAGCCTATCCAAATGACTCTGGACCGCTTTGATACCTGCGATGGTGGCATACGGCTTGCTATCGGCATTTGCTGCGGTGGAGGTCCCGCTTAGGCGCCAGTGATATAGAACCTTTGCAACATGATGAACTTTCCTTGCCTTTTCCACGGCGCGGAGAGTCAGATTATGATCCTGTGCTCCATCGAACTCTTTCGTGTTCGGTTCTAGAACATCAAGCAGCGACTTACGGATGGTAAGCATATGGCAGATATAGTTATTGTTTCTGAGCAGATCGATATTGAAATCCGGCTTAAAGAACGGCTGCGCTAGTTTTCCATCGGGCATGAGTTTATCTTCGTCGCAATAAAGAAGATCGACGTCATCATCGTTTTCAATTGCCTCGGCATATGAGAACAACAAGTCCGGTTCAAGAATATCGTCATGGTCAAAGAAGCTAACGAAATCACCGGAAGCGATGGCAACGCCGGCGTTTGTATTTTCGGAAATGCCCTTATTCTCGGTAAGGTTAATTGATTTAATTCTGTTGTCGTGGGCCGTCTCCTGCTCAACACGTGCCTTTAGTTCCTGATTGTCAGGACTTGCATTAACTAGGATGAGCTCCCAGTTTGCATAAGACTGGTTTTTTACGGATTCGGCCATATCGTTAAAGAACGAAATGGGTGTGTTGTAAAGAGGGACAATGATGCTGAACTTCGGAGCGCTGTTGAAGACGATTTTTCTCTGCTTCTCCAGAGCGCCGATAGTCGCCTTATGTTCCGTGAACCATTCGGGGTATTCAGGGTCGAACTGCGCATGGGTAAAGAGGAAGTTGGTCTCCTCAAGAAGCATGCCTAATTTATCGGGCGTTAAGCAGTCGAATGCACTGAATGATGGGTGATTTTGATCGTCAATAACAAAATAATAACGATCGAACGTCTTTGGCATACGAACCGAGAGCTGCGTTTCAAGTTGCTTTTTCTCAGACGTAAATCCAACGCTTGTTACATTCGAACCGAAATTGACGATGCTCAAATTAACTTCATTAAGGGTTCGATCGAAACAACGAAGTTTGATTTGCGAGTCGCTACGATAAGGAGTTCTCACCGTGCACCTAAGGATATAGTCGCTTGAATCTTCGATGCACTGCCAGAAATCAATCGTTGCCATGTCAAACTCTGAAACGTCATCGTAGTTTCGGAGTTTGCTGCACATGTCAGGTTTAATTTTGTAGTTAAGGCGCGACTCCCATTTGATGTTCTTGCAATTGAGCGAAAGGGAGTCGCTGCTCAGGGTGCGACCGTCTTGGCCGATTTCGCTAAACTCAATTTTGATGGTGCGAGCATCGGGATCGGGGAGTACAAGGACGTATGAGTTCGAGTCACAACTATTGTCCCGGAATTTTAGGAGGGATAAAGGTGAGCGGCGGTTATCGTCTGTAGCCGCCTGGGCTGTTACGCTGGAGCCTTTATGGATGCCTTCAATCTTAAGCTGCTGGTAGATTTTCCAGTTTCCTCTGCATACTCCGGTTGTTTCGACTCGCATTGTCTGCCTTTCGTTTGTTGGACACTGCCCATTGTACTTTTTCATTTGTTGCCTCGCTAGAAATGCAGAAAGAGTTGCGTGTTTCTGCTGTCCGATTTAAATAAGAAGACGGGGAGGTTGCTGCCGGTGCGTATAATTTAATTAACTATGCATCTGTAATCAGCGGCTTTTGCTCAACGATTGTCAATCGAGAGGATTTTTATGAAAGGCATCATCCTCGCCGGCGGGTCCGGCACCCGCCTATACCCGCTCACGCTCGTGACCTCCAAGCAGCTGCTGCCGGTCTACGACAAGCCCA